>Ga0081538_10000169_pt1 | contig 69684 bp, 78 predicted proteins | sample TabmetS5T2R1_FD_71022 | JGI IMG/M metagenome (GOLD analysis project Ga0081538, IMG submission 71022) | Tabebuia heterophylla rhizosphere microbial communities from the University of Puerto Rico - S5T2R1 | ecosystem: Host-associated > Plants > Roots > Rhizosphere ... | reverse complement strand
CCGCCGCGCTTCTCCGAGCGGGCCGCCCGCGAGGTCGAGCGCATCGCCGCGCGGGCGGACAAGGTGCGCGAGGCGCGCGCCGACGGCGCGCTCGATCCGACCGCCTACACGCGGGGCGCCGGCCGCTGGCAGGTGAGCTTCTTCCGCGACGGCGAGGAGGTCGTGCAGGTTCATGTGGACGACCGCAGCGGCGCGGTGGTCGAGCAGTGGGACGGCGACCAGGTGGCGTGGCGCATGGCGCGCGGCTACGAGGGGGCGTTCGGGCGGAGGCTGAACGCGCCTTACGTGTGGATCCCGCTCTGCCTGCTGTTCCTGCTGCCGTTCGTGGACTTCCGCAGGCCGTTCCGGCTGCTCCATCTCGACCTGCTGGTGCTGCTCGGCTTCGGCGTCTCGCACGTCTTCTTCAACCGGGGCGAGATCGGCCTGTCGGTGCCACTCGCCTACCCCGTGCTGCTGTACCTGCTGGTGCGCGTGCTGCTGGCGGCCTTCCGCCCGCGCGAGCGCCCAGGCCGGCTGATACCGCACGTGCCGCTCGGGTGGCTGGCGGTGGCGCTCGTGTTCCTGGTGGCGTTCCGGATCGCGCTGAACGCCGTCGACTCGAACGTGATCGACGTCGGCTTCGCGGGGGTGATCGGCGCCGACCGGATCGTCGACGGCGACGAGCTGTACGGCAAGGGGTTCTCGGAGGAGGTGGAACGCGGCGACACGTACGGGCCCGTGAACTACCTGCTCTACGTGCCGTTCGAGCAGGCGCTTCGCTGGAGCGGCGCGTGGGACGACCTGCCGGCGGCGCACGGGGCGGCGATCGCCTTCGACCTGCTGGCGATCGGCGGCTTGCTGCTGCTCGGCCGGGCGCTGCGGCGAGGGCCTGAGGGGAGGACGCTGGGGGTCGCGCTCGCATGGGCGTGGGCGGCGTACCCGTACACCGCGTTCGTGCTCGAGACCAACGCGAACGACACGCTGGTGGCGCTCGCCTGCATCGGCGCGCTGCTCGGTTTCGCCTGGCGCTCTGGCGCGGCCGCCGGCCTGGCCGTGGGGCTGGGGGCGGCGGCGAAGTTCGCCCCGCTGGCGCTGGCGCCGCTGTTCGCGCGCCGCTCGCCGCTCGTGTTCGGCGTGGTGCTGGCTCTGGCGCTGGTGGTGTCCGTTGCGCCGTTCGTGCCGGACGGCGGCCTGCGGGAGATCTACGACCGCACGGTCGGCTACCAGGCCGGCCGCGGGTCGCCGTTCAGCATCTGGGGCCAGGTGGACGGGCTCGAGTGGCTGCAGACGATCGTGAAGCTGGGGGCGGTCGGCCTGGCGCTCGCCGTGGCGGTGGTGCCGAGGCGGGTGGACGAGCGCCAGGTGGCAGCGCTCGGAGCGGCGGTGCTGATCGCGCTGCAACTGGCGGTGACGCACTGGTTCTACCTGTACGTGGTGTGGTTCGTGCCGTTCGCGTTCGTGGCGATGTTCGCGGCGTACCGGGAGCGGATGCCGGAGGAGGCGGCCGAGCGCGAAGCGGTGGCTGTGGCGGCGTGAGGCTCGGCGCGCTCCTCCTCCTCGCCGCCGGCTGGGCGGCCACGCTCTGGATCGCTCCGTGGTCGGACGAGAGCGTGAACGACCTGTTCGTCTACCGCGTCTTCGCCGACCCAGTCCTCGGCGGCGCGCTGCCCTACCGCGACGTCTTCCTCGAGTACCCGCCGCTCGCCGCCCCGGCCATCGCCCTGCCCGGCGTGATCGGCACCGGCGAGGAGGTGTTCCGGGCCGCCTTCGCCGGCTGGACGTTCGTGCTCGGCGGGGCGGTCGTGCTCCTGTGCGGCGCGCTCGCCGCCCGCACGGGGGGCGCAGCCCGCCGGGCGCTGGTCGCGGCCGCCCTCATGCCGCTCCTCTGCGGGGCGATGGTGCGGACCCACTTCGACCTCGCGCCCGTGGCGCTCCTGCTCGCGTCCCTGCTCCTCCTCGTGGCCGGGCGCCCCCGGTCGGGGATGGCCGTGCTCGGCCTGGCGGCGATGACGAAGGGCTTCCCCCTCGTCGCCGCGCCCGTCGCCCTGACCTGGCTGGCCACGCGAACCGACCGCCGCACGCTGCTCCAGTCCGCCGCCGCGCTGCTTGCGGCGCTGGCGCTGCCGGCCGCCGCGGCGCTGGCGGTCTCGCCGCAAGGAGCGCTGGAGGCGGTGGAGTACCACCTGGAGCGTCCGGTGCAGATCGAGAGCCTCCCGGCCGGCGGCGTCCTGCTGCTGGACGAGCTGGGCGCCGGCGACGCCGAGAACGTGAAGAGCCACCGCTCGGACGGGCTGGAGCACCCGGCCGCCGGGGCCCTGGCCGCCGTCTGCCTGCTCGCGATGCTGGGCGCCATCGCCCTCGCCGCCGCCGGCGCGCGGGCGGGGCCCCGCGAGCTGGTGCTCGGCTCGCTCGCCGCGGTCGCGGCCTTCGCCGCGCTCGGCAAGGTGCTCTCGCCCCAGTACATGCTCTGGCTCGTCCCGCTGGGCGCACTCGCCTTCGCCTGGCGGCTCCACGCCCTCGCGGCCTCCGCGGCGGCCGCCCTCGTGCTCACCCAGCTCGAGTTTCCGGCGCGCTACTTCGACCTCGTCGATCGCGACGCGCTTCCCGTGGTGCTCGTCGCGGCCAGGAACCTGGTCCTGCTCGGCGTCGTGCTACTTGCCCTGCGGGCGCTCCGCGCCGCCCGGCAGGAGCAGCTGCTCGATCGAGACCGCCCGCCCGTTCCCGTCACCCTCGACGAGCACCCCGTTCAGCCACGGGTCCTCGTCTGAGGTCTCGAAGCGCACCTGGGTCAGCGTCAGGAAGCGCTCCAGCGCCTGCTCGCGCTTCACGCCGATCACCCCGCCGCGCGGGCCGGTCATCCCCACGTCGGTGACGTAGGCCGTCCCGCCCGGCAGCACGCGGGCGTCCGCGGTCGGGATGTGGGTGTGCGTGCCCACGCAGGCGAGCGCGCGCCCGTCCACGTGCCATCCCATCGCGACCTTCTCGCTGGTCGCCTCCGCGTGCATGTCCACGAGCACGGCGTCGGCCTTGTCGCGCAGCTCCGCCAGCAGCACGTCCACCTCGGCGAACGGCGAGCGCACCGCCTCGAGGAACACGAGCCCGGACAGGTTCACCACGCCCAGGCGCATGCCGTTCGCCTCCACCACGGTGTGCCCCTTGCCGGGGCTGCCCTTCGGGAAGTTCGCGGGGCGCACTATGCGCGGCTCCTGGTCGAGGTAGTCGTAGACCTCGCGGTGCCTGTAGGCGTGATTGCCGAGCGTGATCGCATCGACGCCCAGACCGAACAGCTCGCGCGCCGTCTTGCGCGTGATGCCCAGGCCGCCGGCCGCGTTCTCCCCGTTCACGACCACGAAGTCGGGGCGGCGGCGCTCGCGGAGGTCCGGCAGCAGCTCGGCCAGCGTCCGCCGCCCGATTCCACCCACCACGTCGCCGACGAACAGGAGCTTCACCTCGGGCGATTCTGCCAATCTGCGAACGGTGGAGACGGCCACAGCCACGACGATCGCCGCGCGCGACCTCGTCAAGCGCTACGGCGAACGGGTCGCGCTGCGTGGCGTCTCGCTCGCAGCGGGCCGTGGTGAGCTCGTCGCGGTGATCGGGCCCAACGGCGCCGGAAAGACCACGCTGCTGTCCATCCTCGCGGGCATCCAGAGGGCGGACGAGGGTGTGGTCGAAGGGCCCGGCCGCAAGCACCCGGCTCGGCCGGGTGCGCGCGGATCGTCTCCGATCGGCTGGGTGCCTCAGCAGCCCGCCCTCTACGGCAAGCTCACCGTCGCCGAGAACCTCATGCTGTTCGCGCGCCTCGAGGGCAGCGCCGACCCCGCCGGCACCGTCGACCGGATGCTCGACCTGACCGACCTCCGCGACCGCTCCGGCGACCAGGTGTCCACGCTGTCCGGCGGCAACCGCCAGCGCGTGAACATCGCGATCGGCCTGCTCGGGGAGCCGGAGGTGCTGCTGCTCGACGAGCCCAGCTCGGCGCTCGACCCGCGCCAGCGCGAGCGGCTGTGGGAATTCATCCTGCGCCTCGCCGGCGAGGGCACCACGGTCGTCTACGCCACCCACCACATCCAGGAGGCGGACCGCTACGCGAACAGACTGGTGGTGCTGGCCGACGGCGAGCGCGTCTTCGACGGCTCCCCGCGGGAGCTGGAGCAGGCCACCGGCACCACCGGGCTCGACTTCGAGCAGGCCTTCGTCGAGTACCTCCACCAGCGGGGCCACTGATGCGCTGGCTGCTCCTCAAGGACCTGCGCATCCTGCGGCGCTCGCCGCTGCTGGTCGCGCTGCTCGTGCTCTACCCGATCGTCATCGCGGTGCTGATCGGCTTCGCGCTCTCGCGCGGCCCGGACAAGCCCGAGGTCGCCTTCTACAACGGCCTCGCCGGCGCGCCGGCGATCGTGGAGCTGGGCGGCGAGCGCATCGACCTGACCGAGGAGGGGAGCCGCCTGTTCGAGGAGATCGACCCGGTCCGGGTCGACAGCCGCGAGGAGGCGATCGAGAAGGTCCGCGACGGCGATGTGCTCGGCGCGCTGATCGTGCCCGACGACCTGGCCTCGAACCTGCAGTCGACGCTCGAGCCCGGCACCGTCGAGGTCTACTACAACGCCGAGGACCCCGCGAAGAAGGAGTTCGTCGAGAACACCATCGAGGCCCAGGTGCAGCAGGCGAACGCGGCGCTGACGAAGCGCATCGCGGAGGAGGCGCTGGACCTGCTCGACCTGATCAGCGAGGGCGGCGAGTACAGCTTCCTGGGCCAGGAGTTCGACGTGCTGGGACTGGCCCGGGCCGAGCGGATCCTCGCCGAGGCGCGCGAGAGCCTGCCGCCCGGCTCGCCCGAGCGCGAGCGGCTCGACGAGGTGATCGAGTTCGGCGAGCTGTCGCGCGAGAACCTGGCCTTCTCGGACGACGTCCTGGCCGTCGTGGGAGAGCCGATCCGGGTGAGGGCGCGCGCACTCGAGGGCGGCAGCACGTCGCTGAACGCGTTCGCCGTAGCGCTCGCGGCGAGCGTCTCGCTCATGTTCATCACGCTGCTGCTGGCGGCTGGGATGCTGGCGATCGAGCGCGAGGAGAACGCCTTCGGCCGGCTCGTGCGAGGGCTCGTTTCGCGCTCCGCGCTGCTGGCCGAGAAGGCCGGCCTGGCCGCCGTCTGCTCGACCGCGGTGTGCCTGCTGATGCTGGCCGGGCTCGGGCTGTTCGTGGAGATCGACTGGGGCCGCTTCCCGCTCTGGCTCACCGCGGTGATCGCCGGAGCGGTGGCGTTCGCGGCGCTGGGACTCGCCATCGGCGCGCTCACCCGGGAGGTGCGCGCGGCCTCGCTTCTCGCGTTCATGCTCTCGCTGCCGCTGGCCTTCCTGGCGCTCGTGCCCTCGGGCGCCGTGGCCCCCGCCGTCTACGACGCGATCCGGGCGATCTCCGCGGTCTTCCCGTTCAAGCCCACCCTGGACGCGCTCGACGCGGCGCTCAACGACGCCGGCGGCCTGGCCGGACCGCTGCTCCATCTGGCCGCGCTGGCGCTGGCGTTCGGCGTGCTCAGCCGGATCGCCCTGCGGCGCTTCGCCTAACCTCTGCTTGTGGCCTTCCCCGCGACACGCCTGCGCCGGCTCCGGAAGACCGGCGTCCTGCGCGGCATGGTGCGCGAGACGGAGCTCACCCCGTCGCACCTCGTGCAGCCGCTGTTCGTGCAGCTCGGCGAGGGCGAGCGCACGCCGATCGAGGCGATGCCCGGCGTGGAGCGCCTGTCGATCTCCCACGCGGTCGAGGAGGCCGGCCGGGTCCACGCCCTCGGCGTGCCGGCGGTGCTGCTGTTCGGCCTGCCGGCCGAGAAGGACGAGCAGGGCTCCGGCGCCTACGACGACGAGGGCGTGGTGCAGCTGGCCGTGCGCGCGCTCAAGGAGGCGCATCCCGATCTGGTCGTGATGACGGACGTCTGTCTGTGCGGCTACACCTCGCACGGCCACTGCGGCGTGGTGCTCGAGGACGGCACGATCGACAACGACATCACGCTCGAGCTGCTCGCCAAGACGGCCATCTCGCACGGCCGCTCCGGCGCCGACGTGGTCGCCCCGAGCGACATGATGGACGGCCGCGTGGGCGCCCTCCGCTCGCAACTCGACGCCGAGGGCTTCAAGGACCTGCCGATCGTGGCGTACTCCGCCAAGTTCGCCTCCGCCTTCTACGGCCCCTTCCGGGAGGCGGCCGACTCGGCCCCCGCCTTCGGCGACCGGCGCAGCTACCAGATGGATCCGGCCAACGCCGAGGAGGCCGTGCGCGAGGCGCTGCTCGACGTGAGCGAGGGCGCCGACGTCGTCATGGTCAAGCCCGCGCTGCCCTACCTCGACGTGATCCGTCGCGTGAAGGAGGCCACCAGGGTTCCGGTGGCGGCCTACAACGTGAGCGGCGAGTACGCGATGGTCAAGGCGGCCGCCGAGGCCGGCTACGTGGACGAGCGCACCGTCGTGCTGGAGACGCTCACGGCCATCCGCCGCGCGGGCGCGGACATCGTGATCACCTACCACGCGGGCAAGGCGGCCGAGTGGCTGCGCTAGCGAAGACCCGCTCCCGCAAGGGCGGCGCCGCGGTCCCGCTCGACGAGACCGACCGCCGGCTCCTCAACCTGCTTCAGGGCAGCTTCCCTCTCGCCGAGCGGCCGTACGCCGAGATCGCGCGGCTCGCCGAGCTGCCCGAGGACGAGGTGCTGCGCCGCACCGCGCGACTCCTCGAGGAGCGCATCATCCGCGAGATCACGCCGATCTTCGACACCCGCGTGCTCGGCTACAAGTCGATGCTCGTGGCGGCCAAGGTCGACCCCGAGCACCCCTGGCGCGCGGCCAAGATCATCAACTCGCACCCGGGCGTGTCGCACAACTACCTGCGCGACCACGACTTCAACATCTGGTTCACGATCGCCACCGAGCCCGGCTCGCGGCTTGGCCTGGACGGCACGCTCGAGGTGCTCGAGCGCCTGACGGGCGCGGAGTCCGTGCGCCAGCTGCCCACGCTGCGCCTGTTCAAGATCCGGATGGACCTCGAGATGGAGAAGGGGACCGAGGCGCTCGCCGCGGCCGCCGAGGCGATCGACCACAAGGAGCCCGAGGCCATCGAGCTGTCCGAGCTCGACCTGGCCGTGATCCGTGCCACGCAGGGGCCGATGGAGCCGGTTGCCGAGCCGTTCGCGCGGGCCGCGGAGGAGCTGGGGCTGCCCGTGCCGCGGGTCCTCGAGCACCTCGAGGACATGCGCGAGCGCAAGGCGCTCCGCCGGGTGGCGGCGATCCTGTTCCACCGCCGCGCCGGGTTCTCGGCCAACGGGATGGGCGTCTGGAAGGTCCCCGAGGAGCGCATACTCGAGCTGGCCCCGCGCATGGCCGCCTACCGCGGCATCTCGCACTGCTACCAGCGCCCGACATACCCGGACTGGCCCTTCTCGGTCTTCACGATGGCCCACGGGAGATCGAAGGAGGAGTGCGACGCGATCCTCGACACGATCGCCGCTGACACCGGCATCGAGGAGCGCCGCACGCTGTACTCGTCGACCGAGTTCAAGAAGATCCGCCTCCTCTACTTCACGGACGCCCACCGGGAGTGGGAAGCGCAGTACGTGTAGACGCTTCCGCCGCTGCGTACGCGCGGGCGGTAGAGCTTCTCCCCGGCGGGGTCAACTCGCCGGTCCGGGCGATGCGCTCGATCGGCCGCGATCCGGTCTTCGTGGCCCGCGGCGAGGGTGCGGAGCTGATCGACGTGGACGGCAACCGCTACGTCGACTGGATGATGTCCTGGGGCCCGCTGATCGCCGGCCATGCCCATCCGGACGTGGTCGCGGCGGTGATGGCGGCGGCTGCCGCCGGCACGAGCTTCGGCGCTCCCACGGAGGCCGAGACCGACCTGGCGGCCGAGGTGGTGGAGCGCGTTCCGAGCGCGGAGATGGTGCGCATGACCTCCTCCGGCACGGAGGCCACGATGAGCGCGCTTCGCCTGGCGCGCGCCGCGACCGGCCGGGACCGGATCGCGAAGTTCGCGGGCGCCTACCACGGGCACGTCGATGGCCTGCTGGCCGAGGCGGGCTCGGGCCTCGCCACGCAGGGGATCCCGGCGTCGCCCGGGGTGACCGCCGCTCAGGCGGCCGACACGGCGGTGTTCCCCTGGGGCACGGTGCCGGAGGGAGACTTCGCGGCGATCGTCTGCGAGCCGTACCCAGCGAACATGGGCCTGGTGCCGCCGGCCGAGGGCTTCCTCGCGGCGCTGCGCGCGAAGGCAGACGAGACGGGTGCGCTGCTCGTCTTCGACGAGGTGATCACCGGCTTCCGGGTCGCGCGCGGGGGAGTGCAGGAGCGCGACGGGATCACGCCCGACCTCAGCGTGCTCGGCAAGGTGATCGGGGGCGGCCTGCCGGCGGCGGCCTACGCCGGGCCGCGGGAGCTGATGGAGCGGATCGCGCCCGCCGGCGACGTCTACCAGGCGGGCACCCTCTCGGGGAACCCGCTGGCCACGGCGGCGGGCCTGGCCACGCTGGCCCTGCTAGACGAGGCCGCGTACTCCCGGCTGGACGCGACCACCGCGCGCCTGGCCGCCGGCCTGCGGGAGGCCGCCGCGGAGCGCGGCGTGCCCGTGCAGGTCAGTCACACCACGGGGCTCCTCACCGTCTTCTTCTCCGAGGAGCCGGTCCGCGACTACGACGACGCCAGGGCCTGTGACACGAACAGCTACGCCGCCTTCTGCCGCGCCATGCTCGACCGGGGCGTGTACCTGCCGCCTTCGCAGTTCGAGGCCTGGTTCCCCTCGCTGGCGCATACGGACGCGCACGTGGATCGGACGCTCGAGGCCGCGGCCGAGGCGTTCGGGGGGCTGTGAGCGTGCTGCGAGACGTCGCGGCCGAGGCCGGGCCCTCAGTGGCGCCGTATGCCGTGGCCGAGCCCGGGCCGCCCCGTTTCGAGCAGGAGCTCGGCGAACGGCGCTTCGTGCTCGAGGCCGTGTACGAGGGCTATCTCCTGCACTACGGGAAGCCGCGCCTGTTCGAGGGAATGGACGAGGACCTGTGCCTCCTGGCGGGCGATGCGCTCTACGCGCTGGGCCTCGCGCGGCTGGCCCGGAGCGGCGACCTGGCGGCCGTTGCGGAGCTGTCGGACCTGATCACCCGCTCGGCCCAGGCGCACGCCGAGGGGCGCGGGACGGACGCCGAGGCGCTCTGGGACGCCTCGGCGGACCTCCTGGCGGCAGCGCCGCGATAGGCTCCGGCGGCCGCAGGTGGATCGGCGTAGGTCGTGCGGCCCGCCACCAAGTTGGCACTAGCCTTCACAAGGCCTCAGAATCCCTCTCCTCACCCGTGGCTGACCCACCCAAGTTCGACAAGAAGTCCCGTTACACCGAGGGCCGCGGCATCGCTGGCGGCTTCGAGGGCGAGACCGTCACGCGCCGTCGCCTGATGGAGGGCGGTGCGCACCTGGCGGGCGCCACGGCCATCATCGCCATCGCCCTCCCGGGGCTCGGCTTCGCGCTCGGGCCGATCTTCGAGGACACGATCCCGACCCGCTGGCAGGACGTGGGTCCCGAGGACGACTTCAACAACGAGAGCTACGTCGCGCGGATCATCAACATCGTCCCCGAGGTCGGCGATCCCGGGAAGACGACCGTGTACGTGCGCAGGCTCAATCGGGAGCGCGACACGAGGGTCGAGGGCCAGGACCCGCAGCCCTACGTGGCCATCTCGACCCGCTGCGCTCACGTCGGCTGTCCGGTGCGCTACATCCAGGCCTCGCAGAAGTTCCTCTGCCCCTGCCACGGCGGGGTGTACGGGTTCGAGGGTCAGGTCGAGGGCGGGCCGCCGGTGAGGCCGCTCGACCGCTTCTACACCCGTGTGACGAACGGCCGGGTCGAGATCGGCGACCGCTTCTCGCTCAACTCCAGGTTCGAGCGCTTCTCGACGCGCGACCCGTCCAACCACCTGGACGGGCTGTGGCAGTACCTCTACCCCTCGAGGCCCACGACATGAAGCTCCCCACGCCACCGCTCCCCAAGGCCCTGCGGCCCTCGCCCAAGCGGCCGGGGCACGACCGCGGCAACGGCCGCGACGGCAACGCCGTCGGCGCGCCGCCGAAGCCGACGGCGAAGGACCAGGCGGTCGAGGGCGCCGCGTCGGCGATCGGCTGGCTCGACGAGCGGACCGGCGCAACCCCCGCACTGCGCTTCCTGCTGTACCGCAAGACGCCCTACACCAACTGGTACTACACGCTCGGCTCGGCGACCCTGTTCGCCTTCCTCTCCCAGGCGGTCACCGGCGTGTTCCTGGCCATGTACTACGAGCCCGATCCCACGCGGGCCTACGAGTCGGCCTCGCGCATCACCAACGAGGTGTTCCTAGGCGAGTTCGTGCGCGGCATGCACAAGTGGGGCTCGACGGTGATGATCATCCTGATCTTCCTGCACATGGGCCGGGTCTTCTTCTTCGGCGCCTACAAGTACCCGCGCGAGCTGAACTGGATCATCGGCGTGGTGCTGCTCGTGCTCGTGCTGATGATGGGCCTCACCGGCTACCTGCTGCCGTTCGACCAGCGCTCCTTCTGGGCGACCGTCGTGGCGGTGAACCTGAACGCCTCCGGCCCTGTCATAGGCCCCTACCTGGCCGACTTCCTGCGCGCGGGGGCGGAGTTCGGGCCAACCACCATCAGTCGCTTCTACGCGCTCCACATGCTGGCGATCCCCGGCCTGATCATTGCCCTGATCGGCGCCCACCTCTACCTGGTCGTGAAGCTCGGGACCACGGCGCCGCCGTGGCTCAAGGCCGAGAAGAAGGACCTGCTCACCGAGGAGGTCTGAGGCCGGGGTGAACAAGCGCGAGCGGGAGCAGTACCTGCGCGAGTACTCGATCCTGAAGAACCAGGGCAAGCCGTTCTTCCCCTACGCGATCATCAAGGACGGGGTGATGGCGACCATCACCATCCTCGTGATCATGGTGATGGCGGTCGTGCTCGGCGCCGAGCTCGGGCCCAAGGCGGACCCGACGACCACCACCTACACGCCGCGGCCCGAGTGGTACTTCTTCTTCCTGTTCGAGCTGCTGCGCGTGGTGAAGCCGCCGGAGCTGGTCGTCATCGCCACGGTGGGCATCCCGACGCTCTGCCTCGTGCTGCTCCTGCTGCTCCCGTTCTTCGACCGCGGACCGGAGCGGAACCCGCTGCGGCGCCCGATCGCCACCACCGCCGGCATCGCCACGATCGCGGCGATGGCCTACCTGACCGTGCTGGGCGCGCTCGCCGGATCGCCGACCGAGATCGAGCTCGAAACCAGACCTCAGCTGGAGGAGGGCAAGGAGATCACGGCGTCGGCCGGTTGCCTCGGCTGCCACAAGATCGGCGAGAACGGGAACACGCTGGGCCCGAACCTCACGGACGTGGGCGACCGGCTCGGGCCGGACGCGATCGCCAGGACCTTGGTCAACCCGACCTCGCCCATGCCGCCGTACACGCAGTTGCTGCAGGAGAACCCCGAGCAGTTCGACAAGCTGGTCGAGTACGTCGCCTCGCTGAAGAGCGAGGACTAGTCCATGTCCGCATGATGCCATCCCCTGCGCGGCCGGCCGAGCCGGCCGCTTCGGGCCTTGGCGTCCTGCCCGAGACGCAGGTGCGCGCGATGTTCGACCGCATCGCGCGGGTCTACGACCTGATGAACTCGGTCATGACCGCCGGCATGCATCACCGCTGGCGCGAGCGGGCGGCGGACCTGGCGCGCGTCGGTCCCGGCTCGCGGGCGCTCGACGTGGCCACCGGCACGGGCGACCTGGCGATCGAGCTGGCGGGACGCGGCGCGGAGGTCACGGGGCTCGACTTCTCGGCGCCGATGCTCGAGCTGGCGCGCGGCAAGGCGCCGGGCATCGACTGGGTGCAGGGCAACGCGCTCCAGCTGCCGCACGGGGACGGTGAGTTCGACGCGGTCACCGTGGGCTTCGGCGCCCGCAACTTCTCAGACCTGGGGCGCGGCCTGGCCGAGATGGCGCGCGTCACGCGCCCCGGCGGCCGCGTGGTGGTCCTCGAGATCACAACGCCGCAGAAGCCGCCGCTGTCATGGTTCTTCCGGCTCTGGTTCGACCGCGTGGTGCCCGCGCTCGGTCGCGTGGCCGGCGACCCGGACGCCTACACCTACCTGCCCTCGAGCGTGCGCCGCTTCCCGGGCCCGCGCGAGCTGGCGGCGGAGATGGCGGAGGCGGGGCTCGAGGACGTGCGCTGGGTGCTGACGGCAGGCGGCATCATCGCGATCCACAGCGGGACGCGCACTTCATGAACACCGCGCAGGCGCAGCTCGGCGCCGTCCTCGCCGCCGGGGGTCCGGAGCTGGCGCGGCTGCTGGAGCGCACCGAGGCGCGGCTAACTGAGGTGGCCGACAAGGGCGGCCCGGCGCTGGCCAGGCACGCCACGGGGACGCTTTCCGCGGGCGGCAAGCGGCTGCGGCCGATCCTCGTGTTCCTGTGCGCCGACGGCGACGGGCGCGAGCGTCTCGTGGCGGCCGCCGCGGCAGTGGAGCTGCTCCACATGGCGACGCTCGTGCATGACGACGTGCTCGATCGGGCGCCGCTGCGGCGCGGGAGGCCCACGGTGTTCGCCGAGGGAGGGCGCCTGGCGGCCACCGCGACGGGGGACCTGCTCTTCTCGCGCGCCTTCGCGGAGCTCGCGGCGACCGAGAGCGAGGACGCCGTACGCGCGCTCTCGGCGGCGTCGAGCGCGCTCGCCGGGGGCGAGCTGATGCAGCGCGAGGACGCCTGGAGCGAGGACGTGACGCCGGAGCGCTACCTGGAGCGCTGCCGCCTGAAGACGGCCAGTCTGTTCGACGCCGCCTGCCGGCTGGGCGCGCTGTTCGGCGGGCGTCCAGAGCTGGCCGCGGCGCTCGGCTGCTTCGGCGAGCGGGTCGGACTGGCGTTCCAGATGCTGGACGACGTGCTCGACGTGGCCGGGCCCGCCGAGCGGACCGGCAAGCCGCGCGGCGCCGATCTGCTCGACGGCACCGTCACGCTGCCGCTGATCCTGGCCCGCGACCGCGACCCGGGTCTACGCCGGCTCGACCCCTCGCTCGACCGGGACGGAGCCGCCGTCCTGTGCGACCGCATCGCGGCGACCGGCGCCCTGGACGAAGCGCGCGAGCAGGCCCTGCGCCACGTGGCGGAGGCGAAGGCCTCGCTGGCAGGCCTCGAGCTGCCCGAGGCGCGCCAACGCGCGCTGGAGCTGGTGGCGGACGGCGTGGTGGAGCGCTACGCCTAGGAGGGGTCAGACCCCCTGACAACGACCGACTCAAGGGGTCAGACCCCTTGAGTGTGGGCGACTTAGAAGTCTTCCGGAAGGATGGCGTCGGAGTTCAGGGCGCCCACGAAGCGCTCGATCTCCTCGGCCATGTTCGCCCGCATCAGGCGCTTGTAGTCGCGCGCCAGGACGTCGGCGCCGCGGTCGAGCTCCTCGTCGAAGCCCTCGACGCAGTCCTGGCTGAAGATGCCCTCGCGGTAGATGTCGCAGTTCGGGCAGTGGAGCAGCACGCTCCAGTTCTCCGGACCCGACTCCTCCCACTGCACCGGGTAGACGAGCTCGGACTCGCAGTCCACGCACACGTGCAGGTCCTGGTCGGGCTCGGCGGGCGGATGCTCGGGGGCGGCGGGAACCTCCTCGACGGGGCTCTCGACGGCCGGCCGCGGGAGGTCGGTCTCCTTGAAGTAGACGACCTCGATGGTCTTCCCGCTGGGGAGTACCACGCGCTTCACGAAGTGGGTCTGTTCGCCGTGGCTTTCCATCTCTCGCATCCTCTGCTCCCGGTATCGGCACGCTCCGACCGGACTTGAAGAAAAGTTTCCGGTCCTTCCGAGATGTCCGACCGGCGAGCTTGCTGTTACTTACGCTGAGGACGCTCGGCTGGACCACCCTCGTAGCGAGATTCGGTGGCCTCGGTCTGACCGTGATAGTGGCTGCCGAGGTCGGGATGCCCGTACGGACGCTCCGCCGGGCGGTCGAGCGCCATGAACGAGAGCTGGGCGATGGGAAGCCCCGGCCGCAGCACGATCGGCACGGAGTTGAAGTTGGTGATCTCGAGCGTGAGCGAGCCCCGGAAGCCGGGATCGACGAAACCCGCGGTGGCGTGCACGATCAAGCCAAGGCGGCCCAAACTGGATTTGCCTTCTATTCTCGCGACCACATCGTCCGGCAGCTCCACCGCCTCCGCGGTGCGGCCCAGCACGAACTCGGTCGGGTGGATCACGAAGTCGCCGTCCTCCTCGACCTCCAGGAGCTCGGTGAGGCCGGAGGGAGGGTCGCCCAGGTCCACGGCCTTGATCCGGTGGTTGTGGAAGACGCGGAACGACCGTCCCAGGCGCAGGTCGATGCTCGCCGGCTGGATCATTCCGGGGTCCCAGGGGTCGATCCTGATGCGCCCCTCCTCGACCAGGCGGCGGATCGTTCCGTCGGAGAGAACCGAGGTCGTCACGGAGGGAATCCAATCAGCAACAACCGACAGGGTTCCCCGCCGCTACCATGCGTTAGGCCATGTGGACTCCAGGGCCACTCGAGATCGTGATCATCCTGGTGATCGTCCTGATCATCTTCGGACCCAAGCGGCTGCCCGATCTGGGCCGCTCGCTGGGCCGCGGGATGCGCGAGTTCAAGGACTCGGTCACCGGCAAGGACAAGGACGAGCTGCCCGAGGGCAGCGCGGAGAAGCCGGAGCCGACGAGCACCACGGCTTCCGAGCAGAAGTCCTAGGGAAGCGCGAGGCCGCGTAGGGCGTGCGGCGAATTCGACCCATCGGGTACGACGACCGGCTGTCGGTCGTCGACCACCTGGACGAGCTGCGCAGCAGGCTCGTCATCTGCGCCGTCGCCTTCGTGGCCGCGTGGGCGCTGACGGCCTGGCAGAACGACCTCGTTCTCGAGATCGTCAACAAGCCGCTGCCGGACACCGCAGGCGGCAAGCAGATCGAGCCGATCACCCTGGGGCCGGCGGAGGCGTTCTACACCACGCTGACGAACGCCGCCTACGCCGCCCTGCTGATCTCGCTGCCGGTGATCCTCTACCAGCTCTACGCGTTCGTCCTGCCCGCCTTCAGTCCCACCGAGCGCCGGGTGGCCACGCCGCTGCTGCTGCTGGTGCCGTTGCTCTTCGTCGGTGGAGTGGTGTTCTGCTACTTCGTCGTCCTGACCCCGGCGCTCGACTTCCTCCTCAACTTCAACGCGGACGAGTTCAACACGCAGGTCCGGGCGCGCGATTACTACTCCTTCGTCACGCTGCTGATGCTGGCCATGGGAATCGGCTTCCAGATCCCGGTGGGCGTGCTGGCGGCCTGCAAGCTGGGCGTGACGAGCGCCGAGAAGCTGCGCCGCTCGCGCCGCTACGCGATCGTCGCGATCGTCGTGCTCGCCTCCCTCCTGCCGACGCTCGACCCGATCACGCTGATCCTCGAATCGATCCCGCTCTACCTGCTTTTCGAGCTCAGCATCCTCATGGCTGCTGCCTGGGGACGCCCGGTGGGAGAGGTCACGGAAGAGCCCGCCCCCGAGGGATCGAGCTAGCTAGCCTTCGCCGCCCATGCTGTTCGACCTGCGAGGCAGGCGCCGCCGCGCGGTGCAGGCCACCTACCTGCTGCTCGCCCTGCTGATGGGCGGCGGTCTCGTGTTCTTCGGCATCGGCGGTGACGTGTCCGGCGGGCTGTTCGACGCGTTCAGCGAACGCGGCGGCGGTGGCGACATCAACCAGCGGCTCGAGGACCGCATCGACCGCCAGGAGGAACGACTCCAGGCCGACCCCCGGAACGAAGCCGCCCTGAAGGCGCTGGTGCGCGACTACCACGCGCTCGCGAACGCGCAACGGCCGAGCGGCGCGATCGAGTATCCGGAGGAGGCGCGCGACGAGCTGGCGCAGGCGGGCCAGTACTGGCAGCGCTACCTCGAGGTGGAGGACGGCAGGCCGGACGCCTCGCTGGCCCGGCTGGCGCTGACGCTGTACGAGCCGGACGCCCTGAACCAGCCGGAGGAAGCCGCGGCCGCGATGCGGATCATCGCCGACGCCGGGAACTCCCCCGAGCTGTACATCGCGCTCGTGCAGCGAGCGACGGCCGCGGGCGACACCCGCACGGCCGATCTTGCCGGGCAGAAGGCGATCGACCTGGCCCCGAAGCGGCTGAAGAAGCAGGTCAGGCAGCAGGTGGAGGCGGCAAAGGCGCCGCCGCCGACCGAGCAGCCGCCCGGCCAGGCGACCCCTCCGCCGGAGGCGCCTACCCCGACACCGGAGCAGTGATCGCGCGCCTCCCGTACCCTTTCGGCTCGCACACTGGCCTGTGGATCAACGGACGACTCCAGGGAGAAGCGTGAACTTCCACATCGAAGACGAGGCGATCGACGACGCCACCCACGTGATCGAGCTCGGCGGCGAGGTCGATCTCTACACCGCGCCCGAGTTCAAGGAGCGCATGGTCGAGCTCATCGAGTCCGGCAAGAAGCAGATCGTCGTCGACCTCTCGAAGGCCACCTTCATCGACTCGACGACGCTCGGCGTGCTGGTGGGAGGCGTCAAGCGGCTGCGGCCGGCGGGCGGCTCGCTGGCGCTCGTGTGCACCGACGAGAACATCACCAAGATCTTCGAGATCACGGGTCTGGACCGCGTCTTCCCGATCCATTCCTCGCGCGACGACGCGCTCGCGGCCGTCAACACGGCCGAGTAGGACGCTCCAGAAGACGTCTTCTAAACTCGGCGAGGCCGGAAGCACTCGGCTCGGCCGAGTGCGCACGGCACGGATTCGGGCCGTTAGCTCAATTGGCAGAGCAGGAGACTCTTAATCTCAAGGTTGTAGGTTCGATTCCTACACGGCCCATTCGGGCGCGGACCTAGCGCAGATCACCGCGCCGAACCTCGCCAAACCCCGTGCCCCGCTTGCAGCGCCTGTGGCGGCTGGCTAGCTTCGTGGCGTGCACGGTCCTTCAGCCGCCGATGGTGCTGTGGGGGTTGTGGTTCTCGCCCGGGCCCGTGTCTTCCGAGAGGGTCTTGCCGCGGTGCTGGGGCGGTGGGAGCGGCTGCGCGTCGTCGGCACCGCCCAGGACTGGGGGGATGTCGCGGGGCATCTCCGGCCCGTGGCCCCGGACGTCCTGCTCGTCGATGCCGGATTCGCCGCGCAGGGTGCCCGTGTGCACATGATCCGCGCGCTCGCGCCGCGGTTGCGGTTCATCGCGGTCGGCGTTCCCGATCTCGACCCCGAGATCCTGCGCTGTCTCGAGGCCGGCATGTGCGCGTACGTCACGACGGACGCCTCGGTCGAGGACCTCGTCGAGACGATCGAACGGGCCACGTCCGACGAGCTGCTGTGCCCGCCGCGGATCGCGGCGGCGCTGAGTCAGCGACTCTCCGAGCTCGCCGCCGCCCAGGCCCCGTTGCGCGAGTCCATCCGCCTCACGACGCGGGAGGTCGAGATCCTTCACCTCCTGGAGCAGGGGCTCTCGAACCAGCAGATCGCCGCCCGGCTCTTCATCGAGGTGCCGACCGTGAAGAACCACGTCCACAACATCCTCGCCAAGCTGCACGTCCACCGGCGCGGGGAGGCCGCGAACTGGATGCGGAACGGCGAGCTCGCGCTACGACTTCTCGGCGAGCCGGCCCTCGGTGATGGAGATGCCGTCGGCGTCGGTGACGGCGAAGAACACGGTCTGGCCCGCCAGCACTGAGAGCTCGGGCGGATCCACCCGGTCGCCATGGATGGTCACGAGCGCCCCGTGGGACAGGGCGCCCATCCACTTCTCGCAGATCTCGGATTCTTCGCCGTCGAGCGTCGTGACGCGCACCATGCCCGACACGGCTCCGCGGACCGCGTCGGTCCACTCGAAGTCACCTACTGTGCCGAACGCGTGCGTATACAGAGTGCCGGCGGTCATCGCGGTGCTGTCGAACGACCCGCCCGCGCCGTCACCCTGGACGGCGTACGCGATCGATGCCGATGGACAGTGCCAGAGCACCACATCCCCCGCGGCGATCTTGAGCGACGGCGGGTCCGCGCGAAGGCTTCGACCCTTCAGCGCCACCACGACGTCGTGCTGGCGGCCGCCGGACCCCTCGCCCACGTCGATCGCGAAGGGGTGCTCCTCCTCGGCGGGCAGGCAGACCGCTGCGGCGCTCGTCAGGCGGTAGCGAACCCGGCCTGGTTCCGTGAAGTGGCGCCCGAACGTGTCGACGTAGCGAAGCGAGCGACTGTCGAGGACGGTCACGGGACCTCCTTAGGGGCTGAAGTCGACGTTCAGGACGAGCTCGTCCTCGTCAGTCGAGACGACCGCGGCGGTGACGGCCGTCAGGGTGACGTTCACCGCCGCATCCGAGCCGGACGCGGGCACGACCTCGAACAGCTGGGGTTGCCTGAAGACGTTGAAGGTCAGCCCGGAGACGAACGGACTCAGGATGGGTCCGAGCAGGCCCAGGATGCCCGCCACCCCGATGGCGGCCAGGATTCCCGCGACCGCCAGGGCGAGGATCGGGCCGATGAAGGGAATCGGCGCCAGCACCGCCGCGGCCGCTAGGCCAAGCGCGGCCAGCAGCGCGGCGGCCGCCGGCCCCAGCTGCAGGAACGGCGTGCCGAGCACGACCAGATCGACGCGCCACTCGCCGCCGACCAGCGTCACCACGGGCCGGAAGTCGGCGCTGAAGTTCACGAAGCTCGAATGGCTGAACGGGATCGTGATCGTGGGCCAGTCGATGCAGATCCTGGGTGTGCAGATCGAGCCGAAGGGCGTCGGGATGCAGATCCGAGGCAGGCAGAAGTCCGGGATGATGTCGCTCAGGTCCAGCGACACGCTCACCGCGACCGAGTAGTCCATCCGGACGTTCGCCAGACGCACGACGTCCGGCGCGATGAGATCCACGGTGCCGCCGGAGAAGGTCGCGCTCGCGCTCCAGTTGGCGACGAACGGTCCCAGGCTGCCCGAGCCGGAGTCGGAGAGAGTGCCCAGCGCGGCGGCGGCGTCCTGCAGCAGGTCGTTCGCACCACCTTCGTCTATCGCGGCGACTACGTCCGGCACGGTGACCTCCTAGAGGACGTTGCCATAGAGCTTCAGCTGGTCGTCTTCGATCTCCGGGCCCCGCACGAGGGCGAAGGCGAAGGCCCCCGCGGTGACCGCCTCGAGCGGCAGCCGCACGTTGCCGAGCGCCGCGTCGAGCAGCGTGCGGATGAGACACTCGAGCACCGCTTCAAGCTGCACCGGCTCGATGTCGACGATCTCGATTGCGTCGACGTCGAAGGTGATCTCACCCTGGCCGGGGGTCCCGAAGTACACGGCGTTCGCATGGCCCACCCCGAAGAGCTTGAGCTGCGCACGCAGCGGAGTGACCGCGGAGGACGGCTGCTCCGGATCCTCGCGCCGGCGGGTGCCGCACAGGATCGTCAGCGTCACGGTCGTCCTGAGGGCGAAACGCTGCGCGCCGAGCGTCAGCGGTGGCGGGAGACCGGCTGTATCCGGATGGAAATCGATCTCGGGAAGGTCGAACTGAACCCCCCAATGGATGCCGCCCGGCACGCCGGGGAACGGGAGCGGGGGGATCGTCGTCCAGGCCGACGCTGCCGCCGGAGGTCCCGGCACCAGCGGCGAGCTGCGGTAGTTCAGCAGGCGAGGGCGAGCGGTCAGGAATGCCGTAAGCAGGTCGTTGGCGCCGCTCTCGTGCAGCCCGGCGTGTACCTCTTCGGCCTCGGTGAGACTCATCGCGGCGAGTCTCTCGCCCGACGCCGCGGCGGGCAATGGATCGTTCGATCCAGGTTCGGGCGCTCCCGAGGACTACGAACGCCCGAACAGCGCGATCATCGCCGACTGCATGAAGCGCGGCGGGAACGTCATCACCGCGTCGTCGCGGTAGCGCTTCAGGAAGCGGGCCGCCCAGCGCGCGCCGCGCAGGTTCTTCGGGATGCCGCCGCGCATGAACAGCCCTTCGCGGGCCGCGGCGGCGCTGTCCTCGAGGAAGGACTGCAGGTTGCGCGCCGGGATCACGTGGCAGCGCAGGTGGGCCTCCTGGTCGCTCGAGCTCGTCACGCCGTGCTTGGTGCCCGGTCCCACCACGACGGCGCCGTCCTCCGGCCGCAGCACGCGCTTGTCCTTGCCGAGCTGGAAGCGCACCTCGCCCTCGACGACCGACCAGTGCTCCTCCTGATGGGGGTGGAAGTGGGGCGGCAGCGCGCCCCGCGGCTCGAGCCACGTGTCCACGATGAGGTTGTCGCCGTCGGGCTGGAAGGCGTAGCGGGCGCCATGGACCGGATCGTGTGTCTGACCGTTCATAGCCCTAGGATACCAACTAAGTTACCCACTGGTAACAAATGGCGATCAAGCGACGCATCCCCGCGGCCGAGCGCCGTGCCCTGATCCTCCGCGAGGCCGGCAGGCTGTTCGCCAGCCACGGCTACGCCGGCACGCGGCTCGAGGACATCGCGGCGGCAGCGCAGGTCACGAAGCCGATCGTGTACCGCCACTTCGACTCCAAGAAGGCGCTGTACATGGCGCTTCTGGCCAAGCACCGCGACGACCTGCCGACCTTCGTGGAGACCAGCGCCGGCGTCCGCGAGATCCTCGACGTCTGGCTCGACTACGTCCGGGAGAACAGCCACGCCTGGTTGATGCTGTTCCGCGACACCTCCGGCGACGAGGAGATCCGGGAGGCGCGCCGGCAGGTCAACCTGCGCGCCCGGGAGGTGCTCGTCGGCTTCATCGCCGAGCGGGCCGGCTCGCGGACGCCCCCGGCGCAGGTGGAGCCCGCGGCGGAGCTCCTCACGAGCGGGCTGGCCGGCCTCGCGCTGTGGTGGATCGACCATCCGGACGTGCCGAAGCCGGTGGTGGCAGGCGTCGCGCAGCGCTTCGTCGAGGCGGCGCTCGCATAGCATGGGGCGCATGGCTTCCGACCCAGCCACAGTCACCGCCGAGCTCGGCTCGATCGACGGCCGCATCGCGCCCGCCGTCGAGCTCGCCATTCCGGCCACCGACGAGGGGCTGCTGCGCGGCGACGGCGTCTTCGAGGTGATCCGCGTCTACGACGGCACGCCCTTCGCCCTCAGCGAGCACCTCGACCGGCTCGAGCGTTCGGGGGCGAACCTTCGTCTGCCGGACGTGTTCCGCTCAGAGCTCGAGTCCGAGATCCCGGAGCTCCTCGAGGCCCGCGGCGGCACGTCGTTCGACGGCTCGCTGCGGGTGGTGGTCACGCGCGGCGGCCGCCGCCTCCTGCTCACCGAGCCGGCTGCCCCCAAGCCGCCCGGCATTCGGCTCGGCTTCGTGACCTACGCGCCCACGCGCGTGCTGGACGGGATCAAGTCCCTCTCCTACGGAGCCAACATGCTCTGCACGCGGCTCGCCCAGGAGCGCGGCTTCGACGAGGCCCTCCTCGTGACCCCGCACGGCCGTGTGCTGGAGGCGCCGACCTCGACGCTGTTCTGGGTCGCGCCCGACGGGGCGCTCTGCACGCCGCCGCTCGAGGAGCACATCCTGGCCTCGATCACCCGCGACCGCGTGATGAGGCTCCTCGACGTCGAGGAACGCCCCTGCCCGACGGATGACCTGTTCGCCGCCTCCGAGGCGTTCCTCGCCTCCACGATCCGCGAGGTGCAGTCGATCGCGGCGGTTGAGGACGTCGAGTTCGAGGAGGGACCGCGCACCCGCGAGGCCGCGGAGGCCTTCCGGGCGCACCTGGACGAGGAGTTGCGCTCCTAGCGGAGCTGGTGCGAGACGTACCACGCCACGTGGCGTGCGACGTCGGCCGCCAGGCCCAGTGCTCCCGTGACCAGCTTCGTCATCCTCGTCCCATCCTAGGCTCGGTCAGTGCGAATCGCCACGATCATCGGCAACCGGCCTCAGTTCGTGAAGGCCGCCGCGGTGTCCCGGCTGCTCCGCGCCTCGCATGACGAGGTCATCGTGCACACAGGGCAGCACTACGACGACGAGCTCTCCAAGGTGTTCTTCGACGAGCTCGGGATTCCCTCCCCGGATCGCGAGCTGGGCGCCGGCACCGGCTCCAACACCGAGCAGACCGCGCGCATCCTCGGGGCGCTCGAGCCCGTGCTGAGCGAGCTGGCGCCGGGCCTGGTGCTCGTCTACGGCGACACGAACTCCACCCTCGCCGGCGCGCTGGCCGCCGCCCAGGGCGGCTTCCCGCTCGGCCACGTCGAGGCCGGCATGCGCTCGTTCGACCGCACCATGCCCGAGGAGCTGAACCGGGTCCTGGCCGACCACGCGAGCGACCTGCTCCTCTGCTCGACCCCCACGGCGATGGCCAACCTCGCGCGCGAGAGCGCGCCCGGCGAGGCCCACCTGGTGGGCGACGTGATGGCCGACGTGTCGCTCGCCTTCCGGGACATCGCCGCGGAGCGCTCCACGGTCCTGGCCGACCTCGGCCTCGAGCCGGGCGCCTACGTGGCGGTCACCGCCCACCGGGCGGGCAACGTGGACCGGCCGGAGCGGCTCGCGGCCCTCGTGGACCTGCTCGCGGCCGTGCCGCACGCCACCGGCCTCCGGGTCGTCTTCCCGGCGCATCCCCGCACGCGCGACCGGCTCGAGGGGACCCTCCTGATCGAGCGGCTCGAGGGGGTGGAGGTGATCCCCCCGCTCGGCTACCTCGACTTCCTGGAGCTGGCGCGCAACGCCCGCGCGGTCATGACCGACTCCGGCGGGGTCCAGAAGGAGGCCTACCTGCTCGGCGTGCCCTGCGTGACGCTGCGGGACACCACGGAGTGGGTCGAGACCGTCGAGGCGGGCTGGAACACCCTGGTGGACCTGGACCGCGAGGCCGCCCTGGCCGCTCTCGACCGCGACCCGCCCTCCGAGCGGCCCGAGCTGTACGGCGGCGGCCGCGCCGCAGAGCGGGTTTGCGACGTGGTCGCTGCCTACACTGCGCGGCTATGACCATCGGGATCGTCGGCCTCGGATACGTCGGCCTGCCGCTGGCGGTCGCCTTCGCCGAGGCGGGCCAGGACGTGGTGGGCGTCGACGTGGACGGGCGCCTCGTCGAGGCGCTGGGCGCCGGGCGCTCGCATGTCGAGGATGTCCCCGACGAGGCCCTCGCCGGGATCCGCGAGCGGTTCCATCCCACGACCCGCTACGCCGAGCTGGCCAAGGTGGACGCCGTGGTCGTGGCCGTGCCGACCCCCTTGACCCGCAACCGCGAGCCCGACCTCCAGCCCCTCATCGCCTCCGGCAACGCGCTGGCCGGCGTGCTGCAGGAGGGGCAGCTGGTGGTGCTCGAATCGACCACCTACCCGGGCACCACGCGCGAGCGCTTCGCGCCGCTCCTCGAGGAGTCGGGGCTCGCCGCGGGGCGCGACTTCCACCTCGCCTTCTCGCCGGAGCGCATCGACCCGGGCCGCACCGACTACACCCTCCGGAACACCCCCAAGATCGTGGGCGCGCTGTCCGATGAGAGCCTGCGCCGCGCCGTCGAGCTGTACGAGCTCGTCTGCGACGAGGTGATCCCGGTCTCGGGTCCGGAGGAGGCGGAGCTCACCAAGCTGCTCGAGAACGTGTTCCGCTCGGTGAACATCGCGCTGGTGAACGAGCTGGCGATCCTGTGCGACCGGATGGGCATCGACATCTGGGAGGTCGTGGAGGCGGCGGCCACCAAGCCCTACGGCTTCATGTCGTTCAAGCCCGGCCCGGGGATGGGTGGGCACTGCCTGCCCGTGGACCCGTTCTACCTGGCATGGCGGGCGCGCGAATTCGACATGCAGACCGAGTTCATCGAGCTCGCCGGCGAGGTCAACCAGCACATGCCGTACTTCTGCGTCGAGCGGATCGGCCGCGCTCTGAACGACCACGCGAAGCCCGTAAAGGGCTCGCGGGTCGCGATCGTGGGCGTGTCCTACAAGCCGGGCGTGGGCGACCTCCGCGAGTCGCCGGCGCTGCGCATCATGCGTCTGCTGCGCGAGCAGGGGGCCGAGCTCAGCTACCACGACGACTACGTGCCGGAGCTGCCGGACCTCGGCATGCGGAGCGAGTGGCCGGACGATCCCGACTGCGTCGTGATCGTGACGGCACACCCCGAGCTCGACGTGGAGCGCCTCGTCCGCGAGGCGCCGCTCGTGGTGGACTTCCGCGGCGTCACGCGCGGCATCGAGGCCCCGAACCTCGTTCGACTGTGAGCGCCCCCTTCTTCGCGCTCGCCCGCGCTCAGGCGGGGGCGCTGTGAGGATAGGGATCGTCGGCCTCGGCTACTGGGGCCCGAACCTCGCGCGCAACTTCGCCCGCCTGGCGGACGTCGCCTGGCTGTGCGACTCGTCGTCCGAGCTGGTGGAGCGTCAGGCCTCCGCCCATCCCGGCGCGCGCACCACGACCTCCCTGGACGACCTCCTCGACGACCCCGGCCTCGACGCGGTGGCGATCGCCACCCCGGTGCCGACGCACGCCGCGCTCGCCGAGCGCGTCCTCCGGGCCGGCAAGCACTGCTTCGTCGAGAAGCCGCTGGCGCAGTCGGTGGACGAGGCCGAGCGGGTGGTGCAGGCCGCCCGCGAGAGCGGCCGCGTGCTGATGGTCGGGCACCTGCTCGAGTACCACCCGGGCGTCGAGATGCTCAAGCAGCTGATCGACTCGGGTGAGCTCGGGGACGTCCGCTACCTCTACTCGAACAGGCTCAACCTGGGCGTGCTGCGCCCGGACGAGAACGCGCTCTGGTCACTCGGCGCGCACGACGTGTCGGTGCTCCTGCGGCTGGCGGGCGAGGAGCCGTACGAGTGCCGCGCCGTCGGCGAGAGCTACATGCAGGAGGGCATCGAGGACGTGGTCTTCTGCTACCTGCGCTTCCCGTCGGGCCTCGCCGCCCACATGCACCTCTCCTGGCTAGACCCGCACAAGGAGAGGCGCTTCACGGTCGTGGGTTCGAAGAAGATGGCGACCTTCGACGACATGGAGCTCGAGCGGAAGCTCACCGTGTACGACAAGGGCTTCGACGAGAAGTGGTCCTCGTACGGCGAGTACATCGCGCGCTCGGGCGACATCTCCTCCCCGCGCGTGCCGAACGACGAGCCGCTGCTGATCGAGTGCCGGCACTTCGTCGAGCGCGTGGGGGACGGCGCCGAGCCGCGCTCGGGCGGGGAGGCGGGACTGCGCGTCGTTCGCGTGCTCGAGTCGCTCCAGCGGTCGCTGCAGGAGAGCTCGCGTGCTGCACCCGTCTGAGCGGGCGCCGGGGCTGCTGCTGGGCGAGGGAGTCGAGTTGCCGGCGGATGCCGAGATAGGCGGCAACGTGGTGGTGCACGCGGGCACTGCGATCGGGCCGGGCGCGCGGCTGGGGGACGGCTGCGTGATCGGCAAGCCGCCCTCGCTCGGAGCGCGCTCGACGGCCGCCCGCGAGGCGCCGGCGCCGGCGATGCTCGGCCGGGGGGTCACGGTCGGCGCGGGCGCCGTGGTCCTGGCCGGGGCGCTGATCGGCGACGGCTGCGTCGTGGCGGACCAGGCGCACGTGCGGGAGCGCACCGAGATTGGGGCCGAGAGCGTCGTGGGGCGCGGGGCCTCGGTCGAGAACGACGTGCGGATCGGCGCACGCGTGAAGCTGCAGACGGGGGCGTATGTGACGGCTTGGTCGGAGCTCGAGGACGACGTGTTCGTGGCGCCGGGCGTGGTGCTCACCAACGATCCCACCGCCGGCCGCCGCCGCGGCGAGAGGCTGCGCGGAGCGGTGCTGCGACGTGCCTGCCGCATCGGCGGTGGGGCGGTGCTGCTGCCCGGCATCGAGGTGGGCGAGGAGGCATTCGTGGGCGCCGGCGCCGTGGTCACGCGCGACGTGCCGGCGCGCGCGGTCGCGCTGGGCGTGCCCGCGAAGGTCGTGCGCGAGGTGGGGGAGGCGGAGCTGCTTGGCTGATCCGGTCGCCATGGTGGTGCGCAGGCGCCGCCGGCGCTCGCTGGCGCCGGGCCGCGGCACGCTCGCGCTCGGGGGCGGCGCGGCGCTGGCGGTGGGCGCGGTCATGTTCGGCGAGATCGGGCGCGTCTGGCGGCGCGGGTCGGCGCCGCTGCCGAAGGAGGCGCCGAACCTGCTGGCGGCCGCCGAGGAGGCGGTCGCGGAGACGGCCCAGGTGGCGCGAGCCGGCTACTCCGAGGGGTCGACGCGCGAGAACGCGATGTTCAACCTGCTCAGCTCGTTCGTGGGCACCTTCCTCACGGTGCGGGCGATCACGTACCTGTTGCGTCACCGGTCGCAGGTGGGCCCGTTTCGCAACATGCGCGTCGGTCGCCGTCACATCCACCACTTCGTGCCCGGCATCGCGGCGGCGTTCGTCTCGGGCGCGGCGTCCATCGTGAGCCGGAACGAGGAGCTCGACCCGGTGCTCGCCGTGCCGTTCGGGGTGGGGATGGGCCTGACGCTCGACGAGTCGGCCCTGCTCCTCGAGCTGGACGATGTCTACTGGACCCGCGAGGGTCTGCTGAGCGTCCAGATCACGCTCGCCGTGGCGGCGCTGCTGGCCTCGGTCACGCTGGCGCTGCGGTTCCTGCGCCGCGGCGAGCGGATCGTGCTGGAGCCGACCGGCGGGATAGATTCCGGGCATGGAACGCGGATCGCCTCCTCCCCCTGACCGCCCCGATCCGGAGGGCACGCCGGGTCCCGAGACGCCCACGGGCCCGCAGGCACCGGCGCCGGGCCCGCAGGCACCCGCGCCCGGCCCGCAGGCTCCGCCGCCGGCGCCACAGGGGCCGCCCGGCTACGCGCCTCCGGGCGAGGAGAGGGCGCCGAGCTACGGCGGGCCCGTTCCGCCGGGCGGCTGGCAGCAGCCGATCGCGCGCCCCGAGTCCGGCTGGGCCGGCCGGCCGCTGGCGAGCTGGGGCAGCCGTCTCGCCGCGCTGATCATCGACGGGTTGATCCTCCTGATCCCGATCGCGGTCCTCGGCGTCGTCATCGTGGGCGCGGTCGTCGGCGACGACACCGGCTGGGTCGAGTACGTTCTCTCGGGGATCCTCTACTCCTTCATCGTCGCCGTGATCGTGCTCTTCTACGCGCCCACTCTCATGCAGCGGGATGGGCGGCACAACGGCCAGACCTGGGGCAAGCAGGTGCTCGGCATCCGGGTGGTCCGGGACGGCGGCGAGACCGTGGGCTTCGGGTGGGCCGCCCTGCGCGAGGTAGTGGTCAAGCAGCTCCTGGTCGGGATCGCCTCCGCGATCATCCCGTTCATCCCCTGGTTCCTGAACTACTTCTGGCCGCTATGGGACGACCAGAATCGCGCGCTGCACGACATGGTGGTGTCGAGCCACGTGGTGAAGGCCTAGGCGGGCGCCGGCCCGAGCCGCTCCGCGGCGCCGGTCCAGATCATCTCGTCGCGCCCGGGCCCTACGCCGACCATGACGATCGGGATGCCCAGGTAGTCGGAGACGAACTCGAGGTAGCTCTGGGCGTTCGCCGGCAGTTCGCCGATCGAGCGGGCGCCCGAGATGTTCTCCTCCCACCCGGGCAGCTCAACCAGGTCGCCCTGCACCTTGTGCACGATCGACTGGTGGTACGGGAAGTCGTCGAAGGTCGCGCCCTCCGGCCCCAGGTAGCGCACGCCTACCTGGAGCGGGTCGATGCCGGTCAGCACGTCGAGCTTGGTCAGCACCAGCCCGGTCAGGCCGTTGATGCGGGTGGCGTAGCGCAGCGCGACCAGGTCGAGCCAGCCGGTACGGCGCGCCCGGCCCGTGGTGGTGCCGAACTCGCCCCCCACCTGGCGGATGTGCTCGCCGAGATCCTCCTCGAGCTCGGTGGGAAAGGGCCCCGCGCCCACCCTCGTGGCGTACGCCTTGGCGATGCCCCACACCTCGTCGATCGAGCGCGGGCCCACGCCCGCCCCGGCGCAGGCGGCCCCGGCGACGGTGTTGGACGACGTGACGAACGGATAGGTGCCGTGGTCGATGTCGAGCAGCGCACCCTGGGCGCCCTCGAAGACCACGAGCCCGCCCTCGTCGAGCACGTGCCAGGCGATCGGGGGCGTGTCGGCGATGTACGGCTCGAGGCGGTGGCCGAGGATGCGGAACTCCTCGGTCATCGTGTGGAGGTCGAGCTCGGGGTCCTTGGCGTAGGGCCTGAGCATGAGCCGCTTCGGCTCCATCGCCGCGTAGATCTTCTTGCGCAGGATCTTCTCGTCGAGCAGGTCCTGCATCCGGATGCCGAGCCGGGCCGCCTTGTCCGCGTAGCAGGGGCCGATGCCGCGCCGGGTGGTGCCGATCTGGAGCTTGCCCAGCCGCGACTCGCCGGCGTGGTCGAGCAGCTTGTGGTACGGCATGATCAGGTGGGCGTTGGCGGAGACGCGCAGACCGCTCAGGTCGACGCGCCGCCGCGACAGCTCGCCGATCTCCTCGGTCAGCACCTTGGGATCCACCACCACCCCGTTGCCGATCGCGCAGAGCTTGCCGGGGTAGAGGATGCCGGAGGGAACGAGGTGGAACTTGAAGGTCTCGCCTTCGCGCACGATCGTGTGGCCGGCGTTGTTGCCGCCCTGGAAGCGGATGACGAGGTCGGCCTGCTCGGCGAGCAGGTCCACGACCTTTCCCTTGCCCTCGTCGCCCCATTGGGCGCCCACGATCACGAGACCAGGCATGCCGTGGCGAGTGTACGGCCCTTGACACCCGGCACGGCCCATCGTATCCTCAACCACACGGTTAATCAACCAAGCAGATGACTACGCCATGGCGGTAGACCAGCTCAGCACCACCTTCTCCGCTCTCGCCGACCCGACCCGGCGAGCGATCCTGGAGCGCCTCGCCGAGGGCGAGGCCACGGTGAACGAGCTGGCCGAGCCGTTCCCGATCACCCTGCAGGCAGTCTCCAAGCACCTGAAGGTGCTGGAGCGCGCGGGCCTCATCACGCGCGGCCGCGCGGCGCAGCTGCGCCCGTCGCGCCTGGAGGGCGATGCCCTCAGGGAGGCCTCCGACTGGCTGGAGGCGTACCGCGGCTTCTGGGAGGGAACCTTCGACCGCCTCGGCGAGCACCTGCAGAAGATGCAGAAGGGAGCCGGCAATGCCTGAGGCCACCGCCCAGGAAGTCACGATCACTCGCACCTACGACGCGCCGCGCGAGCTGCTTTGGAGAGCATGGACCGTGCCGGAGGAGCTGGCCCAGTGGTGGGGTCCGCCGGGGTGGACCACGCCGCTCGACAGCGTCACGATGGACGTGCGGCCGGGGGGAGTGTTCCGGCTCACCTCGCTCTCGGATGAGGGCGAGGAGATGCCCGTGGCCGGCACCTACCGAGAGGTGGTCGAGCCCGAGCGGATCGTGCTCGAGGAGCCGCCCGAGCAGGCCTGGCACGAGGGGTCCGTCAGCGTCGTGACCTTCACCGACCTCGGCGACGGCCGCACCGAGCTGGCCCTCCAGGCGACGATCCAGACGACCGACGAGATGCGCCTGCAGGCCGAGGGTGGCATGAGGGCGACGCTCGACCGGCTCGCCGAGCACCTGGGCTGAGGAGAGCGCCCGCGTGGACTACCGGCTCGAGGTGGTGGTGGTTCCCGTCTCCGACGTGGACCGCGCCAAGGAGTTCTACGAGGAGCGGATGGGCTTCCACGTCGATCACGACAGCTATCCGGCCCCGGGCGTGCGCGTTGTGCAGCTGACCCCGCGAGGCTCGGCCTGCTCGATCGTGATCGGCACCGGCGTCGCCCCGATGGAGCCAGGCTCGGTCAAGGGCCTCCAGCTCGTCGTGGACGACATGGACGCCGCCTACGCCGACCTGTCCGGCCGTGGCGTCGAGCTGGGCGACGTCCAGACGCTCGGCCCGCCAGACTCCGAGGGCTTCAAGTTCGTGTTCTTCAATGACCCCGACGGCAACGGCTGGGCCGTGCAGGAGATACGCAGATGAGCGCAATGGTGACGGGAGTGGACTTCGTGATCGTGCCCACGCAGGACATCGACCGGGCGGTGGACTTCTACGAGAACGTGCTGGGCCTCGAGCGCTCCAAGCAGTGGGGCGAGCTGCCCGCGCACGAGTTCGAGACGGGGAACCTCACGGTCGCCGTGGTGCAGATGGATGCCCTCGGCCAGGAGTTCAGCGCCCACCGGGCGCCGATCGCGTTCCACGTGGACGACTTCGAGGGCGCCAAGGCGGAGCTGGAGTCGCGCGGCGTCTCATTCCAGGGGGACACGATCGACAGCGGGGTCTGCTACCAGGCGATCTTCCAGGACCCCGACGGGAACGTCCTGGACATCCACCACCGCTACGCGTAGCGGGCGGTCACGCGCAGGTCCTCGCCCCAGACCGGTATCGGCTCGTCGCAGATCTCCCGCAGGCGGGAGACCGTGCGGGAGCCGACCTGGCGGCGCAGCCGCACCACGGGATCGAAGTCCGAGGCGCCGTCGAGCTCGGCGGCCCGCGCGGTGACCTGCTCGAGCCGTTCGACGATGCGTGACAGCTCGGCGCGGCCGGCGCGGTCGAGACGGTCGGAGGCGAGCATGTCGCGGAGCTCGCCGGCGCCGTGGCGGAGCAGGCGGAGCGGCGCCTCCGGGTCCGGGTCCGGCACGTTGGTGGTCACGACGATCGAACGCCGGTCCTGCCAGCGCTCGTTGACGAGCGAGTAGAGCTGCTCGAGCACCCACTCCGTCTGCTTCTCCGCGCCGAGGTCGTCGAGGACCAGCAGGTCGACGGTGCACAGGCGGCGGAAGAAGCCGAGGTAGGAGTCGCTGGCGTCGCGGTCGAAGGTGCGCTTGATCTCGGCCAGGAGCCGCGGGACGGGGTAGACGGCGTAGGAGCGCCCGGCGTCCTTCGCGGCCTTGGCCACGAGGATCGCCAGCGAGGTCTTGCCCGTGCCGACCGGCCCGTCGAACCACAGGCCGCGACCGGCCTCCAGGTTCTCCTCGATCGAGCGGGTGAAGGCCCTGACCTGGCGCAGGACCGCGCGGTCGAGCGAGACGATCGGCTCGCGGTCGAACGACACCTCGAGGAAGCGCCGCCCGATCCCCGTGCCGATCCCGCCGCTGACGGCCCGGCGTACGCGCTGGTCGCGGCAGCGGCAGGGGCGCGAGTCGTTGGTGTCCTCGTCGAGGATCCAGGTGGAGCCGTCGCACTCCCCGTACGGGCAGGCCGGCTGCTCTTCCTGGGAGGCCACCTCGCGCAGCAGCTCAGATCACCCCGTCGCCGGCGGGCGCGGGCTCGGCGCCGCGCTCGCGGTAGAGGTTGGCGAAGCGCGGATACTTGGACAGGAAGGTCAGGCTCACCTCGCCGATCGGCCCGTTGCGGTGCTTCGCGACGATGATGTCCGCCTCGCCGAGCCGCTCCGACTCCTTGTCGTAGTACTCCTCGCGGTAGACGAACATGACGACGTCGGCGTCCTGCTCGACCTGGCCGCTCTCGCGGAGGTCGGACAGCATCGGGATCGGGGGGTTGCGCGACTCGACCGCGCGCGAGAGCTGGGACACGGCGATAACCGGGATCTCCAGCTCACGGGCCAGGATCTTGAGCCCGCGGCTGATCTGGCCGACCGCCTCCACGCGGCTGTCGGCGCGGCCGTCGGGGCGGATCAGCTGCAGGTAGTCGACCACGATCAGCCCGAGCCCGTGCTTGGCGTGGAGCCGGCGGGCCTTGGCTCGCATCTCGAGCACGCCGATGTCGCTGGAGTCGTCTATGAAGATGGGCGCCCGGGCGAGCTTCTCGACGGCGCGCAGCACCTTGGGCCAGCGGTCGGCCTTCACCCGGCCCTTGCGGAGCTCGTCGCTCGAGACCTTCGCCTGCGAGGCGATGAAGCGGTGGGCCAGCTCGGTCTCGGACATCTCGAGCGAGAACAGGGCGGCCGGGCGCTCGTGGTCGATCGCGGCGTTCTCCACGATGTTCGTGGCGAGCGTCGACTTGCCCATCGACGGCCTCGCCGCCAGCACGATCAGGTTGCCGGGCTGGAAGCCCCCGGTCAGCTCGTCGATGTCGGTGAAGCCGGACGGCGTGCCGGTGAGACCGACGCCCTTGCGCGAGAGCTCCTCGAGCTTGTCGATCTCCTCGTGGAGGACGTCCTCGATCGACCGCATCTCGGCCAGTCCGCCCTCGTGGCCGATCTTGAACAGCTCGGCCTCGGCCCGCTCGATCAGATCGCGCGGGTCGCCGCGGTGGGCGAGCACCTCCGCCTGGATCCGGCGGGTGGTGTCGAGGATGCCGCGCATGAGCGCGTCGTCCCGGACGATGCGGGCGTAGTCGAGCACCGCGCCCACGGCGGGCACCACCGTCGGGAGCGAGTGGACGTAGGCCTCGCTCCCGGCGGCGTCGAGCTCGCCGTGGCTGCGCAGGTCGTCGCAGACCGTGAGCGCGTCGACGGCCTCCGGCTCCGCCTTCTCCTTCAGGCGGATCATCGCCCGGAAGATGAGCTGGTGCCGGGGGCGGTAGAAGTGGTCGGGCTTCAGCCCGACCTCGAGCAGGACGCCATCGAGCGCCTGCTCGGTGAGCAGGATCGCCCCGAGGACGGAGGCCTCGGCCTCCTCGTTGTGGGGAGGGACGCTGCCCGCTGACTCAGGTGATGTCGCGACTGCCATCGCCGTGTCCAGGCTTGCTCAGGGCCCGAGGGGCCCGCCTGCCAAGGAAGCAGGGGCGAACGCGTGCTGGGCACGCGGAGCCCCGATGACGCAGGCAGGCGATGCCCCGCAGGGTCACTGAGTCAAGCCTGGGGAGTGACGATGGTCTTGATCTCCGCCGTCACGCCGTCCGCGACCTCGACGGTGACCATGTGCGTGCCGGTGGTCCTGATGGCGTCCTCGAGCTGCACGCGGCGCTTGTCGAGCCGCACGCCGCGCGCCTGGCGGATGGCGTCCACGATCTCCTGCGAGGTGACCGAGCCGAACAGCCGGCCGTCGTCACCCGCCTGGTGGGAGATCGTGAGCACCGTCTTGCGGAGCAGCGCGGCCGTCTCCTCGGCCTTGGCGGCCGCCTGCTCGGCGGCGCGCTCGGCCGCCTCGCGACGGCGCTGCGACTCCGCGATCGCCCCCGCCGTTGCCGGCTGGGCGAGCTTGCGCGGAACGAGGAAGTTGCGGAGATAGCCCGGCGAGACGTCGATTACGTCACCGCGCTCGCCGAGCGTGTCCACATCCTTCAAGAGGATTGCCTGGGCCATGGCTGGTCAGCCGTCCCTACCTGTCCGCGACGTACGGAAGGAGCCCCAGTTCGCGCGCCCGCTTGACCGCGTTCGCGAGCTGGGACTGGTGGCGCCGGCACGAGCCGGTCACGCGCGACGAGCGGATCTTGCCCTTGTCGCTGATCGCGCGGCGCAGCGAGGCGACGTCGCGGTAGTCCACGACGTCCACCTTGTCTCTGCAGAACGGGCAGGGCTTGCGCCGCCCGCCCGTGGGCACACCCTTGCCGCGACCGCGCCGGCGGTCCCGGGTCGTGCTGGGTCCACGCTGCTTCGCCACTCTGTTGCTCCTGCGTACTCGCTACTTCGGGGTCAGAACGGAATGTCGTCGTCCGGTCCCCGGGCGCCCGCGGGCGCCGGCTCGAAGTCCCCGGTGTCCGCCGGGACGTCGCTCTGCGGCGTGAAGCGGCCACCGTTCTCGCTGCCCTCTCGGGAGCCGAGGAACTGGACGGAATCGGCAATGATATCTACCGACTGGCGCTTGTTGCCCTCCTTGTCCTGCCACTCGCGCCACTCGAGCCGTCCGTCGACCGCGACCGGCCGCCCCTTCGACAGGTACTGGGCGCAGTTCTCGCCCTGCGCTCCCCATACCGTGACGTCGAAGTAGTTGGGCTTGTCGACCCATTCCCCGGTCTGGTTGTCCTTGCGGCGGGTGTTGACCGCGACGCGCAGGCTGCAGACGGCGATCCCGCTGGGCAGGTTGCGCAGCTCGGGGTCGCGGGTGAGGTTCCCGGTCAGGATGACCCTGTTGATGTTCGTAGCGGCCATGTGGCCCTCCAGCTCCCTTCGATGACGGGTCGAGCGAGTGTACGAAGGGGGTCGGGCGGTCTGGGCGCGTCCTGACGAGAAGTCTCTGAAAAGAGCGGCTTCTTTGGCGAAGCCGTTACGTCAGTCGTCCTTCTGCTTCTCCTCGACCACGTGATCGGGGTCCGGCGCGTCCGTCTCGGGGCGCTCCACGCCCTCCTCCGGGGTGGCGTCCTCCGGGCCGATGTCCTTCGCCGGCTTGGCCGGCTGCTCGGGGTCGCGGTCGGCGAGCGGGTCGCCGATGCCGGTCTCATCGATGACGCGCCGGGTCTGGTCGTGCTCCATGTTCAATGGGTTCCCCGGAGTTGGGTGGGGTAACCGGATCGGGTGCGGGGCGGCGGACTGGTCGGCGAAGCCAAGCGGCTCTTGCCGGAGGTGGTCGACGCCTACCGGCGCAACGGCCTCATCAACTTCGCGGCGGCGATCACCTTCCTGCTCGTGCTGTCGCTCGTCCCGTTCGTCCTGTTCCTCCTGGCGCTGCTCGGGTTCCTGCAGCTCGACGAGGTCTGGCGCGACGACGTGGCGCCGGAGGTGAGGGGATCGCTGTCGGACTCCGCCTTCCGGCTGCTCGACGAGACCGCTACCCGAGTGGTCACCGAGAAGCAGGGCTGGTGGATCACCGCCGGCTTCGCGCTGACGCTCTGGGAGATCTCCGCCGCCACGCGCGTGACCATGACCGCGCTCGACCGGATCTACGGCTTTCACCGCCGGCGCAGCTTCTTCGAGCTGTTCGCGCGCTCGGTCGGGCTTGGCCTGGCCATGGGGGTGGCGGTGCTGGCGGCTGCGGCGGTCGTGCGCTTCGCGCCCCTGCTCACGGGCGAGCTCGACGGCGTGCTCGCCGTCCTCTCCTTCCTTGTACGGTGGCTCGTGGCCGCGCTGCTCCTCGGCGTCGGGGTGGCGCTCGTGGTGCACCACGGCTCCGCCACGCGCCAGACGCTGCCGTGGGTCACCGTCGGGACCGGCCTCGTGATGGGCGCCTGGGTGACGATGTCGATCCTCTTCGGGATCTACATCACATACGTGGCGAACTACGGCTCGGTGTTCGGCAACCTCGCGACGTTCTTCGTGCTGCTGCTCTACATGTACGCGTCCAGCATCGCCTTCATGGCGGGCGTCCAGACCGACGCCTGCATCCGCCGAAACGCGTCGAGCTGAGGGTGCGTTCCGCCTACTCGCCGGCGGGCGCGTCGGCCGCGGCGCGGGCGGCCACGCGGGTGTCCTGCGGCTCCCGCTCCTCGCGGCGGCGGGCGGCCTGCTGCTCCGGCGGCGGCGGGGTCGGCAGCCCCGGCCTCACCTTGATGATGCGGAAGCGCAGCACGCCGTCGAGGATTCGCAGGCGCTGGTTCAACCGGTCGAGGAGCGCATTGTCTCCCCGGAACTGGTAGAGGCGGTACTCAGCCTCGGGGCGATGGTCGATCTCGTAGGCCATGCGGCGCGTCCCCCAGTCGTGGGACTCAACGAGCTCGCCACCGGAGTTGATCATCGACTCCGCCTCGGAGACGGCCGCGGTGCGGCGCTCCTCCGGCGCGTTGGGGTCGATCAGAAGCATGAGGTCGTACAGCCGTGCCATCGAGCGGGGCAGGTTAGCAGCGGATTCCGGGCCAGACGGGGCGAACCGGCGCCGCCGGCGGCTTGAGGCGAAGTGGACGTGCTTCGGCGGGTTCGGTGGGGAAACGTGGCGAGCGTGGTGCTCGTTCTCGCCATCGGCGCGCTCGTGGCGACGAGCGGCGGCGGAAAGGCCGCCCCGGACCGAGTGGCCCGGCCGGTCTCCGGAGACCCCGGGCCGGCGTCGCCGCGCCGGCACGCGGCGAGACGCCGGGAACCGGCTGTGGAGAGGGACGCGGCTGCGACGAGGCGGGAGCTACGGGCGGTGGGGCGGGACACGGCTGCGAGGAGGCGGGGGCGCCGGCGGGGGCAGAGAGGAGCGCCCAGGGCGGCGCGGAGCCGAGCGCCGCGGCAGCCCGCTGCCCCAGCGCCGGCGGCAGCGCCGCCTGTCCAAGCGGTGCCCGCTCCGCCGGCAGGCCCACCCGCCCCGCCCGCTCCAGTGCCGCCTCGGCCGTCCCCGCCGCCCCCGCGCAGCGGTGAGTTCACTCCTGATCCGCGCCTGTAGCGATCGAGCTAGTTCGACTTTTCCTCGTATAGGGAGGAAAACTCGAACTGGCGCCGGCGCCGCCGACCTACGACCGTACCGGCGCCTCGCCGCGGCGCTTCGACTCGATGTCGGCCAGCTGGTCGTCGACCCAGTCGCCCGGGTTGCGCGCGGTGACGATCCGCTTCAGGCCCTGGGCCCGCCAGGAGCGCTCCTCCGCCGACATCGACAGGGCCCGGTGGATGGCGTCGGCCTGCTCGTGCACGTCGAACGGGTTCACCGACAGCGCGAAGTCGGCCAGCTCCTCGTGGGCACCGGTGTTCTCGCTCAGCAAGGAGACCCCGTTCCGCTCGTTCACGAGCGGGCCCTCCTTGGCGATCAGGTTCATCCCGTCGAACATCGCGTTGACCATCAGCAGGTCGTAGTGCTTGTAGGCCGCGATCGCCTCCTCGAGGTTCTCGCGCAGCCGCAGGTCGATCGGCATCCAGTCGGTCGTGCCGTGGCGGTGGTTCACGACCGCCACCAGCGCCTCGATCCGCTCCAGGTACTCCTGGTACTCGGCCACGTCCTGGCGCGAGGGGATCAGGTGAGCGATGAAGGTCACGTGCTCCTTGAACTCCGGGTGCTGCTCGAGGAACAGGTCGAACGCGGTGAACCCGCGCAGCACGTTCTTGGAGAGGTCGGCGCGGTCCACCCGCAGGATCAGGTGCTCGCGGCGGCGCCGCAGGATCTCGCGCTCGTACTGGTGCACCGCCGGCCGCTGAGCCGTGCGGTGGAAGGTCTCCGCCGAGATCGGCAGCGGGTACGAGCGCACCCAGACCTCGCGCCCCTCGAAGTGCACGACGCCCGCGTCCTCGTCCACCTCGAGGTCGAACAGATCGCGGCAGCAATGCAGGAAGTTGCGCCGGTAGGAGCGCGTGTGGAAGGCGATGATGTCGTTCGAGAGGATCCCCTCGTAGAGGTCCTCGCGGATATCTGCCGGCAGCACCCGCCAGGCGTCCGGCTGGGTCCACGGGATGTGTACGAAGTGATGGAGGAAGAGGTCGGGCCGCTCGGCCCGGATCAGCTTCGGCGCGACGTAGAGGTGGTAGTCGTGCAGCATCACGACCGCCTCCTCCTCGCCCTCCACCTCCTCGAGGACGGCCTGGGCAAGGTCGCCGTTCACCTTGCAGTAGCCCTGCTCGTACGCCTCGATCTCGGCCCGCCGCACGTCCGGCGCGTTCGAGAGGTCCCACAGGTAGTGCTGGATGAACCACAGCATCGGGTTCGCCACGACGTTGTAGAAGCGGTCGTAGGCGAGCGGGTCGGACTCCACCAGCCTGATCTGGTAGCGCTCCCCGTCCAGCTCGATCTCGAACGAGCGGCCCTCGTGCGCGCGGCTGGCCTCGACGTCCCCTTCGCTCAGGGCGGATGCGATCCAGACCGCGTCGCGGTGGTGCACCAGGCCCTTCAGCGCCGTGACCAGCCCGCCGCCGCCACGCCGCGGTTCCCCGTCCTCGAAGGTGGCGGGGCCGCGATTCGACACGAGGACGAGCGCGGCGTCCGAGATCATCGGCAGTCCCGGAAGATGTTCAGCCAGTCGCGCAGGAGGCGCGGCGTCAGGAAGTGCTTGCGCACGTGCTCCTTGCCGGCGCGGCCGAGACGCTTGCCGAGATCGGGCTCGCGCAGCACCCGCATCGAGCGCTCGGCGCACTCGACCGGCGAGGAGACGAGGAAGCCGGTCTCCCCGTCCTGCACCTGCAGCGGGATGCCGCCCACGTCGCCCCCGATGAAGGGCCGGCCCTTCCAGAGGGCCTCCGAGACGGTCAGCCCGAAGCCCTCGCGGGTCGACTTCTGGATCACCACGTCGGCCTGCGACTGAAATGCGTTGACCTCGATGGCCCCGACGTTGTTGAGGTTGTTGAGGATGTGGATGTCGGGGTCGCCGTCCGCGTAGGCCATCGTGGAGTTGAAGAACTCCCAGCCCTCGGGGTCGTCCGTGGCCATCGAGCCGACCAGGGCGAGCTGCACCTCGGGCATCTCCTTCGTCACCTGACGGTACGCGTCGATCACGCCCACGGGGTCCTTCCAGGGGTCGAAGCGGGACACCTGGCACATGAGCGGCCGGTCCACGTCGATGCCGAACTGGTCGCAGACGAAGGCCGCGTCCTCGGGCGACAGCGCCATGTTCTTCGGCGACAGCGGGTCGATCGCGGGCGGGCAGATGTGAACGCCCCCGGCGGCGCCGTCAATCCCCGACGGCACGTAGCTCTGCACGTGCCAGACCGACGCGTCGTACTCGCGCACCAGGGGCACGATGTGGTCGATCGCGTCGGGGTTCGGCGTCGAGAGGTCGATGTGGCAGCGCCAGATCCAGGACTGCGCCTTCTCCGGCACGTGCTTGCGGATCGCCGCCGGCTGGGGGTCGTGGACGATGATCACGTCCCAATCGCCGTCGATCTCCGTGGCGTTCAGCGCGTTGTAGCGCTCGTAGATCTTCCACTCCTCGTCGGTGAGCGACTCGGGATTGCCCTGGAGCGCGTTGTGCAGCCGCTTCGTGGCGTTGTAGAACTCCTCACGGCCCAGCATGATCTGCCACTGGGCGTCGATCCCCACGTCGTTCATCAACGGGATCAGCGTGTAGAGGATCTCGGACACGCCGCCCCCGAACGCGGTCGCCGACAGGTGGAGCACCTTCAGGCCCTGCAGGTCCTCCGCGAGGTCGCGGATCTCCTGGATGAGCGGCCGTCCGGCAAGGTGGGTGTAGTCGGCCAGGCTCTTGTGGCCTACGGAGACGGGCTGCAGCACGGCGCGGAAGGTTATCCAGCCAGATACTTCACAAGGAGGGTGCGCCCGGCGCCGAAGCTGCACTCGTCCACGGTGGCCTCGATGATGGCTCGGCTCAGCTCCTGCTCGACCGCCGAGACCGGCGAGCCGGGGCCGTTCAGCTCCATCGACAGGCGGTCGTCGAGCAGCCGGAACGAGAAGCTGACGCGGCTCTCGTCCTCCAGCGGACGACCCTCGTCGACGTAGTCGTTGGCGGCCTCGGTGATGGCCAGCTTCAGGTCGGCGATCTCCTCGGGCGAGAGCGGCGTGAGGCGGCAGACGGCCGAGAGCGCGAGCCTCGCGAGCACCAGATAGTCGGGTCTCGCGGGAATCGTCAGCGAGACGTCGCGGCTGTCGGCTGTCGTCTGAGGCGCCTCGACCACGCCTGCACCCTACCCGGAATCGTCAGGTCTTTCGCCTAGCTCGATCTCGATCGTGCGCCGCTCGCCGTCGCGCAGCAGCTCGAGCTCGACCGACTGCCCCGCGCTCATCTCGCTGATCACGTCCGCGAGGTCGTCCCGGCGGGTCAGCGGGCGCCCGTTCACCGCCAGGATCACGTCGCCGCCGGTGGGCACGGGCGTCGCCTGGAACTCGATCTCCGACTCGCCACCGCGCAGCCCGGCGTCCTCGGCCGGGCTGTCGGGCTCGACCTGATCGAGCAACGCGCCGTTTCGGACCTCGAGGTTGAGCCGCTCGGCGAGCTGGGGCCAGAGCGGCAGCGCCCGGACGCCCAGGTAGCCGTACTCGACGCTCCCGTCATCGCGCAGCTCGCGCAGCGAGCGCTTGACGGTGTCGACCGGGATCGCGAAGCCCACCCCCTCGCCGCCGCCCGACTCCGACTTGATCTGGGCGTTGACGCCGATAACCCGGCCCCGTCCGTCGAGCAGCGGGCCGCCCGAGTTGCCCGGGTTGATCGCGGCGTCGGTCTGGATCGCGTTGCCGATCTGGAAGCGCGTGAGCGATTCGATGTTGCGGTCCACGGCCGAGATCACGCCGATCGAGAGCGACTGGTTCTCGCCGAACGGGCTCCCGATCGCCGCAACCGGCTCGCCCACCTCGAGCCTGGACGAGTCGCCCAGCCGCAGCGGCGTCAGCCCCAGTCCGCCGGGGTCGATCTTGAGGAGCGCCACGTCGGCGTTGGGGTCGTCGCCGACGATCTCCGCGGGCACGCGGTTGCCGTCGGCGAACTCCACGAAGACCCGCTCGGCACGCTCCGAGTCCGCGTCGCCGGTCGTCACCACGTGGGCGTTGGTGGCGACGTAGCCGCGGCTGTCGAGCACGAAGCCGGACCCCTGGCCGCCCTCGCCCTCGGCCTCGACGAGGCTCGATCCCTCGAAGATCGAGATGACCGTCACGACGCCCGGCGACAGGCGCTCGTAGATCTGGCGGGGGTCGAAGCCGCCCTCGCGGCCGATGCCCTCGACGACCTGCACGCGGGTGGTGGTGACCTGGCGCCGCTCGCCGGACGAGTCGTCGTCGTCGGAGTCGCAACCCACGGCCACCAGCCCGGCGGCGGCCAGGAGCACGGCGAGGACTCGACTCACGCGTCGTTCCCGTTCGCCGGCAGCTCGAGCGTGAAGGCTGTGCCGCCCTCCCTCGAGCTCACCCGCAGCCGCCCGTCCATGCGCTCGGCCAGCTCCCGCGCGATCGCCAGGCCCAGCCCGGCGCCGCGCGCGGCGTCGCCGGTGTAGAAGCGCTCGAAGACCTTGGCCCGGCTCCCATCCGGAAGCCCCGGGCCGGCATCGGCCACCGTGAACCCGGCGGCGCCGTTGCTGCGATCTGCCCTCACGGTCACTTGCGTGCCCGCCGGCGTGTGCCGAAGGGCGTTGTCGAGCAGGATACGCATGATCTGGGCCACCCGCTCCGGGTCGCAGAGGGCCTCCGGGCCGTGCTCGGGGAGCCTCACGTCGAGATCCGTGTCGTGCTCCGCGATGGCGGGCGTGAACTCGTGCACGATGCTCCGTGCCAGCTCCGAGAGGTCGACCTCCTCGGCGCGCAGCTCGATCGAGCCGGCGTCCAGGCGGGATAGGTCGAGCAGGTCGACCGACAGCTTCTGGAGGCGCGCGACCTGCTCGCTCATCGTCTCGAGGAACTCGCGCCGGGTGTCCTCGTCGAGCTCCTCGTCCTGGAGCAGCTCGACGAAGCCCGCCAGCGAGAAGATCGGCGTGCGCAGCTCGTGCGAGGCGGTCGCGATGAACTCCTTGCGGGCCACGTCGACCTGGCGCAGCTGGGCCTGCATCTCGTTGAAGGTGCGGGTGAGCTGGCCGAGCTCGTCCTTCGAGTCCACCGGCAGCGGGTCGACGAAGGATCCGCGCGAGACCTCCTCGGCGGCCGCCTCGAGTCGCCGCACGCGCCGCCCCAGCCGGCGCGCAACCAGCCATCCGCCGCCCAGGGCCAGCACCAGCGCGGCGAGCGAGGCCAGCAGCACGCGCTCGCGGATGAACGACACGGCGGCCTCGACCTCGTCGAAGTCGCGCGAGTACAGGGCGACGCCCCTGCGCTGGTTGCCCTGTATCAGGGGCTGGGCCACGAGGCCGACGTCGTCGCCCTGGAAGAAGTCGTATGCGGTCTGGGTCTTCCCGGTGCGGAGCGCGCGCAACAGCAGCGCCTCGTTCTCCGGATAGTCCGGCTGCTCGCGCGAGTCGAACCGCGGGTAGAAGGTCAGGCCGACGAAGTCGTTCTGGCGGCCCGTCGGCTCCTCTTCCCAGTCGAACAGCGTCACCGAGGAGTCGGTGGCCTCGGCCACGCGGCGGACCTCGCGGGCGACCACTTCGTCGGAGGGCTCCCCGACCGTGAGCTCCTCCAGCGAGGACTCGTAGATGCCCGCGAGCAGCTCGAGGTCGCGCAGACGCCGCTCCTCGAGGTTCGACTCGGGCTGGGTGGCCACCGAGAAGTAGATGAAGGAGACGGCTACGCCGATGATGACGAAGAAGACGAGCGCGAGCTTGTTGCGGAGGGAGCGGAGGCGCGGCCGCCGCTTCATGAGTCCCTGAACCGGTAGCCGACGCCGCGCACCGTGAGGATCATCTCGGGGTGCTTGGGCTCCTCCTCGAGCTTCTCGCGCAGGTGGCGGATGTGCACGTCGATCGTGCGCGGGTCGCGGTATGAGGAGTCGCCCCAGACACGCTCCAGCAGCATCGTCCGGCTGAACACGCGGCCCGGGTTGCGCGCCAGCGCGGCCAGCACCTCGAACTCGACGTAGGTGAGCCGCACCGCCTCGCCGCGGGCCTCGACCTGGCGGCGCTCGAAGTCGATCAGGAGGTCGGCCTGGCGGATCGGCTCCTCGAACTGCTCGTCGGGCTGGGCAAGGGCGGCCCGCCTCAGGACGGCCTTCACCCGCGACCGGAACTCCCGCACCGAGAACGGCTTCGTGATGTAGTCGTCGGCGCCCAGCTCCAGGCCGAGCACCTTGTCGATCTCCTCGGTCTTCGCGGTCAGCATGATGATCGGGACCGTGCTGCGGGCACGGATCTGGCGGCACACGTCGAAGCCGTCGACCTTCGGCATCATCACGTCCAGCACGACGAGGTCGAAGTTGTCCTCGCGCAGCCGGTCGAGCGCCTCGCGACCGTCCAGCGCGGGGACCACGTCGTAGCCCTCCTTGCGCAGCGGGTAGGTCAGGAGCTTCTGAACGGAGAGCTCGTCGTCCACGAGCAGGATCCTGGGCGCAGAGGCCGTCACCTTCGGAATTGTAGGTTGCTTCGGTGACCCCGCTCCCATGATCGAGCCGCGCGTGTACAGAGCCGCCTTCGTGCCGGCGCTGCTGGCGCTCGTGCTGACGATGTTCTCGTTGCAGAGCCGCCCGCGCCCGCTGCCCCAGGGCTTGGCCGCGGACGTGCTGTTCGACGGGCGTCTGGCGGCGATCGAGTCGGCCCGCATGGCCGAGCGCGAGCCGGACCGGCGCCCGGGACGGCCCGGCAACCTTCGCACCGCTCAGCGCGTGGCCGAGGTGCTGGCCGCGCGCGGCTTTCCCGATCCGGCCATGCAGCGCTTCTCCCACGCCGGGCGCGACCTCGTGAACGTGATCGCCCGCCGGGCGGGGCGGACGCGTCGTCAGATCGTGATCGTGGCCGCCCGCGACGCGGCGGTGGTGCCGGAGGCCACCGGCAGCGCCGCCGACACGGCCGCCCTGCTCGAGCTGGCGCGCGTGTTCGAGGGCAGGCCGACGCGCAAGACCCTGGTCCTCGCCTCGGTGGACGGCTCGAACCTCGGCGAGGTCGGCACCACCGAGCTGCTCGAGGAGCTGCCCTCGCCGGAGCTCGTGGACGGCGTGCTCGTGATGTCGGACCTCGCCTCGCCCACGCGGCGCGGCCCGTTCGTGCAGGCCTGGTCGAACGACGCGAGCAGGGCCGGCATCGGGCTCCAGCGCACGGTCTCCGACTCGATCCGGCAAGAGCTCGAGTTCGACCCGGGCGGGCCGGGCGCGCTCGGCCAGGCCGCCCGGCTCTCGTTCCCCGTCGGCATCGGCCCTCAGGGGGTCTTGCTGGACGCGGGGTACGACGCCGTGCGCATCTCGGGCAGCGGGGAGCTGCCGCCGGAAGGCGACGGGCCCGTCACGGCGATCGACGAGGACACGATCGGGGCGCTCGGGCGCGCGACCCTCAGGACCGTCACCGCGCTCGACGAGGGACCGCGACCGGAGCACGGCCCCGACAGCTATGTGACGGCCGTGACGCAGGTCCTGCCCGGCTGGGTCCTGTCCCTGCTCGCCGGCACCCTGCTGCTGCCGGCGCTCGTGGCGGCGGTCGATGCCTTCGCGCGCGTGCGCAGGCGGCGCATCGACGTGCTCGCGTGGATGCGCTGGCTGGGGGCCTGGACCGCGCCCTTCCTCGCCGGCTACGCGCTGGCGGAGCTGCTCGCCCTGACCGGGGCCACCCCGTCGCCGCCGCCCGCGCCCGTGCCTCCGGAGGTGCTGCCCGTGGACGGCGCCGCCCTCGGGGTGCTGGGTGGCGTGGCCGCCGCGATGGCGCTCGCCTACCTGCTGGCTCGCTGGCTGGCGGCGCGCCCCGATCCCCGCCTGTCCCGCCCCGAGGGCCCGGGGCCGGCGGTTGCGGTGGGCCTCGTGCTGACCGTCTCGTCCCTGTTTCTGTGGATCGTGAATCCGTACACCGGCCTGATGGTCGTGCCGGCCGCGCACCTCTGGCTGCTCGCGCTGCTGCTCTCGGGGCCGCCCCCGCGGCGGCTGCGTGCGGTGCTGCTGGTGCTCGGCGCCCTGCCGCCCCTGCTCGTCACCGTCTACTACCTGTTCGCGCTCTCGATCGACCCGCTCGCGGGCGCCTGGTACCTGCTGCTGCTCGTGACGGGGCACGCCACCGGGCCGGTCACCGTCTTCCTCGGATGCCTGATGCTGGGGGCGCTGTGCGCCGCGATCGAGCTCGTTTACCGGACGCCCGCCCCGGCGCCGGAGGAGTCGGGGCCGGAGGGCCCGTCCGTGTACGGTCCGGGCGCCTACGCGGGGCCGGGCTCGCTGGGCGGCACCGAGTCGGCCATCCGCAGGTAGTCCAGCGATAGCCGCGCAGCTCCCGTTCGGACTGGGCCGCTACCGATAGGGGGATTAGGGGGTACGTTGTAGATGGTGAAGGCGGGACTCGAAGAACTCGCTGGGCGCATCGCGCGCGGCGAATATGCGATCGACGCGGAGGCCGTCGCGGCGGCGATGCTGCGCCGCGGCTTTGCCCACTCGTCACTAGTGCTCGTACCCGCTCAAGTCCTCGACGGGGCGGCCGTCGGCGCCGCTCAAGACGAGCCCGCTCCCGGCGGCGACGCCGCCTAGCCACGTCACGGACGCGGCCGCCTCGGCCGCCTCGCGCCGCTCCGGAGCGATCGTGAACAGCAGCTCGTAGTCGTCTCCCCCGGTCGCCGCGGCCTCGGGCGTCACACCGGGCGCACACGGCACCCGCGCCAGCTCGACGTCCAGCCGAACGCCGCTCCGCTCCGCGATGTGCCCGGCGTCGGTGGCCAGCCCGTCGCTCAGGTCGATCATCGCGCTCGCGCCGGCGAGGGCCAGCGCCCTTCCCGCGGCGAGCCTCGGCTCGGGGCGGAGGTGTCGCCGCACGAGCTCGGCCGGCTCGCGCTCGCCGCGCTCGAGCAGGAGCCGCCCGGCCTCCGAGCCGCCCAGCTCACCCGTGACGCCGACCAGGTCGCCGGCGCGGGCGCCGTCGCGCCCAACGACGTCCTCGTCGCGGTCGGCCCAGCCGGTCACCGCGACGGACACGGTCAGCGCGGGCCCGCTCACCACGTCCCCGCCGGCGATGGTCGCGCCGTGGCGCCGCGCCAGCTCCTCCATGCCGCCCACGAGCTCGAGCGCGCCCTCGAAGCCGGCGGGCAGGACGAGCGATACGTAGGCCTCGCCGGCCTCGGCGCCCATCGCCGCCAGGTCCGACAGCGCGGTGGCGAGCGCCTTCCAGCCCACGTCCGCCGGCGTGTGCGTGTCGAGCGAGAAGTGGACGCCGTCCACGACGGTGTCGATCGAGGTCACCGCCAGCGGCCGGGCGCGCACCACCGCCGCGTCGTCGCCGGACCACCGGACGAGGCGGCCGCCGCGTTCCCCGATCGACGCCTGGATCGCCTCGATCAGCCGGCGCTCGCCCACGCCGGCCCGATCACTCTTCGGGCGAAACGCCGCCGCCCTCGCCGCCGTGGCCCTCGGCGGGCGGGGCGAGCGTCTCCTGCTCGGGCTGCACCGGCTCGGGCGCCTCCTGCGGCGGCGCCTCGTAGTAGTCGGGGTCGTAGGTGGGCTCGGAGTAGCTCTCGGTGTAGTCGTAGCTGGACGAGGAGCTCGAGGAGGAGTGCTCGCCGAAGAACGGGGTGGCCACGAACGCTTCCTCGGGCAGCGCGAAGCCGTCGCAGTAGCCGTCCGAGGCAGGCTGCATGAAGGCGTTCCACACCGGCGCCGCGTACTGGCCGCCCTGCGCACCCGGCATCGCGACGCCGGCGTCCGGGTAGCCCACCCACACCGCCGTCGACAGCTGCGGCGTGTAGCCCACGAACCAGGCGTCCTTCGACTCGTCGGTGGTGCCGGTCTTGCCGGCCGCCGGGCAGCCGTAGTCGGCGAGCGTGCCGGTGCCCGACTGGATGTTCATCTCGAGAATCTTCGTCACCTCGTAGGCCTGCCCGTCGGTGAGCACTCGCTTGCCCTCCGACTTCGCCCAGTTGTCGCGCGTGCCGTCGGGGTGGACGACCCGCTCGATCCCGGTCGGGCGCCTGCGGATGCCGCCGCTCGCGAGGGTCGCGTAGGCGCTCGCCATCTCGAGCGTCGTGACGCCCCGCGTCAGGCCGCCGAGTCCCTCGGCCGGGTAGCAGTCGAGCTTGGTGGTGATTCCGAGCAGCCGGGCCGCCTTGCAGACGTTCTCGGGGCCGATGTCGAGGATCAGCTGGGCGTAGACGGTGTTGTCCGAGGAGAGCGTCGCGCGGGTCAGGCTGACGGTGCCGATGTAGCTGTCGCCGAACGTCTTGACCTCCCACGGCGGCGCGCCCTCGCCCACGTCCAGCGCGACCGGCTTCGAGGTGTAGGAGGTGGCGTCGGGGTCAACCCCCTTCAGGATCGCCGCGGTCAGCACCATCGTCTTGAACGCCGAGCCGGGCTGGCGGTGGCCCTGGGCGGCGAGGTTGAAGCGGCGCTCGCCGTAGGTGCCGCTCGAGGCCATCGCGCGGATCTTCCCGGTGTTCGGATCGATCGCCACGATCGCCGAAGCGGGCCCAGCCGGATCGCCCCAGTAGGCGTTGATCGCGTCGCGGGCGAGGTCCTGCATCTTCGGGTTGATCGTGGTGTGTATGCGCAGGCCGCCGCGCCGCGCGATGCCCACCCCGTAGCGCTCGATCAGCTTCTCCTGGACGTAGTCGAAGAAGTAGGGCTCGCGCCGGTTCACGTAGCGGAAGCCGCGCTTCAGGCCGAGCTTGCGCCGCGCCGCGTCCTCGTACTCGGCCTGGGTGATGTAGTCGTTGTCGAGCATCTGCTCGAGCACCTCGTTGCGCCGCTCGAGCGCCGCCGTGGGGTTGCGGAAGGGGTTGTATTGCGAGGGCGCCTGCGGCAGGCCGGCCAGCAGTGCGGACTCGTGCAGCTCGAGGTCGCGGGCGTGCTTGTCGAAGAAGGTCACCGCGGCCGCCTGGACGCCGATCGAGGTCCGGCCCTCGACGGTGCCGTACGGGACCGAGTTGAGGTAGTTGTGGAGGATCCAGGTCTTGGAGTGCTGCTCCTCGAGCTCCGAGGCCAGCTTGGCCTCGCGGATCTTGCGGGCGAAGTTGCGCTCGGGGTCCTTGATGTAGAGTGCGCGGACGAGCTGCTGGGTGATCGTCGAGCCGCCCTGAACGGTGTCGCCCGACTCCAGGTTCTTGAGGCCGGCGCGCACGATCGCGTTGAGGTCGACGCCCTCGTGCTTGTAGAAGCGCTCGTCCTCGATCGCCACCGTCGCGCGGCGCATGTGGACCGGGATGTCCTCCCACGGCACGACTCGGCGCTGGATGTCCGACTGGATGAAGCCGAGCCTGGTGCCGTCGGCCGCGAACACCACCGACAGCTCGCCCTTGTCGTCGGGCTTCAGCTCGCTCAGGTCGGGCGCCGTGGCGGCGATGGCGAGGACGTATCCGGCCGCCGACAGGACGGCGATCGTGCACACGGTGCCGACGACGGCCAAGGCGAGCAGCACCTTGCTGCCGGCGCCGTGGCGCTTGCGCCTCCTCGTCTTTCGCTGCCGGTGGCTCATCTCGAAGTGGCCAGCTGCGTTCAGGAGGCCTCGACTGAGGATAGACCGTGCTCACGCAGCAGACGCAGCCAGCGCCGGCGGAGATCGGCTGCGGCCTTGCCGCGGTCGCGCGGGCTCGACGTCCAGGTCGTGGCGCTGAGGCGCACGCCCTCCTTGTCGGTCTCCGCGACCGTCGCAGTGATCTCCTCCTCCTCGTCGGTGATCAGCTCGATCGCGCGGTCGACGTCGGCGCCCGGCGGCAGCCAGACCGAGGCCTCCACGAGCACCCGCGGGTCGAGGATCGTGTGGTTCTCGATCGAGCTCTGCGCCAGCAACTCGTTGGGAACGATGAGCCGCCGCCCGTCGTCGAGACGGATGTAGGTGTAGCTCAGCCTGACGTCCTCGACCTCGCCGGTCTCCTCCTCCACGGTCACGAGGTCGCCGAGCCGGATCGGCTGGGTGATCGCGAGCATGACTCCGGCGACAGCGTTGGCGAGCGTCGCGCGGGCCGCGAAGCCGACCACGATGCCGAGCACGGCCGAGGAGGCGAGCAGGGTGGCGGCCACCCGCTTGACCGAGGGGAACTGCAGGGCGACGATCGCGAGCCCGATCAGGATGATCAGGGCGAAGACCAGCCGCCGCACGAGGCGGAGACGGGTGGTGGCGACGGGCGACAGGTCGCCCATCGCGACTGCGCTGCTGAGCCGCTTGCCACGCCGCTTGAGCGCCCGGTCGACGATCTCGGCGATCAGGAACGCGACCGTGAGCGTGACGCCCGCGGTGACCCAATCCCCAGTGTCGACGGCTGTGTAGAACTCGACGTCCGGCATGGCCTATGAAGCTACCCCCACGGCCGCGCGCGTAGTCGCCGCGGCCCGCCCGACTCCTCACCCTGCGCGCCCGGCCGAGCCGGGCGCTTCGGGCCCCGAGGCGCTCCGCGCAGCCTGGAGCGTGTTCTGGAGCACGCGCCTCGCGGTGCTCCTCGTGGCGGTCTTCGCCGCGCTCTCGTTCGGTCCTGCGGCGGGCGGCCTGGCGGAGCGGAACGCCGCCATGTTCGACGAGCCTGCGCTCACCCGCTCGCTCGCCGAGCCGCTGCTGTCGCCGCTCGCGCGCTGGGACGCCGTCTGGTACCTCCGCATCGCGGAGTCGGGCTACGCGGGGAGCGACGTGAGGGCGGCGTTCTTCCCGCTCTACCCGCTGCTCGTGCGCGGCGTGGCCACGCCCTTCGGCTCGTCGCCGGGCGCGCTCCTGGTGGCCTCGTATGCCGTCGCCCTGGCCGCCTTCCTCGGCGCGCTCGGGCTCCTCCACCGGCTGGTCGCGCTCGAGCTGGGACGGCCGCTCGCCCGGCCCGCGCTGCTGTTGCTCGCCGTGTTCCCGGCCGCCGTCTACTTCGGCGCGCCCTACTCGGAGAGCCTGTTCCTGCTGCTGGCGGTGGGCGCCTTCTACGCGGCCCGCACCGGTCGCTGGGCCTGGGCGGGCGCAGCGGCCGCCGGGGCGGCCGCCACGCGCAGCGCCGGCGTTCTCCTCTTGCTGCCGCTCGCGATGCTGTGGTGGAGCTCGCGCGAGCGCCGCATCCGGGACGCCGCCTGGCTCCTCCTCTCTCCCCTGGGGTTGCTCGCCTACGCGGCTTTCCTGGGGGTCTCCGAGGGCGACGCCTGGCGCTTCCTCGACGTGCAGGACGCGTGGTCGCGCGAGCTGGCCGTGCCGCTGGCCGGCGCGTGGGACGGCTTCACGGCGGCGGTTGACGGCGCGCGGCAGCTCCTCTCCGGTCAGCGCGAGGTCGTCTACTTCGAGCAGGCCGCCGGCGACCCCTACCGGATCGCCGCCATCAACCTGATGCTGTTCGGCTCGCTCGTCTTCGCGGTGGCCGCGTGCGTGGGCTGTCTGCGGCGCCTGCCGAAGGCCTACGGGGTCTGGGTGGCGGCGTCGCTCGTACTGCCGCTGACCTTCCCGGTCGAGCCGCAGCCCCTGATGTCGCTGCCACGCTTCCTCGCGGTGCTGTTCCCGATCTTCATGTGGCTCGCGCTGTGGTCCGAGGAGCGGAGGGCCACTCCACGGGTGGCCGCGGCCTCCGCGCTCGGGCTCGGCCTCTTCACCACCCAGTTCGCGACCTGGCACTGGATCTCGTGAAGCCGGCCGTCCTCCTCGACGCGCTCGGCACGCTGGTCGAGCTCCAGCCGCCCGCGCCGCGGCTGCGCGCGCAGCTCGCCTCGGAGGGCTTCGAGGTCTCGGAGGAACGCGCCGCCGCGGGGTTCGCGGCCGAGATCTCCTACTACCTCGCTCACCACCTCGAGGGATCCGACCGGGAGCGGCTCGACGACCTGCGCGACCGCTGCGCCACCGCGATGATGGAGGCGCTCGAGCTGCCCGGGCTCGACCACGCCACGGCGCGGCGGGCCATGCTGGGCGCGCTCGAATTCACCGCCTTCCCGGACGCCGGTGAGGCGCTCGTGGAGCTGCGCGCTCGCGGCCACCGGCTCGTGGTGGCGAGCAACTGGGACTGCTCGCTGCCGGACTGGCTCGGGCCGACCGGGCTCCTCGAGCACGTGGACGGCGTGGTCACCTCCGCCGACGCCGGGGCGGCGAAGCCCGACCCCGCGGTGTTCCGGCGAGCGCTCGCGCTGGCGGGGGTGGACGGCGGCGGGGCGGTCCACGTGGGCGACTCGCTCGACAACGACGTGGCCGGCGCGCGCGCCGTGGGCATTCGCGCGATCCTGGTCCAGCGCGCCGGCGAGCCGCCCGACGGCGTCGAGGCCGTCCGATCGCTGACCGAGCTTCCGGACGTACTCTGAGGGCAATGGAGCGCGCCGTATCTCCCCCTCCCCAGCCGCCTGAGCTCCCCGAGGACGCCCGGCCGCGCTGGCCGTGGTGGTACGGACCGGTGGGCTTCCTGGCGGGCGCGGTCACCGGGCTCATCACGGCGGGGATCGCCTGGGCGGCGCTCGGGGTGGACGACCCGGGCGAGTCGCCGGCGGCGATCATCGTCGGCACGCTCCTGCTCGACGGCTCGCTCGTGGCGGTGGCCCTCCTGTTCGCCTCGTTCGTCCGCCGGCCGCGGGCCTGGCACTTCGGCCTGAGGCGAACGGCGTTCTGGCCCGCGGTCGGCTGGGCCGCGCTGGGGATCTTCACCTTCTACGTCCTGGCGGCCATCTACTCGGTCGCGGTCCAGCCCGACGTGGAGCAGACGGTCGCGGAGGACCTGGGCGCCGAAGAGAGCACGTTCGGGCTGGTGGCCGCGGGCTTCATGATCATCTGCGTCGCGCCCTTCGCCGAGGAGTTCTTCTTCCGCGGCTTCTTCTACGGGGCGCTGCGCACGCGCTTCTCGGTGGCGGTCGCGGCGATCATCGACGGCCTCGTGTTCGGCCTGATCCACTTCGAGGGGGGCACCGACGGCCTCCTGATCGTGCCGCCGCTGGCGCTCCTCGGCGTGATCTTCTGCCTCGTCTACGAGCAGACCCGCTCGCTCTATCCCGTCGTCGCGCTGCACGCGATCAACAACTCGATCGCCTACGCGTACCAGGCGGACGGTGAGACGGTGGCCGCGGTGTTCGGCCCGCTGATGCTCGCGGCGTGTGCGCTGGCCCCACGGTTCACGCGACCTGCTCCGGCCCCCGTGGCATAGTGATGTGCAAATGAACGCTCGCCTCCTCGCCATCGCCACGGCCGCGCTGCTCGCCGTGGGCGCCGCTCCCGCCGTCGCCCAGGAACCCGCCGAGCCCGCCGCCGGCGCGGCCGGCTACGAGCTGAAGAGCGGCATCGCCACGAAGAAGATGCGTTACTTCGCGCCGGCCCAGGAGGTCGTGCTGCGCGGCCGCGTGCAGCCCGCCGTGCCGGGCGAGGTCGTCACGCTCTACGCGATCCGCGGCAAGAAGGCCAGCAAGAAGGTCCGGCGCAGGGTGCAGAGCGGCGGGCGCTTCGAGTTCCGCTTCAAGGTGGGGAACCCGGGCGTCGTGCGGCTGGTGGTGAAGCACCGAGCCAGTTCCGCTCAGGAGGCGTTCCGCACCCGGAGCCGCCGCATCACGGTGGTGGACTGGCAGGCCGGCGCCGGCGAGCGCGGGCTGAAGGTGCTGCTGCTCCAGCGCGCGCTGCTGCGCGAGGGGTTCGCCACGCCGGTCACCGGCTACTACGACGACGCCACGGCGCGCGGCGTGCTCGCCTTCCGCAAGACGAACGACCTCGGCCGCGACGGCTACGCGATCAAGGAGGTCTTCGCGATGCTGATGCGCGGCCAGGGCGCCTACGAGCTGCGCTATCCGAAGGCGGGCAAGCATGTGGAGTTCGATTGGTCGCGCCAGGTGCTGGTGCTGGCGAACGGAGCCAAGCCGTACCGGACCTACCACACCTCGTCGGGTGCGCCGGCCACACCGACGGTGTTCGGCAGCTACCGCTTCTACCTGCAGACGCCCGGGACAAACGCCAAGGGCATGGTGCACTCGTCCTACTTCATCGGCGGCTACGCCATCCACGGGTACGCCTCGGTGCCGAACTACCCGGCGAGCCACGGCTGCCTGAGAGTGCCGATCCCCAATGCCCTGTCGATCTTCGACTGGATCGACATCGGGGACCCGATCTTCACCTACCGCTGAGCACGCACGGCTGAACGCGAAGGCCCCGCCCCACGGCGGGCGGGGCCTCCACGGGTTCCCCCTCTCGCCGGGGCCCGCGCGGAGCGTGGGCAGCCCGGCGAATCGGCGGCTACTGCACAGGCGCGGCAGCGCCTCCCGTATCGGTCGCGACGGTGCCCGTCGCGGAAGCGTCCGCGGCCGGCTCGGCGGGGACCGGCGCGGTCTCGGCCGGAGCGGGCGCGGGAGCCGGCTCGACCGGAGCGGGCGCGGCCTCCACCGGCGCGGGCGCCGCCTCGACGGGGACCGGAGCCGGCGCAGGGGCCGGAGCGGGCTCCACCGGAACCGGAGCGGGTGCGGCCTCGACCGGGACCGGCGCGGGCTCGACCGGAACCGGAGCGGGCTCGACCGGAACCGGAGCGGGCTCGACGGGGACCGGAGCGGCCTCCACGGGGACCGGAGCGGGCTCGACCGGAGCGGCCTCCACCGGCACGGCCTCGGTCGGCGCCGGAGCGGTCTCAGTCGGCACCGGCACGGCCTCCGTCGGCACCGGAGCCGTCTCAGTCGGCACCGGCACCGCAGCGGGTTCGACCGGAGCGCCCTCCACCGGCACCGCCTCGGTCGGCACCGCGGTCTCCGCCGGAATCGCTTCCGCCGGCACCGGGGCGCCCTCGACCGGGACCGCGGTCTCGGCGTGCACCGTCCCTGCCTCGGTGGTCACAGCCGTCGCCTCGGTCGGCACCTGGGCCGGCGGGGCCGGCATCTGCACGGCCTCGGCGGGCGGCGGCGCCTCGGCGCTCACCGACTCGGCCACGGCGGCCGCCTCGGTCGGGGCCGTCTCGCCCACCGCGGCCATCGCGGCCGCCTCGCGGGCCTCGAGCGACTCCTTCGACGTCGCGCCGCCCGAGCTGGTCATCGTCGCCGTCGCGCCCGGCTGCGTGCTCGTCCTTGCCGTGCGACCCGTCTGCAGGTCGGGTCCGCCGACCGCCGTCGCGTTCCTCGCCGTGCGGGCCGTGCCCGGCACGGTCATGCCGTTCATGTAACCGCGCGGGTTCTGTGCCTGCCCGTTCACGCGGGTCTCGAAGTGCAGGTGCGGGCCGGTGCAGCTACCGGTGCAGCCCACGTACCCGATCACCTGTCCCTGCTGGACCTGAGCCCCCTGGCTCGTGGCGAACCGCGACAGGTGGGCGTAGCAGGTCGAGAACTGGTTGGTGTGGGTGATGCAGACCATGTTCCCGTAGCCGCTCTGCACGCCGGCCATGGTCACGCTGCCGCAGGCCGCGGCGCGCACCGGCGTGCCTGACGGCGCGGCGATGTCCACACCGTCGTGGTTGCGTCCCCAGCGCGGCCCGTACTCGGAGGTGACGGTCCCGTTGACCGGCGACGACAGCGTCGAGCCGCACGTGCCGCTGACCGGCGTGGTGCCCTCGATGCCGCCGCCGGCGGACGGCGTGTCCGACTGGCCGCCGGCCGGCGCCTCGTCCGAGTCGCCCCCGCCGGCGGGCAGGCCGGCCTGCAGCTGCGGCCCCGCGCCGGTCTCGGTGGAGCGCCGCTGCGTGGCGGCGGTCGAGCTCCCGGGCAGCGCCGCGCTCTGCACGACGCCGGCCTGGGCGTCGATCCTGCGCCCGGCGTCGACGAGCTTCTGCTCGATCCGCTCCCTCACCTGCGAGGAGACGTTCGATCCGCCCACGGCCGAACCGCTCTCGAACAGCGAGGACCACGTGGCGGGTCCCACGATGCCGTCCACCTGGAGGCCGGAGCGCATCTGGTACTGGCGCACCGCAGTATCGGTCTGACCGCCGAAGATGCCGTCGGCCGGGATCTCGAGCGCCCGCTGGACATGTGCCACCAGCTCGCCCTGGCTGCCGATCTGGAGCGGCAGCCCGCCCTCGCGTACCTCGATCGCCCGCGCCGAGGTCGTCTCGGAAGCCACCTCCGCCTGGAGGTCGCCGCCGGCCACCTGGGCAAAAGCCATGGGCGCGCCGGGGCCGGCCATCGTGGCGGCCGCCGCGGCCGCCGAGAGCCCCTTGCGGCGCTTGTGCTCGCGCCGCGCTCGTGGCGCCAGCGCGCGCCGCAGCCGGGAGCGCGCGAGCGAGCGCTCCCAGAGCTCAGGTGTCGAAAGGTCCCGGTGCGTGGGCGTCATCCGTCATGTCCCCTTCCTTTGAGGCCTACGGGGTTAGCTGACGGGCTCGCGCTGGAAGATGCGCTACGCGGTTCTCGGGTCCGCGACTCGCCCCAGGCGGCCGGGCAGGCCGCCATCTGGTTCCCCCGTTCCCCGCGCCAGGGCGACGCAGGGACTCGGCGCTTGACTTCAAAACCTCCGCAACAGCCCAAATCAGGGGAAGTTGCGCCAGGCCACCCTAGCGAATGTGAGCGACGCCGCCTAGGACTCGGCCGCGCGCCAGTCGTCGCCGTGCGCGCGCTGCTTGGGAAGCATGTTCGCGAGCATGCCCAGCCCGAGGCCATAGAGCAGCAGGGCCAGGATCGTCGGCACCCCCCGCTCGACCCATGCGTCGTTCGAGTCGACCAGGTCGACGAACGGCGCGAGGAGGAGGTCGTTCACGTCGTCGACGAGCTCCCTGACGCCGCTGTGCGCGGCCTCGCGGGCCGCCTCATCCTCCGGGGTCCGGGCGATGGGCGCGGGGTCCGCGATGATGCCCTGGAGCTCGTTGTCGAGCGCCTGCTGCTGGGTCCGCGAGCCGCGGTCGAGCTCGTCCACGCAGAAGAAAGCGAAGCCGACCAGGACGAAGCCCGACATCACTATCGCCACGAGCCGGATGACCGAACCCATCTCGCGGGTAATATCGGCAGCCGCGTGCGGATCCTGACTTTTCGCGAGTGCGGTTGCACGCATGGCTGAGGCCCGCGCGACACTCGTGGAGGAGCTTCGGGAGCACGCGCTCGTGATCGGCGAGGTGACGCTGACCAGCGGCCGGACGGCCCAGTACTACGTGGACGCCAAGCGGGCGATTCTGCTGCCCGCCGGATTCGCCGCCCTCGGGGAGCTGGTGCGGGCCGAGGCCGAGCGGGCCGGCGCCACGGCGGTCGGTGGGATGACGATGGGGGCCGACCCGGTCGCCTGCGCCGCCCTCGCCGCCGGCGCGCGGGTGAAGGCGTTCTTCGTGCGCAAGGACCGCAAGCAGCACGGCCTCCAGCGCTGGGTGGAGGGGCCCCTGCTCGAGCCGGGGGAGCGCTGCCTGATCGTGGAGGACGTGGTCACCACGGGAGGCTCGACCGTCCAGGCGATCGAGCGGGTGCGCGAGGAGGGCTTCGAGATCGCCGGCGTCACGAGCGTGCTCGACCGCCTGGCGGGAGGGGCCGAGGCCATCGCGGCGGCGGCCGGCGCCCCGTACCGGCCCCTCACGACGATCGACGACGTCTACCCGGACCGCCCGGACCGTTAGTGGTCGCCTCCGGAGACCGCTAGCCGGCCAGCCAGCCGTCGATCAGGCGGCGAGAGATGGAGTACGGCGGCGGGAGCCGGACGGCGCCGTCGCCGGCGGCGGCCGCCTCCACCTCGTCGCGGCCGAACCAGCGCACGTCGGCCAACTCGCCGTCGCCGGGCCGCGGCTCGCCGCCGTCCGCGACCGCCTCGAAGCCGATCATCAGGGAGCTCGGGAAGGGCCAGGGCTGTGAGGCGACGTAGCCCACCTCGCCCACCTCCACGCTCGACTCCTCGCGCACCTCTCGCCGCACCGCCTCCTCCAGGGTCTCGCCCGGCTCGACGAAGCCGGCGAGCACCGAGTAGCGCCGCTCCGGCCAGCTCGCCTGGCGCCCCAGCAGGAGGCGGTCGCCGTCGACCACCCTGACGATCACGACCGGGTCGGTGCGCGGGAAGTGGTGAGCGTCGCAGGCCGGGCAGTGGCGCTCGTGGCCGCCGTCCGCCTGCTCGGTCGGCGCGCCGCAGTTCGCGCAGAAGCGGTGCCGGCGGTGCCACGAGAGCAGCGAGCCGGCGTAGGCGGCGAGCGCCGCCTCGTCCGCGCGCAGCTCCGTGGCCGCCTCGCGCAGGCCGGCGGGCCGCCCCCGCTCGGGCTCCTGCCCGTCCGCGTTCTGCGCGAACACCGGCCGGTCGCCGGCCAGGCCCAGGAAGACGCTGTCGCCGCTCGGCGGCACCAGCAGCAGGCGGCCGTCCTCGACCCACAGCCCGCGCTGCGACAACACCAGCGCGCGGGCGCCTGGCTCGGCCCGCCGGGCCGCCAGCCAGCCCGGGTCCCGCCGCTGGCGCGGGGCCCGGTCGAGCGGAGCGCCGGCGAAGACGATCGGCGGGCTGGCCATCGGGGCCAGGCTACGGCACACTTGGCTCTGGGATGAGAACCGCGACCCTCGTGCTGGCGTGCACGCTGGTGGGGGCCGCCGTCCCTGCCGTGGCGGGCGCGCAGGATCCGGCGGGGGACTTCGCGACCGGCGCGGGCCATGTCCTCCTTACCGACTTCGCCGGTACCACCCGGGCGGGACCGAACGGCGAGAACCCGGTGGGATCGCTGACGGTCACCGGATACCTCGACTTCACGACCACCACGACCTGCTTCAACGTGGCGGGCAACCGGGTGGTGTCCGGCCACCGGATCGAGACCGGTCCGCGCGCCGGCGAGGGCTTCCTCAGCTCCGCTGTGGACAAGGGCGAGCCGGTGGACGGCAAGCCGGTGGACGCCGTGATCTACAGCGGCCTGCTGCCACGGCCGCCGGTCAACTGCCCGTCCCCGGACGATCCGCCCCCGCTGTCGCTCTGGAGCACGGGCGGCGGTCCGCTGACGAGCGGCGACATAACGGTCGTGGACGCGGACGAGCAGCTCTCGGACACGGCGCCCCCAGCCCGCGTTCCCGACCTGAGCGTGAGGCTCCGTCCCCGGGCGCTGGCGCTCAGCGCGCGGGTGTGCGGGCGGCCCGGCATCGCACTGCTCCGCTTCTCGGTGCGCTCGAGCTGGCCGGGAAGGGCGCGGCCGGTGGCGCGCTCCGGCTGGCGCGACGAGCTGCGGCAGGGCGCTCGCTGCCAGGTGCATCGGGTGACCTGGCCGCTGGGCGGCCGTCCCGGCGACGTCCGGGAGTACCGCGTCACGCTCCGCGCCCGCACGACCGCGCGTCGCTGGAGCCGGCCGGCGCAGCGGCGGCTCTACGCGGTCGCGCCCTTTCCCTGACCTGCGCTGAGGAAGCGCTCGACGTCGGCGGCCTCCTCCTCGAGCGCATCTGCGTCCGCTTTCCGGAGGCGGCCGAAGGGCTTCAGCGCGACCCGGCCGCCCGGCATGCTCCAGGTGCCGGCGGCCCGGCCCTCGACCAGGGCGAACGGCCGGAAGATGCCGTTGACGGCGATCGCCGCCCCGTGCTCTCCCACCACGAGCTCGCGCGAGGTCCAGCCGAGCAGGACCGGGTCGAAGGCCCCCAGCAGGCGCGGTGGGGGGAGCTCGGCCGGAGGCGGCCGGCGGGCCAGGTCCACGAGGCCGTCGTCGCGCCGCTCGAGCTCGGCCCCGATCGCCGCGAGCCCGGCCCGTGCATCCCGCAGCCCGAGGCCCGACCAGCGCGCCAGGTCGCGCTCGCCGGCCGGGCCGTGCCCCGCGAGGTAGCGGCGGGCCAGCTCGGCCAGGGCCACGTCCCGGTCGACCGGCTCCGGGCCGCCGAGCCAGTCGCGCACCAGCGCATAGGCGTGCCGGCCCTCGACGACCGGCCCGCGGACCGCCACGCCGCGTAGGCTCGCCAGCGCGATCAGGTGGATCGTCGCCTGGCCCTCCGTGGCGACGCCCGCCGAGGCCATCCGCTCGCGGAGCTGCTCGCGGCTGAGCGGGCCCTCGGCGAGGGAGCGCTCGATGGCCGCCACGCCGCGCTCGGCCGCGGCGCTGCCGACGCCCAGCTGGCCGAGGCGCCGGACGATCCGCCGCAGCGTCTGCGGGGCGGTGAGCGCGAGGAGCCAGGGGTAGTCCTCGCTGCGGACCAGGTGGAGCGTGCCCCGGTTCAGCCAGGCGACGACGAGCGAGCGGTCCTCGCTGAGCGCGCGGTCGACGTCCGCGGCGGTGAGGCCGGACGTGCGCGAGCGGACGGCCAGCCGAAACCCGCGCTCGTCCTGTCCCTGGACGGCGAGCAGCCGCTCGGCGACGGCGACCGGCTCGCGCGCGGGAGGCCCCGCGAGCAGCTGCGCGGTGAGCCGCTCGCGGAGCACGTTCAGGAGAGCTGGATGTCGCCCTCGATGACGATCTCCCTGTCCACCCCCTGGACGGTCACGGTGGCGCGCGCCGGAAGCGTCTCGTCCCCCTGCAGCTCGCCGCCGTCGAGCCGCTCTCTCACGCCGAGCTCGATCTCCCGCTGGGCTGTCACGCCGAGCTTCTTGAGGAAGCGGCGCACGGACAGGTTGAAGGCCTCTTCGTCCATGCAGTGCTTATACCCCACCCCTTCCGTCAGCGGAGCGAGCGGAAGAAGTCCCGCACGTCGGCGACCAGGAGGTCGGGCGCCTCGAGCGCGGCGAAGTGACCGCCGCGATCGAAATCGGACCAGTGCACGATGTCGTTGCTCTGCTCGGCGTAGCGCCGGATCGAGATGTCCTCGGCGAAGACCGCGACGCCGGTGGGAACGCCGGACGGCTGCGGCCAGGCGCCGGAGTGCTTGTCCTCGTAGTAGCTGTTCGCCGACGACCCGGCGGTGCCGGTCAGCCAGTAGAGCATCACGTTTGTGAGCATGCGGTCGCGGTCGACGGCGTCCTCGGGCAGCTCGGCGTGCGTCCACTCCTGGAACCTCTCGACGATCCAGGCGAGCTGCCCGACGGGTGAGTCGGTGAGCCCGTAGGCGAGCGTCTGCGGGCGGGTCGACTGGATGCTCGCGTAGCCGGACCCGTCGTCCATGTACTCGGCGATTCGCTCGACACGCGCCCGCTCGGCGTCGCTGAGCTCGGTGAGCTCTGACTCCTCGAGCGGCGGGAACGGCATGAATCCGACGCTCGCGGCGTTGACGTGCACGCCGATGACGTGGTCGGGAGCGGCCCGGCCGATGTCCGGGGAGATGATCGCGCCCTCGTCGCCGCCCTGCGCGCCGTAACGCTCGTATCCGAGCCGGCTCATCAGCTCCGCGAAGGCCGCGCCGACTCGTCCCGCGGACCAGCCGGGCTCGGTCGTCGGACCAGAGAGCCCGAAGCCGGGGATCGAGGGGATCACCAGGTGGAAGGCGTCGGCCGGGTCGCCGCCATGGGCCCGGGGGTCGGTCAGCGGCCCGATGATGTCCAGGAACTCGACGATCGAGCCGGGCCAACCGTGCGTCATGATCAGCGGGAGCGCGTCGGGCTCGGGGGAACGCACGTGCAGGAAGTGGACGTTGGTGCCGTCGATCGTTGTGGTGAACTGCGGGAGCTCGTTCAACCGCGCCTCGTGCTCGCGCCAGTCGTAGCCGGTGCGCCAGTACTCGGCCAGCTCCTTCAGGTACGCGGGCGGCACGCCGCGGCTCCAGCCCTCGCCCGGCAGCGCGCTGGGCCAGCGTGTGCGTGCCAGACGGTCGCGGAGATCGTCGATGTCGGCCTGGGGGACGTCGACCCGGAACGGCCGGATCTCGGAGGCGGCGGCGTGCTGGAGGTCGGTCGTGGACACGGGAGTCCTTTCGGTCTTGGCTCTCGCCTAGCGGAACGAACTATTCCGTTCTGATGATAGCAGAACAGAATCCTCCGTTCCATATAATCTTGGCGAGAATGATGGAGCAGAGCTCAGCGCCGTTGAGTGGCCGGCGTGCCCAGGCAGCACGCAACGACGAGCGGATCCTGGAGGCCGCGCGCGAGGTGTTCGTCGCCGATCCCGACGCGCCGATCTCGGCCGTGGCCGAGCGGGCCGGGGTCGGCATCAGCGCCCTCTACCGTCGCTACGCCGGCAAGGAGGAGCTGCTCCGGACGGTGTGCGCGGACGGCCTCGAGCGCTACATCGCCGCCGCCGAGGCGGCCGTCGCGGGCGACGGCGACCCCTGGAGCACCTTCACCGAGTTCATGCGGCGGGTGATGGAGGCGGACACGCACTCGTTGACGCTTCGCCTGGCGGGCACCTTCGAGCCCACCGAGGAGCTGCAGCGGCGAGCGGAACGCGCCCAGGAGCTCAACGTGCAGCTGCTCGAACGCGCCCAGCGGGCCGGCGCCGTCCGCCCCGACATCGCGGTCGACGACCTCTCCTTCGTGTTCGAGCAGCTCGCGTCCGTGCGCGTCCCCGACGAGCGGCGGACCCGCCAGCTGCGCGAGCGCTACCTGGCCCTGCTGCTCGACGCGCTCCACAGCCCGTCGAGCGCCCCGCTCCCGGGACCGCCGCCAAGCTGGGAAGAGACCAGCCGGCGCTGGCAGCCCGCTATACGCTTGACCTCGAGATGAAGGGACTGCGGGCCCGCCGGCGCGACCGCCTGCTCGAGCTGGAAGAGGTCGAGCGGCGACTGCAGCCGTTCGGGCGCCGGTACCTGGGCGTCCGCGAGATCCCGCTCGACGCGCTCGTCGGCACAGACGGCCGCGCCAGCGCGTTCACCCGCGACTTCCGCCCGCTTCACGCCTTCAGCCGCGACCGGATGCGCTCGCTCGAGGACGCGTTCGCCTCCGGCGCCTTCCCGCCGATCGTCGCGGTCAAGCTCGGCGAGACGTACTTCGTGATCGACGGTCACCACCGCGCCGCCCTCGCCCGGCGCGGAGGCGCAGAGGTGATCGACGCCGACGTAACCGAGCTCATCGCGCGCGTCCCCCTCCCGGCCGGGGCGGACATGCTCGAGGTCGTCCTCCGGCAGCTCGAGCGAATCTTCCTCGAGGACAGCGGGCTTGCCGAGGCGCGGCCCGGCGTGCGTCTCTCTGTGAGCCGGCCCGCGCAGTACCTCGAGCTGCTGGAGAACATCCAGGTGCACGGCTACCACCTGATGCGAGACCGCGGACGCGTGCTCGAGAACCCGGAGATCGCCGCGAACTGGTACGACGCGATCTACACGCCGACGCTCGCCGCGATCGATCGCCTGCGCCTCGGCCGCGCATACCGGGACGCGCCGCCCGGAGACCTGTTCCTCCTTCTCCACCGGCACCGGCGGGACGCGTTCCCCTCGACCGGCTGTCCCCACCTCGCGCAGACCGTCGTCTCGGTGATCGGCGACGGCGAGCGCCGCCGCCGGCTGCGGCTGCCGGGCCGCGCCGGCCGTTCGCAGAAAGAGCGCCCCGAGCAGGATTCGAACCTGCGGCCTACTCCTTAGGAGGGAGTCGCTCTATCCGGCTGAGCTATCGGGGCGTTCGCGCTAGCCGGAGACGATAGCCGCCTCGCGGTCCTCCAGGCGGGGCCTGCGTCTCCGTCTCCGGGGGGATGTGCGGGCGGGTGCGCAGCAGTATCGTCGGGTTGTGTCGGGCGGGTCACGTCCGGAGCCGCTTCAAACCGCTCAGGCACGCCGGCTGGTCCCGGTCGGCGCGCTGGGAATCGCGATCGTCGCCGCGGTCGGCAACCCCTCGACTGCGGCCGATCTGATCCTGGCCGCGGTAGCGGTCGGCGCGTTTGCCGCCTGGGCCTACATGCCCAACCTGCCGCTGCCCGCGCTGTCCCTTGCGGTGCTCGTCCCCGTTGTGCTGGCACAGCGCTCCGGGCAGCTCGAACCACTCTTCTTCGAGGCCTGCCTGCTCGCGTTCGTCGTGGCGGGCTGGGCGCGGTCGCTTGTGGCAGCGGTCGCGCTGGGGCTGCTCGCCGTCGGCGCGCCGGTGGCGGTGAGCCTGATCCAGGACCCGTCCGAGATCGCCGTGGGCAACTGGGTCCTGGGCATTGCCTTCCTCTGGGTGTTCGGCCGCGCGTGGGCGCGGCAGAGACAGCTCGCAACCGAGCTCGACGCCGCCCGGCGTCAGCTCGCACAGCAGGCGCTGCTTGCCGAGCGTCGGCGGATCGCCCGCGAGGTCCATGACTTCGTGGGACACGGATTGGCTGCCGTCATGCTCCAGGTCACCAGTGCCAGGCATGTGCTGCGCCGCGACCGCGAAGCCGCCGAGGAGGCGTTGCGGTCGGCCGAGGAAGTGGGTCGGCGAAGCATGCAGGAGCTGCGCCGCACCGTCGCGCTGCTGCGGAGTGACGACCAGGCGGCTGCCGCATCGCCAGAGGCGTCCTCGAGCGACATTCCCGCGGTGGTCGACGATGCCAGGGCCGGAGGTCTCGCCGTCGAGCTCGTGACGAGGGGGGATCTCTCGCGGATCTCGCCCGGTGTCGGGCTCGCGCTCTACAGGATCAGCCAGGAGGCGCTGTCAAATGCAGCCCGGCACGCACCGCACGCGCGGACCGTTCTGGAGATCGAGGTCGCAGGGGAGCGGGCGTCCCTCGTCGCCGAGACGATCGGACCGACGATCTCCGGAGCGGCTTCCGAGCCGCAGCGGCCACACTACGGCCTGCTCGGGATGCGTGAACGGGCCGTCGCGCTCGGCGGCGAGTTCGCCGCCGGGCCGACCCACGAAGGCTGGCGCGTGAGCTGCGGGCTCCCGCTGGAGGGAAGAGAGACGGTGGGGATTGGGGGGACGCGCAGCGCGTGATCCGGGTCGCCGTCGTCGACGACCAGGCCATCATCCGGGCAGGCCTGGCGCGGATCCTCTCACCGAGCGATGGATTCGAGGTCGTCGCCGAGTGCGCCGACGGTCAGCGAGCCGTAGAGGAGCTGCCGGCGGTGCGCCCGGACGTCATCCTCATGGACGTCCGCATGCCGAGGCTCGACGGCATCGCTGCGACGGCGCGGTTGCGCGGCTCGCCAGACCCGGTTCCCGTTTTGGTGCTCACCACGTTCGGCGAGGACGAGGTGCTGTGGGGGGCCGTCGAGGCCGGGGCCGCGGGGTTCGTCCTCAAGGACAGCTCCGCGGAGGACCTGATAGCCGCGGTGCGAGCGGTCGCCGGCGGAGGCGTCTGGTTTGACCCAGGGGTCGCGCCGCGGGTCCTTGACCGCTACCGCCGAGTGGTGGCGCCGGCCGCGCGCGACGCCGCCCGGCTCGACCTGATCACCGACCGCGAACACGACGTGCTCCGGCTGATGGCACGCGGGGCGACCAACGCCGAGATCGCCGCGAGCTTGTCCGTCGCGGAGGCGACCGTGAAGACCCACGTGGGCAGCATCTTCACCAAACTCGGTGTACGCGACCGAGCCGCCGCGATCGTCTTCGCATACGACCACGGCGTCGTCAGTCCCGGCTCCACGCCCGCTCCGACCGGCGACTGAGGCCGCAAGCCGACCACACCGTCTCCCCCCACGGTTGGACGGGAATTGGGGCCCGTGGGCGGATGTGCAGCCGGCTTCCGCGATCTAGCCTCATCTTGCGTGAGCAAGATGGTCGTGATCAACCACCTGACGCTCGACGGCGTGATGCAGGCACCGGGGCGGCCAGACGAGGACACCCGTGGCGGTTTCGGGCACGGCGGCTGGGCAGGGGTGCGAGCCAACGATCCGGACATCGGCCGCGCGATGGGGGAGCGCATGGCCCAAGCCGGGTCGCTGCTGCTCGGGCGGCGGACCTACGAGGACTTCTACGGCTTCTGGCCCCACCAGAGCGACAACCCGTTTACCGAGGTGCTCGACGACGTGCAGAAGTACGTAGCGTCGAGGACGCTGGAAGAACCGCTGCCGTGGAGCAATTCCACACTGCTCGAGGGCGACGCCGCCGGAGCGGTGGCAACGCTCAAGGAGCGGCCGGGGAAGGACCTCGTCGTGCTCGGCAGCGGGGAACTCGTTCAGTCGCTGATGCGGCGCGCTCTCGTCGATGAGTACGTGCTACTGATCCACCCGCTGGTTCTGGGCTCGGGGCGGCGTCTCTTCTCCGACGGCGGTCCCTCCGCCACTCTGCGGCTCATAGGCGCCGTGACGACCGGCACCGGCGTCGTGATCGCGACCTACGGGCCGGTGGGCGCGTAGCCGGGCAGGGGGCTGGCGCGATGACCCAGAAATTGGCCGTCTGGAGCGGTCGTCGGCCATGGCTGGCGCTGGCCTCTTGGGGGTTGGCGCTGGTGGCTGCGATCGCGGTCACTGCGGCGTTCCTCGGTGACGCGCTGGAGGGCGAGGAGGAGGTCACGCGCGATACCGAGTCGAGGCGTGCCGACGAGCTCGTGTTCGAGCGCTTTGCCGCCGTACGTGGCACACCGGGGCTGGACGCCAGCGAGGTGGTGGTGGTTCGCTCGCCGGAGGTGAGGGTCGATGAGCCGCGCTTCGAGCGGCAGGTGGGGGCGATCGCGGGAGAGTTGCAGCTGGCCGGTGCGACCCAGGTCACCACCTTCTACGACACGGGCGAGCGGCGGCTGGTCTCTCGGAACCGCGATGCAACCGGGATGCTCGTGGCCCTCGGTCCCGACGCCGAGGACGACATCGAGGGCGTCGTGGAGGCGGTCGAGGCCGCCGACGGCCGAGCCGGGTTCGATGTCGCGATCACCGGCGAGCACACGCTCGACGCGGACTTCGACACGCTGGCGGAAGAGGATTTGAAGAACGGCGAGTTGGGCTTCGGCCTGCCGGTCGCGCTGGTCGTGCTGCTGGTGGTGTTCGGCTCCGTGGTGGCGGGCTTGATCCCGATGCTCCTGGCGATCGTCTCGATCACCGTCGCGCTCGCGCTCCTGGCGCTGGTGGGGCAGGCGTTTCCGCTCTCGGTCTTCGCCACCAACATGCTGACCGGGATGGGGCTGGCGCTGGGGATCGACTACTCGCTGTTCGTGCTGTCCCGCTTCCGTGAAGAGCGCCTGCACGGGCGCGAGAAGTCGGATGCGATCGCCGCGGTCGGCGCCACGGCCAGCCGCGCGGTTCTGTTCAGCGGCATCGCCTTCACGCTGGCCATGGTCGGGCTGCTGCTGGTGCCGCACACGATCATGCGCAGCCTCGCCGCCGGGGCGATCGTGGCCGGAGTGGCTTCGGTGGCCGCCGCACTGACGCTCCTGCCGGCGCTCCTGAGTCTGCTCGGGGACCGCGTCAACGCGCTGCGCATCCCGTTCTTCGGCCGCACCGCGGGTCGGGAGGAGAGCCCGTTCTGGTCTCGAGTTGTTCGCGGGGTCTTGAGGCGCCCGCTCCTCAGCCTCGTGCTGGCCACGGCGGTCCTGCTGGCGATGGCCGTGCCGGTGCTTGGCCTGCGGTCCGGCGAGGCAGGTGTGAGCACGCTGCCCGACCGGCTCCCGGCCAAGCAGGGGTATCTCGCGCTGAACGCCGAGTTTCCCGGCGAGACCACCGAGCCGGTGGAGATCGTGGTCGACGGCTCCAGCGCGTCGCCGGCGGTCCGCACCGGCGTCGCGCGCATCGGCGAGCAGCTCGCCGGCGAGGACCTGTTCGGCCGCGCCGAACGAGAGACCAACGGGGCCGGTGACCTCACGGTGCTGACCGTCCCGATCCGAGGCGACCCGCTCGGCCAGGAGGCGGTCGACGCGGTCAGGGAGCTCCGCAGCGAGCACCTGCCGCGCGCCTTCCCGGGTGGCGGCGTCGAGGTACTCGTGGGCGGCGACACGGCGGAATCGATCGACGAGTCCGACACCATGGGCGACTGGCTTCTGCCCGTCTTCGCGTTCGTGCTGGGGCTCAGCTTCGTGCTGCTGACGATCGCCTTCCGCTCCCTCGTCGTCGCGGCCAAGGCGATCGCCGTGAACCTACTGTCCGTCGGCGCGGCCTACGGGCTGCTCGTCCTGGTCTTCCAGGAGGGGGTGGGAAACGAGCTGCTGGGCTTCCCACAGGTCGACACGATCGAGGCGTGGGTGCCGCTGTTCCTCTTTGCGGTCCTCTTCGGGCTGTCGATGGACTACCACGTCTTCCTGCTGAGCCGCATCCGCGAGCGCTTCCGTCAGACGGGCGACAACACCGACGCCATAGCCCACGGCGTCGGCTCGACCGGCCGCATCATCACCGGCGCCGCCCTGATCATCATCGCGGTCTTCAGCGGCTTCGCCCGCGGCGATCTCGTCATGTTCCAGCAGATGGGCTTCGGCGTCGCCGTCGCCCTGCTGCTCGACGCGACCCTGGTACGCCTGGTGCTCGTGCCCGCCGCGATGGAGTTGCTTGGCGAGCGGAACTGGTACCTGCCCTCCTGGCTTCGCTGGCTGCCCGACGTCCACGTCGAGGGCGCCGAGCGGAGTCCACCAACACGGCCCCAAGCCGCCGGCAGCGCGGGCTAGTTGCTCTCCAGCAGGGCGGTGATGGTTGAGATGTCGGTCAGGATCGCGTCGCCCGCGAAGGCGAGCGCTTCGAACGAGCGCTCGGCGGCGGAAGGATTTCCGGCTCCGCAGGCGTCCGTGACCACCACCGGAATCAGCCCGAGGTCTGCGCCGTGGCGAGCGGTTGGCTCGATCCCGACCTCGGTCGCGACCCCCACGATCGCGAAGGCCGTGACCTGCGCGTCGCGCAGAGCGAACTCGAGCGGAGTGCCCTCGAACGCGGATATCGAGATCCTGTCGAAGATCGCCTCCGATTCGCGTGGCGTGAGCTCCGGCACGATCTCAAAGCCGGGGGAGCCGCGCAGAAACGGGGAGACGACGTCCTCGACCCGGTCCTTGCGCTGCCAGGCCATCGCGGTGCGCAGCTGGGAGATCCCCATCAGCTCCTTGGGCAGCGACATGTACCGGATGAAGAAGACCCTGACCCCGGCGCTGCGCGCGACCTCGAGCACCCGGCCCACCCGTTCGGTCACCTGCGGGCCGTCGCCCAGCTGTTCGACGACGCCGACCTGCATGTCGTAGACGATCAGCGCGATGCGATCCGGGTGACACGCGTCCGCGAGCTCGTCGGGGATCTCGAGATTGCGGTGGTGCTGCACGGTCAGCCGGCGGCGGTGGTGGTGCGGTCGTAGGGCTCGTCGACGTCGATCTCGCTCCTGAACAAGCTCTCGATCGGAAGCGGAACCATGAGCGGAATGAAGAACCACTCGAGGAAGCCCGCCTTGGTCAGCGGGAAGTCGTCGGTGTAGCGCTTGGCGTCCTCGACGGTGTCGACTTCGAAGACGATAACGACGCCGGGTTCGTCGGCGCGGGCGTAGTTCTCCCGCACGATGCCCGCCTTCCAGAGCCGCCACACGTTGGCGACCTCCTCGGGCAGGTACGGCTCGATCGTCTCCATCGTGACGCCGGGCTTGAAGCGGTCGTAGGCGAACACCTTCATGGCTTCTCCTGCACGATCGGGGCGATGTCCCGAGGCTAGGAACGACATCGCCCGGGGCCAACACGGATGGGGTCTAACCCGAGACCGAGCACGTATGGGGAGCGGCCGGTCGCTCTAGCTCGAGACGACGGCCGCCTCGCGGTCCTCCAGGCGGGGCCTGAACAGCTCCGCCGAGGCGGCCAGCTCCTCCACCAGCTCCTCCACGTCGGCGGTGCGCTCGATGCGGCGCAGGTCGTCGGAATGGCCGCGCGTCACGGCCAGCCGCGACGAGAAGAGCTGGCAGCAGTCCTCGTCCGGCAGGATCGAGATCTCGTAGGTCCCGAGCGCCCGCGCAGTGTCCACGATCTCCGCCTTGTCGCGGTCGATCAGCGGCCTCAGGAGCGGCAGATCCGCCGCCTCCTCCACCACCGCCAGGTTCGGGAGCGTCTGCGATGCCACCTGCCCCAGCGAATCGCCGGTCACCAGCGCGTCCGAGCCGAGCTTGCCCGCCAGCGCCGACGCCACGCGCACCATCAGGCGGCGCTGCGACAGCACCTGCAGCCGGCCGGCGCCCGCCGTGGCCAGCCGCCGCTGCGCCGGGCCGAACGTCACCACGTAGAGGCGCGAGTCGCCCTGGTGGCGGTCCAGGCGCCCGACCAGCGCGTAGGCCTTGTAGATCGAGTCGGGCCCCGTGAAGGGCCGTCCCGAGAAATGCACGAAGTCGCAGCGCAGACCGCGCTTCATCATCCGGTAGGCCGCCACCGGGGAGTCGAGCCCGCCCGACAGCAGCACCAGCGCCCTCCCGCTCGAGCCGACCGGCAGCCCGCCGGCTCCGCGGAGCCGGTCGGCCGACACGAGGAGCTCCCTGCTGTCGACCTCCACGAAGAGCTCGAGGTCGGGGTTCGACAGGTCGACCTCGAGCCCGAGCCGCACCCGAACCGCGTCCCCGATCAGGCGGGCCAGCTCGATCGAGCGGAGCGCGAAGCTCTTGTCGCGCCGCCGCGCCCGCACCGCGAACGTGCGGCCCGGGCGGCCGCGCAGCAGCTCGACGGCGGCCTCGACGGCGGCGGTCGGATCGCGCCCGCAGAGGAGGCCGGGCTGGACGACGCTGACGCCGGGGAGCGCGAGGCAGCGCTTGACCAGCTCGTCCTGCGGCTCGCCGCCGGTGACGACGAACACCCCGCCGCGGTGGCGGATCTCGAGTGGCCCGAGACCCTCCGCCGCGCGCCGCAGGTTGCGCTCGAGCGCGGCGACGAACAGCGGGCGGTTGCGCCCCTTCAGCGCAAGCTCGCCGAACTTCAGCAGCAGGCAGCGCTGCGCTTCCATGTGCCCGAGGCTACTCCTCCTCGTAGAGGGATTCCCGAGCGAGCTCCGCGCCGCGGGCGCCGTAGAGGCGCACCTCGACGTAGTCGCCCGTGTAGGCGTCGAGGGACACGAGCGTGAAGCGGTCGTCCACCAGCGTGCACTGGTCGGTGGTGGTCGGCCCCAGCTCCGTCGTCACCGCTGCGCCGTTCGCGACGAGCGCAACGCCCCACACGAGCGTGATCACCCCGCGGCGGCCCTCGGGCCCGCGCCAGTGGCCGATCTCCTCGTCTGACAGGTCGAGCGTCCAGTCGGGGTTCTGTGAGGCGGTCTCCTCGGTGAAGTCCGCCACGGCCTGGAAGTCCGTGGCCTGGGCGCCCTCGTGCTCGCGCGTGTAGGAGACGTAGCCGAACACCTCGCCCTCGCCGGCCGGCGCCGTGGCCGGCACGTAGGTGCGCCCGGCCCAGGTGCGGTCGGGGAACCAGATGATCGAGCCGGCGTCGATCTCCTCCTCCGCGGCCGTGGCGAAGTGCTCGCCGAGCGCCTCGCCCCAGCGCCCGTAGGGCAGCGGCTCCTGCGGCGGCTCGGCCGCGAACATGGGCACCTGGCGCGGGACGGGCGGCATGGCGGCGGGGAAACCTACAGGCTGGCGCCGCGCAGCCGCTCCGCCGCGTCCTCCGGCGCGAGCACGTTCAAGTGCACGCCGGTGCCGATCTCGAGCCCGGCAAGCTGGGCCAGCCGCGGCATCACCTCGATGCGCCAGCAGAAGCGCTCCGCGTCGCGGGGAGCGGTGCGCACCCACATGTTGAGCGGCGGCAGGGCGCCCAGCACGGCGCCGAGCCGCGACAGGGCCTGGTGGAGCATGCGGGCACCGAGCGGGCCGTCGTCCGAGAAGCGCGCCGCCGGCCGGCGCGGCACCACCTGGAGGTGGAACGGCACCCGCGCGCCGAATGGACAGAGCGCCACCGCCTCGTCGTCGATCGCCACCACCCGCTCGCGCCGCCGCACCTCCTCCTGGACGAGGTCCTCGAGCAGGTTGCGGCCCTGGGTGCGGTCGGAGTAGGCGGTGAAGCGCTCGCGCTCGCGGGCCACGGCCGCCGGCACGAACGGGAGCGCGTACAGCTGGGCGTGCGTGTGGGGGAGCGACGCGCCGGCCTCCTTGCCCTCGTTCACGATCACGTGCACGTAGGCCGCGTCGCCGTGGAAGCGCATTCGCTCGCGCCACACGGACAGCGCGCTCTCGACCTGGGCGGGGTCGAGCTCGGCCAGCGAATGGACCGGGTCCGGCGCGTTTACGATCACCTCGTGGGCTCCCTGCGCCGGCCGGGAGGCGAACAGGTCGGGCTCGCCGCGCCCCCCGGCGAGGGGATCGCCGGCGCCGCCGTCCGCGCCGCCGTCAGAGAGCGCGGGGGAGAGGGTCGGGAC
>Ga0081538_10000167_pt1 | contig 70351 bp, 73 predicted proteins | sample TabmetS5T2R1_FD_71022 | JGI IMG/M metagenome (GOLD analysis project Ga0081538, IMG submission 71022) | Tabebuia heterophylla rhizosphere microbial communities from the University of Puerto Rico - S5T2R1 | ecosystem: Host-associated > Plants > Roots > Rhizosphere ... | reverse complement strand
CTTCGGGTCCAGCGGGTTCAGGTCCTTGGTCATCAGGACGTCGGGGAAGTGGCCGAACGGGACCTCGGCCTGCTCGTGCAGGCTGACGATCTCGGCCTTGTCCTCGGCGTGCCCAGCGTAGTACTCCTGCCGGTACTGCTGCCCCGGCTCGGGGTTCGCGGGCATGATCACGCCGGGCTGGGCGCCGTCCACGCCGGCCTCGAACGCGCCGGAGTGGCTCTTGATCTTGCCCTTCTTGCACTCGACGGTGTCCTCGCCCATGTACCAGACGTTGCCGTCCGAGTCCTGGGCGTACCAGTCGAATGTGTCCTCGACCACCTGACCATTCTCCGTGACGCGGTCGTGGACGACTCGCGCGGTGATGCCGTTGGCGATCTGCTTCGTGCGGTCCGTCACGTTGACCACCACGCGCTGCTTCGCCCCCTCCGCGTCGGTCTCGCGGTAGATGTAACGGTCTCCGGGGACCAACGGGAAATAGGGGTTGTCGATCCGCGTCGTGAAGTCCGCGGGGTCGAGGTTCACCGGCTCGCTCCCCTGCGGGAGTGTCGAAGCCGCCGCGAGCCCCGGGCTCGCCGCGAGCGCGACCGACACGCCAAGCAGACCGAGAGCGATTCCGATGCGCCTTGTGATGAACATGGGATGCCTCCCTCTTCTTCGTGGCGGCTTGACGGCCCGCCGTTTGCTTGACGGGCGGGTGTCTATTGCGGCCGGGTGAGGGGGCGGTGAGGGTGCGGTGAGAGGCAGATGAGAGCCGGCTCCGCGGGAGGGCGTCCATACACTCTGCTCGTGCGCCCGTTGCTCGTGACCTTCGCCGGCGGAAGCGCCGGGACCTGGGCGGTGGATCGACTCGACACGGTTGCGGGGCCGGGTCTCGAGCCGGTGTCGCGAGTCGAGATGGTCGAGGGGGAGGATGCGCGGATCGACGGGAGCCGGCAGTGGGCGCTGCGCGGCGTCACGAGCAACGAGCGGTACGTCACGCGGACAGAGCACGACGAGCTGGTTGCCGTGCAGGCGCCGCTTGGCCGCGGCAACTCGACGCTCGCGGCGCTTATTCCGATTACGAAGTCGGATGAATGGTGGGAGCTGCCCCAGGATGAGCGCCGCCAGATCCTCGAGGAGCGCTCCCACCACATTGCGATCGGGCTGGAGTACCTGCCGCCGGTCGCGCGCAGGCTCCATCACGGCCGGGACCTCGGCGAGGCGTTCGATTTCCTGACCTGGTTCGAGTTCGCACCGGAGCACGCCGACGCGTTCGAGGAGCTCGTCGGCCGCCTGCGCGGGACAGAGGAGTGGGCGTACGTCGAGCGCGAGGTCGACATCCGGTTGTCGCGGTAGCGATGCCGTCGGTGGTTACGATCGGCGTCTACGGGTTCACGCTCGACGAGTTCCTTGAGGCGCTGGGTAGTGCCGACGTGCGCGCGCTGGTAGACGTGCGCCAACGTCGCGGGGTACGCGGAACCGAGTACTCGTGGGCGAACTCGAATCGCCTCCAGGCGGCGCTCGCCGAGGTCGGCGTCGAGTACCGGCATCGCAAGGACCTGGCGACGACCACCGAGCTTCGCAGGCTCCAGTACGAGGAGGACGCGAAGCTCGGCGTGGGCCAGCGGTCCCGGGTCGAGCTGGCGCCGGCCGTCCGCCGGCGTTACGAGGATGAGGTGCTGGGGAACGTGGACCTGGCTGAGCTGGTCGCTGGACTGGCGCCCGACGGGGCGACGGCCCTGCTGTGCGTCGAGCAGGATCCGGATGCGTGCCATCGCTCGATCATCGCCGAGCGCCTCGCGCAAGAGCAAGGCGTCTCGGTGCGACACCTCGTCCCCTCCGGAGGGGACCACGCCGCAGGGGAACGTGGAGACACTGCTGCGGGCTTCGAAGAAGGCGAGGACGGCGCGCACGATCGAGGAGCGTGATTCGTTCTTCTCGATCCTGAGTCCGGAGATCGAGTGGATTGCGCGAGGGGGCCCGCCGGACCTCCAGGGGGAGTTCCGGGGAATCGAACGGGTGCGCGAGTACTACGACCGGTGGGGAGCCGCGTGGGCCGAGTGGGATTAGGAGATCGAGGAGGTGCGCGAGCACCGCGATCGGGTGATCACCCGGTCCTGGGTATGGGCCGGGGCCGTGGGAGCGGCCTCGTCCTCGACATGCACATCGGGCAGATCTGGGCGTTCCGCGAGGGTAAGGTCATCCGCTACGAGGCGCATCCGAGCTGGGAGAGCGCCTTGGAAACAACCGGGGGCGGGGAGTCAGCGGCGCGAGGTCGAGCTTCCGCTGGCTGGCCGCGGGTGGCCCGAGGCGGGCGTGCGGACTGCCGCGGCGGGTGATCAGGATTTCCTGGCCGGCTGCCGCGCGCTCCATGTAGTAGCCGAAGTGGTTGCGGAACTCGTGGGCGCCAACGACCCAGGATGAGTCAAGGGCTTGAGTGGAGCTGACGGGACTCGAACCCGTGGCCTCCGCCCTGCCGAGGCGGCGCTCTCCCAACTGAGCTACAGCCCCAAGCCGGTAATCGGCGGCCCAGTTTAGCGCCGCACGCTGGGCATTCCGCGGCGCTGTGAGTCGCAGGTGAAGACCATGCTTACCGGCTACCAGGTCGATTGGAAGGAGGTAGCACTGGTCGAGCTCTTCGCAGTACACCGCAACCGCATCGATTTCATCCGCGGAATACGTCGTACGTACATAACCCCCAGGTGTATGCCTGCTGCCGGAGAGCTGAACATAGATCACGCTCTTGCCGTGGACCAGCCTCGCCCACTTGCACTGGATCCGGAGGAACCTCGACCCCAACTCGAACACGAGGTCATAGCGTCCGTGCTCGAATTGGGGTCGTAGCACCTCGATTCCGAGCTTTACTGCCGTCGCGGCAATTGCGGCTTCGGCGACGTTGCCCTTGTAGTTGGTGTCGTGCACGAACACATGTTCGTGCACGAGGTAATACGAGACAAGATGTAAGTGTCTGAAGAGTGTGAAATCCGCCCCGTCGTGCCCGGGGCGGGGGTAGGTGATGAATTGCCGGCGCGGGCCGTGGGCTACTGGTCCTCGTCGACGTCGAGGATCACGCTGTCGTCGCGGTGCGAGCGCACGTTGAACTCGAGGTCGCAGCGCTCCTCTAACTCGCGCAGCAGCTCGACCGGCTCGCTCAGCTCCATCGAGAGCGTCGCGCGCCCGCGAGAGAACCGCTTGATCGAGATCTTCGACGTCCCGTCGATCGACTCCGCCGCGTCCTCGACCCGGACCAGTTGTGAGAAATCGCGCAGCGGCCCGACGTCGACGTGAACCGTGCCCTCGAACTTCCCGTTCGTCCCCGCCTCGACGTGACCGCTCCGCGACGCCGCCGCCGGCCGCTGATCGGCACCCGGTGTGCTGGCCATCTCGTCGATCGCTCCGAGCACCCGCCCACCCGCAGCGCCGGACAGCTTCGCCGCGTCCGAGACCCGGTCCACCAGATTCGCCGCGTCGCGCAGCGCGCGCAGCCTGATCTGCGTCGCCTGGCCGCGCGCCTGCGTGCGGATCTCCTCGAGCTGGCGACCCATCGCCGCCATCGTGCGCACTCCCTCCACCCCGCTCTCCCGCAGCGTCAACACTTCCTGGCGCAACTCCCTCATCTCCCGCTCGCGCTCGACGACCATGGCCGATAGTCGCTCCGCAACTCCCGCGAGGTCACCCGCCTTCGCACACGCTTCCTGCAGCGCCCGCTCGGTCGCCGCCATGGCCACGTCCCGTTCCGCGAGCTCGGCGTCGACCTCGCTGCGTCGGTAGCCCAAGAACGACCGCCTGAAGCCGCTCATCCCAACCGCAGCCTAGGCGCCCGGCCGGACGGCACCCGGGCGGCGCTCGACACCCCCCAGATCAAGCTCGAGACGCGGCGCCTCGCCCCATAGCGTCTCGAGCCGGTAGTACTCCCGTGCCGCGGGCACGAACACGTGCAGGATGCAGTCGAGGTAGTCCATGAGCACCCAGTTCGCCTCCCGCTCGCCCTCCACGTGATCGGGCAGCAATCCCTCGGCCTTCAAGCGTGCGTACACGTCGTCGTGAATCGCCTTCGCGAGGCGCTGGTTGCGCGCAGTGCACAGCACGAGGAAATCGGTGTAGGACACGAGCCCCCGCATGTCGAGGGCAATGATGTCGACGGCCTGCTTCTCATCCGCGATCGCGGCGACCCTCCTCGCCAGCTCCTCGGGCGTCACGCCTGCCGCAACTCCCTCGCTCTCGGCTCTCCCGCCCCGGCGCTCGCGTACAGGCCCCGCTCGTCGATCAGCTCGGCGACCGCGTTTGGAACCAGATACCGAATCGGTCGCCCCGCCGCCACCCGCTCGCGGACCATCGTCGAGGACACCTCGATGTGCGGCATGTCGACGAACTTTGCCCGCCCGCCGAGCCGCTCGACGACCGCCTCGACCTCCGAGCGCTCGACCCCGGGCCGCTCGGCCACCCCCAGCGATGCGAGCTCGAGGATCCGCTCCGGGTTGCGCCACCGCTCCAGCCCGGCGACCGCGTCGGAGCCGATCACGAACACGAGCTCCTCCGGGCGCTCCTCCCGCAGCAGCTCGAGCGTGCGGTAGGTGAACGACGGACCCTCCCGCGCCGTCTCCAGCTCGGACACGGCGAAGCGCTCATCGTCCCCGACCGCCAGGCGCGTCATCTCCAGACGCACCCCCGCTCCTGGATCGCCCTCGATCTCCTTGTGCGGCGCGCGGCCGGTCGGCACCAGCACGACTTCGGCGAGGCCCAGCCGCGCGTGCGCCTCCTGGGCGAGCACGAGGTGGCCCAGATGGGGCGGGTTGAACGCGGAGCCGAGCACGCCCAGCCGTCGGCCGTGTCCGGCGCCAGCCTGCGGCTCGCGGACCGGAGACCCCCTAACTCCTCACCTGGCCCGTGCCGTGGACCACGTACTTGGTGGTCGTCAGCTCGCGCAGTCCGATCGGGCCGCGCGCGTGAAGCTTCTGCGTGGAGTTGCCGATCTCCGCGCCCATCCCGAACTCGTACCCATCGGTGAACCGCGTCGACGCGTTGACGTACACCGCCGCGGCGTCCACCTCGCCGGTGAACCTCTCCCCCGCCTCCTCCGAGGCCGTGACGATCGCCTCGGAGTGACCGCTCCCGTACCGGTTCACGTGTTCGATCGCCTCGTCGAGGGAGTCCACAACGCCGACCGCCATCTTCATCCCAAGGTACTCGGTGCGCCAGTCGTCCTCACTCGCATGGCCGACCTTGACCTCACCTGAGCTCTCTCGCACCCGCTCGTCGCCGACGAGCTCAACCCCCGCGTCCGCCAGGTCGCCTAGCACGTCGGGGAGCAGCTCCGCGGCGACGGCGAAGTTCACTAGGAGCGTCTCCGCCGCGTTGCACACACCCGGTCGCTGCACCTTTGCGTTGTACGCGATCGCCCGCGCCATCTCGAGGTCGGCGTCGCCGTGCACGTACACGTGACAGTTGCCCGATGCCGCGTACATCACCGGCACCTTTGCGACCTCCTTCAGCGCCTCCTTGAGGCCCTCCCCGCCACGCGGGATGATCAAATCCACCAGCCCCACCGCACCGGCCAGCTCCGCCAGCTCCAAGCGATCGCTTCCGAGCAGCGCGACCGCTTCCGCAGGGAGACCCGCTCCCTCGGCGGCATCCTTGACCAGCGCGGCGAGCGCCGCGTTGGAGCGCTCCGCGTAGCTCGACCCACGCAGCACGATCGCGTTGCCCGACTTGATGCACAGTGCGGCGCAGTCGACCGTGACGTTCGGCCGCGCCTCGTAGACGACCGCGATCACGCCCAGCGGCGCCCGCACCTTCCTCATCTCGAGCCCGCTGGCGAGCGTGCGCTCCTCGACCACGTCGCCCACGGGGTCGGGCAGCGCCGCGATCTCGCGCACGCCGTCGGCCATCGCCTCGATCCGCGCCTCGTCGAGCGTCAGCCGGTCGCGCAGCGCGTGGGTTAGCCCGGCCACGCGCTCGTCGGCGAGGTCGGCAGCGTTTGCCTCCAGGATCTCGCCCGCGCGCTCGGTGAGCTGCTCCGCAACGCGGTCGAGAGCGGCGTCCTTCGTCTCCCTGTGGGCGAGCGCCAGCTCGCGCGCCGCCCGCTTCGCTGTCGCCCCGATCTCGGCAACGGTAGTCGTCGCTATGGCCACGCGAACAGGGTAGCCGGAGCACGGGTGTGGTCCATATTCTCGCCGTGAACGGGCGATTTCGGCAGGTTGACAAACGGCGGGAATTCAGAAAGTGTGCGGGATGAAACGTCGACGGCAGGATCTCCAGCTCGACCGCAGAGCGCGGGAGCCTGGGTCAGGCCAGGAAGGGAGTGGGTAGATATGCAACGGCTGAGGCGTTCGCGGCCGAGCCCGGCGCTGGTGGTTGCCATCGTGGCGCTCATCGCCGCGCTGGCCGGGAGCGCGGTGGCGCAGGAGGTGACCACCAGCGCAGTGAGCAAGAAGAAGGTCAAGAAGATCGCCAGGAAGCAGGCGAACAAGCAGATCAACAAGCGATTGCCGTGGGCGACCGACGACATCGCGGACGGGGCGATCTCTACGGAGAAGCTCGCCGACAGCGCGGTGTCGACGGAGAAGCTCGGCAACGGCGCGGTGTCGACGGACAAGCTCGGCAGCGGCGCGGTGTCGACGGACAAGCTCGGCAACGGCGCGGTGTCGAATGCCAAGCTTGGGAGCGCCGCGGTAACCGCCTCCAAGCTTGGCGGGATCGTGACCCGGAGCTCACCAAACGTCACCCTCAACGACAACTCCAATGCCTCTGGGCAGGTCTCCTGCGAGGCAGGTGAGCGACTGCTGGGAGGCGGCTTCAACTTCGCCGTCTTCTCGGCTGACCTCAACGTGCTTTCCTCGCGACCCTCGGTCCCCGACACCCCGGGCAGTGACACCGCGCCGAACGGGGCCCCGCTCGAGCAGTGGCGGGTCAGCGCGCGCAATCCAGCGGGCGGCACCGGCAACACGACGTTCAAGGTGTGGGCCGTCTGCATGACGGACAGCTCGGTGGTCAGAAATCTCGTCCGCGGGGGCGGTGGCGGCCCCGACGCCCCGTAGCACAGCACGAGCGAACGAGACACCGTATAGAAGCGACGCGGCGCCCCGGGGAGGGGCCCGCGTCGCTTTCGTGCGCCTAAGCGAGCACGAAGTAATTCCTGTGCACGGCCTCCTCGGAGGCGTGCGGGATCAGCTCGCGGACCTCGGCTGACTTCATCCCCTTGATCCGCCCCAGCTCGGCGGCAGAGTAGTTAACGATCCCCTTCCCGACGAGATCGCCGTCGGTCGCGACCTCGACCGCGTCTCCGGCGGCGAAGGACCCCTCGACCGCGGTGATCCCCACTGGAAGCAGGCTGCTCCCCCGCTCGCGAAGGACGCGCGCCGCGCCGTCGTCGACGACCACTCGCCCCCGCGCGGGCTTCGCATAGCGGAGCCACAGCTTGAAGCTCGGGGCCCGCTCGGGATGGGCGGCGAACCGCGTCCCGACCGGTTTTCCGGCGGCCGCGGCGGAGAGCGTTCCAGGTGCCGTCCCGTCGCACACCACCACCGGGATCCCCGCCGCGCTGGCCATCTCCGCCGCCCTCACCTTGCTCTGCATCCCGCCGAGCCCGAACTCCGAGCTTCGATCGCCGATCTCGTAGTGCTCGAGCTGCGCGAAGTCCGTCACCTCCTCGATCAACTCGGCGCCGCTCGCGGTCCTCGGGTCTGCGGTGTGCAGCCCGGCCGTGTCGGTCAGCAGCACGAGCAGGCTCGCCTCGAGCAGGATCGCAACCTGGGCGGAGAGGAAGTCGTTGTCGCCGAACGTGATCTCGTCGGTTGCCGTGGTGTCGTTCTCGTTCACGACCGGGACGACGCGCCACGCCAGAAGGCGCCGCAGGGTGCCGCGGGCGTTCAGGTACTGCGTGCGGGCCGAGACGTCGAACGCGGTCAGCAGGACCTGTGCCGCGCGCACGTCGTGGCGCGTGAGGCGCTCCTCGTAGGCGCGGAACAGCGAGCCCTGGCCGACCGCCGACGCTGCCTGCAGCTCGTCGATCGCCTCGGGCCGAGCGGACAACTCCATCACCCGCCTCCCCCGCGCGATTGCGCCCGAGGTCACGAGGGCGACGTTCTCCCCGCTCCGGTTCAACGCGGCCACCTGCTCGCAGACGCTGTCGAGCACCGCCGAGCGGAGCTCGCCGTCATCCTCGGCGACGATCGCGGAGCCGAGCTTTGCGACCACGGTCATGGCCGCAGTCTAGGAGCGCCTAGATCTGCAGCTCGAAGGATTGGTCCCCGATCCGCAGCTCGTCGCCGGCCTCGAACCCGGCGTCCCGGAGCGCCTTCAGCACCCCGATCTCGCGCAGCCGCTCCTCGAGGTAGGCGAGGGCCTGATCGTTGGAGAGATCGTGGCGGCGGACGAGGGACTCGATCCCCCGGCCTTCGACACGGAACGCGCCGCCGTCCTCGCGCTCGACCGCAAAGCCCCCGACGCCGGTGGGCCGGTAGACGCGGTGCTCCGTCTCGAAGCTCGGCTCCGGGGCGGCCCGCCGGGTCTGCGGGCCCGCCTCGTCCACCGGCACGTTGGAGAGGATCTCGCGCCTAAGCTCGTCGATCCCGGCTCCCGTGACCGCGGAGACCGCGAGAACGCTGACGCCCCGCTCCGCGAGTCGCTCGTGCCACTCGGCGAGCTCCCGCTCGACCGCCTCGTCGGGCGCGAGATCCCGCTTCGAGAGCACGACCAGCTCCGGAAGCGACTCGAGTCCCGCGCCGTAGGCGGACAGCTCGGCGCGCACCGTCTGGTAGGCGCCGATCGGATCCTCGCCGGCGACATCGACGACGTTCACCAGCATTCGGCATCTCTCGATGTGCGCCAGGAACTCGTGCCCGAGCCCGGCCCCCTCCGCGGCGCCCTCGATCAGCCCGGGGATGTCGGCGAGCACGAGTTGGCGATCGTCCGCCTCGAGCGTTCCCAGGACCGGCTCCACCGTCGTGAACGGGTAGTCGGCGACCTTTGGCGCGGCGCGGGTGAGTCGCCCGAGCAGCGAGGACTTGCCCGCGTTCGGGAGCCCGACCAGCCCCACCTCCGCGAGGAGGCGGAGGCGAAGCTCGATCCACCCGGACTCGCCCTCCAGCCCGCGTTCGGCAAATCGGGGTGCCTGACGGGTCGCGCTCGCGAAGCGCTTGTTCCCGTGTCCTCCGGCGCCGCCGTGTGCGACAACGGCGCGCTGCCCGGGCTCGATGAGGTCGAACCGCTCCCCGCCGAGCCCGCTCACCTTGGTCCCGGGGGGGACGGGAAGGACGCGGTCCTCGCCGCGCGCACCGTGGCGGCGCTTGCCCTCCCCGTGCGCGCCTCGGCCGGCGCGGAAGTGGCCGCCCTGGTGCAAGGCCGCGAGGTCGCGCAGCGAGCGATCGCAGACGAGCACAACATCGCCGCCACGTCCCCCGTCCCCCCCATCGGGCCCGCCCTTGGGCACGTGGGCCTCGCGGCGAAAGCTCACGCAGCCATCGCCGCCGCAACCACCCTCGACATGGATTCTCGCTCGGTCGTACAGCACGACCGCGAGGTTAGAGCGCGGGGACGCTACTCCTCGACGACCGAGACCTGGCGGCCGCGGTGGCCCGAACCGAACTCGACCACGCCCGGACGGGTGGCGAACAGTGTGTGGTCGCGGCCGATCCCAACGCCGTCCCCGGCGCGGAACCGCGTCCCGCGCTGGCGCACGATGATCTCGCCGCCACCGACCCGCTGCCCGGCGAACACCTTCACCCCGAGCATCTTCGGGTTCGAGTCGCGCCCGTTCCGGCTCGATCCAAGGCCCTTCTTATGCGCCATTACGTCTCTTTCTTAGCAGAACTCCTGCGCGATGCCGGGTTTTTCGGCGCCGGCTTCTTCGCGGCGGGCTTCCTGGCAGCGGGCTTCTTGGCGGCGGGTTTCCTGGCCGCCGGCTTTTTCGCGGCCGACTTCTTCGCGGCGGGCTTCTTGGGGCCGGCCTTCGTCCCGGCGGCAGGCTTGGCCTCGGCGCCGGGCTTCTCGGCCGCGGGCTTGCGCGCCGCCGGCTTGCGGGTGAGCATTTTCACGTCCGTGACCTCGAGCCGCGTCAACTCCGACCGGTGGCCGGCACGCCGGCGGTATCCCTTCTTGGGCTTGTACTTGAATATCCGGATCTTGTCCCCGCGCAGGTGCTCGGCCACCTTCGCCTCGACCTTGACCTTCTCGAGCTGACCCGCCTCGATCACGACCCGCTTGTCGGCCCGGTACATCACCGGCCGCAGCGTCACCTTCGCGCCCTCATCGTCGGGCAGGCGGTCGACGAGCAGGCTCCCGCCCTTCTCGACGCGGTACTGCTTGCCTCCGGACTCGACTATCGCGTAGCTCGGACTCATGACTCCTTCCTGGCCGCTCCGCTGCCCGCGCGAGAACGGCGCCTGCCGCCTCTGCGGCCGCGGCGCCGTCGGGTCGACGATTTTACTTCGTCGCTCCCCGGCTCACCGTCCCCGTCGGATCGATCCTGCCCGGCGCCGTTTATCAGCGACGCCAGCGCCGCCGAGCGGTCGACGCTGTCGATCCTCACGAGCTTTCGCTCGCCCACGAGCGAGGCGGCGCCCGTCACGCTCACGACATACGAGTCCACCCGCGCGACCGCGTCGTCGGCGTTGAACATGTGTGGCTCCTCGATCGTCACCAGGACCTCGTCGCCGACCTGGAACGGGAGCGCCCGCTGCTCGATCTTCGACCGGGTACCGCTCTCGGCTACCTCGAACGTGTCGATCGGAAGCGTCGCGCCGCCCTCGAAGTGGAAGTGCTTCCCGGTCTCGGCCTCGAGCTCGGTCAGCCCGCTCTCCTCGCGCAACAGCTCGGCAGCGACCCTGGGATTCACCCGGATCAGGTGCGCCTCGGGCTTCGGCCGCTGCTCGATCAGCTTGCGGAGCTCCCGCAGGACCTCGATGGCGACGGTCTCCGCCGAGCGCACGACCCCCTCGCCGTCGCAGGTCGGGCAGCGGGTGGTGAGGATCTCCCGAACGCCGTCGGTGACGTTCTGGCGCGTCATCTCGACGAGCCCGAGCGGCGAGACCTCGACCACATAGGTCTTCGTACGGTCCTCGTCGAGGTGCTTGCGCATCGTCTTCAGCACCTGGTCGCGGTTGCGCGACCGCGCCATGTCGATGAAATCGATCACGATGATCCCGCCGATGTCACGCAGGCGGAGCTGGCGCACCACCTCCTCCGCGGCCTCGACGTTCACCTTCGTGATCGTGTCCTCAAGCCGGCCCTTCCCCCTGCCGGTGAAGCTGCCGGTGTTGACGTCGATCACTGTCAGCGCCTCGGCGTAGTCGATCATCAGATAACCGCCCGAGGGCAGGTCGATTCGGCGCTCGAGCACCGAGCTGAAGGCGTCCTCGACCCCGAACTTCTCGAACAGCGGCTCGCGGTCCTTGTAGAGCTGGACCGATTCGACCAGCTCCGGACCCGTGCGCTGGAAGAAGCTCGTCACCCGCGCATGCTGCTTCTCGTCGTCGATGATCGCGCCCTCGAACTCGTTTCGCAGCACGTCGCGGAGCACGCGCACCGAGAGGTCGGCCTCCTGGAACACCATCGCCGGAGCCTTCGTCTGGCTCGAGCGGCGCTCGAGCACCTCGTTGAGCTTGTGCAGGTAGTCGATCTCCCGCTCGAAGTCGGCCTTCTTGGCGCCCTGCGCCGCGGTGCGAACGATCAGGCCGCTGTCGTTGCGGTGGAGCTTGTCGAGCAGCTTCCGCAGCCGCTCGCGCTCCTTGTCGGGGAGCCTGCGGCTCACTCCCACTCCCCCGCCCTGGGGCATGAACACGAGATAGCGGCCCGCGATCGAGATCTGCATGCTGAGCCGCGCCCCCTTCGTCTTCAGGGGGTCCTTCACGACCTGGACGATGATCTCCTGGCCGGGCTTGATCAGCTCGTCGATGCGCCGTCCCTTGCCGCGCCCGCGGCGCGGGGCGGACTCTCCGCCGGGCAGCACGATCTCGTCGACGTGCAGGAAGCCGTTTCGCTCCAACCCGATGTCCACAAACGCCGCCTCCATGCCGGGGAGGACGTTGTCTACGACGCCCTTGTAGATGTTTCCGACGATCGAGCGCTGCCCGCGGCGCTCGACGTAGAGCTCCGCGACCTTCCACTGGTCGCCCTTGCCGCCGTCGGCGGCCTTGCGTCCGCCGCCGGAGCGGCCCTTTCCTTTCCTGCCGCCCCGGCTGTCGCGCGCCGTGCCCTTTGCCTCGAGCACCGCGACGCGGGTCTCACCGGGATCGACCGATACGAGTATCTGCTTTTTCAAGTTCTCACCTCAGAACAGGTTTCCCTGAGCCAGCCGAGCTAGTACAGGGGAGCCCTGCCCTTGGCGGTGAGCTGCGCTTGAACGTAGACGCTTTGCAAGAGACCGATCGCCATGAGCGTCGTGAGCACGGAGGATCCTCCGTAGCTCATCAGCGGCAAAGTGATGCCTGTGATCGGCATGACCCCGAGGGTCATGCCGACGTTCACGAAGACCTGGAACATGATCATGGCGACAACTCCGCCCGCGATCATGCTTCCGTACAAGTTCTTCGACAGCGTCAGTATGCGCAGCGCCCTCCATATGAGCAGGGCGTAGAGGGATAGAAGCAACGCAGCGCCGACGAACCCGAAGCGCTCGCCGACCACGGCGAAAATGAAGTCCGTGTGGCGCTCGGGCAAGAAGCCGCTCTGCGTCTGTGTGGCGTCGTCGCCGCGTCCGGTCTTTCCACCGGAGCCAACGGCGATCAAAGCCTGGTTGACCTGATAGCTGGAGTCGCGCGGGTCCTCGCTCGGGTTGAGGAACGACGTCACGCGCTCCTGCTGGTAGTCCTTGAGCACCGGCACCCCGACCGCGGGCGCGACCACCAGAGCGATGGTCACGGCAGCCACGGCAAGCCCGCCCAAGGCCGCGAAGTGCGTCCAGCGCACTCCCGCGACGAAAAGCACGGCAAGCGTTATGACCACGAAGACGACCCCGGTGCCGATGTCGGGCTGGAGGAAGACCAGCGCCGCCGGGGCGAGCCCCAGCACGAGCAGGCGCGCGGTCCGCTGGCGCTCCGGGATCCGCCTCGCGCGGTCGATCACGAATCCGGCCAGCGCCGCTATCAGCAGCACCTTGCCGATCTCCGAAGGCTGGAAGGTGAAGAAGGGAAGCTCGATCCACCGGCGGGATCCGCGGGCGGCCGCTCCGAGGACCAGGACCAGCGCGATCGAAGCGATCATCGCCGTGTAGATGCCGACCCGAAGTTCGCGGAAACGCGAGTAGTCGATCCGGGTCAGGGCAAGCATCAGGGCGATCCCGATCACCGCGTAGACGCTCTGGCGGACGACGAAGAAAAGCGGCTCGTCGGGGATCTCCCCCTCGGTGGTCGCCGCAAGCGTCACGATGCTGAACGCGATCAGACCGAGCGCGGCGATCGTGAGCAGCGGATCCATGTGGGCGAGCCCCAGCCGCTCCGCGAGGCTCACCCGGCCCCGCGAATCGAACCGCTTCGGGCCGGGCGTCGCGCGCCCCACCGGCCGCGCTCGGGTGCGCGCCGTGGCCATCAGTCGTAGCTCCCCGTCGTCGTCGTAGCCGTCGGCGGCGCCGTCGCCGCGCCGGCCGCCTTGGTGCCGAGCAGCTCGGCGACGATCTGGGCCGCCGCGGGCGCCGCGGAGTCTGCGCCGAACCCGCCGCGCTCGATCGTCACCGCGACGACGTACTTCGGATCCGGGTATGGCGCCAGCGCGACGTACCAGGACTGGTCGGGCAGCGGAGGTCGTTCGGCGGTTCCCGTCTTGCCGGCGATGTCCTGGCTCCAGTTCCCGAACACGGGATACGAGGTTCCGCCCGGCTCCATCGCGGCGGCGTGCAGGCCCTCGAGGATTGCCTGCTGATGCTCCGGCGCGATCTCGACGTGCCGCCGCGGCGCGGGCCGGATCTCCTGCACCACCCGTCCGCTCGAGTCCTCGACCTGCTGAGCGACGTGCGGCCTCACGACGTCGCCCCCGTTCGCGATTGCCGCGTATGCGACCGCGAGCTGGAGGGGGTCGACCTGGAGGTCGCCCTGGCCCACGGACAGGTTGACCCCGTCGCCTGCGCTCCACTTGCGGTCGACGGTTTCACCCTTCTCGAGAACGACTTCCTCGCCGCCCGGCGACGAGGGGTCGGTGTCCTCCTCGAACTCCTGGTTCCGCCACTCGGGGGTGGGCAGGAGGCCGGGGACCTCCTCCGGCAGGTCGATCCCGGTTCGCTCGCCGAGACCGAGGTTCTGGGCCCAGTCCTGGATCACGTTTCCGCCTGTCTGCTCGGCATCCAGGCCAAGGTTGTAGAAGAACACGTCCGAGGAGACCTGGAGCGCCTGGCGGAGCGCGATCGGGCCGAACGCCGAGCCGCCGGCGTTCTTGAACGTGACGGTGCCGAGCTTCAGCGAACCGGTGTCGTTGATGATCGTGTTCGGGGTGATCAACCCCCCCTCGAGCGCCGCCGTAGCGGTGATCGGCTTGAACGTCGAGCCCGTCGGGTACAGGCCCTGGATCGCGCGGTTCGAGAGTGGATACTCGGCGGCCTCGGAGTCGAGGCGTTCGATCTCCGACTGGGGCACGCTGGGCCGCGTGAACAGCGAGGGGTCGAAGGTCGGCCGTGAGCCGAGGCCGACGACCTCACCGCTGTGGACGTCCATCGCGACGAAAGCGCCGGGCAACCCGAACGAGCTCACCGCCTCCTCGCCCGCCGCCTGGACATTGGCGTCGATGCTGAGCCGGAGGTTGTTTCCGGCGGTTGCCTGCTCGGAGCTCAGCTCCCCTCCCTTGGGGCGTCCAAGCGCGTCCACCTGGATCCGAGTGGCCCCCGGCTGACCCCGCAGGAGGTGGTCGTACTGGAGCTCGACGCCCGTCTGCCCGATCTGGTCTCCGGGCTCCAGCGACTCGTAGCGCGGCTCGGAGAGTTGCTCCGCGGTGACCTCGCCGACCTGCCCGAAGATGTGTGCGGCCAGAGTTCCCTGGCGGTAGTTGCGGACGAACACACGCTCGACGGTCACCCCGGGGAACTCGGCCTGGTGCTCCTGGAGGAAGTAGACGAGTGGATAGCCGACGTCGCGGCGCACCGTGACTGGGCTCGCGGGCAATTCCTTGGTTTGCACCCGGATCTCCTTGCGAACTTCGTCCGGGGACATCTTCGCGAGGCCCGCGACACGCCCGATCAGGCGCTTGCGCTCCGTGTGGCGGCCCGGCAGCTCCTGCGGTTCGAGCTGAAGCGCGAGCGCCGTGCGGTTGTCGACCAGCACCTTCCCGTTGCGGTCGACAATCTCCCCGCGCGGCGCCTGGACCCGGATCTCGCGCACCTGGTTGTTCTGCGCCTCGGCGAGGTATTTGTCGCCGGACAGCACCTGGACGTACCACAGCCGCAGGAAGATGATCGAGAACGCCACCAGCGCGATTCCGCCCAGGATGGCGACGCGGAAGGTGAACTGCGTGGTCCCGGGCGGCCTGCTGTCGTCGCGCAGGTACATCACGCCGCCCGCATGACGCCGCGGATCCGGCGCCGCCGCTGCGGCGTTCCGTCGACGAGGGCGGGGCGCAAGAGCCAGCGCACGGCCGGAAACATAGGGATCGCGAGGACGAAGCTGAGCAGGGTCTGAACGAGGATTTCGCGCAGGATCAGCAGGCTGATCGGCGCCTCCACCCCGAGCATGAGCTGGATCGCGCCGAAGGCGAACGCCCCGAACAGGGTCAGCGCCGCCGCGAGAGCCGGCGGCACGAGCGGGCTCGTGAGCGCGAACGTCTCCCGGTAGCGCCCCGCGAGGTAGCCGACGGCTAGCAGGACGAGCGAGGAGACGCCGAGCGTCTGGAGCAGCGCGGAATCGACCAGCAGCCCGATCGAGAATCCGCACACGGCTCCGATCACGGCCCCGCCGAGCAGGCCGACGCAGACGATCAACACCGGAAGCAGGTCGGGCGTCCCGCCGAGCACCGAGATGTGCGACAGGAACCCGAGCTGCACGACGACGCCTGCGATCAGCAGCAGGGCTATACGCACCACTATGCCTCTCGTGAGGATCACTAGCCCGTGTCCCCCGCCGCCGCCTGGCTCTTGCGGTCGCCGTCGCCCGGCTCGGTCAGGACCTGCACGATCTCCATCTCGCGAACGTCCACGAACGGGCGGACGTGAACGCGCTGGTATGTCTGCTGCTCGTCGAGCGACGCATCGGTAACGCGCCCGATCTCGATCCCATAGGGGAACAGCGAGGTCAGGTTGCCGGAGCGCCATCCGGCCGTCACGACCATCTGGCCTTCATCCACCTCTCGATCCTCCTCGATGAAATCGAGCAGCAACTCGCCCGGGTCGCCGACCTCCGGCGTGATGACGCCCGAGGGCCCGTTGGGAAGCACCTTCGCCGACACCGCGCTGCGATGGTCGGTGATCAGCGTCACCCGGGCGGTTCCCGAGGTCATCTCGGTCACTCGCCCCACGAGGCCACCCCCCGTGATCACGGGATCGTCCTCGTCGATCCCCGAGCTCGAGCCCTTGTCGATCGTCACCGTCGAGTACCAGACCGTCGGCGAGCGCCCGATCACACGGCTCGTGACCGGCTCGCGCCCCTCGGGGATCCCGCCCTGGCGTTCGAGGTTGACCAGCGCGCGCAGCTCCTTGTTCTCGCCGATCGCCGACTCGGCCTCGGCGACGCGATCGCGAAGGTCCTCGACCTCCGCCTGGAGATCCTCGTTCTCGCCCCGCGCCTCGAACGTGTCGCCGAACCAATCGATCGAGTCCCGAGCAGGCTTGAGGGCACGGTCGGCTCCCTCCTCGAACGGCCCGAGCACGGTCGCGACGCCCCGCTGAATGCTGTGCAGCGGCCCAGACGATGACTCGCTGAAGTGGCTCGAGAGGAGTACGAGCGAGACGATCACCAGCAGCACGAGCACCGCGCGGCGGCGGCGAACCTGCTTGCGGTACATGCCAATCCCCCGGTGCTGGCTCTATCCCGCCGACACCGCGTAGCGCCGCCGGTTCGTGTTCCGGCTCGCCCGGTGAAGGGTGTCGAACTCCTCCAGCGAGCGACCCGATCCGACGGCGACACACGTGAGTGGTGACTCGGCAAGTTGGGCGGGCATCTGACACTCCTCGCGCAGGCGCTGCTCCATTCCGTGCAGGAGCGCTCCGCCGCCGGCCAGGGTTACGCCGCGGTCCATGATGTCCCCGGCGAGCTCCGGCGGAGTGCGGTCGAGCGTGTCCTTGAGCGCGCCAACGATCTGGCTCAGCGGATCTTCCAGCGCGGCGCGGACGTCCTCCGAGCTGATCGTGATGTTCTTCGGCAGCCCGCTGACTATGTCGCGCCCCCGGATCTCGGTGGTGATCTCCTCCGGGAGCGGGGCGGCGGACCCGGTCTCGAGCTTGACCTCCTCGGCCGTCTGCTGGCCGATAAGGAGCTGGTGGTCCTGCTTGCAGAAGTTGATGATCGCATCGTCCATCTCGTCGCCTCCGACGCGAATTGACTGCGAGACGACGATTCCGCCGAGCGAGATCACCGCGACCTCGGACGTGCCTCCCCCGACGTCGACGACCATGCTCCCGGTGGGCTCGCCGACCGGCAGGCCCGCTCCGATCGCGGCCGCCATCGGCTCCTCGATCAGATACGCCTGGCGGGCCCCCGCCGCCAGGCACGCCTCCTCGACCGCGCGCTTCTCCACCCCGGTGACACCCGAGGGGACGCACACGACCACCCGCGGATGCGCGAACCGGTTCTGGTGCACCTTCTCGATGAAGTGGCGCAGCATTCGCTCGGTGATGTCGAAGTCCGCGATCACTCCGTCCTTGAGGGGGCGGATCGCCGTGATCGTCCCGGGCGTGCGGCCCAGCATCCGCTTCGCCTCGACGCCGACCGCGTGCACGTCCCCGTTGTGGGAGTCCACGGCGACCACGGACGGCTCCGAGAGCACGATTCCGCGCCCTCGTACGTAGACCAGCGTGTTTGCGGTCCCGAGGTCGACGGCCATGTCCCGGCCGCCGAAGCCGGTCAGATAGCTGAACAAACCCATGGTGAGGATCGAATAGGCGTAGCCGGAAACGGCACCCCCGCCCGCGGGCATCCTGCGCGCGGCCCGTCCTGGCAACGAGTGGGCGCAATCTTACCGAACGCCCTTGCAGGCGAATTTGCGGTCCCTATTTGAAGATTTCGGGCGCAAGCTCGATCACCACCCGCACGGGCAGGCCGACCACGTTCGAGAAATCGCCCTCGAGGCGCTCGATCAGGATCGAGCCAAGGCCCTGGATCGCGTACGCACCCGCCCGTCCCCGCCACTCACCCGAGCTGAGGTAGAGGTCGAGGGTTGCGGCGTCGAGCTCGCGGAACGTGACACGTGAGCGGGCGACTCCTGACCGCTCATCCGCGTGGCTCGCGAACACGACTCCGGTCAGCACGTCGTGCGTTCGCCCGGACAGCGCTTCGAGCGACGCCCGCGCACGATTCGCGTCCGCCGGCTGGCCGAGCGCCGCCCCGTCGAGCACGACCTCGGTGTCGGCGCCGAGCACCACGGTGCCGGAGTGTTTGCCGGCGAGGCCGGCGCGCGCCTTACGGCGCGCGTTCCCGAGCACGATCTCCTCCGCACGCCCCTCCCGGATCTCCACGACATCGGGCTCGACGACCGCGTACTCCACGCCGAGCGCGTCGAGGATCGCCCGCCTGCGGGGTGATCGTGAAGCGAGTACGAGCGAGGTCACGGGAACGGCGCGATGTGCTCTCACATCGGGCGGTTGGTCAGAGCTCAGGGAACCAGAGCTCGATCTCGCGCTGCGCCGACTCGTCGGAGTCCGACCCGTGAACGAGGTTGAACGTGACTTCGGTCGCGAGATCGCCGCGGATCGACCCGGGAGCGGCCTCGAGCGGGTTGGTCGCGCCGATCACCTGGCGCGCCGCGGTGACGGCGTCCGTGCCTTCGAGCACCATCGCGACGAGCAGACCGCGGGTGAGAAACGAGATCAGCTCGCCGAAGAACGGCTTCTCGACGTGCTCCGCGTAGTGGCGGTTGGCGAGCTCCTCCTCGACGGCCATTAGCTTCATCGCGATCGGCCGCAACCCCTTGCGCTCGAACCGGGTCAGCACCTCGCCGGTGAGCCCGCGTTCGAAGGCATCCGGCTTGACCAGGATGAGGGTGCGCGACACGGATCTGGCTGATTCAGGACGCGGTCGCGGGGCGCGGGCGCTCCTCGCCCGCTTTGCCGTTGCCGGAACGGGGGGCGGTCTCTCGCTTCTGCTCGCGCTGCTCAGCTCGCTCCGGGCGCCCGGCCTCCGCAGAGTGTCGCGAGTCGGATGCCTCCGCCTTGCGGCGATTCGCCTCGGCGGCGCGTTTGCCCGACTTCGAGGACCCGCGCGACTGCACCGCCGCGGGGCGTCGCTGCTCGCGCGGGCGGCTGGGCTCCTTCGGGCGCCCCGCGTCCTTCGCCGGCGCCTGATCCTTGGGGTACCGCTCCTCCCTCGCGCGCCGGGCCGCCTCGCGGGAGGCGATGCGCCGCTCCGGCTTGGCGATCGGCGTCTCGCAGTACGGGCACAGCGACCAGCGCGGGTCGACGGCCTGCCCGCATTCTTTGCACGGGTCCTTGAGCCGCGCGCGGCAGTTGGGACATCGCAGGTATGCCTTCTCGACCGGATAGTCGCATTTCGGGCACGACTGCTCGGTGAGGTGCTTGACCCGCAGCTCAGCCGCGCGGATCTCGACCTCGCGCTCGTGTGCGTCGTCGAGAAACTCCGGCGGCCTCAGGATCGTGTAAATCACGGTGCCGATGAACGGGAACACGAACGACGCCCCGACCGACGATGCGACGAGCACCGGGTCGCTTATCCGGCGCCGGGCGTCGAGGAACGTCCACGCGACGAGCGTGAAGTAGACGACGACCAGCGACAGGACAAGAAGGTTGACGACCAGATTGAGGGTGTCGTTCCCGATTCCGAATAGCGCAAAGAGCATGGTTCTTTCCCGGCGGGGAGAGGTGGAGACCCCGCGTGAGTCTAAAGGTCGGCGGGTTGAGTGCTTCCTTTAGTTCGTTTCCGGCCCGACCAACCCTGTTTTGGGCCGCCGGCTACAGAAACAGGCGCCCGAATGCGTACCCGAGCCCGAAGAAGACCAGGATCACGAGCGCCACGACGAGGGCGACGAGGCCCATCATCGCGAGCAGCTCCGAGCGCGCCTCTCTATCCATACGCGAGAAGGTAATGGGAGCCCGTGAAAAGCGCGATCCCGGCGCGGTCGCGAGCGACCTCGCGCGCCCGCTCGACGGCGGCGACCGGGTCAGGAACCGCCTCGGCGTCGATCCCGGCGTCGCGGCAAAGCCTCGCCAGCCGCTCGGCCGCGATCGTTCTCGCCCCCGGGCGCCCCGAGCTGGAGAGCCGCTCCGGTGGAATCTGAGTCGCGACCGCGTACTCGATCGCCGGGGCGAGCGCGGCGATCACGGATTCGGCGTCCTTCTTCTCCAGCATCGCCATGCACGCGACCACGGGGCGCCTGTCCGCGACATCCGGGAGCGCCTCGGCGAGGGCGCCCGCCCCCTGCGGATTGTGCGCCGCGTCGAGCACTGCCGGCGGATCGCCTTGGCGCAACTCGAGTCGTCCGGGGAGCTTGAGCTCGGCCGCCACCCGCTCCGCGACCTCAACGTCCAGTCTCCCCAGGATCGCCCGCGCGACCGCGAGCGCGACCGCGAAGTTGCGCCGCTGGAAGGGGCCCGGGGCGCGCAGGGTGAGGCGCGGCCCGGGCTCGGCCCTCACCAGCGACGCGCCGCGCTCGGTCGCGAAGCGCTCGGCGAGCTCCTCGACATCGTCGCCGACGACCCCGACGACGAGCGTCGAGTGATCGCGGAGCACCGCCAGCTTCTCGGCCGCGATCTCGGTCTCTGTCTCGCCGAGCCACTCGGTGTGCTCGAGGCCGACCGACGTCAGCGCGGTGACGCGCGACGGGATCACGTTGGTCGCGTCGAGCCTGCCCCCAAGCCCCGCCTCGATCACCCCGACCTCCACCCCCGAAGCGGCGAGCGCCGTGAATGCCGCGGCGGTGATCGCCTCGAACTGCGTGACCGCATCGCCCTCGTCAAGCGCGCGGTTAACGGCCTCCGCCGACTGCGCCGTGCGCTCGATCGCCGCCGCCAGGCCGTCCTTGCCTATCTCCTCTCCGCGGATCCGGATCCGCTCTGACCACCGGCAGACGTGCGGCGAGAGGTATGCGCCCGCGGAGACACCGTGCGCGTCGAGCAGCGCGGCGGTCATCTGGGTGACCGAGGACTTTCCGTTCGTCCCCACGACGTGCACGGACGCGAAGCGGTGCTGCGGCATGCCGAGCGCGGAGGTGAGCCGCCGGATGCGCTCCAGTCCCAGCCGCCACCCGATCGGCTCGAGGGAGGCGAGGTAACGCTCCGCGTCGGCGTAGGTCCAGTCATCAGTCATCAGTCACCAGGTATCAGACAGCAGTCTGGTGTCTGATGTCCGGTGTCTGGTGACTACTCCCCTAGCTCCTCGAGCTCAGCCTGGTACGCAGCGAGCTTCTGACGCTCTGCTTCGACGACCTCCGCCGGCGCCTTGGAGACGAACCCGTCATTGGCGAGCTTGCGCTCCGCCCGCTCCACCTCGGCAAGCAGTGTGTCGCGCCGCTGTCCCAACCGCGCGCGCACGCGATCGGCGTCGAGCGCGTCGCTGGCCATGATCTCCACCGGACCTATCTGCGCGAGCAGCTCGCCGCCGTTCGACGCGGCGTCGCTGTCGAACGAGAACCGCGCGAGCCGGGCGACGAGCTCGTGCGGCGTCTGGGAGCCGGCCACCCGCGCCGGCAGCACCGTGCCGGCCGCGACGCCGGTCAGCTCGCGCCAGCGGCGCAGCCTGCGTGTCAGCTCGATCGCCGCTCCCACCTCGGCTTCGGCCCTCTCGTCGAGGAGATCGGGGTCGGCCTCCGGCAAGGGGTGGACGACGAGCATCTCGGGCCGGCGTTCAGACTCCCCCGCGCCAGGCAGGTACGAATAGATCTCCTCGGTCACGAATGGGAGCACTGGATGAGCGAGTGCGAGCACCTGCTCGAGCACCCAGGTGAGCGTCGCGGAGGCCTCTGGCTCGGACTCATACAGGCGCGGCTTGACGATCTCGAGATACCAGTCGCACAGCTCGGACCAGAAGAACCGATACAGCTCGAGCGCCGCATGCGAGTAGGCGTAGTTGTCGAGGTCGCCCGTGACGGCCGTGACCGCGCGCTGTAGCCGCGAAAGGATCCAGCGATCCTCTACAAATGCGCGCGATCTGCGAGCAGATCGCGCGGTCTCTGCAGGGACGGCGGAATCGGCGCCCGCATCGATGTTCAGCAGGATCAGGCGAGAGGCGTTCCACATCTTGTTCGCGAGGTCGAGGCCCTGCTGGACGCGATCCTTCGAGTACGGCACGTCCTGGCTCGACGACATCGCGAGCATCCCGAAGCGAAGCGCGTCGGCCCCGTACACGTCGATCTCCTCGAGCGGGTCGATTCCGGTCCCGAGGCTCTTTGACATCCGGCGCCCATCCGGCGCCTGGATCACCGAGTGGACGTACACGTCGCGAAACGGGATTGCACCCGGGAACTCGAGTCCCATCGTCACCATGCGAGCGACCCACAGGAAGAGGATCTCGCGCGCCGTGGTGAGGAAGTCGGTCGGGTAGAAGGCCCGCAGCTCCGGAGCGTCGTCCGGCCAGCCCAGCGTGGCGAACGGCCACAGCGCGGAGCTGAACCAGGTGTCGAGGACGTCCTCGTCCTGGCGCAGCGGCCCGTCGCATGAGCCGCACCGCATCGGCGGCTGCTCGGCGACCCACATCTCGGCGCAGCGGTCGCAGTACCACACCGGGAGCCGGTGGCCCCACCACAGCTGCCGCGAGATGCACCACGGGCGAATGTTGCGCATCCAGTCGAGATACACGCGCTTCCACTGCCCCGGGACGATCCGTATCTCGTCGCGCTCGACCACGTCGATCGCGGGGTCCGCGAGCTCATCCATGCGGCAGAACCACTGCAGCGAGATCAGCGGCTCGATCCGCTCGCCGGATCGTTGTGAGAACGGCACCGAGTGGACGAACGGCCGCTCGGCGCGGATCAGGCCCTCCTCGCGCAGCGCCGCGATGACAGCCTCCCGCGCCTCGGCGACCGGAAGGCCGGCGAAACGCCCCGCGGCGTCGGTCATCCGACCGTCCTCACCGATCACGATCACCTCCTCGAGCCCGTGCGCCCCCCCGATCTCGAAGTCGTCGGGGTCGTGGCCGGGGGTGATCTTCAGAGCGCCGGTTCCGAACTCGGGATCGACATGCTCGTCGGCGATCACCGGCAGGCGGCGTCCAACGAGCGGAAGGATGCAGTGCCGACCCACGAGGCGCTTGTAGCGCTCATCGTCCGGGTGCACGGCGACGGCGGTGTCCGCGAGCATCGTCTCCGGGCGGACGGTCGCGACCGTGAGGACCTCGTCGGATTCCTCGAGCGGATAGTCGATCGAGTACAGGGTGTCGGTGACCTCGCGGTTCTCGACCTCGAGATCGGAGATCGCGGAGCGCGTGCCCGGATCCCAGCTGACCATGTAGTTGTCGCGGTAGATGTAGCCCTTCTCGTACAGGGCGACGAAGACCCGGTAGACGGCGCGCACGTAGCCTTCGTCGAGCGTGAACCGCTCGCGCTCGTAGTCGCACGATGCGCCGAGCCGCTTGTATTGCTCGACGATCTGGGAGCCGTAGCGCTGCTTCCACTCCCACACGCGCTCGACGAATCGCGCGCGGCCGAGCTGCTCACGGCTCGTGCCCTCCTCGCGCAGCTCGCGCTCGACCACGACCTGGGTCCCGATGCCGGCGTGGTCTGTTCCGAGGATCCACAGCGTGTTGCGGCCCTGCATGCGGCGCATGCGAACGATCGCGTCCTGCATGGCCCCGTTGAGGGCATGGCCCATGTGGAGCGCCCCGGTCACGTTCGGAGGCGGGATCGCGACCGAGAAGTTCTCGTCGGGCGTTCCCGCCGCGGGCGGGTGGAAGTACCCGCCGGCCATCCAGCGCTCGAAGATCCGCCCCTCCACCTCGGCGGGGTCGTAGCGCGTCGTTTGCTCGAGCTTTTCGCGCCGCTCCGCGTCCACGCGGGCGATCTTAGTGCGGCGCGGGCCCGGCTAGGCGGACTCCTCGAGCTGCTCGTCGAGCGGCGCGTCGGCCGCGGCCTGCGTGACGAGCGTCGGCTTCAAGCCGCGCTCGATCGTCTCCTTGGTGACGACGCATTTGCTCACGTCGGCGCGCGATGGAAGCTCGAACTGCACGTCCATCAGCGTTTCCTCGAGGATCGAGCGAAGGCCGCGGGCGCCGGTCTCGCGTTCGAGCGCCTTGTCGGCGATCGCGCCGAGCGAGTCCTCGGCGAACACGAGCTCGATGTCGTCGAACTCGAAGAAGCGCTGGAATTGGCGCGTCAGGGCGTTGCGCGGCTCGGTGAGGATCTGGATCAGGTCGTCGCGGGTGAGCTGGTGGATCGCGGCGACGACCGGGAGGCGACCGATGAACTCGGGGATCAACCCGTACTCCATCAGGTCCTCGGGCAGGACGTGCTCGAACATCTCGCCGGCGTCGCGGTCGTCAGCGGTGCGGATCGGAGCGCCGAAGCCGACCCCCTTCTGCCCTATCCGCGACTCGATGATCTTGTCGAGCTGGGAGAACGAGCCGCCGCAGATGAAGAGGATGTTGGTCGTGTCGATCGTGAGGAAGTCCTGGTGGGGGTGCTTGCGGCCACCTTGCGGGGGAACCGACGCGGTCGTCCCCTCGAGGATCTTCAGCAGGGCCTGTTGCACACCCTCGCCCGACACGTCGCGGGTGATCGACGGGTTATCGGCCTTGCGCGCGACCTTGTCGACCTCGTCGATGTAGATGATCCCCGTCTCGGCCTTCTTGACGTCGAAGTCCGCCGCCTGGATCAGCTTCAGGAGGATGTTCTCTACGTCCTCGCCGACGTATCCGGCCTCCGTCAGCGCTGTCGCGTCGGCAATCGCGAAGGGAACGTTGAGGATCCGCGCCAGCGTCTGGGCGAGGAGCGTCTTCCCGCACCCGGTCGGGCCGAGCAGCAGGATGTTCGACTTCTGGAGCTCGATCTCGCCGTCCTCGGAGTCGCCGTTCGTCATCTGAACCCGCTTGTAGTGGTTGTAGACGGCGACCGACAGCGCCCGCTTCGCGGTCTCCTGGCCGACCACGTACTCCTCGAGGACGGCGTGGATCTCCTTCGGCTTCGGCAGGTTCTCGAGCTCGAAGCTCGGCGGCGCGGTGAGCTCCTCGTCGATGATCTCGTTGCAGAGATCGATGCACTCGTCGCAGATGTAGACGCCGGGCCCGGCGATCAGCTTCTTGACCTGACGCTGGGACTTCCCGCAGAAGCTGCAGAGAAGCTGCTCGTTTGAGTCTGTGGGACGTGCCAAGCGGTCTCTCCTTGGACGCTTGCCGAGCCGCCTGGCGCTTCAGATTAGCGAGCGACGGCCTTCGGGCTCGACCAGTCCTAGTTACTTCGTCGGCCGCGCGGTCCCTTCAAGCTCTCAGCAGGGGACCAGCGCGTCGCCGGTGGAGAAGGCGTTGTCGGTGCCGCGGACAGCGAGCCGCTTCAGGTGACGTTGTCGGCGCGCACCGCGATCGTAAGCGAGTTACCCGCTACTTCTTGCCGACTGCCCGAGATACGGTCGGCCCCCCGGTTCGACCGAGGCCGTCGCCGAGAACCTAGTGCTGCTCGATCACCCGGTCGACGAGCTTGTAGTCCTTAGCCTCCTCGGCCGTCATGAAATAGTCGCGCTCGGTGTCCTTGGCGACCTTCTCGACGTCCTGGCGCGTGTGCTTGGCGATGATCTCGTCGAGGCGGCGGCGGACGTCGATGATCTCCTTGGCGTGGATCTCGATGTCGGCCGCCGGCCCCTGGAAGCCGCCCGACACCTGGTGGATCAGGATCTTCGAGTTCGGCAGCGCCATGCGCTTGCCCTCGCTGCCGCCCCCCAGAAGCAGCGCTCCCATGCTCATCGCCACCCCGACGCAGATCGTTTGCAGGTCGGGCTTTATGTACTGCATCGTGTCGTAGATCGCGAGGCCCGCATAGACTGAGCCGCCCGGCGAGTTGATGTACATGCTCACGTCCTTGTCGGGGTCCTCCGACTCGAGGTGGATGAGCTGCGCGACGACGAGATTGGCGATGTCCTCCGTAATCGGGGTACCGAGGAAGATGATCCGCTCGTTGAGCAGGCGCGAGTAGATGTCGAACGCCCGCTCACCGCGGGAAGTCTGCTCGACGACCATCGGAACTAGAGGACTCATGGACGGAGCAGTCTAGCGATGCGTCGAAGGCTCACTCGCGGCCCGACGGCGGGTCGTCACCCGGAGTCCACAGCCCGCCCTCGGGGACGCGTTCCTTCTCCGGGGTCCACAGCTTCTCCCGCGCGTCGGCGCGCTCCGTCGGGATCGGCTTGGCGGACTCGGCGACGAGGTCGGCGGCCTTTCGGAGCCGCAGCTCCTCGCCTAGCAGCCCGTCGCGGCCCTGCGACCGCAGCCGCTCGAGGAGCTTCTCGGGAGTCGTGTTCTCGTGCTCCTCGGCCGTGTGGCGCAGCGATTCCACGAGGTCCTCGTCAGACACCTCGATGCCCTCCTTGTCCGCGATCGCGGCCAGCACCGCCTCTCGCTTGAGCGCCTGCTCGGCCTCGGGTTTTGCGTCGCCGATCAGCTCCTCGCGGGAGCGGTTCTGCATCCGCAGGTAGGCCTCGGGGGAGATCCCGCGCCCCTGAAGCGAGCGCTCGACGCGCTCCCACATGTCGGTCGCGCGCGCGGTGACGACGTCGTCGGGCACCTCCACCGTCGCCTGCTCGACCGCCGCGTCGACCGCCGCCTGGCGAAACTCGTCCTCGGCCCGATGCTCGATCGCCTCGCGGATCTTCGCCGCGATGTCCTCGCGGAGCTCGGCGAGCGTGTCGAACTCCGACGCCTGCGCCGCGAACTCGTCGTCGAGCTCCGGGAGCTGCTTCTCGCGCACCTCCTTGACGTCGACCTGGAAGGTCGCGTCCTTGCCGGCCAGCCGCTCAGGCCGGTAGTCGTCCGGGAACCGCACCTGTACCTCGCGCTCGGCCTCGGCCTGGGCGCCGGTCAAGGCCTCGTCGAACCCCTCCAGCAGTCCCTCGGCGCCGAGCTCGAGCAGGAAGTCGCGCGCCTCCCCACCCTCGAACGGCTCGCCGTCGATCTCGCCGCGGTAGTCGACGAGCATCGAGTCGCCCGCGCGTGCCGCCCGGTCGACCGGCCTTAGGCTGCCGAACCCCTCGCGGAGCCGTTCGAGCTCCGCGTTCACGGCCTCCTCGGGGACCTCCGGCTCGGCCTTTCCGACCTCGAGTCCGGAGTACGACCCCAGCTTCGCCTCGGGCCGAACGGCGACTTCGATCGAGAAACTCAGCGGCCTGCCCTCGGTGGGGAACCCCGCGACGTCGAGCTTTGGGTCGCCGACCGGGATCACGCCCGTCTCGAGCAATGCGCGCTCGTACCACTCGGGGAGAGCCTCCCTGAGCGCCTCCTCCATCACCGCCTCGCGCCCGACCCGCTGGATCACGACTTGAGGGGGGACCTTGCCCTTGCGAAAGCCGGGGATGCGCAGCTCGCTTCCGAGACCCCGCGCCGCGCGCTCCACGCGACGGTCGAAGTCGGCGGCTTCGACGTCGACTTCGACCCGCACGCGCGAGTCCGGCAACTCCTTTACCGAAGTCTTCATTCCTTAGACCCTAGATGAGCGATTCCATGGCCGCGTGCGCCCGGGGGCGCGCGTGGCCGTGGGATCGCTCATCTAGATGCGGCGTCGCGCCGCACCGATCAGCGCCGCGCCGAGGTCGAGGAAGAACGCGACGAACCGCCCCACCGGCCCGGTGACGAGCCAGGCGAGGAACCGGTCTCGTTGGCTCAAGCCTCAGTCCTCCGCCGCGTATCCGAGGATCGAGCGGTCGATCAGCCACTCCACCGGCGCGCGGTCGTCCGTGTAGACCCTGCCGCCCTCGAGCCGCGGAGTGATCCTGGCGGCGGACTGGGTCGCCACCGCGTGCAGTCCCGGCGGGAGGTCGCGAACCGCCTCGCGCAGGCGGGCGCCTGAGGCGGGCGCCTCCGAGCCGAGCAGGAGCGTGTTCGTCGGCTCGATCGGATCGCGGATCACCGTCGGGAAGACCTCGGCCATCGTGCGGCCCAGGACCCTCTCCAGGTCATCGTTCCCTTCCGGATGGCCGGCGTTGACGATCACTACCCCGCCGGGCGCGAGCCGGTCGCGAGCAAGCTCGAAGAACTCCTCAGTCGCGAGGTAGAACGGGATGTACGGCTGGCGATACGCGTCGACCATGATCACGTCATAACCGCCTTCGGAGGCCCGCAACCACGGCCGTGCGTCCTCGTGGTGGACGCGCAGGTTGGGGTTGTCGAGGTCGAAGAACCGGCGCCCGATCTCGGTCAGCTCGCCGTCGATCTCGACCCCGTCGACCACGGTGTCGGGGAAGTAGTGGCCGTATGCTCGCGCGGTCGTGCCGGCCGCGTTGCCGAGGATCGCGATCCGCTCCGGCGGCTCGCTCAGGCCGGCAAGCGGGAGCACGAGGTACCCGTCCCACACGTCACCGGTCAGGTAGCTGCCGGGGCGGTAGAGCGAGTGAATGGCCTGCCCCTCGTTGAGCTCGAGCGCGCGGTCACCGTCCTCCTGCTCGACGACGCGGGCGTACTGGAACTCGGTCTCGGTCTCGTGGATCACCTTCCCATCCTCGGTCGCTTTGAGCGTGCCCACGGGGATCGCGATCACTCCGGCGAGCGCGACGGGGACCGCCGCGTAGCGCCACCCGAGGCCGATCGCCGCGACCACCCCAGCCGCGAGGGCGAAGCTGAGGAATGTGCGCTGTGTCCCGATCAGCGGGATCAGGACGAGCGCCGACAGCCACGTCCCGAGCAATGACCCCGCGGTCGAGATCGCGTACAGGCGCCCGGCCACGCGGCCGGAGTGCTCCACGTCGGGGACGGCGAGTCGGATCGCGTACGGCGACGCGGCCCCGAGCATCATCACGGGCACCGCGATCAGCACCAGCACGCCGAAAAGCGAGCCGACGAACGCGCCCGCCGAGATCTCGTCGAGGGCGTCGACCGAGACGTCGAACAGCGGGCGGGCGACGAACGGCACCACCGCTAGCAGCACCGCCGCGCCCATCACCAGCAGGCACAGTCCCCTGAGGTGCGGATACCGGTCGCCGATCCTGCCGCCGAGCCAGTAGCCGACCGACAGGGCGACCAGCACGACGCCGATCGTGTTCGCCCACACGATCGTCGAGGCGCCGAAGAACGGCGCCATCAGTCGCGCCGCGGCGATCTCGGCGCCAAGGCTGGCGGACCCGACGACGAAGATGAACACGTAAAGGAACCGATTACGAGCCACGGAGGCGCTCCTCCAACCGGGCGCCTTGTCCGGCAGCCACCGCGCGCGCGGCGCGGGCCTCGTCGAGCGGGACTCCCCGCGCGTGGGCGAGATCGAGCAGCCGCTGGCGCTCCTCGGTCTCGTTCGCCCAGCGGAAGAACAGCCACACGAACAGCCCCAGCGTCACCAACCCCTGCTCGATCGTCATCACGACGCCCGCGGCTCCCTGGTCGGCGAGCGGGGCGATGTCCCACGAGGCCTCGCCTGCCCGGTAGTCGGGATAAAACACGGTGCCGGCCCACATGAACGCATTGCCGAGCGCGGCGCCCCCGAAGCGCACGGCGATCACGTAGGCCAGCCGCGCCGGGTTACCGAACCACACCGGCTTCGGGAGCGGGCCGAGCAGCGCCATCCACATCAGGACGCCGGCGCTCAGGAACGACGCGTGCTCGAGCGCGTGCAGCGGTTCGCTGGACAGCGCCCCCTGATACAGGGCGGGCACGTGCCACAGGACCAGGTTCGCGATCCAGATCGGGAGCGCCACCAGCGGATGTGCGAGCCAGCGAAGCCACCCGAGCCCCGGTGCGGATAGAAGTGGCTGGAGCAGCGGCCCGGTGAGCCCGAGGACGATCAGCAGCGCGGCGAGATCGCCGAGCACGAGGTGCTGGGCCATGTGCGCGACAAGCAGCTCCTCCCCGAGGTGGGCGATCGGCGAGACGAGCGCGGCGAGGATCAGCGCAAGCCCAGCCGCGAAGCTCGCCTGCCGCCACGCCGGCACACGCTTGCCGCGGTGCGCGAGCGTGCGAGCCCGGAGCGCGTAGGCGACCGCCGCCACCGCCAGCGGCAGCAGCTGGAGAGGCTCGTACGTGCCCGACCCGACATGCGCGACCGGCATCGGAATGAGCGTACCGCTGCGCCGTTACAACCAGCCGATGCGCCTGAAGAACTGGTGCAGGACCAGCACGCATGCTGCCATCACCGGAGCGGATCCCGCTCGAGCGGGGCGCGCGATCGGCTCGTCGAATCGTCGGCTCAGCTCCGTGCCTCCGGCTTGACGACCCCGATCGCGCGACCCTCGGGGTCGGTGAACATGTTTCGTTCCCCAGGCACTTCAGCATGAGCCGACGCAACGCTGGGGGCAGCGCAGTCACTCCTTGCGGATCGCACCCTCGAGCTCGAGCAGGAACTCCTTGACCTCCGGGCCGCCGCCGTAGCCTCCCAGCTCGCCGCCCACGCGCACCACGCGGTGGCACGGGACGACGATCGGGATCGGGTTCGAGCCGCACGCCGACCCCGCCGCGCGATGCGCGCGCGGGCTGCCGGCGCGACCGGCGAGCTCCTTGTAGGTGATCGTGCCGCCGTACGGGATCCCGGTGAGCGACTCAAGCGCCCGCCGCCTGAACCCCTGGCTCAGCCGCCAGTCGATCGCGAGGTCGAACTCGCGGCGTCGCTGCTCGAAGTACTCCTCGAGCTCGCGCCGCACCGGGTCGAGCTCGGACGGCGACTCCAGCACTCGCGGTGAGACCTCGCGGGCGAGCTCCGTCAGCACCTCGTCCATGCTCTCGCGCGGATACGCCACCCGCACGAGTCCGCGCCGCGTCGTGGCGGCGAGCACCGAGCCGACCGGGGTGTCGACGGTCGCGTAGGCGACATCGAGCAGGCCGTCTGCGGCCGCTCGATTCGCCAGCGCGGCGATCGCTGTCGCGGGGTCGTCTCCGCCACGGACGCCCTCGCGGAGCTGCCGCTCGAGCGCGTCGGTCGAGGTAGACGCATTCATTGGTCCTCCTTGCTGGTTGTGGCGAGGTGCTCGCGCAGCGCCTCGAGCCCGTCGTGGACGCGTCGCCGGGCGGCTGCCTCCGATGTGCCCAGCGTCGCGCCGATGTCGCGATACGGAAGGTCGGCGGCGAACCGGAGCGCGAGCGCCGCGCGCTGGCCGTTCGCCAGCTCGGCGGCGCGCGCCCACACCTCTCCGCCGCCGAGGCCGTCGTACGAGTCGGAGACGGGGCGGTCCGGCGGATCGGCCACCGGCGTGGCCCGCCGCGCGCGGGCGCGGGCGTGGTCGATCGCCTTGTTGCGGGCGATCGTCATCACCCAGGCGCGTAGGTTTCGCCCGTCCGCGGACGGATACGCGCGGAGCGCCGCCAGGAAGGTCTCCTGGAAGCAGTCGTCCGCGTCGTCGGGTCCGACCATCGCCCGCAGGAACCCGAGCACCGGACCGCGGTGCTGCTCGAGGAACGCCTGAAACGGGGGTAGTTGCGCTTGCGCCTCACTCACGGTTCATCATGTAAACGGGCGGAAGCCCGCGAACGTGAGGTCGCCGCGCGTCCCGCGCTACGCGGCGCGCCTCACAGCTTCTTCCCGCACACCAGGCCGATGATGACTCGGCCGTCGGTTTGGGGGAGATTCACGAACCCGAACAGCCACGCCCGTGGCGTCTCGTCGGAGATCGCCGACGTGTCCGGAACGATCGCCCCGGTGCTCAGGAAGTACCCGCTGAGAGCCTTGTGGCCGCGGGGGCAGGGTGCCGAGAAGTCCGCGCCGGGCCCCGTGACCGGCATCGGCTGCGACTCGAAGTACTTCGCCTTCGGCTTGCCCTTCGCGACCTGCGCGCCGGCGGATGCTGAGGCGCTCGGGGCATCAACCGGCTGCAGCTCAACGCGGTCGAAGCTGCGGTTGAAATCGTCGGGACGGTTCCCGCCCTCGCCGCCGAGGCTGACGGCGGCGAAGGCGCCGACCGCGGCGAGCGCGGCCACCGTGGCCAGGGTCAACTTCCTGCTCATTCGCTCTCCTCCTTGGGTGGGGGACCGGGACCGCAGCTTATGCGCGATCGCTCGCTCGGATCGCCGCCTCGATGCCCTGAACCCTGACCAGGTCCCCAGACGGCAAGGTGAGCCGCACCCTGCCGTCGCGCTCGAGCCGCGCGCGCGGGTTGACCAGGATCACGCCGAAGAACTCGCCCCGCCGGTCGAAGCGCAGCACGTCCGACTCCGGCGTCTCGCGGCGGGTCCCCGGGCGCGGCGCCTCGATCGCCGCATAGAGAACGTCGCTCGGCGCGTCGTAGGTGACGTGGGTGAACGTGTAGTTGCCGGCGCGGATGCTCACCGTTCGAGCGGTCAGGTTAGCCGGGGCGAGACGGTTTGCTAAGCTAATTAGCAAGGCGAATCATCTTGGCGACCGACACGATCCACATGGGGCCCGGCTTGGCCGCAGCGAGCGACCTCGAGCTGGCGGCGCGGCTCAGGCTCGCGATCACGCGCACGGCACGGCGGCTGCGCCAGGAGGCCGGCACCGACCTGAGCCCATCCCAACTCGCCGCGCTGGCGACGATCGAGCGCCATGGACCCCTGGCGCCGAGCGAGCTCGCCGAGCGCGAGCGGATCCGGCGCCCGACCGCGACGCGCGTCCTGTCCCGGCTCGTGGAGGCAGGGCTGATCGAACGCATCCCCGACCCCGCCGACGGGCGCTCGGCGATCGTCAGCGTGAGCTCCGAGGGTCGCGCGCTGCTGCGGCGGCTTCGCCGCCGCAAGACCGCGTATCTGGCGACCCGGATCCGCGATCTTCCACCCCAGGACCTGAGCGCGCTCGCCCGCGCCACCGAAGTGCTCGAGTCGATCCTCGCGCGCGACACGGACGGCGAGGCCGCTTGACGGTGGACGGGACACTAAACCGCTCCTTCGCCAGCCTCCGGATACCGAACTACCGCCGCTTCTTCGTCGGGCAGCTGGTGTCGATCTCGGGCAACTGGATGCAGACCGTTGCCGAGATCTGGGTGATCCTCACGCTCACGGGGAGCGGGCTCGCGGTCGGCTTTGTGACCGCGCTCCAGTTCGTTCCGCTGCTGCTCGTCGGCGCGTGGGGTGGCTTGATCGCGGACCGGGTCCCGAAGCTGCGGCTGCTGATCACGACCCAGGCGTTGCACGTCCTCCCGCCGCTCGCGCTGTTCGCGCTCGCGGCGACCGGTGGGCTGTCGCCGATCGCGGTCTACGGCGCCGTGTTTGCCCGTGGCGTCGTCAACGCGGTCGACTATCCGACCCGGCAGGCGTTCGTGATGGAGATCGTCGGCGCCGATCGGGTGGTGAACGCGGTGAGCCTCAACAGCGTGCTGATCCACGCGGCGCGAATCGCGGGCCCCGCGATCGCGGGGCTGCTGATCGCGACGGTGGGCGTCGAGCCGTGCTTCGCGCTGAACGCCGCGACCTTCGCCGTGATGATCGCGGCGCTCGCCGGCATGGACGCCGACGCTCTGCGGCCGGCGGCTCTCGCACCGCGCCGGGCGGGAGCGGTGCGAGCCGGGCTGGGCTACGTGCGCGCGACGCCGCAGCTCTGGATCCCGCTCGGACTGATGGCGATCGTGGGGACGCTCGGCTTCAACTTCCAGGCGATCCTTCCGCTGCTCGCGCGGTTCACCTTCGACGGCGGCGCGTCGGCGTACGCCGCCCTGGTCACGGCGATGGGCATCGGCGCTCTGGTTGGCGCGCTCGCGAACGGCGCCCGCGCCACCGTGACCCCAGCGTTGCTCGCCGGCGCCGCGATCGGATTCGGCGCGCTTGCGCTGCTCGCGGCCGGGGCGCCCTCCCTCGGGCTCGAGATGCTGGTCCTCGCACCACTCGGAGCAGCCAGCGTGACGCTCGCGGCGAGCGTCAACTCAGCGCTCCAACTCGCCTCCGAGCCGCAGATGCGCGGCCGCGTGATGGCCCTGTACTCGGTCGTGTTCCTCGGCTCGACCCCGATCGGAGCCCCGCTCGCGGGATGGCTGTCGGAGTCGATCGACCCCCGCGCGGCGCTCGTGATGGCGGGTGTAGCCGCGCTCGTCGGCGGGATCCTGGCGCGTCTCGCGTTCGAGCGCGCCCGGCCGGCGCCGCTCGGCGCATCGGCGCGGGCAACGTAGCCATCCTCACTGCCCGAGAATCCCTCTCCCCGCAACTCACCGAGAGTCGAACGAGGAGGCCACGATGACGACGTCCTACGAGCAGACCGTGCGGCAGGCACGCGAGGATCGGACCTCGCTCGTGCTCGTGGACCGCGACGGCTCGCGCGCGGTCGTGACTCTGAACGATCCCGAGAAGCTGAACCCTCTCAGCGCCGCACTGACGGTCCAGCTGCGCGAGGCCCTCGAGGAGCTCGCCGCGGATCACGCGGTGCGAGCGATCGTTCTCACCGGCGCCGATCCCGCGCTCAGCGCCGGGGGCGATCTGCGACTGATGCGCGACACCGCGCACCCGATGGTCGACGAGGGTGCCGAGGGAGCGGCCGCCGTGTGGCGCTGGATCCGCAACGAGTTCGGCGGGATAGCGAAGCTGATCGCGCGGTCGGACAAGGCGTTCGTTGCGGCGGTCAACGGCGCGGCCGCCGGCGTCGGGCTCGCGTTCGCCCTCACCTGCGACCTGATCCTCGTCTCCGCGCGCGCGCGACTCGTTCCGGCGTTCGGTCGAATCGGCCTCGTCCCGGAGGTCGGGACGAGCTGGACCCTGACCCGCCGGCTCGGCTACCAGCGCACGTTCGAGCTGTTCGCCGGCGGCCGCCACCTGTCCGGCGCCGAAGCCGCGGACCTCGGGCTCGCCAACGTGGGCGTCGCCCACGACCGGCTGCTCCCCGAGGCGCTCGAGTGGTGTGAGCGGATCGAGACGTTGCCGCCTCACGTGCAGTCGATGATGAAGCCGCTGCTCCGCAACGCCGCCGACATGACCTGGGAGCAGGCGATCGCGATGGAGGAGTTCGCCGAGCCGATGAGCTTCACGACCCGCGCGCACCGCGAGGCGGTCGAGGCGTTGCTCGCGTCGGAGCAGGGCTAAGGCTCGCAGTGCTTGCCGACCATGCGGTCGTACCCGCCGAGGCCCTCGGTGTAGCTCGGTGGGCCGACGTGTCCGTCATGCGAATCTACTCGACGCGGGACCGGACCACGCCTGGTAGGGTGCTGGCTGGCCGGCCAGCAGACGAACCGAGGAGATCCGGATGGCGACCACCCCGAAGCGCGACCTGGACCGAATCGACGTCACCGATCGCGAGCACTGGATCGACGGCCCTCCCCACCGGATCTTCGGTGAGCTGCGACGGGAATGCCCCGTCCACTGGAGCGAGATCAACGAGTACGAGAACGAGGAAGGCTTCTGGTCGATTACGCGCGCCGACGACGTGCGCACCGTGAGCCTCGATTGGGAGACGTTCTCGTCCGAGCGCGGAGGCGTGACCGGATTGACGCACGCGATCCCGATCGAGCTCACCCGTGCGATGTTCATCGCCATGGACCCGCCAAAGCACGACCGTCTGAAGATGCTCTTCCAGCGCGGGTTCACCCCGAAGCGCATCGCCGAGCACGAGGATGCGATCCGGGCGATCACGGAGCGGGTGCTCGACGGGGTTGCCGACCGCGGCGGGTGCGACCTCGTCAACGAGGTCGCGCAGCCCGTGGTCTCGCGCGTGATCGGGAGCTTCATGGGAATTCCCGAGGCGGACGACGCGGTGTGGGCGAACCTGATGAACGCCACGCTGGGCCTCGGCGACCCCGACCTCAATCCGGGCGGCCTCGACGAGATCCTCGAGCGCGACATCCCCGAGATCTTCGAGCGCTGCCGGAAGATGATCGCCGAGCGGCGCCGCGAGCCGACCGACGATCTGACCACCGTCCTGGTGCAAGCCGAGATCGACGGCGAGCGGCTCGAGGAGCACGAGATCGTGATGGGCTTCTTCCTCCTCGTCGCGGCGGGCAACGACAGCACCAAGGCGACCTACACGAGCGGGATGCGCGCGCTGATGGAGCGCCCCGACCAGATGCGGCTGCTGATCGATGACCCATCGCTGATCCCGGGCGCGGTCGAGGAATGCCTGCGCATGCACCCGGCGTTCGCCCACTTCCGGCGAACCGCGATGCGCGACACCGTGATCGCGGGCCAACCGATCGCGGACGGGGACAAGGTGATGATGTGGTACCTGTCGAGCAACCGCGACGAGGACCACTACGAGGACCCCGACCGCTTCGACGTGCTCCGCAACCCGGAGCACCAGGCGTTCGGCGCGGGCGGGCGCCACTTCTGCCTCGGCGCATCGCTGGCCCGGCTCGAGCTGCGGATACTGTTCGAGGAGACGCTCAAGCGCTTTCCCGAGATCCGGATCGCCGGCTCGCCGGACAGAGTGCAGTCGGCCTTCCTGAACCAGCTCAAGACGCTGCCCGTTCGCTGGCGATGACGGTTCACTACGAGACCGACGGTCCGGTCGCGATCGTGACGTTCGATCGGCCCGACGTGGCGAACGCGATAGATCGCCCCACCGCCGACGAGCTGGCGGCCGCGCTGCGCCGGTTCGACGACGACGCGTCGGGTGGGTGGCGAACCGGCGCGGCCACCTAGCGCCCTACCTCAATCCCGCAACCGGCGCTCTTCGGGGTGCGGTTATCCCAACCCTCGCAAGGCGGGTCGCCTACCCGCGATTCGGGTGCTGGCCGTGTGGGCGCGCGTGCTCCCACATGGGAACCTCGATGGCGTAGCCGACCAGGGGTCATCCAAGCCAAGAAAGAGCAATCCATGATCAACAGGCTTCGCTCATTCGGCCGCTCGCTGGCCCAGCTACCCGGGGGTCGGCGGACCAAGTTCGCGGTGATCGGCGTCTGGCTGCTGGTCGCGTTTGCGATCGGGCCGCTGTCGAGCAAGTTCGAGGACGTCCAGGAGAACGACCCCGCCGACTACCTCCCGGCGAACGCGGAGTCGGTCAAGACGATCGATCAGCTGGATGGCTTTCCCTCCGACGATGAGGCCGATGCGATCACCGTCTTTCATCGCGAAGGCGGGCTGACCGCTGAAGACAAGGCCGCGATCGCGCAGGTGCGCACAGAGATCAATGGCCGCGTACGCCTGCAGATCAACGAGCAGCGCAGCGATTCGGTCGCCGAGACCGGCCCCGCTGTGCTCTCGGAGGATCGCGCCACAGCGCTCCTGACCACCCCGATCACGGTTCCCGAGGAAGCCAGCGGCGATGCCGAGGACGTGATCACCGACACGCCCGAGGAGATCAAGACCGAGCTCGAGTCGCTGCCCAGCGGCCTCGAGGCCGAGGTGACCGGACCGGCGGGCTTCTCCGCCGACGCCGTCGACGTCTTCAACGACATCAACGGCACGCTGCTCTTCGCGACGGCGGGTCTCGTCCTGCTGCTCCTGATCGTGATCTACCGCAGCCCGATCTTCTGGATGATCCCGTTCTTCACCGTGCTCCTCGCCGAGGTCAGCTCGCGCGGGTTCGGCTACCTGCTCGCCGAGGCCGGGGTGACCGTCACCGGGCAGTCGGGCGGCATCCTGCCCGTGCTCGTGTTCGGCGCCGGCACCGACTACGCGCTGTTGATGGTCTCGCGCTTCCGCGAAGAGCTGCGGCGGCACGAGAACAAGCACGACGCAATCCACGTCACGCTGCAACGCACGAGCCCGGTGATCCTCGCCTCAGGCGCGACCGTAATGGCCGCTCTCCTCACGCTGACGATCGCCGAGGTCACCGGAACCTCCGGACTCGGGCCGATCGGGGCAATGGGAATCGCCCTCGCGATGCTCTCCATGCTCACGCTCCTGCCCGCGCTGCTGACGGTGTTCGGACGCCGCGCGTTCTGGCCGTTCATTCCACGCTACGGCACCGAGGGAGCCGACGCCACCCACGGCGCGTGGCGACGCATCGCCGAGTGGGTCGGACGCGGCCCGCGCCGGGTGTGGATCGGCACCACGGCGGTGCTCGCCGTCCTCGCGCTCGGGTTGGTGCAGCTCAACGGCGACCTGACGAGCGGAAACATGTTCCGCAACGACGTCGACTCCGTCCAGGGCCAGGATCTCCTGGAGGCGGGCTTCCCCGCGGGTGCGAACGCGCCAACCAACGTCCTCGTCCTGGACAACACGAGGGTTGACGGCGTCAGCAGTGCCGTTGAGCAGGCGCCCGGCGTCGCCGAAGTCTCACCCCGGCGCGAGGAGGGACCGGCCGGGACCAAGCTCGAGGTCACCCTCGAGGAGGATCCCTACAGCACCGCTGGGTTCGACTTGATCCCCGGAATCCGCGACGCCGCTCGGGGGGCCGCCGGCGACGACGTCCTGGTCGGGGGCCCGACGGCCGAGGAGCACGACCTGCGCGACTCGACGGCACGCGACAACGTCGTGATCGTCCCGATCGCCCTCCTGGTGGTGTTCCTGATCCTCGCGGCGCTGCTGCGCGCGATAGTCGCGCCGCTGGTGCTGATCGGGACCGTGATCCTGTCATTCGTCGCGGCGCTCGGGATCGGGACGTTCTTCTTCGAGAACGTGTTCGACTTCCCGGGCATCGACCCCGCCCTGCCGCTGTTCGCGTTCATCTTCCTGGTGGCGCTGGGCATCGACTACAACATCTTCCTGATGGCGCGCGTGCGGGAGGAGACCCTCCAGTATGGGACGCGCAACGGGACGATTCGAGGCCTGGCCGTGACCGGGGCCGTGATCACCTCGGCCGGGCTGGTCCTCGCCGGCACCTTCTCGACGCTCGCCGTGCTGCCGCTCGTGTTCCTGACCGAGATCGGGTTCACGGTCGCGGTCGGGGTGCTGATCGACACGTTCCTCGTCAGATCGCTGCTGGTCCCGGCGCTGGTGCTGGAGATCGGCGACCGAGTCTGGTGGCCTTCGGCGCTCGCCCATATCGCCGGCCGCAGGTCGCGCGAGCGCGGCGCCGCACCCGAACGTCGGCCCCGGGTGGCCGCCGAGACGGAGTAGCGAGACGCGGGCCGGGCGCCTCTCCCCGGGCGCCCGGTCCGTCGCTACTCGCCCCCTGCGGGCAGCCAGGGCGGGCGCGTAGCGCGGGTCACGGCGTCGTGGCCAGGAGAGCCTGCAGGTCATCGATCGTGTCCGCTTCCTCGGCGGTCTTGTCCGGGCGATAACGCTTCACCCGCGCGAAGCGCAATGCCACGCCGCCTTCGTAGCGGGTCGAGGACTGGACGCCGTCCAACGCGATCTCGACCACGAGCTCCGGGCGCACGAACACCGCGATTCCCCGCCGGTCAGTCTCGCGTCCGAGTAGCTCCTTCGTCTGCCATTCGAGGACCTCGTCGGTGAGCCCCTTGAAGCACTTTCCGACCATGACGAACCCGCCCCTCGTCGGGTCGCGTGCCCCGAGGTGGAGGTTCGAGAGCCACCCCTGGCGGCGCCCGTGGCCCCACTCGGCGCCGAGCACCACGAGGTCGTAGGTCCGAACCGGCTTCACCTTGCGCCAGGCCTTGCCGCGACGGCCCGCGCTGTAGAGCGACGCGGCGTCCTTTACGACGATGCCTTCGTGTCCCGCGCGAAGCGCCTCCTCCATAACGCGCTCCGCCGCCTCGGAGTCCGACGTGACCACACTCGGGATCTTGAGGTCCGGCGCGATCGCTTCGAGCCTCGCGGCTCGCTGCTCGAGCGGGGTGTCGAGAAGGTCGTCGCCGTCGACGTGGAGAACGTCGAAGAGGAACGTCACGACGCCCTTTGGCGGTGCCGAGCCGTCGATCTGCGAGACGGTGTCCTGAAAGGCGGCCGGACCGTGCTCGCCTATCCACAGCGCCTCGCCGTCGAATACGGCTTGGGTCGCGGGCAGGCCGCGCACCGCGTCGACGATCCCCGGCAGCGCGTCGGTGATGTCGTTGAGGTTGCGCGTGTAAACGCGGACCTTCTGATAGCGGCGGTGGATCTGGATCCGGATCCCGTCGAGCTTCCATTCCACGGACGAGCGATCAAAGCTCTCGACCGCATCGGACGCGCTCGCGGCGCTGGAGGCGAGCATCGGAAGGATGGGCCGGAAGATCTCGAACCGCACCTCGCGAAGCCCGTCCTCGCCGTGGGTGATCGCGATCTCCGCTGTGCGTGGGAGATCGCCCGAGAGCATCAGCGCCCTGCGCGTCAGCGCGCCTGAGACCCCCGCCGCCCTCGCTATCGCATCGACCATCAACCCGGCGAGCGCCCCCTGGCGCAGCTCGCCCGTGAACAGCCGCCTGACGAAGTCGGCCTCTTGCTCCGTCGCCCTGCCGAGGAGATCGCCGAGGATCCGCTTCCGCTCTGCCGCCGATCCGCTTCCCAACGTCCCATGGACCTCGGCGATCGCGCGATCGAGCTCGGCAATGGTGAGAGACGCCTCTCGGGCCGACGCGCACTCGATGCCGTAGATCGTCGAGTAGCCAACTCCGACTCGGCCCTGGCGAGGCACGCCTCCCAGGAAACCGACCGCGAGCGGGACCTCGGTTGCGTCCAGCCGCCCCAACAGCTCGGCGAGAGCGGCGATCTTCCCTGAGCGCGAGGCTGTGTCCGTTACGTCCCGCGACGCGGTGACGACATCTGCCAGCAGGGTCATATGGAGGAGTCTGGCTCATCGCGGGCCGTCGCCTGCCGGCTCGTCCCTCGCGCCACATCGAGACACTGCTACCGTCGCGCCGTGCGGGCCGAGCGGGCAGCCCGGGGGGGACGACGCTGGTTGGCGGTCCTCGCGCTCGCGCTCGGCGGGATGCTCGCGGCGACGACGTCCGCGCACGCCGCCGCCTACCCCGAAGCAGTCCTCCTGGTGTCGGGCTTCGATACCGCCTCCCCGTTCTCGACGCCCGATCCGGGCTGCGACGGCAAGGAGGGGCCCGAGTGGAGTCCGGCGGGCGGGATCGCGCGAACGCTGAAGCCGGCCGGCCCCGAGGTCTTCACCGCGCCCGTGAGGCAGACCGGCGAGCCGCTGCTGGCGCCATGCACCGGTCCCGGCGAGGCCGCACCGCCCGACACCGCGGTGATCAACTCGAACGGCGAGCTGGACGCCAACGGACTGGCATTGGCGAACCTGATCGGCTTCATGCGCGACGCCTACGGCGTCGAGAAGCTCCACCTCGTGGGCCATTCCGATGGCGGTCTGTGGTCGCGCTCGGCGATCACCCAGGACAGCGGCTACGCCGGGCTGGAGGTGCTCTCGCTGACTACGCTCGGCACCCCACACATCGGCTCCCTCGTCGCCGACCTCGCGATCAACCTCGATGGCGGCAAGTGCGACTTCTCCAACGAGATCGAGCAGCTGATCTGCGAAAGCGTCGTCGAGGTCGCCGACCTGATGCTGGAGGACCTCGGCAAGGTCGCGACGACCGAGCTCACCAACGGCTTCCTCACCGGTTGGAATCCCAAGCAGCGGATCGGCTCCTGCCCCGTCACGGGGATTGCCGGCAACCACGTAGGTTTCACGATTCCCGTGCTTGGCTACTACACGCCGAGCGACGGCGCTGTTGGCGTGTCGAGCGCGCTCGGCCAGCGTGCTGTCGCGATCGACGGCAGCACGATCCCGGCGCCAGGGATCCCGAACTTCAAGCAAGGCGGCACTTACGACGTCGTCCACGGCCTCGGTCTCGACTTCCTCGATCCCGCGAACCTGCTCAACACGCAGGCCGTGTCGAACGAGGTCCGCGACACTGTCCTCGCCGCGAGGACTAACACGACGGCCTGCAACACGGGCGCTGGCGAAGCGGAGCCAGGTGAGACCGCGCTCGGGCTCCCCCTGCACCGATTCGTGCCGCCGAACCGGCGCGGCCGCCTGCCCAGGCCCGACTCGGGCGAGTTCCTCGCCGCCAAGCGCGGCGTCGCGGTCCGCTGCGGCGGAACCGAGCTGGACGCGACGGCGCTGCGCGGCGACCCCCGGCTTGCGCTGTTTGAGACTTCCGGGTGCAACAAGCGCCCCAGGATCCGGCGCCGCGCCAGGGCCGTGCTGATCGATCACGCGGAGCGCAACGACGTGATGGTCACGATCGCGGGCACGGAACTTCAGATCGACGTCCAGGGGTCGAAAGTTCGACAGCTCCGCGCGGTGATCTGGAGCGGCGGCCGGCGCGAGCGGCTCGACCTCGACGGCGACGGAAGCGCGACCCTGCCCGAGGACGACGAGCGCACCTGGCTGCGGATCCGCGCGAACCCGAAGCCGGGCGCGACGGTCGCCAGCGGGACCACGTTGTTGTCACGCTGATCACGGGTCCCGGCCTGGCGACCGGGCGTGGCCGTTCTAGACTCGCGACCCATGCTGCCTGGGCCCGCGAACGACCTCGTCCCGGGCTTCATCGTCCGCCGCGAGCTCCCGTGGTCGCCCGAGAACGATCACGCGGTGCTCGCGACGCGGCACACGCCGGGCGGCCCCCGACGCCGGAGCCCGAGTGAGAAGGACGGACCATCTTCCTCGCCGAGTGGGCCAGCGAGCCCGACCGGGCTGGCGCGCTTCGCGGACGACCTCCTGGCGGCGATGAGGGCCGCTCCCGGCGCCGAGGACTAGGGAGACCGCGGACGTGTTTCGGAGCGCCGACGGGGCGCGTGTGGTTCTGCTGCGCCGCGCCCCGATGCCGACCGACGTCGCGCTGCTAGTCGGGCACGTCCCGGAACGCACAACCGGCCATGTGGTCGTTGACGATCCCGACGGCCTCCATCAGCGCGTACGCGACCGTCGGCCCGACGAACGCGAAGCCGTGGCGTTTCAGCTCCTTCGCCATCGCCGTCGACTCCGGCGTCACCGACGCGAGGTCGTCGACCGACTTCGGCGGCGCGCCGGATCGCTCGGGAGCGAACCGCCACAGAAGCTCGTCGAGCGTCGTTCCTTCGGCGCGCAGGTCGCGGACCGCGCCCGCATTGCGGATCGTGGCGTCGACCTTGGCGCGGTTGCGGACGATCGAGGCATCGGCGAGCAGTCGGTCGCGGTCCGGCTCGCCGTACTCGGCAATCCGATCGACGTCCCAGCCGTCGAACGCCCGCCGGAACCCCTCGCGCTTGCGCAGGATCGTGATCCACGAGAGCCCGGACTGGAACGCCTCCAGCGTCAGCATCTCGAACAGGTGCACCTCGTCGTGGCTCGGCCGCCCCCACTCGCGGTCGTGGTACTCGATGTACTCGGGGCCGGCGAGGGACCACCAGCAACGGGGACGTCCGTCCGGTCCCGGCTCCACTCCCACCATGCCGCTATCCTATCTGTGTAGTAGCTACACATACTGGAGTCCCAATGCCACTTCTTCTGATTCCACTCGACGACGCGGTCGTCTTCCCCGGCGTAACGGCAACCCTGCCGATCGACACCGGCGAGGAGGATCGCGTGTTCCTGCTGCCGCGCCGGGACGGCGAGTTCGGCCGCATCGGCGTCGTCGCCGAGGTGATCGAGCGCGGCCAGCTGCCAAACGGCGCCTGGGCGGCCACCGTGGTCGGCCTGCATCGCGGGCTGGCGGGCGCGGCAGAGCCCACCGGGGGCGAGCAGCTCCGCGTCGACGTGCAGGAACTGCACGACGGCAACCCCGACGACGAACGCAGCAACGAGCTCGTTCGCGAGTACCGGGCGGTGGTCGAGGAGATCCTCGAGCTGCGCGGGGCCGACGAGCGCATCGCTGCGTTCCTGCGCTCGATCGAGGAGCCGGGCGGGCTGGCCGACACCGCCGGCTACAGCCCGGATCTCTCGCGCGAGCAGAAGCTGAAGCTCCTCGAGACCCTCGACGTCAAGACGCGTCTCGAGCACGCGGTCCAGATGCAGCGCGAGCGGCTCGCAGAGCTCCAGGTCCGAAGCAAGATCCGCGACGACGTCGAGTCGGGCGCTCAGAAGCAGCAGCGCGAGTACTTCCTGCGCAAGCAGATGGAGTCGATCCGCAAGGAGCTGGGCGACGACGACGAGGACCTGATCGCCGAGTACGAGCGCAAGATCGCCGAGGCCGAGATGCCGGAGGCGGTCGCGGAGCAGGCCGAGCGCGAGCTGCGGCGGCTCGAGCGCCAGGGCGAGCAGTCGCCTGAGTCGTCGATGATCCGCAGCTACCTCGACTGGCTGCTCGCGGTGCCATGGTCGAAGCGCTCCGAGGAGCGGCTCGATCCCGAGCACACCCGTGCGGTGCTCGATGAGGACCACGCGGGGCTCGAGGACGTGAAGCGCCGCATCACCGAGTTCATCGCGGTTCGCAAGCTGCGCCAGGAGCGCGGGATCGAAGGAGAGAGCCGCGCCAACGGCGCGATCCTCACCCTGGTGGGCCCGCCCGGCACCGGCAAGACGTCGATCGGCGAGTCCGTGGCCCGCTCGCTCGGGCGCGAGTTCGTGCGCCTGTCGCTGGGCGGCATCCACGACGAGGCCGAGATCCGCGGCCACCGGCGCACCTACATCGGCTCGCTGCCGGGGCGGATCGTACGCGCGCTGCGCGACGCCGGGACGATGAACCCGGTGATCCTGCTCGACGAGGTCGACAAGGTCGGGGCCGACTGGCGCGGCGATCCCTCCGCCGCCCTGCTCGAGGTACTCGATCCTGCCCAGAACCATTCGTTCCGCGACCACTACCTCGATGTCGAGGTGGACCTCTCCGAGGTCGTGTTCCTCGCCACCGCGAACATCGTCGACACGATCCCCGCCCCCCTGCTGGACCGCATGGAGGTGATCGGCTTCGACGGCTACACCACCGAGGAGAAGCTGGCGATCGCCCGCGGCTACCTGTGGCCCCGCCAGCAGGAGCGAAACGGGCTGCGGCCGGACGAGGTCGAGGCCTCGGACGCGATCCTACGCAAGGTGGTCACCGAGTACACCCGCGAGGCCGGGGTGCGCCAGCTCGAGCGCGAGCTGGGCAAGCTGCTGCGGCGCGCGGCGACGCGGATCTCTTCGGGCGAGGCGGAGACACCGATCGTCATCGATCCCGACGCCGTGGTCGACGCCCTCGGCCGCCAGCGTTTCTTCCAGGAGTCCGTCGAGCGCACCGCGATTCCCGGCGTGGCCACGGGGCTGGCGGTCACCGGGACCGGCGGCGACGTCCTGTTCATCGAGGCCACCGCGATGGAGGGCGACAAGGGTCTGGTGCTCACGGGCCAGCTCGGCGACGTTATGAAGGAGTCGGGGCGGATCGCGCTCTCGTACGTGAGCTCGCACGCCGAGGAGCTGGGCATCGACAACGACGACTTCCAGCGCGAGTTCCACGTCCACGTACCCGCCGGGGCGATCCCCAAGGACGGCCCGAGCGCAGGAACCGCGATGACCACCGCGCTGGCGTCGCTGCTCAGCGGACGGCCGGTCAAGCACACGGTGGGGATGACCGGCGAGGTCACCCTTCAGGGCCGGGTGCTTCCGATCGGCGGCCTGAAGCAGAAGGTCCTCGCCGCGCACGCGGCGGGCCTCACCGAGGTGATCCTGCCGGAGCGAAACCGAGGCGACCTCGACGACGTTCCCGAGGAGATCCGCGAGCAGATGACCTTCCACCCCGTGATGAGCATCGATGAGGTGCTCGAGCAGGCCCTCGAACCTGCCGGGCGCGGAGCCGATGTCGCCGCGGTGTCGTAGTTGCGCGCCGGTTCCCTCCGAGGTCCGCGCCGTCGCGGACCTTCTGGAGCGCCGCTGGACGCTGGGCACGATCTACGCGTGCTCGAGCGGCGCCGCGCGCTTCAACGAGTTCCGCCAGTCACTCCCGGGTATCTCACCGACGACCCTCTCTGAGCGGCTCGAGCAGCTCGAGGACGCGGAGATCATCGAGCGCCGGCTCGTCTCCGGCCGTCCCCCCCACGCCGAGTACGGACTGACGGCGAAAGGGAAACGGCTGGCCGCAGCGGTGACGGGACTGCTCCGGCAGGGCTGAGGCGATCATCCGGCGCGGCCGCGGACGCGACTGCTTCACGTGCAGGTACGGTGGGGTCGATGCGAATCGCGACCTGGAACGTCAACTCGGTCAAGCAGCGCGTGGCCCGGCTGCTGCCGTGGCTTGATGAACGGCGGCCGGACGTCGTCTGCCTGCAGGAGACCAAGCTCACGGACGATGCGTTCCTCGAGCTGCTCGGCGACGAGCTCCGCGACCGCGGGTATGCCGTCGCTGTTCACGGTGAGGCGACGTGGAATGGAGTCGCCATCCTGTCGCGCGTGCGTCTGGATGACATGGTGGTCGGACTCCCCGACCCGCCGGGCCTCTCGCGTCAGGAGTCGCGCGCGATCTCCGCTACGTGCGGCGGGATCCGGGTGGTGTCGGTGTACGTACCGAACGGGCGCGTGCCCGACTCCGAGCACTACCGGTACAAGCTCGCGTGGCTGGCATCGCTGCGGGAGATGCTTGCCGCCCGCCCGGAGGCGACGGTCGTATGCGGCGACATGAACATCGCACCGACCGACGACGACGTGTTCGACCCCGATGCCTACATAGGTCAGACCCACGTGACCCCGCCCGAACGAGCGGCGCTGGCGGAATTACAGGAGCTTGGCTTGCGTGACGTCGTGCGCGATCGCTGGCCGGATGAGCGCGTTTTCACCTACTGGGACTACCGTGCGGGAATGTTCCATCAGGATCTCGGGATGCGGATCGATCTGGTGCTGGCCGGCGAGGCGGTCGCCGGCCGTGTCCGGGCCGCATGGGTGGACCGGCGGGCACGCAAGGGGAGCGGGCCGAGCGACCACGCGCCGGTGATCGTCGACCTGGACGAGGCGCCGGACGGCGACATCGGGCCGGTCGTGCCGCCGCCTTCCGCTCCGGTGACGAAGCGCGGCGCGAAGAAGCTGCCGCAGGCGCCGTAGTCAGTCCCGCTTGCGGTCGCGATCGCGCGAGGGCTGAACCCGCTTCGGCTCACCCGGCATCTTGGGGTAGTCGGGCGGGTAGGGCATGTCGCCGTCTCCCTCGGCCTCGTCGTGCTCGTACATGTCCAGCAGCGGCTGCAGCGAGTGGTCGGCTTCGTTGATCGCGGCGTGGCGATCGCCCACCTCGGCAAAGCGCGCGGGCATCGTCGCCACCGTGAAGTCCTCGGGCGCGACGTCCGGCAGCTCGTCCCAGGTGACCGGCGCGGAGACCGGGCCACCCGGCTTAGGCCGGACGCTGTAGGCCGAGGCGATCGTGCGATCGCGGGCGTTCTGGTTGTAGTCGATGAAGATGCGCTCGCCGCGCTCCTCCTTCCACCACTTGGTCGTGACCTGACCCGGCAGACGTCGCTCGAGCTCACGACCGAAGGCGATCGCCGCGTGGCGGACGTCCGTGAACGTCCAGCGGGGCTCGATCCGGACGTATACGTGGACACCTCGGCCTCCCGAGGTCTTCGGGAAGCCCGTGTAGCCGAGCTCGTCCAGGAGGGCGCGCCCCTCGGCGGCGACACGGACGGCGTCCTCGAAGTCCGTGCCCGGCTGCGGGTCGAAATCGATCCGCAGCTCGTCCGGATGGTCGACGTCGTCGCTGCGAACGGGCCACGGATGAAACGTGATCGTGCCCATCTGGGCGGCCCAGCCGACGACGGCGACCTCCGTGGGACAGATCTCATCCGCGTGGCGACCCGACGGGAATTCGATCCGCGCGGTCCGCACGTAGTCAGGCGCTCCTTTCGGGATGCGCTTCTGGTAAAAGGCGTCGCCGCCGCCCTTCTCGCGCGTCGAAACGACGATGCCGGGGTGCACCCCCTTTGGCCAGCGCTCGAGCGTCGTCGGCCGCCGCTCGACCGCGCGCATGATGCCGTCGCCGACAGCGAGGTAGTACTTGACGATGTCGAGCTTGGTGACGGGGCCGGTGCGCTTTGTCTTGGGGAAGATCACGCGATCGGGGCTTGACACGCGCAAATCGCGCCCGTCCGCGTCAACCATCACCGCCTCGGATGCCGCCACGCTCGGAGTTCTACGCCACCCGCACGACCCAAACGCCCGGAATCTCGCCAGTCGGGCTACGCGGTACCGGCCCCAGCCTCCGCCTCACTGCCGAGGTCCTTGTTCTCTTCCACATACTTGCTGGCGATGAACGTCGCGCCCTGCGGGTCGCTGATGACCGTCATCCGTACCCAGGGCGCGTCGAAGGGCGCGGCGAGCACGTTGCCGCCGAGCTCGGTCGCCTTCGCCGCCGCGGCGTCAGCGTCATCGACCGCAAAGGTCACGCTCCAATGCGGCGGCGTGTCGGGCTGGTCGTCCGGGATCGGATTGCTGCTGGCGACAACGTCCTCGAAACCCTCGGGGCCGCCGACCTCCCGGACCCGCTCGCGGAGGCCCGGGGTGAAGCTCTCGAGGTGGTCGCCGTAGCCCGGCAGCGTCCACATCTCCGCGCCGGGCAGGGCCAGGGTGGTCCAGCCGAACACCGAGCCGTAGAAGGACTTCGCGCCCTCGATGTCGCGCGTGTTGAGGCCGTTGAAGTTCAACGAGCCATGCTCGTTGACGATCTTCGCACCCCTGTGCTTGTTCGCCTGCCAGACGCAGAACATCGCTCCCTCCGGATCGGTGAAGACAGCCATGCGCCCGAAATCCATGATGTCGAACGGCTCCATCACGACGCTTCCACCCGCTTCGCGGACCTTCGACGCGGTCTCGTCGGCGCTATCGACCCAGATATATGTGTTCCACGTCGCCACCGACGGGAGGGTCTCGGGGATCGACCCGACCGCGGCGACGTCGCCACCACGCAGACGCGCGATGAAGTACTTGCCCTCTGACTCCGGCGGTAGCACGTCCTCGAACTCCCAGCCGAACAGCCCGCCGTAGAAGTCACGCGCTGCCTCCGGCTCGGGCTGGCTGGTGTCCACCCAGCAGGGCACGCCGGGGATGTATCCGTCACGCTCGGGCATTCGCTCCTCCTTCCGTTGTTTCGGGCCGCACCATAATGGCGATCGCTGCTCCTGTCCGGCGCCCGAGGGCTGCGGACCGCTTCCACGGCGGCCCGCCTCGCCGGCCCGGCGGCGGACCCATCCAGCCTCTGGGCCGGTTGATGTCGAGGGCTAGCGCGAGTATGAGCGTCGCCGTCCACGCGTTCACCGGGTCGAGCTTCAGGGCTTCATCGCCGCCGACCAGGTTGGCGACAAACCATATGACGAACCAGGCAATAGCCATGCGGGCCTCCCTCGTGTCGAGCGGTGGTGCTGCCAGCCTAAGCCGTCGTGTTCGCCCGTCAGACACGGCCCTCGCCTGGACGACGGTAGGTGTCTCGACGTGCATCGCTCGCTTCCGCAAGCGCGCCCAGGAGTAGCGGGCGCTCTCTCGTCGTCGCGCGGTAAGTTGGCTGCATGCCGAAAGCCGAGCAGGTGCTGCGTTCCGCCTACCGCGCGTTCAATGCGCGCGACGTCAATGCAGCGATCGAGTTGATGCACCCCGAGGTCGATTGGCCCAACGCCTGGGAAGGCGGTCGGGTCGTCGGCCGCGCGGCGGTCCGCGATTACTGGAACAGACAGTTCGCCGCCATCTCGAGCAACGTCGAGCCCGAAGGCTTCAGCGAGGAGCCCGATGGCAGCATCACGGTCGATGTCCACCAGGTAGCCCACGACACCAGCACCGGCGAGCTCATCTCCGATTCGCGCGTTCGCCACCGATATCGGCTCGAGGACGGACTGGTCGTCCGGATGGACGTTCTGGAGCCGGCGGACCAGTAATCGAGGACGCGAGTTCGTACCTCATTGGTGCCGCCACCTCGCTGGTGCCCGGATCACATGGCCAGTGGGGCGTACTGTGCCGGGAACCCCTCAGGTGCGAATAACCACGTCTCGATTGCGTAGCGGACGTTCGGCATCGAGGAGTCGGCCGCGGTCGTGTGAAGGAAGTACTCGTCGAAGAGCAGGACGTCGCCGGCTTCGAATATCGGGCGCAGGATCGGTGCGTCGCCGGCGGACTCCTCGGCGATGGCGCGCGAGACGGACCAGTCGAAAGTGGCGCCCTCGGTGGCGGTGGGCACGATCTCGCCGAGGCGGCGCGGGACGAACTCGAGCCCCGGCGCAACGTCACCGCAACGGCACAGCGCCATCCACACGTTCAAGGCCGTCACCGATCCCATGAACCTGCCGTCCTGGTGCCAACCGCTCGGCTTCTGGTCTCCTTCGCTCGAGTCGCCGAAGATGTCCGGCGGGACCTTGCGCAGCACCGACTTGTTGACAGACATCACAGGATGCTGACCGAGATAGCCGGTGGCCATCCGTGTCAGCCCGGTGCGCTCGAACACGTCGAGGACGTCGAACATCACATGCGGTGAGTCCGCCACCCACAGGCCGGCCGCGTCCTGGGAGAACGCCCGCTCGGAGCTCAAGTCGAACTTGCGGTCCGGCTCGAACGGCGCGAAGTAGCGCTCGTCGGCGTCTTCCGCGCCCGCGGCATGGGCCGACCGCGCCACGTACGCGCGCTCAATCTCATCGGCGAGGCTCTTGGCCTCATCGGGGCCGACGAGAGCGCGAATCAGCACACAGCCGTCGCGGAGGATCGCGGCTCGAACGAACTCGGGGTCGAGGTCATCGGGCCCAGCTTCCGCGGGGCCCGAATCGGCCGGAAGCCGGTCGAACGCGGGGGTGGGATACGCCGGGTCACCGTTCGCCGCCTGGGTGAGCCGCAGACCGGCGCGGTGCCGCAGGTTGAGGAGCTTTCTTTCGACCCTACCGTCCGGATGCTCGCGGTTCTCGTTCGTGAGCTCGCCGATCTCGTCGAGCAGCTGCTCGGGCCGCTTACGCCACGGTGGTGTGAAGCGAGGGCTCATACGGGACACGAAAAGCTACAGATTTCCCTTACGCGAACGTGGACCTTCGGCTCGCGCTAGCGGCGCTCGAACTGGGGCGGCCCGCCGTGTGCGGCGATCACGTCGCCCAGAACGGACGCACCATGCTGAGCTTCGAGGGCAAGCGGGTGCTCGATCTCGGCTGCGGCGCGGGGCGAACGCGAGGGCGGCGGCCCGGGCGGTCGCAAGCTCGACACGTCCCAGACGGCCGCCGAGCCATTCCGGCGAGCCGATCGCTCCGATCGCTTCGAGAATCGGTCGAGGTACCTGATCGCCGCGGTCTCGTAGCGTTTGGCTCGCATGCGCTCAGGACTCTTCATGCCCCTATTCGATGAGCTCGCCGACCCGGCGGTCGTCGCGCGCCTGTCCGCCGAGGCGGAGGAGGCGGGCTGGCACGGAGTCTTCGTCTGGGACAACCTGCGCTACCTGGAGCCCGTGGTCGACGTGGCCGACCCGTGGATCACGCTGGCGGCGATGGCGACGGCCACAGGACGAATCCGGCTTGGCCCGATGGTCACCCCACTCGCACGACGTAGGCCTGTCAAGGTCGCCCGGGAAACGGCGACGCTCGACCGGCTCAGCGGCGGCCGCCTCACGCTCGGCGTCGGCCTGGGGAGCGACCGGTTCGCGAGCGAGTACTCGATCACCGGCGAAGAGCTCGACGACCGGCGACGCGCAAGCATGCTCGATGAGTCGCTCCAGATCCTGGCGGCCGCCTGGTCGGGCGAACCGGTGCACCACCGCGGCGAGCACTACACGGTCGACGGCATGCGGTTCCTGCCCCGGCCGGTCCAGCGGCCTGGCGTACCGGTGTGGGTCGCGGGCTACTACGGCAAGCGCAGGCCGGTACGCCGGGCGGCGCGGCACCAGGGTTTCTTCCCCCTCGCCGTGGACGACCCCGAACAGGTCGCCGAGGTCGTCGCTGACCTCGCGGCGCTGCGCAGGGAGGCCGGGAGAGACCCCACGGAGCCCTACGACGTCGTCGTTGCCCTCCCGCCTGGCAGCGATCCGGCGCCTTACTTCGCAGCAGGCGCCACGTGGTGGCTCGTCGAGTTCCCATGGGATGCGGTATCGGTCGACCAGGTGCGCGGTGTGATCCGCGACGGTCCGGCGGCCGCGGCGTAGCCTGTCACCGAAGATTCCTTCACGCGACACCCAGCGACCTGTAACTACGGCTCGATGTTCTGGTTCAGCCGGAAGAAGTTCGTCGGGTCGTATGTCCGCTTCAACTCGGCTAGGCGCTCGTACTGGCGCGCGCCATAGGCCTGGCGCACCCTGTCGGCGCCCTCGTCGCCGAGGAAGTTGAGGTAGACACGCTCGCCCGCATGCGGATGCATCGCTGAGAAGAAATCGCGCGCCCAGGCGACGTGCCGCTCGCCCTCGACATCGTCCTCGGTCCAAACAGCGTTGATGTTCACGTTGTGGGCGGCGTCGCGCTGGCTGAAGGCGGTCTCGTCGGCGCCTACGCGGCCGAGCGCCCCGCCGAGCTGGAAGACGATGCAATACGACTTCGGCGAGGTGAGCGCCGAGGCGTGCTCGACGAGAGTGTCGATCGCCTCGTCGGTGAGCGGCGGCAGCTCGACCGACTTCCAGTAGCGGTGCCAACCGTGCGGCACCAAGGGGTCGAACATCGACTGCAAGGCCGTGTAGGGCTTCGGCTCGAGCAGGTCGACGATCGGGCGGCCGAACTGCTTGAGGGGGCGGACGACCTCGACGCCCTCGTCCGGAGATCCCGCGTAACAGGCGCCCACCATCACGACCGGCTTGCCATGGACCTCCTCCGGCAGGAAGGGGAGCGGCGGCGGCACCGACAGGTCGAAGATCGTCGTCAGCTCGTCCGGGGCCGCGGCGATGAACTCGCGGTAGAAGCGCAGGACGTCCGGCGCATCCTCGAGCGGGTGGAAGATCGGTCCCGCGAGGACGATCGGGCCGACGGGGTGAAGTCGGTACTCGAACGAGGTGACGATGCCGAAGTTGCCGCCACCGCCCCGGATTCCCCAGAAGAGATCGGGGTTTTCCTCCTCGCTCGCGGTGACGATCTCGCCCTGCGCGGTCACCACGTCCGCGGCGAGGAGGTTGTCGACCGTCGCGCCGTGCTTTCGCATGAGCCAGCCGATCCCCCCGCCGAGCGTCAGGCCCGCGATCCCCGTGTGGGTGACGATTCCGCCCACCGTCGCCAGCCCGAAGAGCTGCGTCTCGCGGTCGAGCTCGCCCCAGAGCACGCCGGCCTCGACCCTCGCGGTGCGGGCCGCCGGGTCGACCCAGATCCCCTTCATACGCGAGAGGTCGATCACGAGTCCGCCGTCGCAGAGCGCGTGCCCGCCGACACCATGGCCACCGGAGCGCACTGCCACCAGTAACTCCCGCTCGCGCGCGAAGCGAACGGCCGCGACGACATCGGCGACGCCTGTGCAGCGGGCGATGCCGACGGGGCGGCGGTCGATCGCGCCGTTCCAGATCGAGCGGGCCTCGTCGTAGCCCTCGTCCTCGGGGCCGATCACCGGGCCGTGGATAGAGTTGCGCAGGCGCTCGAGGTCGGTGGCCGTCGCCACTGTTGCCGTCTCGGTAGCCACGCGGCCACGGTACGCGGGTGCGCCATCACGGACTAGACCGAATTTCGAACCAAGCGGTTCGAATCCCGAACCTAAGGCCACTCCGGAGCTAGCATTTCCCGAGTATGCGGAGCTACGCGCAGTACTGCCCGATCGCCAAGGCGAGCGAGATCCTCGGCGACCGCTGGACCCTCCTGATCGTGCGCGAGATGCTCGGCGGTGCGAGCGGGTTCAACGAGCTCCAGCGCGGGCTGCCGGGCATCTCGCGCTCGGTGCTCACCGACCGCCTGCGCTCGCTCGAGCGGGCCGAGATCGTTGAGCGGCGGCTTGGACCCAAGGGCAGGACGCTGGAGTATCGCCTGACGACCGCCGGCCGTGACCTCCAGCCGGTCGTGCAGGCGATCGGCGAGTGGGGGGTTACCTGGTCGTTCACCGATCCTCACCCCGAGGAGCTCGACACCGACCTCTTGATCGTCTGGATGGCCCGGCACGTCGATCGCGAGCAGCTTCCGGTGGACCGCACCGTGGTCCAGTTCGACTTCCGCGACCCGGCGAAGCGCTACTGGATGGTGCTTGAACCCTCCGAGGTCTCGGTCTGCCTCCAGCATCCCGGCTTCGACGTCGACCTCGAGGTCAGGGTCGACACCGCCACCCTCTACCGCGTCTATCTGGGGCGCGCCGAGCTGGGCGGCGCAATGCGGACACGCAAGCTGACGATGAGAGGCCCGAGGGGGCTCCAGCGGGCCTTCGGGCGCTGGTTCGCCTGGAGCGCGTTCGCCCCGGCCAGCCGCCAGGCCGACGAGCGCCGTAGGGCGGCGTCGCGACTCGCGGGCCCCGAGAGGGTGCGCGTCGAACAGCCGCCGGCGTATCCTCGCTCGAGCGCGTGAGCGAGGGGAGCGCAGTCCGGAACGCCTGTAATACTCGACGCGAGTAAGGAGAACGTCGAGGCAGTCCCCGAACTTTTCGATCGTTCGTGAGATCGAGTTCGGACAACTGCGGAAGGCGCTCGAAACGTCCTCCTCCCTCGTCGAGGCTGCACCGAAGATGGGCGACCTGGGGCAATGGCACCTGGATCACCTGGATCGCGAGGTCGAACTCTATGCCTCTGCGATGCCGACCTTGCCGGATCGGTTCGAATACGAGGCGAAGCGCTGGCACGATGCGGGGGATCGCGTCGTCGTGGAGTCCGTTCAGCGGGGTTGGCTTGCGAGCGGCCCTCAGTACTCCACCCCGGTCAACAACGTCTGGACCTTTGACTTCGCGGCGCCCACCCCGCGGGCGGCGGAGCCGGCGTCATCGCTGCGACGGCGGCTCGAGGAGGACTGAGCGCTAGACGAAGCGCTTGACGAAATCGAGCGCGGTCTCCGCGACCTCGCGCCAGCCGGCGTCGATCGTCAGCGAGTGCCCCCGGTTCGGGATCTTCTTGATCTCGGTGACGCCCGGATTGCGCTTCTGCCTCTTGTAGGAGGCATTCGCGATCGCCCATGGAACCGTGTGGTCCTTCTCGCCCTCGATGATCAGGAGCGGGCCGCGGTCGGGATTCTTCGTGTCCACCTTCGCCTCGGTCCACGGGTTCAGGTTGGCGTTCCCCATCTGCATCAGGGCGACCCCCGGCGCGGCGACGTGAAACTCGTCGTAGAGCCGCTTCGCCTCGTCATCCGACTCGATCGCGTTCGTCCAGCCGTATCTGAACTGGTCGAAGCTGAGGGCAACCGCGCGGCCGCGATTGAGGGGATTGAGCAGGATCGGCCCCGTCGCCCGCAGCGTCGAGACGGGCAGCGGGAGGACGCCCCGAAACGGGCCCGGATCGATCGCGACCGTGGCGGCGGAGAGTCCGCGGCCGGCGAGCATCTGGGCCAGCAGCCCGCCGGTGGAGTGCCCCATCACAGCGGGCTTCTTCTCCAGCGCATCGATCACCTCGGTGGTGTGGTCGGCGACCTCCCCGAGCGTCTTTCCGGCGAGGATGTCGGGGTTCGCCCTGGCCCCTTCGACGGTCTCGGGATCGTCGGGCCAGTCGGGGGTCAACGGCGCGTAGCCGGCCTCCCGGAAGAGGTCGGCCCAGTTGTCCCAGCTGCTCGGAAGCAACCACAGCCCGTGGATGAAGACGACCGGAGTGTTGCCGGAGGCGTTGGCAGCCTCGATCTCCCGGTTCTCCCGCTCTGATGTCGACGCCATTCCGGAGCTCCCTTCGGTCGCGGTGGAAAGTCAGGCGACCCTACCGGAAAGGTTGACTGCTGGATAAATGGAGCCGGCGGGATTGAACCCGCATCCTTGGCCGCCAGCGCCAGCTTGAAGGCGGGCTCGAAGCTGGCGAATGCCCTCCGACCCTCGTCAACCGTGACGACGAGCGCTCGCGGCTGCTCGTGCCGGACGACGCCCCGGCGCATGTGGCGATCGCACATGAGCGGCGCTCTCCGGCGAGTTACAGCGGTTGGGGGACGCGACCCTTGGCGCCGCCGCTGCCGCAAATCGCGCAACGGAGCAGTCCAAAGTGGTCGTGTCGCGTACGTGACCGATGGCTCGCGGCTGGGGGAATGGCAGGAGGGCGTCGTCAGCTCGAGTGCGGATGGAGAAGCCCCTCCCACCGTCGGCTCCAGGACTGTCACCACCCGCCGGATCGGCCGCGGCGAGCGGACGATGACGATGGAGATCACGGAGATCACTCCGCCGAGGGCCTGGGCCGTCCGCGGCATCGACGGCCCGGTCAGGGCGATAGTGCACGGCACCGTCGACCCGCTCGACGAGGGCGGGCGATCGCGGGTGACCATCGAGCTCGACTTCGAGGGGCACGGACTCGGCAAGCTCCTTGTGCCGCTCGTCGTTCGCCGCCAGGCGCAGAGGGAGATGCCTCGGAACATGGGGAAGCTGAAGGAACGGCTAGAGAGCGGCGCCTAGCCTGAACCCACGCCGAGCGCTGGTTCTCGCGCAAAGCAGGGAGTGCCCCTTTGCTGACCGCAGTGTCTTCCCAGGCGAGCGATGCGCGGGCGAGCGGGAGCACCATCCCGATTCTGTGTGTGTCACGGTGCGTACGAGGCTGATATGAGACGACCGATCACCAGCCGCATGCATGCAATGCTCGATTATCCGTTGGCGGTCGTGTTGATCGCCACGCCGTGGATCTTCGGGTTCAGCGACGTCGGCGGGGCCCCCGTCGCGTTGCCGATCATCGTCGGCGCCCTCGCGATCGCTCAAAGCCTGATCACCGACTGGGAGCTCAGCGTCGCGAACATCGTTCCGCTGCCGGTGCATTTGACGCTCGATGCGCTTGCCGGCATCGTGCTGGCGATCTCACCGTTTGTGTTCGGCTTTTCTGACGAGGGCACCAATGTATGGCTGCCGCAGGTTGTCGCCGGCATCGGAATGCTCAACGCAGGCCTCATGACGCAGCGCAATGCCGAGGCGCCGCCCGCCGCCCCCCGCACGACCCCCCCTGCACAACGCTAGATCGCCGCACCCCACCGCCCAACAGCGCGAGCGGGGGCCACGCGCTCGTGCGCCAGCGCCCCAGCATGCGCACCAGGCGGCGCGCCGATGTAGACATATGTCTAAGGCGGTGAACAAATAATGGGTGGGCAACCCACCGCTCCCCCTTATCGCGCGTTGCGGGAGCGTCCCTCGCAGGAGATTCTTCTGAGCGCCAGTCTTTCCACGAATACCACCACTCTGCAGGCTCGGGGACGGCCGGACCGAGCCTCGCCCGCCCGCGGCCCTGCGTTTCCATGAGGATCGCCCGCCCGCCCGCTAGCCGTAGCAGCTTGGCAGCGGGATACTGAGCAGGCGATGTCACAGGAGAACTTGGAGATCGTTCGGCGCGCGATCGAAGCGTTGAACCGACGAGACCTGACGACGCTGGTGGCCTTGAATCGCCCCGATGGGGAACTTGACTGGTCGCGAGCGCAAGGGCCGCTCAAGGGCGTCTATCGCGGTCGCAGCGGGCTCGAGACCTTCCTGGCCGAGTTCTGGTCGACGTTTGAGAACGTCGAACTGGAAACGCACGGCTTCACCCAGGCGGGTTCCGATGTCGTGGTTCCGAACACCGCCCACCTTCGGGGGCGGGACGGGATCGAAGTGACGGCGAGGAGCACGTTCGTGTACACGGTCGAGGGGGGACAGATCAGTCGCCTTCGGATGTTTCAAGAGCGAGCCGAGGCCCTCGAAGCCGTCGGGCTGTCGGAGTAGGTGATGTCGCGGGAGAACGTGGAGTTTGTCCCGTCGATCTACGAACCGGCCAATCACGGTGGCGCGGCGGAAACGACGGGCTAGGTGACGAAGCGAACGACGACGGTCAGCCTCGGCCTGTTCGCGGCCTGGGCCTGCCACGATCTTGAAGAACTGCTCACGATGCGCGAGACCTCGCGCGTGGTTGCGGCCCGGATGCCGGATTGGGTTCCGATTCCTGATGATGTGCGGCGGGACGGCTTCTCGCAGCCGCACGTGAACCTCTCGATATCGCTGGTGGGCGCCTATCTCGCCGGAGTCTCCGCCGTCGGCATTCGCTCGCGGGGACGCTCGCGCCTCTTTCGCAGTGCGCTGCTCGGCTTCGGCCTGCACGGCTTCGGTCACATCGGGGCGACCGTCGCCCTGCGCCAATACACCACCGGCGTGGCGACGTCGCCGACGATCGTGATCCCGTACTGGCTCTGGGCGCGTCGCGCACTCGCCCGCGAAGGCGTTTCCAACCGTGACGGCACGGCGCCATGGGCTGCCGCCACCTTCCTTCTCCTTCCGGTCGTTCATGTGGCCACGCGACTTTTGCTGAACGCCGTCGAAGCCGCCGGGCTGGGCGAGTAGCAGTTTTTGGCGAGCCGCCCAAGCTCACTGTACGATCGCGGCCGGTGAAGTACGCGAAGCAGAACCTTCGCGACGTCCGGGACTCGGCCGTTGAACACGGCCTCTCAGCGATTCAGGAGGCTCGCTTTCCCAACTTGGGGGCCGAGCAGACGGGGATGAACTTCCTCATCGTGAAGCCCGGGCAACGCGAGGCGACTGTCCATCGCCACCGTACCGCGGAGGAGATTTACGTCGTCCTCGCCGGGACCGGCCGCGTCAAGCTCGACGATGAGCTCGTGGAGCTGGCCCCGCTCGACGCGATGCGGGTCAGCCCGGGCGTCGCGCGAGGCTTCCAAGCCGGACCCGAAGGGCTCGAGGTGCTCATCGTCGGACCGCACGTCGAATCGGACACTGAGCTGGTCGACGACTTCTGGGGCGAGTAGAGCCAGCAGCAGGACGTCCCCCGCAAGTCGAACCGCCAGCGCGACACCCGGGCGGCATCGGCGGAGTCGGGCTGGTCTTTAGCCTGCACGAGCTCAGTGAGGGCGGCCACGTGCGCGGAAAGCTCGTGCTGTCCCTCGCGGCGTAAGCCGCCGGCGTGCATCCGCGGACGCGCTGGCGCTTCGCCGGACGCGAAACCGCCTCGGGGGATACTGAGGAGGCGATGTCAGAGGCTGCCCATATCGGTCCGGCTGCGCCCACTCGTCTAAGAACGAGGCGGACTGTGCTTCGACGATGAGCTTTGCCAAGCTGCTCCTCGCTGTCACATTCGAGCGATTTGGTCGGTCTATCCCCTATGTGGTCGGTCTATCCCCTATGTAAAGTCGACAGTTGGCGAGGAAAGGAGTCGAGGTGGCGTCAACCCCGCAGCAGGCCCAGGACGTCCCGTTCGATGACCTTCGCGCCCAGCTCAGCGGCGAGCTGATCACGCCGCAGGATCCGAGCTACGACGAGGCGCGCCAGGTCTTCTTCAAGGGCATCGACCGCAGGCCCACGGCGGTCGCGCGGGTCGCCGGCGGCGAGGACGTCGCCCACGTGGTCGACGCGGCGCGCGGCCGCGGACTCGAGCTCGCCGTCCGCAGCGGCGGCCACAACCGCGCGGGCTACGGGACCAGCGACGGGGGGATCGTCATCGACCTCTCCGCGATGAAGGGTCTCGAGATCGACGCGGACGCGCGGACCGCCTGGGTCGAGCCCGGGGTGACCGCCGGCGAATACACGCTCGCCACCGGTGAGCGCGGGCGCGCCACCGGCCTGGGGGACGCGCCCACGGTCGGGATCGGCGGGATCACACTCGCCGGCGGCGTCGGCTTTCTCATCCGCAAGAACGGGCTGACCGTCGACGACCTGCTCGCCGCCGAGCTCGTCACCGCCGACGGCGAGATCGTCCAGGTGAGCGAGGAGAGTGAGCCCGACCTGTTCTGGGCGATCCGCGGCGGCGGTGGCAACTTCGGCGTCGCCACCCGCCTCCAGCTGCGCCTCCACGCGCTCTCGGAGATCGTCGGCGGGATGCTGATGCTGCCGGCTACGCCCGAGGTGATCAGCAGCTTCCTCCGGGCCGCCGCGGAGGCGCCCGAAGACCTCTCGGCGATCGCCAACGTGATGATCGCGCCGCCGATGCCGTTCGTCCCGGCCGAGCAGCATGGCAAGCCGGTCCTGATGGCGATGATCGCCTACGTCGGAGCGCCGGACCAGGCCGAGGGCGCGATCGCGCCCTTCCGGGCATTGGCTGCGCCGCTCGCCGACATGGTGCGGCCCATCCGCTACCCGGAGATGTACGAGGAGGAGACGCCGGCGCCGCAGATCGCGACTGGCAACAACTTCTTCGCGGACTCAATCGAGCCGGCGGGAGCGGAAGCGATCCTGGATGCGCTCGAGAAGTCCACGGCGATGATGAAGGCCGTTCAGCTGCGGGTGCTCGGTGGCGCGATGGCGCGGGTGCCCGTCGACGCCACGGCCTTCGGCCACCGGGACCGCCGGATGATGGTGAACGTCGCCGCGATGTTCGCCGACCCCGGTGAGAAGGAGACCCACGACGCCTGGGCGGCGGAGCTATCGCGGGCGCTCGGCGCCGGCGCGCCGGAGGGCGGCTATGTCGGATTCCTCGGCGACGAGACTGAGGAGAAGATCCGTGCCTCCTACCCGAGCTGGGATCGTCTCCGCGAGGTCAAGCGCCGCTACGACCCGGACAACCTCTTCCGACTCAACCACAACATCCCGCCGGCGGACGGCTGAACCGGCGAGTCAGAGCCAGGTGATGCTGGCTCGCTCGGAGGCCGCCGCGTAGGCGTCCGGCCCGAGCGTGCCGGTGCGATACGCCTCGGCGAGGTCACGGAAGAGCCCTCCAAGCCGCCGCGCTGCGGGGGTAGTATCGCCCGCCCCGTCCCGCCTACGCCCGAGTTCAGCCTCGCGGCGCGGCGGCCTTCTCCTCCTCGCTCAGTTTCAGTCGCTTCGTCCGCACCGAAACCAGCTTCGCCGGGACACGAACGTGAGCTCGCGTGGTCGAGCCGAAGCTCAGATCCTTGCGCTGCTCGGCAGCGGGGTTCTTGCGCAGCTTCGTCACCCGGGTCCGCTCGTAGGTCGTGATCTCGGCGAATTCGTCATCATCGTTGATCAGGATCACGGTTTCTCGCTCCGTGCGGTGAGGCTGTGCGTCATTGGTTCCGTGGGCCTCTGCGGTCGATAACGTCGATAGCGATGGGAGTTTCTCGGGAGACCCCGCCTGCGTGGGCAACCTCGGACTGCTCAATACCCACTCGGCTTTACCCTAAGAACTGGGCTGGACACGGCCCCACAGCTCGCGGACAAGTTTGGTCACTCTGTGTGCCACGGAAAAATTCCGGAGTCGCCCTTTGAGGTGGAAAATCTGTATGACGCTTGATAATTGTGTAAACCAGCTCCTCCCGGATCACCCCTCCCCTCCCCCCTGGGGTGGGGTAAGGGTAGGTGCTTCCTGGCTGCTAACACAAACGGCATTCGGCGACGAGGAGGGGAATGTGCCCGGCTACCTTGCCGAGCTCAAGCTCGTGGTCACTTCCACGCCGGGCCGGCAAGGAGCAGCGAGGGATAGGGGCGACGTCTGCCCTTCGGCTGCCGTGCCCTCGTGGGTCGGCCGTGCGTAGGGTCGTGTTGCTTACCCAGCATGTGCGTACCCGAGCTGCTGGGCTGCTCGGCTCGGTCACTACCTCGCGCGTGCGTTTGGTTGACTGAGTGTGGCGGTGCCGCTAGCCTCGTCGGCGCCTTTTCTTGTCGATATGTGGGGGTGGGACTTTGTATTAAGTGTTGAACCGCGCCGGGGACCGGGATGCCCCCCAGTGGGGTCGGTACCCCGGTAGCCCTGCCTGCCTGCGCAGTATCGGCATTCGAGGTAACGGGAGAGAAGGGTGGTGTTACCTCGCCGTGCTCAAGCTCGTGCCTAGCTCGCGCGCGTTTGGTTGACGTCGTGTGGGCGAGGGGAGCGGCGCTAGCTCGGGACGCAGAGGTTGAAGCCGGTCCAGTCGTCCTGAACCTGGGCGGCTTATCGGCGCCTAGCGGCGTCGGCCGCGCTTGGAAGGCCTTGCGTCAAGCCCGAGTGCCTTGATCTGCCTGGTGGCCCGCGCATTTGCCTTCCCCGCATCGCGGGGTTCGGCTCCTGCGAGTTCCGCCGTTCGGATTTGGTTCCGTTCTGCTGCCTTCGTGCTTTCTTCTCGCGCGAGGTTGGACGCCTTTATGCCGAAGTACGCGGCGAGCGCCGTACCGACAGCCGTGAAAGCCGCCGCGGCGATGGCCACGACATTTTCTCCTTTAGTACTTACCTCTTTGGCCCCAACCGCATCCGGCACGCTCAAAAAACCCACGATCGCAACCACCCCGATCACACCAAGCCCGGAACATGCGACGATCAGGGCTCGCCAGTCGCGATCGACAGCAGGCGCCTCCTCGGAGTCCTCCTCCGCCGCGGGCTTCTCCTCTTCCCCGGCCTCCTCCTCTTCCTCGGGCTCCTCCTGTACCGCGAACTCCTCCGTGGAAGGCTGCTCAGGCCAGGTATCGCGGGCTGCAGGGTCGTGGTGCATTGTCATCACCTCACGTCAGATGCTGCAACCCTAGATTCGGCAGGAAAGTCGTGTCAAGGCAGAAGGCTCGGTCTGGTATGGGCGGGGACCGTTCCACCTCCGACCGCCTCGTCCATGAATCGGCGTGCGGATCCCTTCGTCCGTCAAGTGGACATATTGCGTCTGTTGTATAACAAACGGAGCAGGGCGACGGAACCCCCGACGGACACGACCAACCGCAAGCTCTTTGAATCCTCACGTCTCCCACGCTCACCCCGGGGCGACCCTAGATGCTTCCTGTTAGGCAGTCAAGGCAGCATGGGAAGTGGCGCACCTTCCCAGGCAGAACGGCCGACGGCCTTGCATGCCTTTTAGTGTCTGAGTGTGGGCGAGGACGTTTGAGCTATCCCTTCAGCTCGGCTGGAAAGCGAACCACGCTGAGGTGTCCGCGTCCGGTGACCATGACCCCATCGCCTGACTAGCGATCTGAAATCCGGACCTTCGGCCCCCAGCCGACCGGATCCGGGTGTCGATGTGTCCGTGAGCGTCCGAAGCGTCCAATGCGTCCACATTCCTGGACGATCTGGACGTAATGGACAATGCATCCGTTACCAAAGCGGTACCACGAGTCGCTTGGCTAACTCGTCGACCTCCCCACCCGAGGCGTCCCCGCGTCCCCCCTCCCCTGAACGTTCGTCAGCGCGCGGCGATCGGCGGACCCGAGCATCCGGTCACGGGTTCATATCGGGGCCCGCCATTTCTCTCGCTACGACGCGACAGCGGCTGATCGAGGACGAGCACTCCGGCTTGACCGACCCGAGCGCACCGGTTCGCGGCACCTTCTCGAGCTCGTCTGGAAACAGCAGCACGCGGCCGGCGGGTGCGGTCGGGCTCACGGCGCCTCGGGATCGTCGGCGAGCCGGCGCCGCAGCCGCGCCGGTTTTAGTGCGGCCGCCGGCTCACTGTGCCAGGCCGCGCAAAAACGCCGCGTGCAGGTGGGCAGCGAAGCTCCCGGGATATGGCATTTGCCGCTCGGGTCAGGCCCGCGCGGGCGGACACCGGCGTTCGCCGACGCCGAAGGGAAGCCAGCGGCGAATCGGGGTCGTGCGCCCCTCGGTCCAGACCTCAATCGCGGCGCAATGGGCGTCGCGAACAAAAAAGCCGCCGTTGAACGAGGTCTCGCCACCCGGGTATCCCGCGGGACTCGGGTACTTACGCGACCGCGAACAGGCCCTGAACCGCACCGACGAGGTGCCGTCGGAGAGCTTAAAGGGGCGGGGCGGCCCGGGCCCGAAGTCGTACAGGAGGGAGATGCGCTGGCGCTCCGCCTCGGGCACCGCCAGCGTCACCCTCGCGCCGGCACGGACCACGGCCATCACCTTGAGCCCTTCATCCGGAACGAAGTGCTTCGGGCGTCGATCGAAAGCCAGCAGAGCGAGTGGGCCCGCGACCACGGTCGGCTTCGACCACCCACGGAGGTTTTCGCCGACCGCCGTCTTGCAGGGACGGACCGTCTCGGGCTCGGGCGCGGCTGCGGCCGTCGCATCGCCGCCGCCCGTCGGCGTGGACCCGGCTCCACCCGCCGCGAGGGTGAGTGCGGCGAGGGCGACCAGGGTCGACACCGCGAGCGCCGGTGCGATCCGGATGCGGGACATCAGCAGGTATACGACCCTCGCGTCATGAGAGGTCCCCCACCGCAGGGCGGGGTTTGCGCAGGGCGGTAGGACAGTGAGCCGGGACGCCGTCTCTAAGGAAACCGGGCCACTACTCCCGCAGCCCGGCGGCGATGTATCTCTTCCACTCTTTCGTCGCCTCTTTCCGGTCCGTGCCGCAACACCAGGCCACGATCGCATCCTCGGCTTTGTTGACGCACACCCACAGGGGGATCCCCCGGTCCGTCACAACTCCAGGAACCCGGGAGTCTGGTCCCGGCGGGGGGCGGGCATATCCGCGCAGCACGCGCCCCGCCCTATGACACGAAACGTCGCCGTGAACCACCGCGAACTTATAGCGGTGGCCAAAGCGGCCGGCGGCGGCGGCGGGGCGCATTAGCCGCGCCGCACTTCCCCAGGCTGCGACCGGTCACGGCGTTTTTTGCGCAGCGCGGTGGCACAGTGATTCTCGCGGCCCTGCCTAAAGAAACGACCGGCTCTACGCCGAGAAGCTCGGCGATGACCTGTCCATCGAGTGAGGCCCCGCGAGGATCGCTATCACCTATCGACTTGATACCACTCTAAGCAGCTGCACTGAAACGGAGGAGGTTGGTATGGGCAAGCTGGTCGTGACCGAGTTCGTATCGGCGGACGGGGTCTTTCAGGATCCCGGGGGCGTTGGAGAGATCGATCGCGGTGGCTGGTCGTTTAAGGCCGAGCACGGCGACGAGTTCGACAAGTTCAAGACCGACGAGCTGATGGCAGCAGACGCCCAGCTGCTCGGCCGCATCACCTACGAGGGATTCGCTAAGGCCTGGCCGGAGATGGAGGAGACGGAGGGCGAGTTCGCGGTGAAGATGAACACGATGCCCAAGTACGTGGTCTCGACGACGCTCTCCGACGAGGATGCGGCCTGGCAGAACTCGACCGTGATCCGTGGTGACGTCCCGGGGGCGGTCGCGAAGCTCAAGGGCGAGGTCGACGGCGACATCCTGATCCAAGGCAGCGGGCAGCTCCTACAGACGCTGCTCGACGAGGGCCTCGTGGATGAGCTGCACCTGATGGTCTTCCCGATCGTCGTCGGCGAGGGCAAGCACCTGTTCGGTGACCAGCGGGACATGAGCGAGCTGAGGCTGAGGGACTCCCAGACCATTGGCCCGGACGGGATCATCGCCCTGAGCTACGTGCCCGCGTGACGGCGGGTCGGTAGTCCGGCTTCTACGTCGCCAACGGGTCGGGCACCGCGCGAGCGAGAACGCGGCTGCCATCCGGCCTGATCACAATGCAGCCGATGTGACCGGGCACGATCGAGTCGAGCAACCCGACCGCGGGCAGGTCCTCGCCGGCGTTGGCGAAGTAGGCGCCGCTCCCGCCATCGATCCCGCCGCCGTTGACGAGCAGCGCATCGTGGCCGTCGTCCAGCGTCGTCCACTCGACCGACTGCTTCTCTAGGTCGAGCTCGGGAACGCGATCGGCGACCCGGTCCAGCAGCTCGAGGCGGTCTTGGTGGCGCTCATTCATCACTGCTGACGATTCTGGCGCTGGCATCGGCGGCAGGGTACGGGTGAGCATTACTCCGGCATACCCACCCGGTTGGGTCGTCGATGTGCCTCCCCAGGCCAAGTGACGATCGAGCCTCCGGCACCCTCTGGGTTCTCAGGTGGCGGCGTATCGCGCTGGACGCGGACGCTCGACTCGCACGCGAGCCGGCTGCGGCGAAAGCTCGATCCCGACGCGAGTCGATTCATCGTCAACTGCTGGGGCGTGCGCTTTGGCTTACTCCCCGCCGGCATGACAGCCGGCGGAGCCGGGCAGCAACCCGTTTCCGGTTCGGTGCGCTGCTGGTTTCACGCGTAAGGACAGTCCCCCGAGGTGGCTCAGTGACGCTTGCTCCTCGTCCCATCCGAACGTCACGGGAGCCATCGCTGGAGTTGCCCCCTTGCACGCTGAAGCGCCAGCCTCCGTGGATGAGCGCGATGCCTGCAACCAAGCAGGACCGCGATCAGGCGGAGGCTGCCTCCACCCGACCGAGAAACGATTCGAGGACTTCCCGGTAACGATCCGGCTCCTCGACCATGGCGATGTGGGCGCTCTCCTCGAAGACAACCGACTCGGCGCCGCCGATCCCGTCGACGAGCGGCTCGACAAGCGCGGGCGTCATCTCGTCGTAGCGACCCGAGGTCACGAGAACCGGCAGGTCGAGCTCGCCCAGCCGGCCGCTGACATCCCAGTCCTTGAGGTTGCCGGACACGTTCCAGTCCGGCCCCTGCATGGTCCCGTACACATCTTCGCTCAGGTTCAGGAGCGAGCGCATCACGTGCTCGGGGAACGGGTCGAGCCGGCACATCCACCGCGTGTAGTAGGCCATCGCCGCCTGCCGGTACGCAGGGTCGTCCGTGGTTCCCTCCGCCTCGTGCCGGTCGATCACCTCCTGCACCTCGGCGGGAAGCGACTCCTTCAGCCGCCGGGTCTCGGCCGCGAAGGCGGGGAGGCTGGCGCAGGTGCTGGCGAGGACGAGGCTGGCGAGCCCGGTCGGGCGGCCGAGGGTGTACTCGAGGGCGAGCCAGCCGCCCCACGAGTGGCCGAGGAGGTGGACTCGGTCGAGCCCGAGTGCGGCCCGGACAGCGGCCACCTCCTCGACGAAGGTGTCGATCACCCAAAGCGCGGATTCATCCGGATGATCGGACTTGCCGCAGCCGATCTGGTCGTAAAAGACGACCGTGCGCCCGGCGTCTCCCAACCTGGACAGGTCCTCCAGGTAGTCGTGGGGCAACCCCGGGCCCCCGTGGAGAACGAGCAGCGGCAGCTTTCCGCTCGTCGCCGGAAGCTCCCCGACAACCTGGTACCAAGTGCGATAGCCCCGGAACGGCACGGTCCCCTCGCCCGTCGTCGCCATCGTGTGCCTCCTCGTGATCGGTGGGCCAAGACTAACCAGGCGCAGCGGCGATCCAGCACACGCGCGAGATACGTTTCCGATGCTCGCCTCGAAACGCGAGCGCGATTCCGTGGCATCGGCTCGCTATCGCAATGCGCGAAAAGGAGCAGGCCGAAGCCCGGCCGCGTCGCCTCTTCTTTATCTGCTTGCGCCCCCGAAGATCGGACCAAACAAATGCTGATAGCCCGTGCGCTTTGGCCTACTCACCGCCGGGGATGATGGATACGGGAGCCGGACAGCAAGCCGTTCCCGGCTCGGTGAGCTGCTGGTTTCAACGCGGTTGCGGAAGCAAGCCTCGAGACTCAGGGGCTTTTCCTCTTCGTCCAGACCGGGCGTGTCAGAGTTGTTGACTTCGGTGGCGTCGGCCCTCGAATGATCACGGAGCATGAGTCCTGGCGGGACGCTCAGACTTGTGGATTACCTACGCGAGCGGTCGGCTCCTCGCGGTCGGCCGAGCAGAATTGCGAGATTGCTCAAACTCGAGCGCCGGCGTTGGCTGGTCTGGATCTGCCCCGAGGCATTGCGGCACTTGCTCCTGGCATAGGCGGGCCGCCGCCGGTGACGGCGAAGGCTCGCAACGAGCGCTTGGTGGGGGCGGGGCGTCTTAGCCGGCGGGCCTACTCTGAGTGCGAAGCAGGGAAGCCAGGCGCGGCAAGCCTTCCAGGTGCGATTGTCTACGCTCCGCGGATGAGTCCTCCCGCGACCCTTCTCATGTGGTTTCAACTGCGCTCCCCGGAGCTGGCCGAAGACTTTGAGCGTCTGATGGCGGAGGATCGCGACATCGTCCGCGGGTCGCTGGACACGGTGTCGGATTGGCGTCTCACGCGGCCGCTCGCGGACGTGCCCGGACAGGCGATCGGTCGAGCCGATTACGTGCTGATCGCGGAGATCGTCGGAGTGGAGCGCTGGGAGCAACAGGCGAGCGAACATGTCGAACGCTTGGCGGACGACTTGGCGCATCTCGTCTCGAGCCGGGGGATGCTCGTCGTCGGTCCCGTCCTTTGATATCCGCGGTCGGTGGAGGGCGATCAGACCCGGCCTCGGTCTGAGTTTGAGATGTCCCGGAATGTCCGGCGCGTTCGGTGCGGTGCTGGCGACTTCGGCGCTGTCGGTGCTCACCGTGATCTCGCCGGATCCCCTGACCATCCGCGGGGTCAGTGAGAGGGGGTCACTTCTGTCTGATCTGCCTAGAGCAGAAGCGCAACCGTATCGTTGCGCTTTCGCGAGGCGCGAGTGCGGGCAGGTGCGGCCGACCCAGATGGCCGCTTGGCCTGGCCAAGCGCAACTCTGACGCCGCGTTCGGTAGTCGAACTTGGGATCGGCGCGAAGAGAGCATCTGGCGTTTTTACCGCGGGCCTCCGCAAGCGCGGCCGTTCGGCTCAGGACGCGCCGCCCAGCTGCTCGGCGACCACGAGTGCGGCCAGCAGTGTGGTGAGCACTCCCAACCCGACCAGCCCGTCGGCGCCGGCGGCGAGCGGCACGGCGGCGAGGAGCGCGATGACCACGACGACTCGCGCCACGTTCTGGGCCTGGCCGATCCTGGTGGCGGAGGCCATCAGACCAGCGAGGAAGAGAGCCGGGGCCCCGAACACAACCAGCGCCCCCGAGTCATGCAGGGCGTCAGTCGGGTGCGCGATCACGAGCTCGTCGCCGACCGCGACGAGGACGATTCCCGCGACGATTGGGAGGTGCAGGTAGGTGTAGATGTCGCGGCCGATCTGACCCCGCTCCTCAGCGGTGGCCGCGCGGATCCGCTCCAAGACCGTGCCGGCGACCTGGCCGAAGTACAGCCACCACAGCGCCGCCGAGGACAGGAAGGCGAGCAGGAGCGCGGCGACGACCTCGAGGCTCAACCCCGTGTCCGAGGCAGTGGCGCCTGCGAGAACGATGCTCTCTCCGAGCGCGATGATTACGAACAGCTGGAAGCGCTCGCCGAAATGGGCGCCCTCGATCTGCCACTGGCTCATGGCGGTAGCGCCCGCGCCCGGGAGCCAATACGTCACCAGTGGTGCCGCGAGGTCAAGTCCGAGGCCACCCAGCCACAGAACCCAGCGCAACGCCTCGGTGTCGACGATGCCGCCGGCGACCCACAGCGGCGCCGAGAGCACGCTCCAGGCCAGGATCTGGCGGAAGTTCTGGTTGAACAAGCCGCGCGGCGTGACCACGACAACGAACGCGTTGCGCCCGATCTGCAGACCCGAGTAGGCGCACGCGAACAGCAGCGCGCGCTCGCCGAACCCCTCCGGGATCGCGACGGCCATCAGCAGGCTTGCGCCCATCACGAACACCAGCACAAGCCGGACCGGCGCCGTGTCCGGATCGAACCAGTTGGTCATCCACGTCGTGTAGGTCCACGCCCAGTACACGGCGACGAGCATGAACGCCGTCTCGGCCGCGCCCGACCAGCTGACGTCCGCGAACAGATGGTGCGACAGCTGGGTAACAGCGAAGACGTAGACGAGGTCGAAGAAGAGCTCGAAGAAAGTCGCGCGCTGCTCGCCCGCCAGACGATCGCGAATGATCGGCAGCTCCGGGATGATGGGGCTCGTAGTGGCCGCCACGCCGCGAGCATAGGCCAGTACGTAGCTTCATCCTGAGGTTGCGCGGGGTCGCTCAAGAGACTGCCCCGGCGCGCCTGCCTTCACGCGAAGGGAGGCGTATTTCATTTGTCGCCGCGCGAGGAGGCGCCTCCTCGGCGGCTGGGATCCCGTCTCTTCAGTACAAGACGTGGGTGACGAAGCTGAGCAGAAGGATCCTCTACCACGCCGCCGACTCGCCTCGTCTCGGGACCCTCGTGCTGCGGACGCCGCGGTTGGCTCGCGCGGCTCGTCACGCTGCGGACCGGTATCTCGGCGGCGAGACGCTCGAGCAGGCGGTGGCGACGATCGATCGGCTGCACACGGAGGGCTTTGCGGCGGCCATCGACAGCTTCGGAGAAGCGGCCACAGACCGGGAGAGAATTGAGGAAACGGTTGCCCGCTACCTGGACGTCAACTGTGTGCTCGCGCAGCTCAAGCCGCCCGTCAATGTTTGGGTCGACCTCTCGAACCTAGGCCTCGACATCTCAAGCGACCTTTGCCTCGAGAGTGTGGAACGCATAGTCCAAACGCTCCCGGAGGGAGCGCTGCTCCAGGTCCGCGCCCACGACAGCAGCAGAACCGACCGCATCCTCGACATTGCGCTCGGTCTCGCGGTCGACGGCGCCCCGGTCATGCCAACTTTGCAGGCACACCTCCGCCGAAGCCCCGAGGATGCCCACCGGCTCATCGCGGCCAAGGTGCCGGTCCTGCTGGTGAAAGGCACGACGCTCGAGCCGAGCGACGTCGCCTACCCGTGGGGCGAGCAGACCGATGTGGCATTCCTCGGACTTGCGCACGAGCTTCACGCCGGCGGCGTACAGCTCGCGATCGGCACGCACGATCCTGTGCTCCGCGAGGCGTTGCTCGCCACCCTCGACGGCATTGACGTCGAGATGCTGCTCGGCGTCAGGCCCGAGGACGGACGCGACCTGCTGCACCGTGGACATCGGGTTCGGATCTACGTCCCCTTCGGCCTGGACTGGTTTCGTTACTGGGTTCGCCGGCTTGGCGAGGCACGTGGCGCCTGAGGTAAGCGGCGCGCAGTAACAGGTAGGTCCGAGGAGCCGCTCCTGGTTTGCGCGAAACGGAGCAGTCTGAAGCCCGGGCGGGTCGCGTTCTTCATCGGCT
>Ga0081538_10000166_pt1 | contig 70452 bp, 77 predicted proteins | sample TabmetS5T2R1_FD_71022 | JGI IMG/M metagenome (GOLD analysis project Ga0081538, IMG submission 71022) | Tabebuia heterophylla rhizosphere microbial communities from the University of Puerto Rico - S5T2R1 | ecosystem: Host-associated > Plants > Roots > Rhizosphere ... | reverse complement strand
GGCGGACAGTTTGGTTGGCTTCGTGATCGCACGGTTACCCACTGGCGCTTAGGCCGGGAGACTGGGGCGGCATCTGTCGCGTCGGTGCCGCCACTGTCTTGTCCGCGCGCTGCGGCACCAGGTCCTGGACAGCCGGGTGGATCGGGAGCCGGTGGGGAGACGGTCCAGGGCGTCGCGCTGCGCCGCTTCGGGGGACGGCGCAGCGTGGCCTGCGGTTTGTGTGGGTCAGCGACCGAACGAACCGATCTCGTGCAGTTCGGTCGCGACCGGCGGCTCGTCACATCGGGAGCGGATTCCTTCCTGGAACTTCGCGAAGGCTGCCACCTCCGTGAGAGGGTTTCTCGCGTCCGCGTGTTCGGCGAGGTGAACGAAGGTCACGCCGTCTTGCATGCGGAACGTGGCGTAGCGCAGTCCCGCGGGCTGCGTCCGGTGCAGCTCGTCGTAGACGGCGCGCACCAGCTCCTCGTTTCTGGCCGCCTGGTCGGGCTTGACCCTGTAGCGGACCATCACCTGTCTCATCGTTGTCTCCTGTGTTTTCGTGGGTCGTGGCTTGAGTCCCGCTAGCCGTCGGTCTGGAACGCGGGCGCGGGCCGGGTCGGCCGGTTGGTCGCCGCGTGCGGGCGGCGCCGGCCGGGTACGCCCAGGCCGGCGACAGCCCCCAGCAACGACAGGACGGCCGCGACGCCGATCGCGGGCGCGAAGCCGTCGCTGAATGCGTCGGGGGAGGCGTAGCTGCCGGCGCCGGCGAACACGGCGACGAGGACCGCGATCCCGAACACGCCGCCGAGCTCGCGAAGCATGCTGTTGGCGCCCGCGGCCTTGCCGACCTCCTCGCGCTCGACGGAGCCGACGACCGCGCTGGCGGCCGGGGGGATCGCCATCGAGGCGCCGATCCCGGCGACGATCAGCGGCGCGACCAGCTCCCCGTAGCCGACGCCGGGGTCGGCGATCAGCGCGACCCAGGCGAACCCGATCGCCTGCAGAGCCATCCCGCCGGCCAGCAGCGGCCGCTCACCGGCCCGGTCGGCCAGGGCGCCGGCGATCGGCGCCACGACGAACAGCGTTCCGGTCCACGGCGCCAGCCGCAGCCCGGCCTCCAGCGGCCCGTGGCCGAGCCCGGTCTGGAGGAACTGGGCAAAGAAGAACACGGCGCCGAACAGCGACGCGAACAGGAAGAAGACGCCCGCGTTGCCGGACGAGAACGCGCGCGAGCGGAAGAACCGCATCGGCAGCATCGGCTCGCGGGCACGCAGCTCCCGGACCACGAAGCCGACCACCAGCGCCGCCCCGATCGCGAGCGAGCCGACGACCTCGGGGCTGCTCCAGCCGGCCGGGTTGCCCCGCACCAGCCCCCAGACGATCGCGAGCGCGCCACCGCTCACAAGCGCGACCCCGCCGACGTCGAGCCTAGTGTCCTTGCCGAAGCTCTCATCGATGCGAGCGAGCGCGAGCGGAATCGCCACCAGCCCGATCGGGACGTTGAGCCAGAAGATCCACTCCCAGGCGATGCCCTGAGCGATCGCTCCGCCGATCACGGGGCCCCCGACGACGGCAAGGCCGGTGATGCCCTCGAGGATCCCGATCGCCCACCCGCGGCGCTCGGGCGGGAACGCGTCGCTGACGATCGCGAGCGCGAGCGTGATCACCAGGGCCCCGCCGGCACCCTGGACGGCGCGCGCGGCGATCAGCGAGCCGACGTCCGGCGCCAACGCGGCCGCAGCCGACGCCGCCACGAACACACCCAGGCCGCCGGCAAAGACGGCCCTGCGCCCAAAGCGGTCGCCGATCGCCGCCGCCGGCAGCAGCAGCACGGCGAGGCTCAGGTTGTATGCGTTGACGGTCCACTCGAGCTGTTCGATCGAGGCGCCGAGGTCGAGCCTGATCGTGGTCAGCGCGGTCGATACGACGAGCGTGTCGAGCGCGACCATCAGCGATGCGATCGAGGTCAGCGCGAGCGCCCATCCTCGTGCCTGTCTCGAGATTGTCTTGTCGTCGCGCATGATGTCCTCCTGGTGTCTTCGGTGTGAGCGCTTCACAGGCAATGACCGGGGGCGGTCGGCAAAGGAATCGCTCGCGATCGCGCCGCTCGCTCGCGCGTCGGCGCCGTGACCGTTACGAAGGCAGGTTGTGCGGCAAGCCGAGCCCGCGGACGAACTCGCCGCCGAGGAACGCCGTGACCGCGGCGATCCGATCGCCGCGCAGGGTGAGGACGTCGAGCCCGTGGCCCGCGTACCGGCCTGTCCGCTCCTCCCAGAGGTAGCAGCCGACGGCCAGCTGGCCGTTCGCGCGCGTCGAGATGTGGCGCCAGCGCACCGCGCCGGCCATCGGCCGAGCGGCGTAGAAGGCGGCGATCGCCTCGCGACCGCGGTACCAAGTCGGGGTCGGTGGCATTGCCAGCGTCGCGTCCTCGGTCAGCATCGCCACGACCGCGTCGACGTCGTTGCGCTCGAACGCGTCCATGTACCTCTGCGCGAGCTCGCGGACCGTGCCGTCACCCAGGGAGCGCAGAGTTGCCTGCTGGCTCTCCTGAGGGGTTCGCTCCCGGACCGCCCTGCGGGCGCGCTGGAGCGCGCTCTTGACCGACGCGACTGTTGTCTCGAGCATCTCCGCCACCTCCTGGGCCGAGAAGCCGAGCACCTCGCGCAAGATCAGCACGGAACGCTGCCGCGCCGGCAGCTGCTGCAGCGCCACCACGAAGGCAAGCTCGAGGCTCTCGCGCAGCTCGTAACGGGCGGCGGGCGTCGCATCGCGGTCCGCCAGGCCCAGCGCCTCGTCCGGGTACGGCTCGACCCACACCGATTCCGCCAGCGGCGCCGCAAGACCTGCGTGCGGGTCGGAGGGCGGGCCGTAGTCGAGCGGAAGCACCCGCCTGGGCCGACGCGCAGCCGCGTCGAGGCTGGCGTTGGTCACGACCTTGAACAGCCACGAGCGGAGCGAGCTGCGGCCCTCGAACCCCGGCAGCCCCCGCCACGTCCGCAGCAGTGCCTCCTGGAGGGCGTCCTCGGCGTCGTCGACCGAGCCCAGCATCCGATAGCTGTGCGCGCGCAAGCCGCCGCGGTGGGGCTCAACGAGCTGCCGGAACGCGCGCTCGTCCCCCGCCTGCGCCCGCTCGAGCAGCCGGCGCTCCTGAACCTCCGATCTCGCGCTGCGAACGCTCATGCCTACTTGGACCGGCGAGGCGGCCGAAAGGCATCGCCGCCGCCGATTCGTCCCGGCGACCCCATCGGTCTAAAGCTGGAGATGAGGAAGCGAACCTCGCGTAATGCGGTCGTCCACCTGGAGCTGCACACCGGCAACCTCGCTCGCGCGTCTGTTTTCTACCACGAGTTGTTCGGATGGCGGGCCCAGACGATCCACTCCGGCGGTGGCTCATACCAGGCGCTCGAGGCTCGGGGAGCGGATCGGGGGCGGCGTCGTCGAGTGCGACACAGGCCATCCCCTCTGGCTGCCCTACGTCGAGTCACCGACATCAGCGAGGCGACCGAGCACGCGCGTTTGCGAGGAGTGTCCGTGACGCTCGACGCACGAGAAGGGCCCGCCGGCTGGCGCAGCGTGCTCGACGTTCCCGCCGGCGGCGAGATCGCCCTCTGGCAGCCGAAGGCTCGCGCGCTCGGGCCGCCGACCAAGCGGAGGAGGTGACCCCTACGGCCAAAAACAGGCTCAGAGGAACGGTCAGTGGCGACGAGGCCCTCGGCGGGCGTCGACGTCACGACCGTCGTCTTGCGGAGTAAGCGAGCGCATCGTGTAGCGCTGTGCACACGACTGGGATTGCGATCTTCCCGTCAGAGGTGATGCAGGTACTCGGCGATCTCCCAGTCCGAGACCCAGGTGCGGTGGCGCTCGATCTCGAAGCGCTTGACTGCGAGGAAGGTCTCGACGATCTCGGGGCCGAGCGCCCGGCAGAGGAGCTTGTCGGTCTCCAGCGCCTCGAGCGCTGCGCCAAGCGATAGGGGAAGTGCGCGGCCGATCAGCTCGCCGTCCGCCCGGTAGGCATCGCCGTCGACCGGCGGCGGCGGGGCTAGGCCCTCGCGTACGCCGCGCGCACCGGCGGCCAGCACAGCAGCGATGGCCAGGTACGGGTTTGCGGCGCCGTCGGCGGCCCGGATCTCGATTCGTGTGCCTTGGTCCCGCTCCGGTGGGATGCGGATGAACGTGGTCCGGTTGTCCCAGCCCCAGTTCGCATGGGTGGGCGCGAGCGAGTCGGGCTGAATGCGCCCATAGGCGTTGATCGTGGGGTTGAGGAACGCCATCAGTCCGGCGGCATGGGCGAGCACGCCGGCTGTGAACGCGCGCAGCTCGGTGCTGACGCCGTGCTCTTCCCCCGGTGAGCCGAACGCGTTGCGCTCATCCCGGTTCACCGAGACGTGGAGATGTGTGCCCGAGCCACCCTGGTCGTTGAAGGGCTTGCCCATGAACGTGGCCACCAGTCCGTGCCGCGCTGCAATGTCCTTGACGGCCGCCTTCAGGCGGAACGCCTGGTCGGCGGCCCGCAGTGCGCCCGTGTGCCGCAGGTTGATCTCGTACTGGCTGTTCATGAACTCGTGGTTGACCGCGAGCACCTCCAGGCCGAGCTGCGCCAGCGCCTCGGTCATCTCCCGCACGACGCCGCCGGGATCCGCCTGGGGACCAACCGTGTAGACCATGCTGTGTTGATCGATGTGACGGCGAATGCCGTGCGTTGCCGCCGGATCGCGCTGGAGCAGGAAGAACTCGAGCTCGGGGCCGACGATCGGGTCCAGACCGATCGCCCTCAGGTCCTCGACGGTCCGGGCTAGGGTCCCGCGCGGGTCCGGGATGGGCGCTCCGCCGGCGGCCGGCTCGAGGTCGGCAAGGCAGCTCGCCACGCCCGGCTCCCAGGGCAGCGTCGTCATCGTCGACATGTCGGGACGGGCGATGAGGTCCGGATAGCCCTCCTGCCCGCCGACCACGGGCGTGCTGCGCAGGTCGGTGCCCATCACCGCGGCGCAGAAGCACAGACCCTTCTCGATGACCTGGTCGAACTCCGCGATGGGGACCTCCTTGCCGCGGGTGACGCCGTGGAGATCGGGATAGAGGACGCGGATCGACGTAACCGGCGTTCCGGTTCGGTCCTCGGTGGTGGTTTCCCCGCCCGCGGCCCGGGGGTCGGTGCGCACGGGGACGTAGGCTAGGCGAGACGGATGCTCTCGGCGCCGTCCATGCGCAGGTGGTCCAGTGCGGTGCCGCCCGCCTCGCGCAGGCGCATCTGCTCTACGAGCGCTGCGTAGCGCCCTCCGGCCAGGCCGTCGGCCAGCACAGCCGCGCCCTGCGCCGCCGCCTTGGCGCGCGAACCAAGCCCGGTGGCGGCCGAGACTGTTGCCACGCTGGCGAGCCGTTCGGTCAGTGCCTCGAGCACGCCGGGGGCGCCCGCCAGGCGGCCTGCGACGAGGATCTCTCGCGGCGCGGGAACCGAGGCGGTCAGCGCGAATGCGGCTTTGACCGCACTCTCCTCGAGGGCGAGCCATCCCTCGCGGCGGCGGGGATCGCCGCGCAGCTGCTCGAGCGCCCCCGGCGCGGAGAGATCCAGCTGCCCGCGCGGGTCGAGCGCCCCGCCGCTGAAGACGGTCTCCTTGGAGAGGGCCGGACCCAGCAGGTAGGCCACCTCGGCGTCGAGCGCTCCGCACGAGCGAGCCCCGATCGGCGCGCAGGAGCCGCCGAGCCCGTCGACGATCCGCCCGCGGTCGATCGCAAGCGCGGCGCTGAAGGCGCCGCCGAGCTCGAGCATGATGAACGAGGTCTCCTCATAGGCAATGCCGAGCCGGCTCGCCTGGTCCGCGATGCACAGCGCGGCGCTGCAGACCTTGTCGGCGGTACCGAGGTCGATCCGGTTCCACTTGCGGTGCTCCGGCACGGTGGGCAGGTGGATCGCCCCCGGGCCGAAGACGAGCGGCAGTCCGGCCTCGATGAGGGCGCGGATCATTGCCCGCATGCCGCCGATGCCCGCATCGGCACCCGCTTCATCGCGCCGAAGCAGCAGCATGAGCGCCAACTCGCGGTTCCCGACCCGCTCGCCCGGAACGAGCGGCAGCCCGTAACCGGCGGGCCCGAGCACGAGATCGAAGGGGCGAAGAGCCACGAGCGCATCGACGAGCGGTGCCGGGTCGCGTGCCAGATCGGCCGAACGGAAGCTCTCCTCCAACAGCACGTCGCCGCCGTCGAGCGCGCACACATCGATGGAGACGGTCCCGGGGTCGATGCCGGCGACCCGCGGGCCCGGCATCGACTCAGATGATCTCTTGCGCCACGGCGTAGACGCCGTCGGCGTCAAGTACGAGGTCGTTGCGCTCGAAGAGCCGGCGCACGCAGGCCTTGTGCGTCTTCATCTTCTTGCCGCCGACGCCCAGCGCGCCAAGGACGAGCTTCCCGGCCCGCTCGACGAGAACGTCCCCGGCCTCGATGCCCTCGATCCCGAGCGGCTCGGCGGCGTTGTAGTCGACTAACAGCTCAATCGTCGGGCCGGCACTCCACGCCTCCTCCCGCAGCACCTGCACGCCGGCCGGCCCGGCGGCCACGGCGATGTTCGCTCCCTCCAGCGCCGCCTCCATCCCTGCCCGGTCGGCCGGCTCGACCGCGTCGATCCCCAGCCGCTCGGCGACCGCGAGGCCGCGCGGGCGGCGATAGGAGTCCGTGCCCAGGACATCGGCCGGGATCGTCACCGCGAGGACCTCGCAGCCCTCCTGCTTCAGGAGCGTCGCAGAGCGCAACCCCACAGGCCCCACCCCCAGCACCACCGCACGGCGGCCGCTCAGGTCGCGATCCTTCGCGACCAGAGCGATGGCCGTGGCCGCGGTGGTGTTGCAGCCGTCGGAGTCGAGCATCGTCGACAGCCGGAAGGGGCCGAAGTACGTGGCCTGCACCTCGTCGAGAAGCTTCTCGCCCTCGGCCACGTCCGAGCCGCCGACCCACACGGCCATCGAGGAGTCGCCGGGGGCGCGCGTGAAGAACGCTCCCTGGACCAGGTCGCGCACAACCTCCGGCGTCACGCTGCCGTGACTGAGCAGGACGTCGACCCCGGCGTCGTGTGCCACGATGGCGTCGAACGGGCTCGGGTGTTGATCGGTGTCGAGTTGTAGGAGGACCTTCTTCACGGCGTGGGCCTGAGGCCCCGCGCCCGGCTAGGCCTCCGCGCCGGCCGCGAATGGATGGCGCGCCTCAGCCTCCTGCTCGATCACGGTGCTCGCGGAAGGCTCGCCGCCCATCGCGCGCGCGATCGACTCCTTCGTGGCCTGGTAGTTCCAGTCGAAGATCTTCTTGTCGTCCTCAGCCAACCAGTGGATGAAGACGCCGACGATGATGCAGAGGTCGTCGACTTCACCCTCCGGGATGACTCCGTCACGCACCGAGTCGACGACACCGCGGGCCACGGCCGCCTGGGCAGGGCCGAACATCTGCCCCACCTGCTTCTCGCCCTTGATCGTCACCTTGTTGGCGATGATCGTGTCGGGCTTGGTGGGCAGGTTGGGCGCGACCACGGCGAGCAGGTTCGTGTGGCCCTCCTTCTGGTTCAGGAGCGCGCCCGCGAAAGCCTCGCCGACCGGCCCGTCCTTGGACCCGATCAACAGATCGATGTGAGCGACCTCATTGCCGTCGCCCACCAGGGACTCGCCAACCGACAGGGTCCTGGCCATGTGCCTTCCTCCCTCTTGGTTCTTCGTTACACCCGACAGGCCGCGCGCGTCTTGGCCGAAGGCGGGGCGCGACGGAGCGCGAGTCTATCGCGGCGTACGCGTCCGGCGCGGGGCGGCTCGCCGCTCCCTCCCGGGTATGCTGCGGCGCGCGGATGCCTGAGTGGTCACGACCTCAATTACGGTCGCGCTCGGACGGCCAGCACCGCGCCTGGCGCCACCCGCGGTGCTCGCCGATGCCTCCAGCATCGACTGCGCCCGCGTGCGTCCCCAGGCGCGGTGCTGGCTCGCCCGATCATCGACCGTACTTTCGGTCGTGACCACTGAGCGCGCGGCGACCTGTGCCGGCTGCGGATGTGGATGCGACGACATCGAGGTCGCGGTGGCTGCCGGGGCGATCGAGCGCCTGATCCGCACCTGCACGATCGGAGACGAGTGGTTCGCTGAGCGGGCGGCCGACGCGCCCTCGGCGGCCCGCATCGATGGCCGCGAGGTGGACTTCGCAGATGCGGTCGAGGCGTCGGCCGCGATCCTCTGTGAGGCCCGGCTTCCGCTCGTGTTCGGCCTCGGCCAGACCGACTGTGAGAGCCAGCGCGCGGCAGTGGCGCTGGCCGAGGCCGTCGGCGCCGTGATCGATCCCGCAGGGCCTGGCGACGAAGGAGCGGCCGGCGCGGTCGCGCAGGACATCGGCCTCAGCACAGCCACACTCGGCGAGCTCCGCGACCGTGCGGAGCTGGTCGTGGCCTGGCGCGCCGACCCGGTCGTCTCGCATCCGCGGCTGCTTCCCCGTCTGCGGCTCGATCGCGCCGGACGCGCGGGCGGCCGCAGGCTGGTGGTCGTCGACGGCGGGCGCACGGCGACCGCCGAGGAGGCGGACGAGTTCATCGAGGTGCCGCCCGAGCTCGACTTCGAGGCGCTGTGGGCGGTACGGGCTCTGGTGCGCGACGTCCCGCTTGATGGCGACCTCGCTGCGCGGCTGCCGCTGGACGCCTTGGAGCAGCTCGCGGGGCGCCTCCGCGCGTGCGGATATGGGGCGGTGGTGCATCGAACCGCCGGGTACGCGAACCGGCTCGCGCTGCACGCGCTCGTACGCGACCTCGCCCGCGTCGCGCATGTCGTGGCGCTGCCGCTGAGGCAGGAGGGCAATGCGCGGGGCGCCGAGGACGTGCTGGCCTGGCAGACCGGCTATCCGTCGGCGGTGAGCTTCGCGCGCGGGCACCCCCGCGCGCGGGCGGGCGAGTTCAGCGCGGCCGGCATGCTGGAACGCGGCGAGCCCGACGCGGCGCTCGTCATCGGGTTCGACGCGCTCCGCCACCTCCCGCCGCCTGCCGCCGACCACCTGCGCCGAATCCCAACGATCGTGGTCGACCCGCGGCCCACCGAGACAGCCGCGGCCGCCCGCGTCGCGTTCGCTACGGCCGCAGGCGGCGTGCGGCGCGAGGGCACGGTCCACCGGATGGACGGCGTGCCAGTGGCGCTGAAGGCGCCGCTGCCAGGCGAGCGCGTCGGGGACGAGGAGGTGCTCGCGGCGATCGCCGCGCGCATCCCCAGCGGAGAGGGGAGCTAGCACCACATGCTGCGCATCGCGCACGGGCGTGTCTTCGATCCCGCCAACGGAGTCGACGGCGAGGTGCGCGACGTCTGCGTGGACGACGGCAAGGTCGTCGAGGAGCTGCCCTCCCATGCTCCGCGTATCGACGCAAGCGGCATGGTCGTGATGCCGGGCGGGGTGGACATTCACTCGCACATCGCCGGCCCGGCCGTCAACGCGGCCCGCAAGCTCACCCCGGAGGAGCACCGCGCCGACGTGCTCGACCGCACGGCGATCACCCGCTCGGGGACGGGCGGGACGGTGCCGTCGACGTTCGCGACGGGCTACCGCTACGCGCTGCTCGGCTACACGACCGTCGTCGACGCCGCCACCCCGCCGCTCGCGGCGCGCCACACGCTCGCCGAGCTGCGCGACACGCCGATCGTCGACAAGGCCTTCCTGGTCCTGATGGGCAACAACCTGCCGCTGTTCGAGCTCATCCGGGGCGGAGGCCCCGTGACCGAGGCCGTCGCCTGGTGGCTGGAGGCAACCGGCGGCTACGGCGTCAAGCTGGTCAACCCCGGCGGCGTCGAGATGTGGAAGCACGGCAATCGCAACGTGACGTCGCTCGACGACGAGGTGGAGGGCCTGGGCGTCACGCCACGCCGGGTGCTGGAGGCAATCGCCACCTCGGTGGACGAGCTCGGTCTCCCCCACCCCGTCCACGTCCACTGCAACAACCTCGGCGTCGCCGGCAACTGGCGCACCACGCTCGAGACGCTCGACACCCTCCAGGGCCGACGCGCGCACCTCGCCCACCTCCAGTTCCACGCGTACGGCGGGACGCCGGGCAAGCGGCCCCGCTCGAAGGCGCCGGAGCTGGCCGAGCACCTCGACGCCCACCCGGAGCACAGCGCCGATATCGGCCAGGTGATGTTCGGGCCCGCGACGACGACGACCGCCGACGCCCCCGTTACCGCCCTCCTGCGCGAGGTCACCGGCGGCAAGTGGGTGAACGCCGACCTCGAGGCGGAGACCGGCTGCGGCATCGTGCCCTTCGCCTACCGCGAGCGCAACTACGTTCATGCGCTGCAGTGGGGGATCGGCCTGGAGCTGCTCCTGCTCAGCCGCGATCCCTGGCGGGTCGTGCTCTCGACGGACCATCCCAACGGCGCCTCGTTCCTGAGCTACCCGCGGCTCATCCGCCTGCTGATGGATCGCGAGTTCCGAAACGAGCAGATCGGGCGCGTCAACAGGAAGGCGATAGGACGCACCGTGCTGAAGGACGACCTCGAACGCGAGTACACGCTCGGAGAGATCGCCGTCATCACCCGCGCCGGACCCGCCAGGCTGCTCGGGCTGGGCGACAAGGGCCAGCTCGGCGTCGGCGCCGACGCCGACGTGACGGTTTACGTCGAGCACGAGGACCGCGAGCAGATGTTCTCCAGGCCGCGCTACGTCATCAAGGGCGGACGGGTGATCGTGGAGGACGGCGAGCTGCGCGAGGCCCCTGCCGGGGACCTCCTACGCGTCGCCGCGTTCCACGACGAGGCGATCGGGCGAACCCTGCAACCGCTGTTCGAGGAGCACTACAGCGTGCAGCTCGCGAACTATCCGGTGCGCGAGCAATGGCTGCTCGAGCCCACCCGCAGGATCCCCGCCCGGCGCAACGGGAGCCGCGGATGAGACTGGGCGACACCGAGGTCGTCGACACCTTCGCGGAGGCCTTCCCGATGTGGGGAGCGCGAATCGTCATCACCGCGGAGAGCCCCGCCTGGGCACACGAGGCCGCGCGCTCGCTTACCGGCTTCGCCACCTCGGTGATCGGCTGCAAGTGCGAGGCCGGCATCGAGCGCGAGCTCGATCCCGCCGAGACGCCGGACGGCCGGCCTGGGGCGAGCGCACTGTTGTTCGCCAACGATCGCGACGGGCTGGCGAAGCGGCTGGTGGAGCGCGTCGGCCAGAGTGTGCTCACCTGCCCGACGACCGCCTGCTTCAACGGGCTGGAGGCTCCGGACTCGGTCGATGTCGGCGGCCAGCTGCGCTTCTTCGGCGACGGCTACCAGGCCAGCAAGGTGCTCGACGGACGCCGCTACTGGCGCGTGCCGGTGATGGAGGGCGAGTTCCTGGTCGAGGAGCGCTTCGCCGTAGCCGAGGGGGTGGCCGGCGGCAACATCATCATCCTCGGCCCCGAGGTGGCCGATGCGCTTCGCGCGACGGAGGCTGCGGCCGCCGCGATGCGCTCCGTGCCCGACGTGATCCTGCCCTTCCCGGGCGGCATCGCCCGCAGCGGCAGCAAGGTCGGCTCCCGCTACAGCAGTCTCATGGCCTCCACCAACGAGGCGCTGTGCCCGACGCTGCGCGCGCAGGTGCCGCACACCGACGTGCCGCCGGACGTCGGCTCCGTGTTCGAGATCGTCATCGACGGGCTCACCTTCAAGGCGGTGCGCGACGCGATGGCGGTAGGGCTCGAGGCCGCCGCCGAGGCGGGGGCCGGCCAGGTGACCGCCGGCAACTACGGCGGCAACCTTGGGCCGCACCACATCGAGCTACGCGGGCTTGTGCCCGGCCTGGTGGACTGATGCCGCTCACACTCACCCTGCGCGAGCCGCCGACCGTGCCGCTCGAGACCGAGGGGCTCAGCCCCGATCGGCTCGCTGGTCGTCGCCGTGGCGAGGTCGAGGCGCTCACGGTCTGGCACGGCAACCGGCGGGCGCAGCTCGGGGACTTCTTCACCGTCTCGGGCAACGGCGACGAGGAGCTGCGGCTCGAGGGCGACCTGCGGCGCGTGAAGTTCCTCGGGGCGGGCATGAGCGACGGCCGGCTCACCGTCGCGGGCGCTGCAGGGATGCACACCGGCGCGGACATGAGCGGTGGGGAGCTGGTCGTCGAGGGCGACGTCGGGGACTACGCGGGCACGGGCATGCGCGGCGGGCGGCTCGTCGTGCGGGGCTCCGCCGGGCAGCAGGTCGGCGGTGCACAGCCGGGCGAGCGCGCCGGGATGCGCGGCGGCGAGATCCTCGTCCACGGCGACGCCGGCGACCAGCTGGGCGCCGGCCTCCGGCGCGGGCTGATCGCCGTGGCGGGTCGGGTGGGCGGCAGCGCCGGGCTGCGCATGTTGGCCGGCACGATCGTCGCCCTCGGCGAGCTTGGCGGCCGGCCGGGCGCGGCCATGCGGCGGGGCACGATCGTGGCCATGTCGCCGGTGACGCTGCTGCCGACATTCGCCTTCGCTTGCTCGTACCGCCCGCCCTTCCTCCGCCTCTATCTGCGCCGCCTGCGGGCGCTCGGCCTGCCCCTGACCGACGACCAGATCGAGGGCCGTTACGCGTGCTGGAGCGGAGACGGTCTCGAGCTGCGGCGGGGCGAGATCCTGATGCTCGAGCCGTGAGCAGGCGGCCGCTGCGCGTCGCGGTCCTTGGCTCAACCGGCGGCTGGCACGCTGGTCGGCTGAAGGAGGCTCTGGCGGCGCGCGGCCACGAGTGCAGCTTCGCGCCGGTGACGCGGATGGTGGGCCGCGTGGCGGGCGGCCTCGGCGTGCGCTCGCGCGAGCTGGCCCTCGAGGGCTGCGACGTCGTGCTCGTGCGCGGCATCCCGCGCGGCTCGCTCGAGCAGGTCGTCTTCCGCGTGGACATGCTGCACGCGCTCGCCGCCGTCGGCGTGCGTGCCGTCAACAGCGCGCACGCGATCGAGCGGACCGTCGACAAGTTCCTGGCCTCGACCCTGCTCGCGCGCGCCGGCCTGCGCTCCCCTCGCACGATCGCCTGCGAGCGCCCGGCCGACGCCCTGGAGGCGTTTGCCGAGCTCGGCGGCGACGTGATCGTCAAGCCGCTGTTCGGATCGATGGGATTCGGCATGGTGCGCGTGGACGATCACGACGTCGCGCAGCGGGTCTTCCGAGCCCTGGAGCTCGAGCGGGCCGTGTACTACCTGCAGGAGACACTCGCGCACGCCGGTCGCGACGTGCGAGCGCTGGTCGTCGGCGAACGCGTGGTGGCCGCGATCGAGCGGAGTGGCGATGGCTGGCGCACGAACCTCGCGCGTGGTGGGCGCGCGCGCCCTGTGCGGCTCGACGCGGAACGGGAACGCCTGTCCGTGTCGGCGGCGGCCGCCCTCGGCGCCGACTACGCAGGCGTCGACCTGCTCCGCGGGGCCGACGAGCGCGACTACGTGGTCGAGGTCAACGGCATCCCCGGCTGGCAGGGCGTCGAGCGCGCGACGGGAGTTGACGTGGCGGCCGCGCTCGCGGAGCGCTTGGAGACGGTCGTCGGCTGACGTCCATTGCCCTCACCGAGCGCGCGCAACTCGTCGGGTCCGATCGCACCACTATGCAGGGCGGTGGCGACGAGCGCTCCCCCCGCACCGGCTTCGGCCACCGCGCGCAGGTCGGCGAGGTCGCGGACGCCGCCACCGGCCAGGAGTTCGAGCTCTGGAAAGCGGGAGCGGAGCTCTCGCACCAGGGCGACGTCGGGCCCAGCGTCGGTTCCGACGCGCGCGAGGTCGAGCACGATCACCTCGCTCACGCCGGATTGCCCAAGCCGTGCAAGCGCCTCGGCCGCCCCGAGCCGGGCGAGCTCGGAGTCGGGCGAGAGGACGCGGCCGGCCCGAAGATCGAGGCTGAGAACGAGCGGCGCGTCCGGAAGCGCGGCCCGCAGCCGCTCGAGCGCAGCCCGGTCCTCGAGCGTCTCGGTGCCGATCACGACGCGCGCCGCGCCCAGCTCGAGCAGCAGCCGGACCGCGGCGACCTCGGTCACGCCGGCATCAACCATCACCCGCGCCTCGCGCGCCAGCGCGGCGACGACCTCGCTCTGCGGCGGTCCACCCGCGATCGCGTCGAGATCGGCGACGTAGAGCTCGTCGAGTCCGAGGGCTTCCCGGACGCCGCGGGCGACCCGGACCGGGTCCGAGCCGGCGACGAGCTCACTGCGGAGGGCGCGATAGCGTTCGCGCTCCCCGCGCACGGCGTGCACGGCGGCTCCGCTCTTGAGATCGATGACTGGGATCACTCGCACTGGTGGGTCTGGCCGGGGAGGGTCGCGCATGGGCGGCGTAATCGGCCTCGACGTGGGCGGGGCAAACACGAAGGCGGTCTGGCGCAACGGAGGCGAACGGCGTGCCATCTCGCGGCCGTTCGAGGTCTGGCGCGACCGCGAGGCACTCATGGCGGTGCTCCAAGAGGTCGTGGCAAGCGTGGCGCCGGAGCCGGTGGAGGCGGTGGCGCTGACCACGACCGCCGAGCTTTCGGACGCATTTCGCACCAAGCGCGAGGGCGTGGGATTCGTGCTCGACGCCGCGGAGGCGGCGTTGGGCGGACAGCAGCTGCTCGCCTTCACGACCGCCGGCGAGGTTGTCCCGTTCGCCGAGGCGCGGACGCGAGCACGCGAGGTTGCGGCCGCCAACTGGATGGCGAGCGCGCTCGCGGTCGCCGGGCTGTACCCGGATGCGCTGATGATCGACGTCGGCAGCACCACCACCGACGTCATCCCGATCGCCGCCGGCCGCGTGGTCGCCGCCGGTCGCACGGACCTCGACCGGCTACTGGCGGGCGAGCTCGTCTACACGGGCGCGCTGCGCACCAACCTCGCGGCGATCGCGCCGCGGGTGCCGGTGCGCGGCGGCTCGTGCCCGGTCGCCTCGGAGCTGTTCGCGATCAGCGCCGACGTGCAGCTGATCCTCGGCCACCTGGCGCCCGGCGCGTACACGTGCGCCACCCCGGACGGGCGCCCCGCGACCGTCGAGTTCGCGCGCGAGCGCGTGGCGCGGCTCGTATGCGCCGACGCCGACCAGTTGGCCGTGGAGGAGGTCGATGCGATCGCCGAGTTCCTGCGCGCAGAACAGGTGCGCCAGATCGAGGCGGCGGTCCGCCGGGTGAGCGGGCGTGTCGGAGATGACCTGCCCGTCGTTCCGCTGGGCGCCGGGGCGTTCATGGCGCGCGCGGCCGCCGAGCATCTGGGGCGAGCGCTCGTCGAGCTGCCGTGGAGCGCGGCCGAGCGCGACGCGGCGCCGGCCGCCGCGCTCGCCGAGCTCCTGGCCGGCCACCTGCGGCCGCGGTGCTGACCGTCGTCAAGGTCGGCGGCGGGCTGGCGCGCGAGGCGGGCAACGGCGCGCTGCGGACGCTGTGCAGCACGATCGGCGACGCCGGCGCACGCCACCCGCTGCTCGTCGTGCCGGGCGGCGCAGCGTTCGCGGACGCCGTCCGCGAGCACGACGGCCGCTTCCACCTGCAAGCGGAGACGGCCCACCGGATGGCGATCCTGGCGATGGAGCAGTTCGGCTGGCTGCTCTCCGACCTGATCCCGGGAGCGATCAGGTGCGCGGACCTCGCGTCCGCCGGCGCCGCCGCGGCGCGCGGCGAGACGCCCGTGCTCCTGCCGGCGGCACTGCTCGCGGGCGACCCGTTGCCCGCTTCGTGGGCGGTCACGTCCGATTCGATTGCCGCCTGGGTGGCCGGTGCCGGGGATGCTGCGCGCCTGGTGCTCGTCAAGCCGGTCGAGGGCCTGTACCGCGACTGGCCGCCGGACGGCGCCCCGCTCGCGTGCGTCAGCGTGGCGGAACTCGCCGAGTTGCGCGCGGCGGGACGAGCCGCGGGAGTCGACGCGCAGCTCCCGGAGGCCCTCCGAGCGGCCGGTGTCGAGGCCTGGGTGATCGACGGCCGCGAGCCGGCGCGGCTCATGACGCTGCTCGAGCACGGCGACACCGACGGCACGCGTGTGACGCCGCTGTCGTCGGCATCATCCTCCGGATGTCCGTTGCTGTGACCGCTCGGCGCGTCCTACTGGCGCTCGCGACGAGCGAGGGGTGGGAGCGCGCGGTGCGCGGCCTCCCGGGTGGGGAGCGGAGCGCCTACGAGCTGGCCCGGCGCTACGTCGCCGGGACGCGGCTGCAGGATGCGCTTGCCTGCGCGAATCGCCTCGCCGCGGCGGGGCTAGCGAGCTCGATCGACTTCTTCGGCGAGAACATCTCCGATCCCATCGACGCGGACCGTGTCACCGACGACTACGTCGCCCTCGCGCGAGAGCTCGAGCGAACCCCCGAGAACACCTTCCTGTCGATCGATCTCTCGCACATCGGCCTGGACCAGCCCGGGGACGCCGTGCAGCAGCGCCTCGAGCGGATCACCACTGCGCTTCCAGCGGGCAGACGCATCCAAGTCGGCGCCGAGCAGGAGAGCCGCGCCGAGCGCATCCTGGCGGTGGTCTCGGCCGTGGCCAGCAAGGGTGGTGCGGTGTCGGCAACGATTCAGGCGAACCTCAAGCGCAGCCGGTCGGATGCCCAGGCGCTTGCGGAGGGCGGCGTGCCGATCCGACTCGTCAAGGGCGCCTACCTGGAGGACCCGCGGGTCGCGCGGCCCTGGGGTGAACCGACCGACCTGGCCTTTCTGGACCTCGCTCACGAGCTGCACGCAGGCGGCGCCGAGGTCGCACTTGCCACCCACGACACCCTCCTTCGGGAGGCTCTCTTGCGTGCCCTGCCGGGTCTCGGCGTCGAAATGCTGCTCGGCGTGCGCACTGCGGACGCGAATGTCCTCGCCGGCCGCGGAGTGCCCGTCAGAATCTACGTGCCCTACGGGGACGGCTGGTTCCGCTATTCGATGCGCCGCTGGGCCGAGTCCGTAGGCCGATAAAGCCACCCCCGCGAGGGCGTGGGACGATGCTGACATGGCCTACACCAGGGAGCAGGTGCGGGAAGCCGTGGAGCGGGCGGGGGACGAGCATTGGCAGGCGCTCATTCGACATCACGAGGATGCCTATCCCGCGAGCCGGCCCACGCCGGGCGATGTCTGCCGGGCTGAGGCCGAGCGGCTCAACCAGCTCGACCTCGGCGACGCCGCGGATCTCACTCTGGTCGAGACCCGCGTCGAACGACGCGATTCCACCGTTCGCATCGTTCACGTCTTCGAGTACGGGCCTCACAAGACGCGTCTGCTGACGGAGGAGTTCGAGGGGTACGGAGGCGACGAAGCGGAAGAGTGATGCCTAGTGGTCGCCTCCGCAAATACGCTCGTGTTCGGCGGCTGCGAACCTTCGCCTGGCCGCACCCGCGATGCTCGTCGATGCCCTGCATCGACTGCGCTCGCGTGCACGCCCATGCTCGGTTCTCGCTCGCCGAGCCACGACCGTATTTCCGTCGGAGACCACTAGCTTTCGCAGTCCGCTCGCAGCCGCCTGATCCGCTCGGCGTCGAGCGGCGCGGTGCGCCGGCCGCCGCGGCAGGCCGCCGCGCGCACAGCCGCTACGTCGGCGCCGGTCGCCCGGACCAGGCTCAGGTCCTCGGCGCGTAGGGCTCCGGCGAGCGCCATCTCGAGCCCCGCGGCGTGCCCTTCGGCCACCAGCGCCTCGACCGCTGCCGGGGTGAGCCAGTGAAACAGCCCGCGGCCGTCCTTGACCGCGGTGTCGAGCAGGCAGCCCTCGACGCTCGCGCGGCGGGCGGCCTCGACGACGGCCCCAGCCGGCAGGGGCCGGCCGGACGCTCGCTCGGCATCGGCATAGGCGGCGGCAATCACGGCCGCCCGGCCGTCGACGGCGTCGCGAACGGCACGGAGGACCGCCACGGCCGCCTCCATGCTGGACGTCCCCAGGCCCACCTTCACGTACGCGGCGCCGGAGCGCGCGGCGCCCAGGGCGGCGAGCGCGGCGGTGCCGGGCACATTGGGGAGATCGCCGATGGCGGCGCTCACGGGACGCTCCGGCGGCACGACCCCGCGGACTCGCTCGATAACGCCGGGGCCGGGGGCGCCGAGTGGGCCCTCGGCGGGGTTCTTGACGTCGACGATGTCGACACCTCCCTCGACAGCCATGCACGCCTCGTGGGCGTCGGTGACGCTCACGAGGAGCCTCATCCGACCTCCACACGCGCGGCGTGGTTGTCGAAGCGCACGACGTCCACGCGCCCGGCGCCTGCCAGCTCGTCTTCCATGCGGCGAGCAAGCTCACGCCCCGCCTGCTCGTTTCCGACGATCCCGTAGACGGCGGGTCCCCACGAGCTCTGTCCCGCACCTGCCGCCCCGAGGCTCAGCAGCGCGTCGACCAGGGCGCCGGCCCGCGGGTGAAAGACCCCGCCCTGAACCGAGGCGAACGACTCGCCGACGAGCCGCTGGACACGCGTGAGCGCGGAGCCGAACTCGGTCAGGTCGCCCTCGGCAAGCGCGGGCAGCAGCGAGGTCAGCACCAGCTGCGCGATGAGCGCCGCACGGTCGGAGTCCGGGCGCAGCCGCCCGAACGCCTCCTCCTCCGCCCGCCCCGAAAGTCCCTGCTCAGCGTGGGGGACCACCAGTACACAGCGCCATTCGTCGGGCATCGCGTGGCGGGCGAGCAGCGGGGCCGGCTGCTCTACACCGGGGCGCACACCGCCCTCCACCACCAATCCGCCGAGGGCGAACGTCCACAGACCCACCGCCGAACGCGCGCCACGCCCGGCGGCCTGCGCGATCGCGCGTGGCTCGGGCGTCTGCCCGGCGAGCGCGGCCAGGGCGGCTGTGACGGCGAGGGCGAGCTTCGTGCCCGAGCCGAGGCCGACATGCGCCGGGATTGCCTCGAGCACGCGGACCCGGGCGCCGCCTGAGATCCCGAGCTGCTCCCGGCAACGCCGGGCGACGGCGAGCGCGCGCTCGCCGTCGGGGCCCTCCGCGGTTACGTCGTCGCTCGGGCTCGCCTCGACTACCGCGGCCGGGCGGCTGAGTGCCACGCCGAGCCCACCGAACCGGCGTGCGCGGTCGCCGGCCACGTCGAGCATGCCCATGTGCAGCCGCGCAGGCGCCTCGACGCGAACCGACGTCATCCGCCTTCCGCCGCGGCGCGCACGTGCCGGCGCACGAGCTCCCACGCCTCGCGCTCGCGCGGCCCCGCCGTCTTGTCGACGAGCACCTGGAGGCGCTCCAGCTCGGCCCGGATCTCCGCAGGCGGGAGCCAGCGCGCGCGGGAGGCGATGATCGATGCCTCGAGCACGGCGTGACGGGCCCGGTTGAAACCGAGGAACTCGCGGCCTGTTCCGCGACCCACGACGCGGGTGCTGACCCGTGCGCGCGGCCCGCTCGCATCGATCGCCGCAACCCTGACCTCGCGCCAGGAGCAGGCGTCCGCCAGCACGGCCCCGTCGATCTTCTCCGTGGGGCGCGTGGGCGGATGCGGGTCCCCCAGCGCGGCCTGCGTGAACAGCAGGATGTCGTCGGTGAGGTTGACGGCGGCCGCGCCGGTCGCCCAAAGGTTGCGCAGCGTCCGCGTCGAGCGGTAGGGCTTGATGACGATCGTCTCGTCGCCCCACTCCACCCCCATCGCCGCGCAGTTGACCGTTCCGTCCGGGTTGATGGTGGTGGTGACCGTCTCGACGATCGCGACCCCGGGCAGGCGCTCGCTCATCCCCAGAAGGACCGCTCGAGAACGTCGATGTCCACGGCCCCGGCGTGAAAGCTGCGCCCGCTCGACACGCTCGTCAGGCGCACCTCTGCCGGGCTGAAGAGCAGCGGGTCGATCTTGTAGAAGTCCCAGTCCGCCCGCTCGAGCATGTCGCCGAACGGCTCGCCGTAGTCGTCCGAGGCTGACGCCGGCAGGCGCGGCACGATCGCCTCGAGCTCGTCGTCGGGGGCCTCGACCGTTAGTTCGACCTGGCCGCCGTAGAGCACCGCGTCGTTCGTGCGACCGATCGCCTCGGGGTCCTTCCCTGCAACCGGCGGCAGCGGGCAGCTCCCGAAGCCGCTCACCACGCTCCCGACGTCGAACTCGAGTTCGTGCAGCTTGTGCAGCGCGGTCTCGACCACGCGTGCGGCGACCTGCACGCTGCCCGTCAGGCTCGCGGTCGGAGCAAAGAGCAGCGTCAGCTCCGCAGCGGGCACCCCGGCCCGCTCGGCCACGTAGTCGGCGACCGCCTCGGGCGGCGCATCACGTGTCTCGAGGCACAGCACCGCGCTCCGCGCGCGCTCGTCGACATCGAGGTCGTCGTACAGGTCCTCCGCCCGGATCAGCGCCCGGCCCGGTCCGCTCGCCATCGCGAAGTAGTCCTCGGGATCCAGGCGCCAGCCCGCGTACTGCGACCCTAGGCAGGCCAGCGCGGGGCGATCGGTGACCACTGTGAGCCCGGGAAGCCAGCGCTCCTCGAGCGTGAGCGGAGCGAACGACACACTGCCGAGGCCGCCCATGCAGATCTCCGCGAAGCGCCGTCCGGCCTCGAGGCCGCCTGGAACCGCGCTGCCGCAGTCGATCAGGCGCGTACCGTTCGGCAACTTGGTCGCGGCCACGCGCAGGGCCTCGGCCTCGGCGGCGAGGCGGTCGGCGAGCCCGTGGGCCCGATCGTTCAGCGAGAGCGTCACGATTGGGGCGGGAGGATAGGCCCGTCAGGCGAGCGCGCGGACCCCCGTGCGCTCACCGAGCTCGGTGCGGAGCGCCGCCGCCCGCGCCTCGAGGTCGGCGAGAACGGCTTCAGGGGACGACTGGACCGAGATCAGGGTGCAGATCGGGTGGCCGGCGGCGATCCGCTCGTGCGGATGAGGCACGTCGCGGATGCCGCGCTCGGGCCAGCCGCCGGTGTCGCCGACGCGCAAGTCTCGGGTGGCGAAAAGGATCGCCTTGCCGGCCGCCCGGCGCGGCGCGGGAGCGGGAGCCCCCGACGGCAGGCGCCCGGCGCAGCCGTCCAGGTGGGCGGCGAATACGCCCACCTCGTGCGCCGCCTCGACGCATTCGAGCGACCCCGTCGGACGCGGATTGACCTCGACGACCCAGGCACGCTCGCCGTCCCACACGAGGTCGACGCCGAACAGACCGCACAGTCCGAACTCGAGCGCGAGATGCGCGCAGATCCTCCGCGTGACTGCCTCCAGCGCCTGCCGCTGCGGCTCTCGGACCCGCGGCGGCACGAGGTTGCCGCACCACGCGTAGCCGCGCGCCCCGAGCGCACGGTGTCCAATCAGCTGCTCGCTCAGGCCGAGCACGACGGCCGACCGCCCGTCGGCGATCGCCACCGCCGAGCACGCGAGCCCCGATATGCGCTCCTGCACCACGACGTCTCCGTCCAGCGCCCCGCCGCGCCACTCGCGAATGCCGCGGCCGCCGCCGCTGCGGAGCGGCTTGCGCAGCCAGCGGCGTGAGCGCTCGGCGAGCCGCGGTGCATCGCAGGCGGCGAATGTCGACGGATAAGCGAGGCCGGCCGCGTGCAGCGACGCTCCCAGCAAGGCCGGGTCGCGCACGCGCTCGAGCACCTCGGGCGGGCACCCGAGCAGTCGCCTGCCTGACGCCAGCCGAGCGACGAGCCGCGGTTGATTCTCGAGTCCCGCGCCGTAGATCACGCTGGGCGCGTGGATCTTCTCGGCCGCTTCGACCAGCGCCGCCATCCCGCCACGGCCGCCCAGATCGCGCAGCGCGGACACGCTCGGGCACAGCCGCTGCAGATCGAGGTCCCCGAAGCGGTCGAGCGCCACGACCTCGTGCCCGGCTCTCACCGCGAGGTCGGCGAGCATGCGCGCGCTGACCGAGACCAGCAGGATCGGCTCGCTCAGAGCACGCCCTCCAGGAGCGCCACGAAGAGCACGGCGGTCACGAGGTCGGCCGTGGTTCCCGGGTTGAGCGCGTTGCCGTCGTGGCGCAGAGAGGCGTCGAACTCGGCCAGCGCTGTCCGGCCGGCCGCGTCGCGCACGCCGCCGGACGCGAGCACGCGCTGGGCGCCTGCCGTGACGCGCCCGGCGGCTGCGGCGCCGCGCTTGCGGGCGATCAGTGTGTCCGGAACCGCGGCGAGGAGCCGGAGCGCCGACTCGACGATCGCGTCGCGCGCGCCCAGCCCGTCTCCCTGAGCATCGGCGAGGGCCGGCAGGCCCAGCTCGAAGGTCACTGAATAGTCGGTCACGTACTCGCTTGCGATCGTGTCGCGCCCCGCGGCCGCCGCCATGGCCTCGCGCAGGGTCACGCGGGGGTTCCCGCGCACGTCGTGCTCGACGGGCTCGTCGAGCCCGCCGGCGCCCGCCAGGCGAATCGCCTCATAGGCCGATCGCGCGTCGTCGACGGTGAGTGCCCGCAGAACCTCGCCCAGGCGTTCGCGGAGCGGCCGATCGCCGGCTCCGAGCGCGGCGCGGGCGAGCGGCGCGAGCAGCAGCGCGATGCCGAGGTTGGCGTTGGCTCGCGTCACGCCGCGCGCGGTGCGCACTCCCGCCAACACGGTCTCCCCGATACCACGCTCGCCCGCGCGGCCGAGCTCCGGACCGAGCGCGATCCCGCTGCGGAGCATGTCCTCGTAGGAGGTGTCGTCGAAGTCGTGGCTCGGCGTGATGTTCCCGGGCTTCTCGGCGCTTGCCTCCAGCACGCAGGCGAGCTGCGCGGCGCTCACGAGGTCAGTACGCGCCGTCTGCTTGACCCGCGTCTGCGGCATGCGTATAGCTTGGCGGGTTGGCGTCGACCGGAGATATGGCGCAGCGACTCGACGACGTGCGCGCCGTCGTCACGGGCGCGAGCAGCGGCATCGGCGCCGCCATCGCCGAGGCATTCGGGGGGGCGGGCGCAACCGTCCTGGTGACACACCGGGACAGCGAAGAGCAGGCATCGGCGGTCGCCGAGCGGATCGGTGCACAGGTCGCCCAGGCGGATCTGGGTACCCGCGCCGGCTGTGAGTCGCTGGTGACGCAGGCGCGGGAACGGCTCGGCGGACTGGACGTGTGGGTAAACAATGCCGGTGCGGACGTGGTAACCGGCGAGGCGGCCGAGTGGGACTGGGAGCGCAAGCTCGACGTGCTCCTTGCGGTCGACCTCAAGGGGACCATCGCGTGCTCGTACGCCGTTGGCGCGGTGATGCGCGAGCAGCCCGACGGGGGGACGATCCTGAACATGAGCTGGGACCACGTCAGCGCGGGAATGGAAGGCGAGAACCCCGAGCTGTTCAGCGCCGCCAAGGGTGGCGTGCTCGCCTTCAGCAAGAGCCTGGCGCGCAGCCTCGCCCCCAGGGTCCGCGTCAACGTGCTCTGCCCGGGCTGGATCGAGACCCGGTTCGCGCGGGAAGCCGACCGCGACTTCCACCGCTCGGTCGGGGAGTCCACACCCCTCGCGCGCTGGGGCCGGCCGGAGGACGTCGCCGCGGCCGCGCTCTGGCTCGCGTCACCCGAGGCGAGCTTTGTCACGGGGCAGGCCATCAACATCAACGGCGGCGTTGTGATGTAGTGACCTCGAAGGAGGCGATCGCAGTGGAGACAACAGCAAAGGAAAAGGCCTACAGCGACGAGGAGGTCGAGGCCAAGATCCAGGAGCACGGCCTCGACGGCTGGTACCTCGACGACGGGTGGCTCCGGCGCAAGTACAACACCGATGGCTGGCCGACGACGCTGATGCTCGTCAACACCATCGGCTTCCTGTCCGAGGCCGCCTACCACCACCCCGACCTTTCGGTGACCTGGGGCAAGCTGTGGGTGAAGCTCAAGACCCACACGGCCAACGGCATCACCGACAAGGACTTCGCGCTGGCGCGTGTGATCGAGGACCATGTGCTGTGGCGGCCGGAGCAGGACAGCGCTCTCGAGGGAACGCCGAACAAGTTCGTCCGTAGCAAGACCTAAGACGCCGCCGCATCAGACACGCCCGTGGCCGAGCGGCTCCTGTTCGTAACCGGCAAGCTCGCCGCGCCGGCCCTCCGCGACACGCTGGCGCGAGCGCAGCTGCCCTTCGACTACGAGGTCGCGGTCATGAAGATCACGGTCGCAGCGCTGATGACCACGACCTGGATCGCGCGCTTCCTCGAACCCCCGGAGGCGGTCACGAAGATCATGATCCCGGGCCTCTGCGAGGGCGAGACCGACGTGCTGGCCGAGCGCTTCGCGCTTCCCGTCGAGAAGGGCCCGGCTGACCTCAAGCAGCTGCCGAGCTGGTTCGGGCAGGCCGACGCCCGTGCCAGCTACGGCCCTCGGGACATCCGCGTGTTCGCGGAGATCAACCACGTTCCGAGGCTGAGCCGCGAGCGCATCCTCGAGCTCGCGGGCTACTACCGCGACGCCGGCGCCGACGTCATCGACCTCGGCCTGTCGCTCGACCGCCGCTGGCTGGACGAGGGCCCCGCCGTGATCGCCGAGCTGCGCGACCGCGGCTTCGCCCTGAGCATCGACACGATGGATCCCGAGGAGATCCTGATGGCCGATGAGGCGGGCGTGGACTATGTCCTCAGCCTCAACGGGTCCAACCGCGACCTCGCCGAGCGCCTGCACGCGACCCCCGTGCTCATCCCGGACACGCCGGAGAACCTCGACAGCCTTGAGGCGACGATCGCCCACCTCGAGCGGCTCGGTAAGCCCTATCTCGTCGACCCGATCATCGAGCCGATCGGGACGGGTTTCGCGGCCAGCCTGGGGCGCTACCTCGAGGTGCGCCGGCGCCATCCCGAGGTGGAGATGTTCATGGGGATCGGCAACCTCACCGAGCTGACCGAGGCTGACACCACCGGAGTGAGCGCGCTGCTCATCGGCTTCTGCCAGGAGCTGGGCATCCGGAACGTGCTCACCACCGAGGTCATCGCCTGGGCGCACGGGGCCGTCCGAGAGGCGGTGCTGGCGGCGCAGCTCATGTACTTCGCGCAGGAGCAGGGCACGCCGCCCAAGCATGTCGACGGGCGGCTGCTCACGGTTAAGGACGAGGACCTGCGTCCCTACGAGGAGTCCGAGCTGCGCGAGCTGCATGCCCAGGTCACGGACCCGAACTTCCGCATCTTCGCCGACAGCGAGTGGATCTACGTGTTCAACGCCGAGCTCTTCGTCAAGGGCACGGACTTCAACGAGATCTTCGACCAGCTCGGGGTCGACGAGGCGACGCATGCCTTCTATCTCGGCAAGGAACTGATGAAGGCCACGATCGCCCGGGCGCTGCGCAAGAACTACCGCCAGGAGTCCCCGCTCGACTGGGGCTACCTGACTTTCGAGGAGCCGCGCCGGGAGCGCGTCCGCCTGACAACAGGACGGAAAAAGTAGTAGCTTCCCGCGTCCGAATCCGGACCCAAAAAGCGGACTCGAAGGGGGAGGTACGCCGTGGCCGTGACTGCCGAGAGCCTGGGCTTGGACAAGCAGAACGGGGCGACGCTCGGGCGAATACTCGGACGGGGCAACATCGGAGAGGCCGAGGAGGGATCCGACGGCAAGATGCGCGCCACCATCCGGATCCCAGAGGACGAGCTGGTGTATGACCCCGGGGTCCTCGTGCTGCCCCACGGGGGCGACATCGAGCTGACGCTGATCAACGATGACAAGAACACTCATTGCGCGGTCCTGCCGTGCAATGGCGACTACAAGTTCATCTGGTTGGTGAACCACTCGAAGGGGATAGCCAATCTCACCCTCGACGGGCCGGGCTACTACTGGTACGGCTCTCGCACGGGGAACGACGAGGGTCGCGGCTTGACCGGGGCGATCGTCGTGCAGGGGGACGCTCCGGAGGAGGCAAAACTGGATCGTCCGCCGCAGCCGCAGCCGTAGCTTCGACCGCTCGGCATCGACCATCAGCGTGGATAGGAGTACTTGATGGCAACTGAGGAATACGTTGACGCAGGCGAGGCCGTCGATAACTCGTCCCTGAGCGGCATCAAGGGCGAAGCGCCGCCGGTGGCCAAGGACGTCACCTACGAGCGGATTCTCGACGCCCGCTCCGAGCCGCATAACTGGCTCACCTACTACGGCGCCTACGACGGTCAGCGCTACAGCCCGCTCGACCAGATCAACAAGGAGAACGTCAACCAGCTCGCTCCGGCGTGGGCTTTCCAGTGCGGCTCGGTGGGCCTGCACTCGGGCAAGTCGACGTACTCGTTCGAGGCCTCCCCGATCGTCGTGGACGGGGTCATGTACGTCTCGGGCTGGGACGGCTGGATCTGGGCCCTGGATGCCCGGAACGGAGACATGCTGTGGCAGTACAGGCACGCGATCCCGTACGACGTGTCGCTCTGCTGCGGCAACGTGAACCGCGGTGTCGCCGTGGCGGACGGGCTGGTCTTCGCCACCACGCTGAACGCCCACGTCATCGCGCTCGACTGCGCGACCGGTAAGAAGGTCTGGGACACGACGTACGGCGACGTGCGGGCCGGCGAGAGCGCCACGGTCGCTCCCCTGGTCGTGAAGGACATGGTCATCGTCGGGAGCTCCGGCGGGGAGTTCGGTGTCCGCGGCCACGCCGACGCGTTCAAGCGCGAGACCGGCGAGCGCGTCTGGCGCTGCTACATGGTGCCGAAGCCCGGGGAGCCCGGCTCCGAGACGTGGGGCGACGAGGCCGGTGAGGCCTGGCAGCGGGGTGGCGCCAACTGCTGGGTCACGTCCACCTTCGACCCGGACCTGAACCTCCTGTACTTCGGGACCGGCAACCCGTGTCCCGACTTCGACGGAGACGTCCGCCCGGGCGACAACCTCTACACCGACTCCGGCGTCGCCGTGGACGTCGACAGCGGCGAGATCAAGGCGCACTTCCAGTACACGCCGCATGACGTATGGGACTACGACTCCGTGATGGAGCACATCCTGTTCGACCTCGACGGGCAGAAGCTGGCGGCCCACTTCGACAAGAACGGGTTCATGTACATCCTGGACCGCACGGACATGTCGGCGGTCCGGGTGGCGCCGTTCGTCGACCGCATCGACTGGGGCGAGGTCGACGAGAAGGGCAACGTGACGCCGAAGGTCTTCCCCGACAAGGAGGGCGACCCGGTCCACTTCTGGCCGGGGCCGGCCGGCGCTAAGGAATGGACCCACGCGTGCTACAACCCGAACACTGAGCTTCTGTACGCCCCCGTGCAGGACGTCGGTGCGACGGCCACACGGCGGCGCAGGGAGTTCAAGGAGAGCATCCCGTACTGGGGCGCGGGCGTCGCCGTGGACCTCGAGGACCACGCGGGGTACATCAGCGCGTTCGACCCACGCACGGGTGAGGAGCGCTGGCGCTGGACCAACGACGAACCGATGTGCGCGTCTGTGCTGACCACGGGCGGCGACCTCGTGTTCGCCGGCGAGCCCCACGGTCAGTACCACGCGTTCGACGCCGGGAGCGGAAACGAACTGTGGAGCTTCCAGTGCGGGAGCGGCCACCACAGCAGCCCGTCGACGTACAGCGTCGACGGGAGGCAGTACATCGCCGTGCCGACCGGCTGGGGCGCCTGGACCGAGGGGTTCCTGCCCGGGATGCTCGGGGCGGGCCAGGGAAGCTCCCTGTTCGCCTTCGCACTGCCGGAGTAGCGCTGCAATGGCAAGCTCACCAATCACGATCTGGAGTTGAGAATGGGCTTCTTGCTTCTTGGTTTCGACAGCTTCATCGCTTGCATGGCCATCGGGGCGATCGTCGACCGGCGGTGGCGTCTGCCGCTCGCCGCGGCGTTCGGCGTCGCCGACGGGGTCGCGTTCCTGATCGGGGCGGGCCTCGGTTGGACGATCTCCGCGGGGGTCACGGAGGTCCTCGAGGTCGGGACACTGGCCGCCCTGGGACTCTGGCTCATCGTCGTCGCCGCCGGCACACGGCGAGCCGCTGAGCTCTGGCCGCTGTGGGCCCTGCCGATCGCCCTGACGATGGACAACCTCGCCTACGGTGTGGCGAGCGACTATTCGGGCTCGCTTCTCGGGCACGCCGCGGAGCAAGCGGCGTCGAGCGCGCTGCTCGCGCTCGCCGGCCTCGCCGTGGCGGCTGCCGTGGCTCCGCGCGTGATCCCGGCGATGGAGCGTCGGGCGGTCGCCATCCGGTTCGCCGGAGCCGCGCTGCTTGTCGCGACTGGCGCGTTCCTGTTGATCGGTTAGTTAAGGTAGATCTACGTGTACCCCAATAAGGGAGGGGTTCCATTGAAAGGGACAAAGAGCCGTCGGGAGACCTGGATCAAGCCGGCGTTCGAGTTCGTCGACCTCTGCACCGAGGTCACGCTCTACCTCTACAACCGCCGGTAGGAAGTAGCCGGGATGTGGCCTCAGGCGCTCGCCTGAGGCCACGTTTCATCTCCTCTGCCACGTGCGCATTCGCATTCTCGGCTCGGCCGCCGGCGGGGGATTTCCGCAGTGGAACTGTCGTTGCCCGACTTGCGAGGCCGCGCGCGACGGAGTGCGGGCGCGGCCTCGGTCGCAGTCGTCGCTCGCGATCCGCGGTGACGAGGGACCCTGGTTCCTCGTCAACGCCTCGCCGGACGCGCGCCAGCAGCTCGAGGCACTCACGCCCGTGCAGGTCGACGGTGTGCGCGCACCACCGATCGCCGGCGTGCTGCTTACCGACGCGGAGATCGACCACACGGCGGGCCTTCTGCTCCTGCGCGAGTCGCAGGCGCCGGTGCGAGTGTTCGGTGCCAGGGGGGTCGAACACGCGCTGAGGAGCGGCTTTCCCGTGCTTGAGGTCCTGGAGCACTACAGCGGGGTTGCGTGGCGAACGCTCGAGCCGGGGCGGGTGAGCCAACTCGAAGGCTCGAGCCTCGAGGTCGAGCCGTTCGAGACGGGCGGCGGTGCGCCGCGCTACCTGGACGGGTCGGACGTGGAACTTCAGGCCAGCGGGTTCGTCTTCCGCGATGGCGCGACTGGAGGGGTCGCGACGTACGCCCCCGGTCTCGCCAAGCTGGACGACCGTGTGCTCGGCCGGCTCGCCGCATCCGACGTCGTGTTGGTCGACGGAACGTTCTGGCGCGACGACGAGCTCGACCGGCACGGCATCTCGACGCGCAGCGCGCGCGACATGGGACACCTGCCGCTCTCGGGCCCCGGCGGGACGCTCGCGGCGCTTGAGCGGCTGGAGCGACCGCGCAGAGTGCTCATACACATCAACAACACGAACCCGATCCTGCTCGAGGACTCTCCCGAGCGCGAGGCGGTCCGAGGCGCCGGCGTGGAAGTTGCCTACGATGGCCTCGAAATCGAGCCATGACCGAGACCGCCACGAGACCCGCGAGCGAGCATGCGCCGTGGTCGCCCGAGGACTTCATCGCCCACCTGCGGGCGCAGGGGACTCGCTACCACAACCTACACCCCTTCCACAAACGAATGGACGCGGGAGAGCTCACGCGCGAGGAGCTTCAGCGCTGGGTCGCGAATCGCTTCTACTACCAGAAGTGCATCCCTTTGAAGGACGCGGCGATACTGGCGAACTGCCCCGAGGTCGAGGTCCGGCGCGAGTGGATCGGGCGCATCGTCGACCACGACGGCACGACCGAGGGGACTGGCGGCATCGAGTCCTGGCTGCGGCTCGGCGAGGCGCTCGGCGTCTCGCGAGGAGAGCTGCTGTCAGAGCAGCGCGTCCTGCCGGGGGTGCGCTACGCGGTGGACGCCTACGTGACCTTCGCCCGCCGGAAGCCCTGGATCGAGGCGGTCGCGTCATCGCTCACCGAGCTCTTCGGGCCGGCCGCGATTCGGGTGCGACTCGAGGCGCTCGAGCGTCACTACGAGTGGATCGATCCCGCCGGGCTCGAGTACTTCCGTGCGCGGCTCGAGCAGGCGCCACGGGACGCGCAGTACGCGCTCGACCTCACCGTCGAGCGCTGCCGGACGCGGGAACAGCAGGAGGCTGCCGTCGCGGCGCTTCGCTTCAAGACCGAGATGCTGTGGGCGCAGCTCGAGGCCATCGAGCGCGGCGACACGCAGCCGCCGGGGCCGGACGCGTGACTCGTCCCCGCCTCGTCACCGGCGCGCGACTCCAGTTCGACGAGGTGCGCGACGAGCACGTGCTGCTCGTCCCCGAGGGTGTGGTCCGGCTCAACCCGACCGCGGCGGCGGTCCTCGAGCTGTGCGATGGGGAGCGCTCGCTGGACGAGATCGTCGGCGCTCTCTCAGAGCGGTATGACGGCGCCGATCTGCGCGACGACGTCCAAGGGCTGGTCGACGACATGACCCAGAGAGGACTCGTGGTCGATGCAGCAGCCTAGGCCCCTCACCCTGATCGCCGAGCTCTCGTACCAGTGCCCGCTCCACTGCCCGTACTGCTCGAACCCGCTCGACATAGGCGCCGAGAAGTACCGCCGCGAGCTCGAGACCGGCGACTGGACGCGCACCTTCCGGGAGGCGCGCGCGCTCGGTGTACTTCAGCTCGCGCTCACGGGCGGAGAGCCGATGCTGCGCCGCGATCTGGTCGAGCTGTGCGCGGGCGCGCGGGACGCCGGTCTCTACTCGTCGCTGATCACCGCGGGGGTCCACTTCACGCGCGAGCGCGCGGAGGCCCTGAAGTCCGCGGGGCTGGACCACGTTCAGATCTCGATCCAGAGCCCGGATCCCGAGGAGAACGACCGCATCGCCGGCAACCGATCCTTCGAGAAGAAGATCGCGGCCGCGCGCTTCGCGAAGGAGCTCGACTTCCCGCTGACGATCAACTGTGTGCTGCACCGGCAGAACCTCGATCGCATCGAGGAGATCCTCGACCTCGCGCTCGATCTCGGGGCGCAGCGGCTCGAGCTTGCAAACACGCAGTACTACGGCTGGGCGGTCGCAAACCAGGATGCGCTGATGCCTTCCTGGGAGCAGCTCCAGCGCGCGGAGGAGGCCGTGCAGCGCTTCCGTGAGCGGGTCGGCCCCGAGGTCGACGTCCTCTGGGTGTTGCCCGACTTCTACGAGGATCTGCCGAAGCCGTGCATGGGCGGCTGGGGCCGTGCCGCGATGGTGGTCGCCCCGAACGGCGACGTTTTGCCCTGTCAGGCGGCGTCGACGATCCCGGGGCTCGAGTTCGCCAACGTGCGCGAGCACCCGCTGGAGTGGATCTGGAGCGAATCCGACGCGTTCACGCGCTTCCGCGGGACGGACTGGATGCAGGAGCCATGCCGCACGTGTCCGCTCGGACGGCAGGAGGAGGACTTCGGCGGTTGCCGCTGTCAGGCGCTGCGGCTCACCGGCGACGCGGCCGCCACGGACCCGGTCTGCCGGTTCTCGCCGCATCACGACCGCGTGGTCTCGGCACGCGAGTCGGCGCAGACGGACGAGTTCCTCTACCGCGCGATCAAGCGGCCGGCGCGCGTCTGAACCAGCTGCGTGATCGCACTCAGTGAGGCCGGCGGTCCGGGCCAGCACTCGCGCACCAGGCCGGGCCCGGCGGCGCGGAGGACCGATCGGAAGGCCAGCGCGACGATCATCACGTCGTCGAGCTGCCCGGCCACAGGGATGAAGTCCGGAATGAGGTCAAACGGCAGCGCCAGATACCCGATCAGGGCGGCGAGCAGCAGCTTGCTGCGTCGCGGGACGCGGTCGCTGGACAGCAGGCGCCGGAAGAGGATGGCGCAGTCCGGAATGAAGCCGGCGAGGGCGCGGGCGTCATGCCGTCGTCCGGACAGCACCAGCGCCGCCACGAGTGACGCGTAGAGCGCCAGCACGGCGCCCGTGGCGGGCAGCAGCCAGGGCCACGAGAGCATGGTGTGATGATCGCAGGCCGCGGGGGTGGCTACGCCGCCACGTGCGGCTCGACGAGCCCGACGGCCGCCAGTCGGTGGTGGGGCAGGTCCGCCATGAACTCCCGCGTGGAGGCGGGAAGGACGTCACCCCAGGCCCGGGTGGCGTCCTCGGAGCGCGCCAGGATCTCGTCCAGGAGCTCCCGCGACGGCTCGCACTCGATCAGGCAGCGCAGGCCGAAGCCGACGTGCCAGCGCTCGTCGAGCTGGACCCGCTCCAAGCCCGCGCGGACACCCGGCAGGGCGCCGTCGGCCAGGTCTTCGAGCAGCGCGTGCTGGCCGGCGAGGAACACGACCCCTTCGAGCAGCATGTGGTAGAGGGAGACGCCCTCGGCCAGCCCGGTGCGGCCCGCCTCGAGCTCGGCTGCAGTCTCGGGCAGCCGGGCTTCAAATAGCTCGACCACCCCAGCCGGGGCGTGGGCCTTGGCCGCTTCGCGCCGCTCGTCGGGGGTGTCTCCGGGCAGCCCGAGCACCTCGGCGGCGACGCGGTCGAAGAACCGCGCGTGGCGGTCCTCGTCGCGGCGCTGGAGAAAGAAGACCCAGGCCATCAGGCTCTCCTGGGATGCCAAGGTCGCCTCCCTGGCCGCGTCGGCGAACGGCTTGATGTGCTCGGAGACGGCGTCCTCGCCCACCCGGAAGCCGGCGAGAAGCGTCGTTAGGCGCCGCCGACGCTCATCCGGGAGCTCCTGCCACGTGCGGGCGTCCGGGGTGAGGTCGATGGCCTCCGGATTCCACTGCGAGCGCGCCACGACCCGGGAGAAGAAGTCGGGCCAGAAGCTGCGCTTCGGAAGCACGAAGTGCCCGCCCACCGTACGCTCCCAGAACGGCTCGTCAGCCATAGGGGCGAAAGAGTATCCACGCGCCGCCGGGTACAACCCCTCAGGTGAGCCGCTCCCGCGTGGGCGTAACCGGCGTCCAGAAGGTCATCCGCGGCCGCTCGAACGGCGCCGAGCGGCTGTTCTACGCAGACGTCGAGTGCTTCGTGGATCTGGGCCCTCAGGAGAAGGGCGCGCATGTCGCGCTTAATCAGTTCACGTTCTCGTTCTCGATCGTCATCCTGACGATGGTCGTGCTCGGCGGGATGGGCTCGATCTGGGGCGTCGTCGTCGGCGCGATCATCGTGTCGGCGATCAACACCTGGCTGCTGCCCAGGGTCCTTCACGACGTCCCCGGCAAGATGGGCTTGGAATTCGACCCGTCGGAGATCTCGGCCGGGGACAAGCGCCCCGAGGAGGCGGATGCGATCGACGACCTGCGTGCGCCTATCGCCACCAGGGCGTGACGCCTGATCCGCTCCGCGGCACCGGCGCGCCAAATCCGGAAAGGGTGTTGCCTCCGAAGGCCGAAGGGCGCGCCAAGTACCATTAGGCACATGTCCCTGCACGGTCCCTCGCAACGGATCATTTCGGAGCCGATCCAGCTCCAGGCGGCCCCGCCCGCTCAGCCGTCCGAACCAGCGCCGCGTCCGGAGCCCCGCAAGCCGGAGCACCTTCCCGAGCCGGAGCCCGCGGCACCATCGTGAACGAGGCGCCACTCTTCCCGGACCCGGTCCACGGACTGCGCACCTGGACCGTTGTCGGGGAGAGCGGGGCCGAGCGCCTGGCCGCCCCCCAGCGGGGCGAGGCGTGGCCGTCCGGGGGCGCCTGGGCCGAGGCCTCGTGCGCCCGGTTGCCGGAGCACCAGGCTCCGGCCCACGGCTGCTCCTGCGGCCTCCACGCACTGCATCCCAGCCGTCGGTCTGCCCGGCGCATCCTGTCGGCACGTCGCGAGATCCCGGGGATCGTCGAGGCCCGCGGGCAGATCGAGGTCCACGAGGAGGGCTTCCGCGCGGAGCGCGCGCGTCCGTACGTGCTCCTGCTGCGGCCGGGCGGCAACGCCCGTCTGCTCGAGCGGCTCGCGGTGGCGTACGGAGCGGAGGTCGTCGAGGTGGACGGCGCCGAAGCCGTGCTGGCCCTCTGCAGGGAACGGGCCCGCGGCCTCGACGAATTCGCAGTGGCGGGGATCCTGGGCCCGGCGACCGTCGACAGGTACCGGCGAGCGCGACGCGAGCGGATGCGCACCAACGCGCTCCGGGTCGCGGTCGTGGTCGCTATCGCGGCGCTGCTGGTCGTCGCCGGCCTAGCGCTGGCGCCCGATCCGGACGGCGAGCGGGTGCTTAAGGGCCGCACCGGCGAGATCACGGTCAACTCGCGCTGACACGAGGAGAAACCCTCCTCGCCCCCTGGAGTACTTGGGGACATGGGGGACGGAAGAGTCAGTCGCGCCCTCCGGGAGGGCAGGGCGCGCACCAGCGATATCAAGACCCGCGTACCCGAGCTTCGGGAGCGGGTCCCGGAGCTCCGCGAGCGGGTGCCCGAGCTCAGGCAGCGCAGCGGCGAGTTGGCGCGCCAGTACGCGAAGATGGACGTCTCCTGGGCGCGCTGCGGCTACGCAAAGGCAGCGCGCGCAGCGCTGCTCACCTTCGGGCTCGGTCCGATGATCGACTGGTACGTGCGCAAGCGTGTCGTGGGCGGCGAGGTCTTCGACGGGCTCGCCCATCCGGTCATCTTCGTGGCCAACCATTCCAGCCACCTCGACACGCCCACGATCCTGCGCGCGCTGCCCTCCAAGTGGCGCCGGCGCACCGCGGTGGCGGCCGCGGCCGATTACTTCTACGACACGCGTTGGAAGGCGGCCGGCGTCGCCCTGCTGTTCAACACCGTGCCCCTCGGGCGGAAGGGCGGCGGTCTGGGCAACGGCGCCACCGACCACGTGGACCGGATCCTCGAAGAGGGCTGGAACCTCGTCATGTTTCCCGAGGGCACGCGCTCTCGCGACGGCGATGTGGGCAAGGTGCATTCGGGCGCCGCGGTGATCGCGGCCCAGCACCAGATCCCGATCGTCCCGATCTACCTGAGCGGAGCTCACGAGGCGATGCCACCCGGTCAGAACTGGCCGCAGCGCAAGCCCGGCCCGTTCCTGTCGCGCCGGCACGAGATCGAGGTGCGCTTCGGCGATCCGATTCAGCCACACGGGACCGACGAGGCGCGTGACGTGATGGACCGAGTGCGCGAGTTCTGGGTCGGTGAGGGTCTCGCGCCGGTGCCCCCTCCGGCCCGCGCGCGGGAACGCCGGTTCGAGCGCGCACCCGCGCCAAGGACCATGGTCGAGCGCGGTCCGAACGGCATCGGTCCGGCAACTGCTCCGGTGCCACCGGAGGCTCCCGAGACGCGGCGCTCCGGCACCACCGTCTCCTGAGCCGGGCCGCCTTCCGCGAAACCTGACATCTCCTCCCCCTCGCGGCCGCCATTGCCAGCAGGACGCGGCGCGTATAGCGTCCGCACCGGGCAGGCCGTCAGCGAGTGGAGGAGGAACCTTGAAGAAGCTGATCAACGATCCTGACGCAGTCGTTCGAGAGGCGCTGGAGGGCATCGAGGCGGCACACGGCGATCGGCTTCGAGTGATGTACGACCCGTTCGTTGTCGTCCGGGCGGACGCACCGGTCCAGGGCAAGGTTGGGATCATCTCCGGCGGCGGCTCGGGCCACGAGCCGATGCACGGCGGCTTCGTGGGCCCGGGAATGCTCGACGCCGCATGCCCCGGCGAGGTGTTCACCTCACCGACGCCCGACCAGATGCTCGAGGCCACCAAGGCGGTCGACGGCGGCGCGGGCGTCCTCCACATCGTCAAGAACTACACGGGCGACGTCCTCAACTTCGAGATGGCCGCCGACCTGGCGAAGGGCGAGGGGATCGAGGTCGAGGCAGTGGTGACCAACGACGACGTGGCGGTCCAGGACTCCCTTTACACCGCCGGCCGGCGCGGAGTCGGAATCACGGTGATCGCGGAGAAGATCTGCGGCGCGGCCGCAGAAGAAGGCAAGGCGCTCGCCGAGGTCGCCGAGGTGTGCCGGAAGGTCAACGGCCAGGGCCGCAGCATGGGCATGGCCCTGACCCCTTGCGTAACGCCCGGTTCAGGTGAACCGAGCTTCGAGCTCGGCGAGGACGAGATGGAGATCGGCATCGGTATCCACGGGGAACCGGGCCGCTATCGGGAGCCGATGGAGCCGGCGGCGAAGATCGTCGAGCGACTCGCCACGGCGATCGTCGAGGACCTGCCGTTCGAGTCGGGAGACAAGGTGCTGGCGTTCGTCAACGGCATGGGCGGGACGCCGCTGATCGAGCTCTACGTCGTCTACCGCGAACTGAACAACTTCCTCGAGGGGCGCGGCGTCACCATCGAGCGTCAGCTGATCGGCGACTACATCACCTCGCTGGAGATGGCCGGCTGCTCGATCACGCTGCTCAGGCTCGACGACGAGCTGACTCGGCTGTGGGACGCCCCGGTGGACACGCCGGCGCTGCGCATGGGCTGAGGAGGCGGCCTTGAGCATCACCTCCAGCACGGTCGGCGACTGGATCCGAGGCTACGCCGCGGCGATCGCCGAGAACCGGGCCGAGCTCGTCAAGCTCGACTCCGCGATCGGAGACGGCGACCACGGCACCAACATGGATCGCGGCATGAAAAAGGCCGTCGCGAAGCTGGACGATGCCGGGGACCAGGACATCGGCGCCCAGCTCAAGGGTGTCGGCATGGCGCTCGTGTCCAGTGTCGGCGGCGCCGCCGGTCCGCTCTACGGGACCCTGTTCCTGCAGATGGGGACGGCCACGGCCGGCCAGGACGAGCTCGACCTGGCCGGCTGGACCGGCGCCCTGGAGACCGGAGTCACGGGAGTTCAGGCACGGGGCAAGGCGGAGCCGGGCGACAAGACGATGATCGACGCGTTGCTTCCAGCGCTGGACGCGCTGCGCGCGGCACGGGAGGACGGAACCGAGCTGGGCGACGCGCTGCGACGGTCAGCGGACGCCGCGGCGGAGGGGATGCGCGCGACCATCCCGCTCGAGGCAAAGAAGGGACGTGCCAGCTATCTGGGTCCGCGCAGCGTGGGCCACCAGGACCCGGGCGCGACGTCCTCGCAGCTGCTGCTCGAGGTGGCGGCGAAGACCTTCGGCAGCGACGGCTAGTCCGGCCCCGGCCGCCCGGGACGTCCCCGCCCGAGTCCGGGCGGTTTCGCCCCCGAATTGACATCGCCGGAGAAATCGAAATAGGCTGGCGCGCGCTTGCATCCGGCCATCCACGGAGAGGGAGGAGAGGCTCTTGAGCATCTTCGGTGCTGAGGTGATCGGGACGGCGATCCTGATTCTGTTGGGGAACGGGGTCGTCGCCGGAGTCCTGCTTAGTCAATCCAAAGCCGAGAACGCGGGCTGGATCGTCATCACGTTCGGCTGGGGCATAGGCGTCATGACAGGCGCCTATGCGGTGGGTCAGTTCAGCGGCGCCCACCTGAACCCGGCGGTCACCCTCGGGTTCGCCTTCCAGGGCAGCACCCCGTGGGACGACGTACCGGCGTACCTGGCCGGTGAGTTCGTCGGCGCGTTCATCGGAGCGACCCTCGTGTGGCTTGCGTACCTGCAGCACTGGGGCGCGACCGAGGATCCGGGGCTGAAGCTGGCCTGCTACAGCACGGCGCCGGCCATCCGCAACCCCGTCGCCAATCTCATCACCGAGATCATCGGGACCTTCTTGCTCGTCTTCGGGATCCTCGCCATCATCGCCAACGAGGCGACCGGCGTGTCGGGCCTGAACGCACTGCTGGTGGGCCTGCTGGTGTTCGGGATCGGGCTCTCGCTCGGGGGGCCGACGGGCTACGCGATTAACCCGGCGCGCGATCTCGGGCCCCGGATAATGCACGCGATCCTGCCGATCGCCGGCAAGGGCCCCTCGGACTGGGGCTACTCCTGGATCCCCGTCCTGGGCCCGATCATCGGCGGCGTCCTCGGAGCGCTGGCGTACGACTGGTGGTGGCCCGCGCTCTGACGCTGCCACATCTTCGAGACCGACACGAGAGGGGCTAGATGGCTAAGTACGCGGCAGCACTCGACCAGGGCACGACCAGCTCGCGCTGCATGGTCTTCGACCACGGCGGCCAGGTCGTGAGCGTGGTCCAGAAGGAGCACGAGCAGATCTACCCGAAGCCTGGCTGGGTCGAGCACGACGCAAAGGAGATCTGGCAGCGCTGTCAGGAGGTGATGCAGGAGGCGCTCGACGCCGCCGGCGCGAGCGCCGACGACATTGCCGGGCTCGGCATCACGAACCAGCGCGAGACCACCGTCGTGTGGGACCGCAACACCGGCGAGCCGGTGATGAACGCGATCGTGTGGCAGGACACGCGCACCGATCGCCTGGTGGACGAGTTCTCAAGGGACGGCGGCCAGGATCGGTTCCGGCCCAAGGCGGGCCTGCCCTTGGCGACGTACTTCTCCGGGCCGAAGGTGCGCTGGATCCTCGACAACGTCGACGGCGTGGCCGACCGCGCGGAGTCGGGCGACCTGCTGTTCGGCAACATCGACACCTGGTGCATCTGGAACCTGACGGGCGGTCAGCAGCACATAACGGACGTCTCGAACGCGAGCCGCACGCTGCTGATGAACCTGGAGACGCTCGACTGGGACGACGACATCCTGTCGGCAATCGGCGTGCCGCGGGCGATGCTGCCGGAGATCCGGCCGTCGAGCGCGCCGTACGGTGAGGTCAGCTCGGGCGGCGGGTTCAACGGCGTGCAGATCGCGGGCGACCTCGGCGACCAGCAGGCGGCGACGTTCGGGCAGACGTGCTTCGGGGTCGGCGAGGCGAAGAACACCTACGGCACCGGCAACTTCCTGCTGCTCAACACCGGCACCGAGCCGGTGCAGTCGGAGTCCGGGCTGATCACGACCGCCGGCTACAAGATCGGCGATCAGGACTGCGTCTACTGCCTCGAGGGCTCGATCGCCATCACCGGCGCGCTCGTGCAGTGGCTGCGCGACAACCTGAAGATGATCAAGGCAGCGCCGGAGGTCGAGGAGCTCGCGTCGTCTGTCGACGACAACGGCGGCCTGTACATCGTGCCGGCGTTCTCCGGGCTGTTCGCGCCGTACTGGAAGTCGAACGCGCGCGGCGTGTTCGCGGGCCTGACGCGGTACGTGAACGCCGGGCACATCGCCCGTGCCACCTTGGAGGCGACCGCCTACCAGAGCCGCGAGGTGGTCGAGGCAATGGACGCGGACTCGGGCGTCAAGCTCGAGTCGTTGAAGGTCGACGGCGGGATGGTGGCCAACGACCTCCTCATGCAGTTCCAGGCCGACCTGCTCGGCGTGCCGGTGATCCGGCCGGAGGTGGCGGAGACGACGTCGCTCGGTGCGGCCTACGCGGCCGGGCTGGCCACGGGTTTCTGGAACGAGGTTGAGGACCTGCGCGAGAACTGGGCCGAGGACAAGCGCTGGGAGCCCAAGATGGACGCCGCCCAGCGCGACGAGTACTACAAGTACTGGAAGAAGGCCGTCACGCGGACGTTCGACTGGTTCGAGGCAGACGAGGAGTAGGACACAGACGACCGCCTCCACGCGAGTCAGTTCCAGGGCAGCCCGGCGCGTGCGTCCCAGTACGCCGCCGGCTCCTCGACCAAGCCGCTGAGCCGCTGCTCGAGCTCGTCGTCCCAGGCGAGCTCGAGCGCGGCCAGGTTGCTGCTGAGTTGTGACACCGTCGCGGCCCCGCTGAGCACGACGTCCGCCCAGGGGCGCGCGAGCGCTGCCGCGAGCGCGAGCGCGTCCTCGCTCGTCCCGCGTTCACGGGTGGCCGCCACGAGCGCCTCGGGCGCAGCACGCGGAGAGAGGCGCCCATTGGCGAGCGCCTCCTTGACCAGGACCACGAGGCCCGCCCCGTGCGCACGCGCGAGCGACTCCTCGGCTGCGCGCTCGTGGAGGTTCCAGGTTGCCTGCACGGTGTCGAAGCCGCCGCTGTCCAGGGCACGGTCGATCGTGGCCGCCTGCTCTGGTCCGGTGACAGTGAGCCCGACCCGAATGCCGCCGGCGCGCAATGCGTCGAGCTCCTGGCGCACGGCCGAGTCGTCCAGCACGCCGCTGTCGAGCGTGGCCGAGTGGATCTGGTAGATCCCGAGCCACCCGCCGAGCAGCTCGCGCGACTCGCTCCATTGCGCCTGGAAGTGCTCCGCGGACAGGTCCTTGACCTCGTGCTCGGCCGCATCGATGCGCCAGTCCGCCGTGTAGCGATAGCCCCACTTCGAGCTCACGGTGACCTCCCCGCGCTGCAGTCCACGGCGCCGAAGCCACGACGCGAGGAACGCCTCGGCACGGCCGTACGAACGCGCGGCGTCGTACCAGCGCACTCCGCGCTCGTAGGCGGCGTCGAGCACGTCGTGCGCCGCGCTCTCCATCTCCTCCACGCTCGGATCGGCCACATCCTCGCCATGGCCGAGGTTGATGTACGCCGGACGCCCGAGCGCGGCGGGACCGAGCGCGATCCGCGCGCCTCCCATGCCGACAGCCTACGCAGGGTTCCCGGCCCGCGTGCCGAGCTCAAATAGCATTCGCGGCGTGGCAACCCTTCACGCCGAGCTGCTCGTGATCGGCGGCGGCGCCACCGGCGCCGGTGTGGCCTGGGACGCCGCGCTGCGCGGCTTCGACGTCATTCTCGTCGACCGGGCCGATCTTGCCGAGGGAACCAGCGGGCGCTTCCACGGCCTGCTGCACTCGGGGGGCCGCTACGTCGTCAAGGATCCGGTCGCCGCCGAGGAGTGCGTCAGGGAGAACGCGATGCTCCGCGAGGTGATCCCCGACTGCATCGAGGACACCGGAGGCCTCTTCGTGACGACGCCCGACGACGACCCCGCCTACGGCGATCGGTTCCTCGAGGGCTGCCGCGCCTGCGCCCTGCCCGTCGAAGAGCTGGACGTCGCCGAGGCCTTGCGTCTCGAGCCGCGCCTGAACCCGGGGATCAAGCGTGCGTTCTCCGTACCCGACGCGTCGATCGACGCTTGGAAGACGGTCTGGTCGTTCGCCCGCGGCGCGTCCGAGCACGGGGCGCGGATCCTGACCTATCACCGCGTGATCGACCTGCACCGGGACAACGGGGCGGTCACGGGCGCGCGCGTCCACAACGAGCTCACCGGAGAGAAGCTCGACATAGAGGCCCGGTTCACGATCAACGCGTCGGGCGCATGGGCGGCGCAGATCGCCCAGATGGCGGGCATCGGGGGCGTGGGGGTGATACCCGGCAAGGGAATCATGATCGCCATGAACCACCGGCTCGTGAACACGGTGATCAACCGCTGCACGATGCCGGCGGACGGGGACATCCTCGTCCCGATCCGGACCGTGAGCGTGATCGGCACGACCGATAGCCGCTCCGTGGATCCGGACGAGATCCCCGTGACCCAGGACGAGGTCGACCAGATGCTCGACGACGGGGAACGCCTCGTGCCCGGCTTTCGCCTGGCCCGCGCGCTGCGCGTGTGGGCCGGCGTGCGTCCGCTGTTCCAGGACGAGAAGGCCGGGGCGGTGGCCGACACCCGCGATGTGAGCCGGACGCATGCGGTCGTCGACCACCGCCGGCGCGACGGCGTGGACGGCCTGCTGACGATGTCGGGCGGCAAGCTCACGACCCTGCGCCTGATGGCCCAGGACATCGTCGATGCGATGTGCGACCAGCTCGGCGAGGTGCGTCAGTGCCGCACCCACGAGGAGAGGCCCCCCGACAACGAGCACGCGGAGCACTACACACTCGGCTCGCGGTTGCGGCGCCGTGAGGCGACCCTCCAGGAGGAGCAGCTCATCTGCGAGTGCGAGCTGATCGGGCGCAGCCGTCTGGAGCAGGCCATGCGGCGGCGGGGGTCGGCCAACCTGGACGACATCCGGCGCAGCATGCGGCTGGGCATGGGCCCGTGCCAGGGCGGCTTCTGCATCTACCGGGCCACGGGGATCCTGCACGGCGTCGGGCACCTCGACGGGGCCGAGGCGGCCCAGTCGCTGCTCGGCTTCCTGCAGGAGCGCTGGAAGGGCGTGTGGCCGATCCTGTACGGCGATCAGCTGCGCCAAGCGCGGCTGGACGACTGGATCTTCCAAGGACTGCTCGACGTCGAACACCTGATTCCGAACCCTGCGCAGCCGGCCGAGCCGGCTGCTTCGGGCCAGGGAGAGACGCCGGTGTGAGCCATCACGACGTGATCGTCGTCGGTACCGGCCTGGCTGGGCTGACCGCCGCCGTGCGCCTGGCCGAGAACGGCGCCCGCGTGCTGGTGCTCGCCAAAGGCGTAGGCGCGACCCACCTGAGCGCGGGGACGATCGACGTACTCGGCTACGCGCCCGACCGGGTCGAGCGGCCGGGCGAGGCGATCGGCGCGCTGGTCGAGGCTTGGCCGGGTCATCCCTACGCGCTCGTCGGGCCCGAAGGCGTGGCCGCCGCCGTCGACTGGTTCAAGGACCGCGTCGCATCAGGGCCGCTCGCCCCGTACAGCTACGTCGGGGGCAGCGACGAGAACATCCTCCTGCCGACCGCGGTGGGGGTTCCGCGCCCGTCCGCCGTGGTGCCCGAGACCATGGCCGGCGGCAACCTCCGCAGTGACACGGCCGTCTGCATCGTCGGCTTCCGGGCGCTCAAGGACTTCCACCCCACGCTCGCCGCCGACGTGCTCACGCGCTCCGGGGTGCGGGCGCGCGGCTTCGAGCTTGACCTCTCGCCCGAGTCGCGGGCGGACGTCAACGCACTCGGCTTCGCACGGGCGTTCGACGACCCCGCCTTCAGGGGCGAGGTGACCGGCCAGGTGGTCGGCCGGCTGGGCGCGGAGGAACGCGTCGCATTCCCGGCTGTACTTGGCATTTCCGATCCGCACGGCGCATGGACCGAGCTCGAGCATCGTCTGGGTCGCACCGTTTTCGAAATCCCCACCCTGCCCCCGTCGGTCCCGGGAATGCGCGTCCACAAGAGCCTGCACGAGACGCTGAAGCGGGCGGGAGGGAGGGTGATCCTCAACACGGTGGTCATCGGAGCCGAGGACCAGGGTGGGCGCGTCAGCGCGCTTCACACCCGCGTCGGGTTGCGCGAGGAGCGCCGCGGAGCGGATTGGGTCGTGCTCGCCACGGGAGGGTTCGCGGCCGGCGGCATCGAGCTCGACTCGCGCTGGAGGGCACGCGAGACGGCGCTCGGGCTACCCGTGAGCGAGATGCCGGGACCGGGAGAAGAGCGTTTCCGCCCCGGCTACTTCGACGATCATCCGATCGCCCGCGCGGGCGTGGGTGTGGACCGTGAGATGCGCCCGGTCAATGCCGCCGGCGAGCGGCTCTATGAGAACGTCCTCGTCGCGGGGGCGAGCCTGGCCGGTGCGGAGCCATGGCGCGAGAAGAGCGGCGACGGTGTGAGCCTGTCGACCGGCTTCCGCGTCGCGGACCTCATCCTCGCGGCGTCAGTGGCCGCGGAGTCCGAGGCTGAGGCCGTGGGCCGCTGATCCGATGGCCGCCCACGACTCCACCGATGTGCTCGGCGACCTGATGCGCGCGTCGCTCGACCACTGCGTCAAGTGCACGATCTGCGAGACCTACTGCCCGGTCTCGAACGTCACGCCGCTGTTTCCCGGGCCCAAGTACGTGGGCCCGCAGGCCGAGCGCTTCCGGGTCGACGACGAGCCCTCGCCGGACGCATCGCTCGACTACTGCTCGGGCTGCGGCATCTGCACCCAGGTGTGCCCGCAGGGTGTGCACATCGCCGAGATCAACACTCAGGCCCGTGCCGAGCTGAAGGCCACGCAGGGGATCACCATGCGGGACCGGATCCTGGCCCGCCCGACCCTCGCGGGCAGGCTCGCCACACCCGTCGCCCCGCTCGCCAACTGGACGCTCGCCAATCCGCTGCTGCGCCTGGTGGCGGAGAAGGCGGTCGGCATCGACCGCCGCGCACCGCTGCCGCGGTTCGCCGGACGCACCTTCCAGCGCTGGGCGCGCGCACGCCCCGCCCCGCCGACCACCGAGCGCCGGGTCGCCTTCTTCCACGGCTGCGGAGCGAACTACTACGAGCCCAGTCTCGGCGCGATGACCGTCGCGCTACTCGAGCACAATGGGCTCGCGGTAGAGGTGCCGAAACAGGACTGCTGCGGCCTGCCGCTGCAATCCAACGGCCTCTTCGACGACGCCCGCGGCTACGTCCGACGGCTGGCGTCCCGGCTCGCCCCCTTCGCCCGCGAGGGCATCGACATCGTCGCGACCTCAACCAGCTGCAGCCTGATGCTGAAGCGGGAGGCGCTCGAGATATTGGGCATGGCCGGCGAGCCGGATCTGCAGGCCGTGTCCGAGCGCACCTTCGACATCTGCGAATACCTGCTGGCGATGGACGAACGGGGCGAGCTCAACACCGACTTCCAGCCGCTGCCCGAGACGGTGACCTACCACGCACCCTGCCAGCAGCAGGGCCACGGCATCGGCAAGCCGGCGCTCGACCTGCTGGCGCTGATCCCGGAGCTGCGGACGATCGAGACGAGCGCGAACTGCTGCGGCATCGCCGGCACCTACGGCCTCAAGCGCGAGAAGTACGACATCGCGATGAAGGTGGGCGCCGGGCTCTTTGCCGAGATTGCCGACGCCGCGCCCGAGCGGATCGTATGCGACTCGGAGACCTGCCGCTGGCACATCGAGCAGGCCACCGGCGTGCGCTCGGCCCACCCGGTCGAGATGCTCCATCGGGCGTCGGGCCTGGGCGTGCCGTGGTAGGGCTGGTAATCGTTTCCCACAGCGCGGCGCTGGCGAAGGGCGTTACGGAGCTCGCCCGGGAGATGGGCGGCGGCGAGGTGGCCATCGAGGCTGCGGGCGGGATGGAGAGCGGCGAGGTCGGCACCGACGCCGAGCGTGTGCGCCAAGCCGTGGAGCGGGTCCGCTCCGCCGACGGGGTGCTGATCCTCATGGATCTGGGCAGCGCGCTGTTAAGCGCCGAGATGGCCGTGGAGATGGTCGAGCCGGGCGATGGGGAGATCCGGCTCTCGGAGGCGCCGCTCGTTGAGGGGGCGGTGGCGGCGGCGGCGCTGGCGGGGGCGGGCGCCTCGCTCGACGAGGTGGCGCGCGAGGCACGAGGGGCGCTGCGCATGAAGTCCGAACAGCTGGAGGCGGAGGAACCCGGCGGTGAGGAGGTGCTCCAAGCCGAAGAAGAGGACGAAGATGGCGCGAGCGAGGAGCTGCGTCTGCGGGTGGAAAACCGGCTAGGGCTGCATGCGCGACCCGCGGCGCGCTTCGTTGGCGCGCTCGGTGGGCTGGATGCGCGCGTCGAGGTCTCGAACGCCACACGCGAGCGCGGCCCGGCGGATGGACGCAGTCTCACCGGCCTCGCCACGCTCGCAGTCGCCGAGGGCGATGAGATCCTGGTTCGCGCGCGGGGGGACCAGGCCGCCGAGGCGCTCGACGCGCTGCGCCTGCTTGCGGCGGAGAACTTCGGGGACGCGCCGGAGGACGAGCCGATCGCTCCCCAGGCGGCGCCGGCCAAGCCGGCTGAGCAAAGCGAGGCCGGCGGGCCTTCCGCTCCCGGCACCCGGCTCCGCGGCGTAGCCGCCTCCCCCGGCATCGCGATCGGGCCCGCGCGGCGCCTGCGCGCACGGGAGCTGATCGTGGAGGACGACCCGGTGGGGGCGCCCGCCGAGGAGCGGGCGCGGCTCGACGCTGCCCTCGCGGCGGCGCGAGAGGAAATCGAGGCGACTCGTGACGACGTCATGACCCGCGGCGGCGCCGCGGCGGGGGACATCTTCGGCGCGCACGCCCTCCTTCTGGAGGACGCCGCCATCGTCGGGCCGGCGCAGCAGCGGATCGAGGACGGGAGCAGCGCGGCGCGTGCCTGGCAGGGCGCGAGCGAGGACGCCGCCGCGGCATTCCGTGCACTCGACGACCCCTACCTGCGCGAGCGGGCGGTCGATGTGGAGGATGTGGCCCGGCGGGTACTCACCCAGCTCGGCTGCAAGCCCTCGGGGGACACGCTCGATGGGCCCGGGATCGTGGTGGCGGAGGAGCTCACGCCGGGCGAGGCTGCGGGCCTCGATCCCGGCGACGCCTGGGCGATTGCCACGGCCCGCGGGGGAGCCACCGCGCACGCCGCGATCCTCGCGCGCGCGTTTGGAATCCCGGCGGTGGTCGGGCTGGGTGAGGCGCTGCTCGAGATCCCCGAGGCCACCATGCTCGTGCTCGACGGGGGGGCGGGCGTGGTCGACGTGGAGCCAGGCGAGGAGGCGGTCGCCGCCCGGCGTGCGAGCCAGGAGGCCGCCGAGGTGGAGCGGCAGGCGCTGCTCGCCCGAGCCGCCGAGCCGGGCGCCCTCGGCGACGGCCGGCGGGTGGAGATCTTCGCGAACATCGGCAGCGTGCCCGAGGCCGCCCGCGCGGTCGAGCAGGGCGCCGAGGGCGTCGGCCTGCTCCGGACCGAGTTCCTGTTCCTGGACCGAGCCACGCCCCCGGACGAGGACGAGCAGGTCGCCGTGCTCATCGAAATCGCCCGCGCGCTCGAAGGCCGCCCGTTAGTCGTCCGCACGCTCGACGCCGGAGCGGACAAGCCCCTGCCCTTCCTGCGCCAGGAGCCGGAGGACAACCCCTTCCTTGGGCGCAGGGGCATCAGGCTCTCGCTGCACGAGCCGGATCTGCTGGGCACGCAGCTGCGCGCCATCCTGCGCGCGGCAGAGGAGCACCCACTGAAGGTCATGTTCCCGATGGTCGCGACCCTGGACGAGCTGCGGGCCGCCCGGGGGCTGCTCGAGGAGGCGCGCTCCGCGCTCGGCAGCGGGGCGGAGCTCGAGGTCGGCGTCATGGTCGAGGTGCCGGCACTGGCCCTGCAGGCGGCTAGGTTCGCGCCTGAGGTCGACTTCTTCTCCGTCGGGACGAACGACCTGGGCCAGTACACAATGGCCGCGGAACGTGGCAACGCGGCGCTCGCCGGGCTTCTCGACGAGGCGCGAATCCCGCTGCTCGGCCTGGTAGCCGACGTAGTCGAAGCCGCCCGGGCACACGGACGCTGGGTGGGGGTATGCGGTGAGCTGGCCGGCGAGCCCCACGCCGCGGTACTGCTGGCGGGGCTCGGCGTGCGTGAGCTCAGCATGGCCGCGAGCAGGATCCCGGCCGTCAAGGCGGCGCTGCGCGAGACCGACTCGGAGGCCGCTGCGGCAGCCGCCGGCCACGTGCTGGGGCGGCGCGCCGGGCGCCCGCTAGAGTCCGCCCGCTCGGCATGGCCATCTCCCTCGTGATTCGGAGCAGGATGCGCTCCGCTCGCTTCATCGCCGTGGGCACAGCTACCCGGATCTTCCTCACCCCGGTCGTCATGGCCCTGGTGCTCTACGGCGACGGAGAATCGGCCGAGCTCGCTGCCGCCGTGCTGTTCTCCCTTGCGGCCGCCACCGACTGGGTGGACGGTCGGCTCGCGCGCCGCTGGGGCGTCACTAGCAAGCTCGGCTCCTTCCTCGACACCACCGCAGACAAGCTGCTCGTCTCGGGGGTGCTGATCGCGCTGCTGGCCGCCGGCCGCGCGTCGGCCTGGATCGTGGCGGTGATCATCGGCCGCGAGCTCCTGCTCATGGGCCTGCGCGGGGTCGTGGCCTCGGAGGGTGAAGTGATGGTGCCCTCGATGCTCGGCAAGCTCAAGACGAGCATCCAATTCCTCGCCATCGCGCTCGCCATCCTGCGCCTCGGCGAGCCCGTCGGCGGCCTCTACATCGACGAATGGGCAATGCTGGCCGCAGCCGCCATCACCGTGGCGTCGGCGGTCGATTACCTCGTGCGCGTGCTCCCGGGCATCGTGCACGAGGACAGCACCGCGTGACGCGCGTCTTCCTCACGGGGGGCAGCGGCCTGATCGGGGGCGCGCTCGCGACGAGGCTGGTGGAGACCGGGCACGAGCTGGTGGCGCTGGCGCGCTCCGACGAGAGCGAGCGCGTCCTCGCGGCCCGGGGCGCCCGGGTGGTGCGCGGGGACACGCTCGACGAGGACGCACTGGCGTCCGGCATGGCGGGCTGCGTGCTCGTCTACCACGTCGCGGGCGCCAACGTCCTGTGCCCGAGAGACCCGGCCAGGCTCTTCCACGTGAACGTGCGCGGCGCCGAGGCGGCAGTGCGCGCTGCGGCCCGCGCCGAGGTGCCGAGGCTCGTGCTCACATCGTCCGCCGCGACGCTCGGCGAAGCCGCCGGCACCATGGGGGACGAATCGTCACCGCATCGAGGCACCTACCTCTCCGTGTACGAGCGCACGAAGCACGACGGCGAGGTCGCGGCGTTCGCGGCCGCGCGCCGGACAGGGGTCGAGCTCGTGTCGATCAACCCCTCCTCCGTGCAGGGCCCCGGACGCGCCGGCGGGACCGGCCGGATCATGATCGCCTACCTGAACGGGCGCCTGAAGGCGTTCGTGGACACGACGATCAGCATCGTCGACATCGCCGACTGCGTGGAAGGTCACCTCCTGGGTGCGGAGCGCGGCGTTGCGGGAGAGCGCTACGTGCTCAACGGGGCGACGATGAGCTCGCAGGAGGCGCTCGAGATCGTGAGCGGGTTGTCGGGCGTCCGCCACAAGGTGCGCTTCCTGCCCCCGTGGACGGCCAGGTTGGCCGGAGGGCTGGTCGGGGCAGCCTTCCGCCTGGGCCGCAGGCCAGCGCCAGTGTGCGGCGAGATGGTCCGGACGCTCCTGCACGGCCACCGCTATGACGGGTCCCGCGCGGCACGAGAGCTCGGCCTGCGCTACACCCCGGTGGCGGAGACGTTCGCGCGCACGATCGAGTGGGCCGTGGGGCAGGGCCTCGTTCGACGAACGTAGGAATAGGCGCCGCGCCGCCGGGTACCAGAACCCCATGGACGACGAGCGTCATCCAGCAAAGCCCGAGCAAAAGGAGAGCTTCGAGAGGGGGCACAAGGTAAAGCCCGTTTCACCCGAAGAGGAGCTCGAGCCCGACTTCGCCCGCGGGCTGCGCCATGGCGAGCCGGGCGAGGAGCGCCGCTTCAGCGAGGGCGTCGAGCACCCCGGCTCCTTCGAGGACAAGGTCGAACGTCGCTTCAGCGAGGGCGTCGAGGAGAAGGACAGGCCCGAGCGCGAGTAACATCCGGCGCCGCTCCGGAGCCGGTATCGTCGAGTTTCCCGACGAAGGAGGAGCGGTGGCTGCTGTTTGTCGTTCGTACGACGCCCACCCCGAAGCTCTGGCGGCGGTCGAGGCCGCGCTCTCAGCCGGCGTCCCCGGAGAGGACATCCTGGTGATCTCAGGATCGCCCACCAGGGACGCCCACGAGGAGCCGGTCGGCCAGTTCGGTGGCACCACCGAGCCCGGCGCTCCGGTGGGGGAGTTCGCCGGCGAGCCGGAGCCGCAGGGAATGTCGACCGGCGACTTCGCCAGCGCGCAGTACCCCCGCCGCGGCGGCAGTTTCGCCGACTCCGACACCGACGTGGGGACGAGCTACCCGGAGGGCGTGGAGCGGATGCACGTCCTGGGCCACCGGAGGATCACCCGGCTGCTTCAGGACGCCGGCCTCGACGAGGCCACCGCCAGGCGCGACGTGGAAGCGCTCCACAGCGGGAGGGTGCTCGTGCTCGTGAACGTCGCCGACACGGACAGCGAGCGAGTCTCGGTGCTGTTGGAGCTCTAAGCCGGTACGGACTCACCCGGCCACGGCCGGTTGGAGGGCGGCGTTCAGGCGCAGAGCCGGCGCGACGAGCCGTTCCGCCGGCCGCGGCCGCGGCGGCGAGAACGGCCGAGCGGCACTCGAGCTGGCCGACCACCGGCGACCCGGCCGGGGGACGCAGCCCGAGCACGTACTGCAGCTATGGCCGGAAAGTACCAAGCCCGAAACGAGGCCAAGCCCTCGTTGCGCGACAACGCGCCCGCCGATGCGGTTCGCCGCACGGCGGCTCAGTATCGTTCGGCGCGCCCATGAACGAGCGAAACGCGCTGTTGGGTACGGACGTGCAGGCGCGCCGGCCCTCCACCCAGGTGAGCCTGTCGCGCGTGGGCGTGACCGGCGTCGAGAAGGTCGTCCGCGTCCGCTCGAACGGCGCCGAGCAGTTGTTCTACGCAGAGCTCGAGTGCTTCGTCGATCTGGGCCCTCAGCAGAAGGGCGCGCACATGTCGCGCTTCGAGGAGATCGTGAACGAGGCGATCGACGAGGTGATCCTCGGCGAGGCCGCCTTCAAGGCGGAGACGCTCGCCTCGCACATCGCTGAGCGCGTACGCGACCGCCAGGATGGTCGCCGCGCCGAGGTCACGATCGCGGCCCGCTACCCGGAGTACAAGCGCGCCCCCGTGTCCGACCTGCCGACGCAGGAGATCTACACGCTGTTCGGCTCCGCCGTCGCCTCCACGCGCGGAACCCGGCGGCTCGTCGGCGTCGAGGCCCAAGGCATGACGGCCTGCCCGTGCGCCCAGGAGCTCGTGATGGACCGCTCCCAGGAGCGGCTGCGGGAGGACGGCTTCACCGACGACGAGATCACCCGCGTCTTCGAGGCCGTGCCCGTCGCCACGCACAACCAGCGTGGCATCGGCACGCTTCACATCGGCTGCCCCGAGGGCTGCGAAGAGGCCTTCGAGGCCGAGATCCTCCTGCAGATCGTCGAGTCGGCGATGAGCTCGGAGATCTACGAGCTGATGAAGCGCTCGGACGAGCTCGAGGTAGTGGAGAAGGCGCATCTGCAGCCGCGCTTCGTTGAGGATTGCGTGCGCGAGATGATCCGCATGGCCATCGAGCGCTACGGCCATTTGGATGACAACGCGTTCGTTTCCGCACGCCAGGAGAACCTCGAGACGATCCACAAGCACAACGTCGTGGCCGAGCGCCACGGCCTGCTCGGCGACCTGCGCCGCGAAGTCGATTCCGGCGAGCGCGTGCCGCACGGCGTGACGAAGCGCGAGTGGCTCGAGGATGTCCCCGGTCCGGGGAAGCCCTAGTGGTGTCCGACGGAAATACGGTCGTGGCTCGGCGAGCGAGAACCGAGCATCGGCGTGCACGCGAGCGCAGTCGATGCAGAGCATCGACGAGCATCGCGGGTGCGGCCAGGCGAAGGTTCGCAGCCGCCGAACGCGAGCGTATTTGCGGTGGCGACCACTAGCGCAAGCTCACCGCATCCCGCGGCCCGCGCGGGTTACGCCCGCTCAGCCCCGGCCTACGAGCGCGGCCGCCCGGGTTACCCGCCGGCCGCGGTGGACTTCCTGGCAGCGAGGCTTCACCTCGGCCCGGGTCGCACGGTGGTCGACCTCGCCGCCGGGACCGGCAAACTCACGCGTCCCCTGCTCACCACCGGCGCGGAGGTGGTCGCGGTGGAGCCGGTTGCCGAGATGCGGGCGGCGCTGCCGCGGGCTGCGCGGGCGGTGGATGGGACGGCAGAGGCGATGCCGCTGACCGCCGCGAGCGCCGACGCGGTCACCGTCGCGCAAGCCTTCCACTGGTTCGACGGCGATGCCGCCCTGGCCGAGATCCATCGTGTGCTGCGCCCGGGCTGCGCGCTCGCCCTGGTCTGGAACCGCCGGCGGTTGGACGAGCCGCTGAACCAAGCGCTCGAGGAGCTGATCGCCCCCTACCGCGCGCACACGTCCTCATTCCAAACGCGCGCCTGGCGGGCCGCCTTCGAGCGCACCAGGCTGTTCGGGCGGCTCGAGGAGCGTGTATTTGCCAACGAGCAATCCCTGGACGCCGACCACCTCGTCGACCGCATCGCCTCGGTCAGCTTCATCGCCACGCTCGACGAGCAGGAGCGGACGAAGGTGCTCCGAGCCGTGCGGGCCCTCGCCGGACGTGCCGGCGTGACGATTCACCACGACACCGAGGTGCAGGTGGCGGACCGGCTGGAGTAGCGGCCCAGCCGCCCCAACGCCCGCCCTTCAGCGCGGCGGGCAGTCAAGGATCATCCGGGCCCTGCCGCCACCAGGCAGGCCGCCAGCACCGCGACCAGCGCTGCGACCCACGCCGCGGCGGCGACCCGCCACCAGGTCTCGAAGCTCCCAGAACGCTGTTTCGTGTCGCCGGACATGCTGCTGCTTCTCCTTGGGCGCTGGGGATCGGATCGGGCCTTGCTGAACAAGAGCAAAACCCGCTGACCATTCGCTGACGTTTCGCTGACGTGTAGTGCCCGGCCGGGATACTTCTGCGGATGCCCGAGAGCAATGCCGACCTGATTCGCGGCGTCTACGGCTTCGACTGGGCCACCGTGGATGACCAAAGACGCGGCCTGGCGGCCGCAGAGGAGGTCATGGCGCCGGATCTCCAGGCGCGCGTCTCGCCGGAGGTCGGGGATCGCACGCTGCACGGCCTCGAGGGCTTCGCCGTCTTCGTGGAGGGACTGGAGGAGGACTTCTCGGAGTTTCGCTATCAGGCCGAGACCTTCGACGAGATCTCGCCCGACCAGGTCATGGTGACCGGACACATCCACGCTCGCGGCCGCCGAAGCAACATCCCCCTCACGGCCCCCTTCGGTCACCTCTGGACGCTGCGCGACGGGAGGGCCGTCAAGGTCGAGTCGCGCGCTCGGGGCTGAGGCCCGAGTCGCCGAGCGTTGTACGCTCGATGGGAGCCATGAGGTTGTTTCGGCGGCGTCGTAAAGGTGACCTGCTCGAGCTCGAGGACGTGGAGCGGAGGCTGCAGCCGCTCGCACGCCGTTACCTGGATGTCCGCGCGATTCCGCTCGAACGGGTGGTCGGCACCGAGGGCAGAGCCGCTGCGTTCACCCGTGAGTTCGAGCCTCGGCACGGGTTCAGTCGCGACCGGCTGCGCTCGCTGGCGGAAGCGTTTCCCGACGGTGGTTTTCCGCCGATCGTCGCCGTCAAGCTCGGCGAGTCGTATTTCGTAATCGACGGGCACCATCGTGTCGCGCTCGCCAGGCGCCGCGGCGGCGAGCTGATCGACGCCGACATCACCGAGTTCGTCGCTCCCGTTCCGCTTCCGCCCGGGGCGGACATGGTGGAAGTCGTGCGGCGTCAGCTCGAGCGCGTGTTCCTCGAGGAGAGCGGGCTCGCCGAAGCCCGCCGCGACGTCCGCCTCGCAGCGAGCCGGCCAGCCATCTATCTCGAGCTGCTCGAGAACCTCCAAGTCCACGGTTATCACCTGATGCGAGACCAGGACCGGGTGCTGAGTGGAGCGGAGATCGCGGCCGATTGGTACGGCGGCGTCTACGCGCCCACCATCGGCGCGATCGAGCGCGAGCGTCTCGGCAAGGACCTCCGTGACGCCCCGGACGCCGATCTCTTCCTCTTGCTCCACCGCCGGCGTCGTGACGGCTTTCCGTCCTGCGGGTGCCCACCCCTCGAGGAGACCTTTGACACCCTCGCCACGGATGGAGCGGACGAGCGCCGCACCAGCCTGGTACGCCGGCGGTGAATCGGTTCCGGGACACCGTGACCATCCGCGTTCCGCTGCCGCCCGATCAGGCGATGCAGCTATTCACGGCGCGGGGCGAAAGAGACTGGGTGGACGGCTGGGACCCAGAGTTCCCCGCAGGCGAGCCGGCCGAGGAGGGCGAGGGCACGGTCTTCGTCACGACCGCCGAGGGCCGGTCCACCTACTGGGTGGTCGTTGCGCGTGCGAGCCGCTGCGTGCGCTACGCGCGGACCACGCCGGGCTTCTTCGCCGGCACGGTCGAGGTGCGCGAGCGCAGCTCGGATTCACGCTCGACGCTGGTCGACGTCACCTATGACCTCTCAGCGCTGACTCGGCAAGGTGCCGCCGAGCTGGACGCCTTCGCCGCCGGCTACCAACAGGAGATCGGCGCGTGGGCGCTGGCCATCGAGAGCGCACTCGCGGACGACGGTGCTGCCTCGTGAAGCCGATCGAACTGGTCGAACGCTTGGTCGCCGCGCTGGAGACGAAGGACGAGCAGACCTGGGCACGCCTGGTTGCCGCGACCCTCGTCGTGCGCGATCTACAGCCGCCGCCGGACTGGCCGGCACTCATGCGGGGTCGGGAGGCGGTGTGGGACCACTTCAGACTCGCCGGCGACGTCTTCGAAGACTTCCACCGGGAGACCGAGGAATACCTCGAGATGGGCGACTGGGTAATCGTCGTCGGACGCTGGACCGGCACGGCAAAGGGGAGCGGCGTGCCTATCGATCAGCGCACAGTGCACGCCGTGCGGATTCGCAAGGGCAAGGTCGTTGAATGGGTCTGGAGCTTGCCCGACAAACAGGCGGCCGTCGATCACGTGCAGCGTCGGACGAACGAGTCCTCGGCGACTCCCGCCGCGTTTAGTAGGCGGCCGTGAAGCGCGCGCCTACGAAACTTCCACGCTCGAGCGTGTCGACGATCGCCGCGGCGTAGTCGAGAATCGTGATGCGGCTTTCCCCCTGCGCATCGGTGAGGGGGAGATCGCCGGCTCGGACTCGGTAGCGCCCGGTCCGCTCGCCCTCCACGAGGTGCACCGGCGGCGGGCTCGCGTAGGACCAATCGACCGCACCGTCGGCGTCGCGCAGGATCTCGAGCGCGCGGGTCTGGGCGAGCGCCTCGTCCTTGTACTGCTCGGGGAAGTCGGGCGCGTCGACGAAGCGGCGGCCCGAGGGCGCCAGCAGGCTTCCGCCGCCGCCGACGAACAAGCGGCGTCGCACGCCCGCTCGCGGCAGGGCGGTGAGCAGCGTCCGGGCACCGTTGGGGACCGTGTCGAGCTCGCTGTCGCCGCGAACCTTGAGCGCTGCCACAACGGCGTCGTGATCCGCGAGCACCGATGTGATCGAATCGACGTCGAGCACGCTCGCCTCGGCCGCTCTGGCGCCGGCGAGCCCTTGCAGGCCGTTCACGTGGCGTGCGATCGCGGTGACATCGTGCCCGCGGGCCAGCGCCTCGCGCGCGACGGCGCCGCCGAGATGACCGGTCGCGCCAATCACGGCGATCGTCATCGGCTCTGCGGGCGCGGGCGGCGACCAGCTCCGCTCCAGGAACGACGCGACAAGCGGTGCGATCTCGTCGAGGCGGTCCTCGAGCGCGAAATGCCCGGTGTCGAAGACATGCACCTCGGCGTCCGGAACGTCGTCCCTGAACGCGGAGGCGCCGGCCTCGACGAAGAACCGGGTCGCCCCGCCCCCAGACCACGAGGGTCGGCGGCTGGTGCTCCCGGAGCCACGCCTGCCAGCGCGGATAGGGAGCGACGTTGCTGTGATAGTCGAACGCGAGATCGACCTGGATCTCCTTGCGGCCGGGCAGCTCGAGGAAATGGTGGTCGAGGGTCCACCCGTCGGGCGAGATGGCCTCCCCATCCCCGGCTCCGTGCAGGTACTGGTCGCGTGTCGCGGCGAGGGTCAGGAGTTCGCGGATCTTGGCCTCGGCTCCTTCGTCCTCGGGGCGCAGCGCGATGAAGTCGCGCGCCACCGGACTGAGGCCGGCTTCGTATGCGTTGGCGTTCTGGATGACCAGCCCCGCGATCCACTCGGGATGCCGGGTGGCCAGCCGGAAACCGACGGGCGCTCCGAAGTCGAACAGGGACGCCAGGCCCGGCGCTACGCGAAAACCCGCGCGCGCCGCGTTAACTGATCTGTCCGGGGCACGCGCGGGGGCTCATTCGGTTGTTCCTCTCGCCATATCGATGGCGTAGGCGGCGTTTATCAGGCCGATGTGGCTGAACGCCTGCGGGAAGTTGCCGAGCTGCTCGCCGCTCCCAGCATCGATCTCCTCGGCGAGCAACCCGAGGTCGTTCGCGTACCCCACGAGCTGATCGAAAAGCCGCTCGGCGCGCTCGAGCTCGCCCGCCTGCGCGAGGCATGAGACAAGCCAGAACGTGCAGATCACGAAGGTGCCCTCCTCGCCGCTCAGCCCGTCGGGGTTCATCCCCTCGTCGTTGAGGTAGCGGAGCACCATGCCGTTCTGGGTCAGCTCGTCGGCGATCGCATCGATGGTCGACCGCATGCGCTCGTCGGTCGCCGGCAGGAAGCCCATGAGCGGCATCAGCAGCACGCCGGCGTCGAGCTCGTGCGCGTCGAACGACTGGGCGTACGCCTGCTTGTGCTCGCTCCAGCCGCTCTCCTCCACCGCGGCGCGGATCTCGTCGCGAGCGGCCGTCCACTTCTCCACGTCGGCGTGCTCGCCGAGGCTGGGCGCGAGCTTGACTGCCCGGTCGAGCGCGGTCCAGCACATCACCTTGGAGGAGAGGTGGTGGCGAAGCTCTCCGCGCATCTCCCAAATGCCCGAGTCCTTCTCCTTCCAGCGCCGCGCCGCGGTATTGGCGAGATCGGCGACGAACGCCTTGATCTCCGGGTGGAGCTCGCCGAGGCGCTCGCGGTAGAGGTGGAGCGAGTTCAGGAGCTCGCCGTAGACGTCGAGCTGCACCTGGTTCCAGGCGCCGTTTCCGACCCGCACCGGTGCGGAGTCGCGCCAACCGCGCAGGTGCGGCAGCTCGCGCTCGGAGAGGTCGTGGCGGCCGTCGATCCCGTACATGATCTGAAGCGAGCCCTCGCCGGCACGGCCACCGGCGGAGCTGGTCATGAACGAGACGAAGTCCTCCGCCTCCTCTGGGCACGCACCGATATAGAGGGCCTCGAGCGTCAGACTGGCGTCGCGGATCCAGGCATACCGATAGTCCCAGTTGCGTTCGCCGCCGACGGTCTCGGGAAGCGAACTGGTCGGGGCGGCCACCACGGCTCCGGTGGGTCGGTAGGTGAGTCCCTTGAGAACGCGGACGCTGAAGCGGACGAGCTCCCGGTGCGGCCCGTCGTAGATGTCGTGGTCGGCCTCCCAGGAACGCCAGGCTGCGGCGACGTCTTCGATCCTGTCGCGCACGAGCTCCGCCTCGCAGGGGGCGAGCGAGCGCTCCTCGGGCGGAGCCCAGCGGAGCGAGAAGCCCACCGAGTCCCCCGCGCTCACCGTGAACGCTGCACGCATGGTCGAGTCCTCGATCGCCACGGGCACACCGGCACGTACCGCCACACGCCCGACACCGCCGAAGGTGCGACCGCCTCCCTCCTCGAGCCGGAACAGCGGCTTGACGAGCCCGTACTCGGGCCGGGGCGCCAGCTCGAGCTCGAGCTCGACGCTGCCGCTCAGCCCCTCCACGGCGCGGAGCAGCTCGTGCGGCCCCTCGAGGCCGAGCTCGTGGCCACGCTGGCCCTCCGCGAACGCGAGCGCGTCCAGGAGGCGCACGCTGCCCGAGCCCGTTGTGAAGGTCGTCTCCAGGACAAGAGTGCCGGGTAGGTAGCGGCGCTCGGCGCGGAACTCGCCCGTAGGTCGGATCGACCAGTGGCCGGCGTCGGGGTCGAGCAGCCGGGCAAACACGGCGTCGCTGTCATAGCGCGGCAGGCAGAGCCAGTCGATCGAACCCGCTCTGTCGACAAGCGCCGCGCTGTTGCAGTCGGCGAGGAGACCGTAATTCGCGATCGGCTGGAAGCCGTCCGTCGCTTGCTCGGCCAGGGCAGCGGCTCTCGTTGCTGGATCGCTCATGGCGCTGAAGTCATGGGAGGCCTCGCGCCGTTACAGCCCCCAGCGCTGTAACACCCGCGCGGCCGGCGGGCACTAAGCCCGCACTGACCCGATGGAGGAAGGAGAGACTCGCATGGCGGAGACAGCCGCAGCCGTGAAGAGGACGAGGGGCCTGCGCGGGCTCGAAGGCAAGAACGTGCTCGTGACCGGCGGCAGCTCCGGCATCGGCCAGGCGATCGCCGTTCGCTTCGCCGAGTACGGCGCCAACATGGCGATCAACTACCTGGGCAAGCCCGAGGAGGGCCAGGAGACCGAGGACCAGCTGCAGGCGTGTGTCGCCAAGGTTCAGCGCGAGGGCGTCCGCGACGTGCTCGTGCGCGGCGACGTCTCGAACGAGGACGAGGTGGTCGCGATGGTCGGCCACGCCGTCGAGCGGCTCGGCGGCATCGACGTGCTCGTGAACAACGCCGGGATCCAGATCTCGCGTCCGAGCGACGAGCTTTCGAGCGATGCCTTCGACAAGGTGATCGCGGTCAACCTGCGCGGCGCCTTCCTCTGCGCCCGCGAGGCAATCCGCCACTTCCTCGCCGAAAACAAGCCCGGCGTGATCATCAACGTCTCGAGCGTCCACCAGCTCATCCCCAAGCCCGACTACCTCGGCTACTCGGCCTCGAAGGGCGGCATGCAGAACCTGACGCGGACGCTCGCGCTCGAGTACGCGGGTCGCGGTATCCGCGTGAACGGGATCGGCCCCGGCGCGACCGTCACGCCGATCAACAGGGCCTGGATCGACGACCCCGCGAAGCGCCGGGCCGTCGAGGAGCACATCCCGATGCGGCGCGCCGGCGACGCCGACGAGATGGCGGGCGTGACCGCCTTCCTCGCCTCCGATGACGCCGCCTACATCACGGGCCAGACGCTGTTCGTCGACGGCGGCCTGACGCTGTTCCCGAGCTTCGCCACCCCCTGGTCGTCTGAGTGACCGCCGCCGCGACAGCCGCGACCCAGTGGTGGGCGGGACCGGCTCTACGACCTCTACGCCGCGGCTGGACCAGCGAGTCCGGTGCGGATAGGGTCGCTCGTGGACTCGTGGGCCAGGTCCAGGAAGAGCACCGGACTTCTCCGGCCGCTGCCGAAGAGGCCGAGCTTCTCGCGCGCCTGCGCGAGGGAGACGAGCGCGCCTTCGAGTCGCTCGTCGAGTCCCACCACGGCAGGATGATTGCGGTAGCGCTCAACTACGTGAAGACCCGCGACATCGCCGAGGAGGTCGTGCAGGAGGCTTGGCTCGGCGTCCTGAGGGGCCTCGACCGTTTCGAAGGCCGCTCCTCGCTCAAGACCTGGATCCTGCGCATCCTCGTCAACACCGCCGCCACTCGCGGCGGGCGCGAGGGCAGGAGCTTGCCCTTCTCATCCCTCGCGCCGGCTGGCGAGGAGAGCCCCGCGGTCGAGCCGGAGCGCTTCCGCCCGCCCGGGGAGGCCTTCGCGGGACATTGGAACAGCTACCCCGGCGACTGGACCACGCTGCCCGAAGAGGCCCTCTCGGGGCGCGAGACGCTCGCGGTCGTCAAACGCGCGATCGCGGAGCTCCCCGAGTCGCAGCGGTCCGTGATCACGATGCGCGACATCGCCGGCTGCAGCGCAGACGAGGTCTGCGAGACACTCGAGGTGTCCCCCGGAAATCAGCGGGTATTGCTGCACCGCGCGCGTTCACACGTGCGCGCGGCGCTCGAGAGGCACCTGGATGACTGAGTCCGACGACCACATCACCTGCCGGGAAGTCGTCGAGCTCGTGACGGACTACTTCGAGGGCAAGCTGCCCGCGGACGAGGCGGAGCTGTTCGAGCAGCACCTCAACTTCTGCGAGGGCTGCGCCTGGTACGTCGAGCAGATGCGTGCAACCGTGACCGCTGTCGGGCGCATCAGCGAGGAGGACATCCCGCCCAAGGCCCGCGAGCGGCTGCTGACCGCGTTCAGGGACTGGAAGCGGTAGTGATCGCGCACAAGTTCCTTCGACCCGACGGAACGAGCGTGTTCACCGGATTCCGCTGGGAGCTCCCCAACGGCACGCCGGGCGAGTGGGTCGAGGCGAGCGCCGAGCCCTGCCGCAGCGGCATTCACGCATGCCGGATCTCCGATCTGCCCCTGTGGATCGGCCCCACCCTCTACGAGATCGAGCTCGACGGCGACCTTGTGCAGCAGCGCAACAAGCTGGTCGCCTCGCGCGGACGCCTCCTGCGTCGTGTCGAGGCGTGGGACGACGGCCTCCGCGACGCCTACACGCGAATGTGCGCCGACCGCGCGCACGAGCTGACGCACAGCGTCGAACCTCGGCTCGAGGCGTGGGACGCGGTCGTCGAGCCCTCGATTCGCGAAGGACCAGCGCTGCTCGGCTTCGTCGCGGCGAGGATCGCCGAGGAGATCTCGGGGCGCGAGGCCTACCACACCGAGCGTGCGAGGCAGGCCGCCTGGCTTGTCGAGCGCCTCGGCCTGGAGGCGTAGAGCCCAGGCCGCCGTGCGCCTCAGCTGGGACTGGTGGGCTCCACGACAACCGACGAGATCGCCGGCTCGCCGTGCAGATAGAGCGCCGACTCCATGTCAATCAGAGCGAACATCGGGGCGCACGAGTCAGACGACATCGCTACGGAGGCGGCCGACTCGGCGTCTCCGAGGCTGTCCCACCAAATGACCTCGATCCAGCGGTCCTCGGACGCCGAGTAGGTCAGGTCCCGCGAGATGAAGCCGGGCTGGGTCTTGGCCCAGTCGGACACTCGGTCGACGGTCGCGAGTAGCTGGTCGTTCGTGGCGCCGTCCTTCAGCTTGAAGACGACCAGCTCGAGAACCTTCTGATCCTGCTCTGCCGACATGGCTTTGCTTCATCCTTTCTAACGGATTATTCCGTGAGAACGATGAGTACAACACATCTCGATCTAACGTGCAACCCCGTTACACTCGGCACTAATGCGAAGCGCCCACCTGCTCGGCTGGCCGTGGCTCGGGGAGCCTCTCGCTCTCGATCTGGCCAACTCCGTGGTTCAGGTGCGGCCGGGCACGACGCTCGACCTGCTGGACTCCGAAGACCAGCTCGACGACTGGCTGTCACACGAGGGCAAGCGACTGCCCCGCATCGCGCCTACGCCCGATCGCCTCAGCGCGGTCCGCGGGCTGCGCGACGCCCTTCACGACCTGCTGTCGGCCGCCGCGGCCGACGGGCCGCTGCCGCCCACAGCCATCAAGACGATCAACGCCGCCAGCGCCCGCTCCGAGGGTCATCTCCGCCTGGCCCGGCGCGGCGGCGCGCCCGTCGCCGAGCTCGCAGGGTCGGGCACACCACTCGACCGCGCGCTCTCCGCGATTGCCCGCTCGGCGATCGAGCTCCTGGCCGGTCCCGACCGCGAGCGCCTCCGCGTCTGCCCGGCCCCGAGCTGCGGGATGTTCTTTCTCGGGCGCCCCGACCAGGAGTGGTGCTCGACGGCCTGCGGCAACCGAGCCCGCGCGGCCCGGCACTACGCCCGCCGGCGAAGAACGGCGAGGCGCTAGCTCCACTCTCCCGCCGTTACGCGGCGAGCCGCGCACTCGGCTGCGGCGCCGCGGTCTCGGCGGCCCCGAGCTTGCGGGCGAAACGCCGACGTGCCTCGTGATAGCTGCGGTCGGGCCCGAAGAAGCATTCGTGGGTGCGTGCCATCTCCTCGTCCCGGTAGGCCTGCAGCGGCTTGACGCGTTCGTCGCGGGCCCGTCGGCGGCGCTTGTCGTCGAGCCGCCGGCCCAGCCGCCCGTCCGAGGCCAGCTGGCGGGCCAGGGCGCGGGTCTGTGCCTGGAAGCCTGCGACCGTCGCGCCGAAGGCGGCGTCCACCAGTCCGATCTGGACGGCCCGCCGGGTGCCCAGCGGGGTGAAGGGCGGTCCGGTGAGCTGGGCGGTCATCTTCGCGCCGACGCGGCGAGGCAGCAGGTAGGTCCAGTACTCGGACCCATAGAGGCCGCCCATGTGCCGGTAGTAGGGATTGAGCACAACGTCCTCGCGCGCGTAGACCCGGTCCGCCGCGAGCGCGAACGGCACGCCGCCGGCCGCGGCGTCGCCCGCCAGCGCCGAGATCACCAGATGCGAATCGGTCTCGACGATCTCGCGAACGACGTCGTTCATGGCGTGCAGGTTGCGCCACGACTCCAACGCCGGGTCGTCGGCCGCCTCGATGACGTTCAGGTGAATGCCGTTCGAGAAGAAGTCACTCCCCCCCATCAGCACGATCACCTTCGTCTTCCGGCGCGCACGCGCGTAGAGGTAGGCCTCGCGCAGGCGCTTGCACTGACCGGTGCTCATTGCCCCGTTGTAGAAGTCGAAGTGCAGGTAGCCGACCCCCGCGTCCTCCTCGTAGTAGATCTCGCGATAGGTGCGGTCGCCGGCCGGCGCCCCGTGCAATGGCACCCGGACGTCGGGTGCGACGGACTCACGCCCGGCGAGGTCGAGCGCGAGCGTCGCCGGGAGCTTGAAGTGACTGTGCTGCGGGCCGGATCGCCTGAGATGCGTGATCCAGACGGCCCCGTCGACAGTCGCCCGGCAGATCGCCCCGTGGCGCTGCGCGATGATCTTTCCCGGGACGCCACGGAGCTGCTGCTCGCGGTGGGCGCCGAACAGGTGAAAGTCGGCGCCCGCGACCTCGTCGAGAACCCCGGGGTGGCCCTCGGCGGCTCGCAGCTTGCGAAGGACCGTGTCCGTGGAGTCCGACGTCCAGTCGATCGCGCGAACGTCCTGCTTCATCAGCGGCCGCGCCCGGCCGACCACACCCGCATCGTCGTCCTCGAGCGCCCGGCGCGTCCCACCGTCGAAGGCCTTCTCAACCGCCTCGACCAGCGCGTCGATCGCGGCGCGGCGGACCTCGTGGCGGTAGATGCTGCCCTTGCCCGTGTCGCGCATGGGGAACCTGCGCGAGGCCCAGACATCGCCCGCGTCGAAGTCACCGTTGGCCTCGAGGACCGTCACGCCCCACTCACCGGCTCCAATCTCGATCGCCCAGTCGAGTGAGGAGGGGCCGCGGTCGCCCATCGGCCCCGGGTGGACGACCAGGCAGCGATGTGTCGCCCAGATCGACTCGGGGATCATCTTCTTGAGCATCGGACAGACGATCAGCTCCGGGCGGTATCGGGCAACGGCGGCCTCCATCGGCGCCGCGCCGTCGACCACGGCGACGTCCACTCGGTGCCCGAGTTCGGTCAGGGCGATGAGGGCGCGCTGGCTGAGACTGTTGTGCGCCGAGACGAGGAACAGGATTCGACGGGATCTGCGAGTAAGGGCCATGCTCGGATGACGGCGCGCCCGCGGTCGTCATTCCTGTGAGATCGCGCACGGTCGGATGAGCCGGCAGGCCTAGTGGCGCACCGGCAGCCTGGCGCGCACGGTGGTCCCGCCACCGGCGGGGCTGTCCACTTCGAGCGCGCCGTCAAGGGCGCCCACCCGGTCGGCCAGGCCGCGCAGCCCCGACCCGTTGGACACGTCGGCGCCGCCCGCGCCGTCGTCCTCGATCTCGATGCACAGCAGGCCGTCGCGACGCGCGACCCGCACGACCGCCTGGCCGGCGTCGGCGTGGCGGACGACGTTCGTCAGCGCCTCTGACACGACGAAGTAGGCGGCGGCCTCGACAGCCTCCGGCGCTCGCTCGGTCTCGTTGGCCTCCACCGTGACGGGCAGCGGCGCGCGCTGGGCCAGCGCCTCCAGCGCTGCCACGAGCCCGCGGTCGGTGAGCACGGGCGGGTGGATGCCGCGCGCCAGCTCGCGCAGCTCCTCGGTGGCGCCGGCCAGCTCGTGCGTGGCCTCATCGAGAAGCTCGGTCGCCTCGGCGGGATCGCTCTGCAGCTTCGAGCGCACCAGCTGCAGCTGGAGCGCGAGCGCGACGAGGCGCTGTTGAGCGCCGTCGTGCAGGTCGCGTTCGACGCGGCGGCGCTCCGCGTAGCCCGCTTCCACGATGCGTGCGCGCGACTCGCGCAGCTCGTCCAGGCGCGCCTGCAGCTCGGCGTCGAGGCGCACGTTCTCGTCGGCCACAACCCCGGCCTCCCAGAGCCTGGAGCGAAGCACGCCCACCAAGAACGCGTACGGCACGGTCGCCAGCACCGCCAGCGCGCCCGCGAACAGGTAGTCGTCGAAGTCGCCCTCCTCGGGCGCCACGTTGGTTGCCAGCACCGCGAGCACCAGTAGCAGCGCCGCGCCGCCCGCCCACCAGACAGGCGCGTTGCGGACACGCTCGGTGGGGTCGTCGGACCGCCGGCGGCGGCGCACCAGGTGCCAGATCAGCGCGACGAGTACGACCGCCGCGAGCGCGCTCTGAATCGCGACCAGCACGTCGAGCACGTCCTGGTCGCTCCAGACAAGCAGCGGGTTGGGCGGGCACTCCGTGCAGTCGTCGGACACCGCCGGGTCGAAGAACACGATCCCAATCGGCGGCATGACCGTTGTCACGAAGTAGCCGAGCCCCACGAACACGCGGTCCGCGCGGCGCTCGAGTCGCCCGCTCGGGAACGCGAACAGGAGGTGGGTGAGGATCGCGAATGGGAGTCCGTTCAGCAGGACCCCGGCGATGTACAGGCCGGGCACATTCGAGGCCGAGAGCCCGGCGAGCACCCAGCTGAACGCGAGGGCCACCATCAGCGGGCCGGTCAGGTTGTCCGGCCGGCGGTCCCAGGCATAGAGTCCGGTGCCGAGGAACGACCAGGCCACGAGCAGCGACAACCCTGCCATCAGACCCCTGAGGTTCGTGTGGTCGCTCGTGGCGATCACGGCCGTCATCGGGATGCCGACGACGATTCCCGCCGCGCCCAGCGCGAGCAGGGCACGGCGTAGCGGATTCATGGGAGCGGCCGTCACGTGCCGTAAGTGTGAAAGCTCTGCAGGGTCTTTTACACCTCGTCGCACGGTGGGCTCGACTCACATGCAAAGCTGACCTGGATGCCGGCCGAGCTGCTCGCCTTTCTCGGAGTCGCCGCATTGGTGATCGTCACGCCTGGGCAGGACACGGCACTCACGATTCGGAACACGCTTCTCGGCGGGCGCGCCGCCGGTGTTGCCACGGCCGTGGGGGTTTCGAGTGGGCAGGCAGTGTGGACGCTTGCCGCCAGCGCGGGCGTGGCGGCGCTGATCGCCGCGTCCGAGCCAGCCTTCGTGGCGCTCAAGCTGGCCGGCGCGGGCTACCTCGTGGTCCTCGGGCTGCAGACGCTATGGAGCGCGATCCGCGGTCACGATGTCGCCGAGCGCGCCGGCGACACGACGCACGCACGACGCCGGCTTGAGCCCGCGGCCGCCACCCGGCAGGGCATGCTCAGCAACCTCGCGAACCCCAAGATGGCGATCTTCTTCACCAGCCTGCTGCCTCAGTTCGCACCCGCGCACGGGGCCGCCTTCCCTGTCCTCCTTGGGCTCGGGCTGCTCTTCTGCGCGATGACCTTCGCCTGGCTGTGCGCCTACGCGGCGGCGGTCGACCGAGCCAGCAACCTCCTCCACCGGCCCCGCATACGGAGCACGCTAGACGCCGCGATGGGGACCGCCCTCGTTGCGCTCGGCCTGCGACTGGCCGCCGAGGAGCGCTGACCGCGCCCGACGGCGGTCAGCTGGGTGACCCGATGGGCGACGGCCAGCTGAAGCGCGGGTCGCGCTCGTAATCCTCGCGACGCCGGTCGAGCGCCAGCGCCACGTGCGCCGGAGCGTCGTCGCCCACGAGCAGCCGCACGCGCTCGTCGTCCCGGTCGAGGTGTTCGAGGAGGGCCGCCGCGGCCTCGCGCGGATCTGCGTCGTCGCTCGGCGCGTCGCCGTTCTCCGGCAGCTCCCACGGCACCGTCGGGGAGCCGAACAGGGAGGTGCGCAGGCCGTCGTAGCCCGTCAGCGGGTCGGCGAACCGCATGCTCGAGCCGGCCCAATCGGTGGCGAAGCCGCTGAGCTCGGCGATCGTCACGCGGACGCCCGAATCCGCGACCTCGCCGGCGAGCGCCTCGCTCAGCCCCTCGAGCGCCCACTTGCCGGCGTTGTAGAGGCCGAACAGCGGCATCGCACCGACCCCGCCGGTGCTCGAGATCTGAACGATGTGCCCGCTTCGCTGCCTGCGCAGGTGAGGCAAGACGGCCTGACAGACCCACAGCGGGCCGAACAGGTTCGTGTCGAGGTGCCGGCGAGCCTCGCTTTCCGACACCTCCTCCACCCCGCCGACGAGGCCGTAGCCGGCGTTGTTGACGACGATGTCCAGACGCCCGAAGCACGCGAGCGCCCGCTCGACCGTCGCGAAGACGGCCGCGCGGTCCCGGACGTCGAGCGTGAGCACCCGCAGGACATCCGGGTGTTCCCCGGCGAGGTCCTCGAGAAGAGCCGGCCGGCGCGCGGTCGCGACGACCTGGTCCCCGGCTCCGAGGGCAGCTTCGGTGAAGGCGCGACCCAGGCCGCGGCCGGCGCCTGTAATGAACCATATGCGGGACATTCGAGCAGATCTCCTCACAAGACGAGACGTAACGTCTCGCAGACTACCACCCCTTTCGCGCTTTGACAAGACGAGACGACTCGTCGCGTTGGGAGATAGACTCGCGCTTCCGGATGTCCCGTGCGCCCGATCCCAAGCGCCGCAGCGCCCGTGCCCGCGAGGCGATCCTCCGCGCCACCCGTGAGCTGCTGCCCGAGACCGGATTCTCACGCCTGACGATCGAGGGCATCGCGGCGCGTGCCGGTGTGGGCAAGCAGACGATCTACCGCTGGTGGCCGACCAAGGGAGCCGTGGTGTTCGACGCGCTGCTCGAAGACGCCGGCGCGACCGCCGAGGATCGCGCCCTTCCCGACACCGGCGACATCGGGCGCGATCTCCACAGCGTGCTCCGTGCCACGGTCGAGGAGCTGCTCGATCCCGACACCGATCGCCTCCAGCGCACGATCACGGCCGAGATCCAACACGATCCCGTGCTCGCCGAGGAACTCGTCGCCAGGCTTCTGCGGCCGCAGATGCAGGCGACCGCCGACCGCCTGCGGGCGGCCCGGGACGCCGGCCAGCTCGCGGCGGACGTCGATGTCGACCTCGCGGCCGAGCTCCTCTTCGGCCCGCTCCTGCACCGCTGGCTGCTGCGCACGGCGCCGCTCGACGCCCGCTACGCCGACGCGCTCGTCGAGCAGGTCCTGCGCGGACTCAGTCCGCGGGCCGAATAACCGAGGACGACCTGCCATCCTCGGCGCGTGGAAGCCGCAGAGTTCGGTATCACCGGTGAGCTGCCGGACATCGCGCTGCGGCGCGCGGTCACCGGCGTCGCCGACACCGTTCTCGGATTCACTGCCGTTCACCCCGAGGTTGGCGAGATGTACCTCCTGTTCGTCGACCCGGGGCACGGGGGACGCGGCATCGGTCGCATGCTGCTCGACGCCGCACACGACGTCCTGCGGGCCGCCGGCAACAGCCAAGCCTTTCTCTTCACCGAGGAGCGCAACGCCCGCGCCCGAGCCGTCTATGCCGCGGCGGGCTACCGTCCCGACGGCAAGGTCCGCGAGTCGGACTTCGAGGGTGAGCGCCTGCGCGAGCTGCGGCTCGTCAAGGCGCTCTAGATCAGCGCGGCGGCGTCGACATGAGCCACGTGTGAAGCTCGTCTCCGGTGACGTCTCGGGTGATCTCGAATCGCCCGAGAGGCTCGGCGGTGCCGGCACCCCGGGGGGTGAAGCCGATGCGATCCTGAGTGAAGACGATCTCGAAGCTCTGGTGAAGGCGCGCCAGCAGCTCGCGTGGGATGCGCGGGTCGTTGGTGCCAGCCTGACCGTAGTTGCCATACGGGGGCGCGAACGCGAGCGGGCGGTAGCCCTGAACACGGAATGACAGCTGCTCCTCACCCCACGTGATGTCCGAGAACACCCTTTCGCGCCAGCCGTCGATCCGCTCCTCGGACCCGCGGTAGGCGTAGAACGGGCCGACGTCGTCGGGCTCCGGGCCGTACTTGATCCGCCGGTTGCCGGTCCCCGACCGAAGCTGGACCTCCCACCGCCCGCCACGCTGCACCCGGTTGAGCTCCCCCCAGGTCAGGTACTCGGGGTCCCCCGCCTCCACCCGCCCCACGTCGACGAAGAGCGCAGCGTTGAAGCCGAGCTCGCGCAAGACCCGATCGCTGCCCGTCCAGGTGGCGAGGCGTGCACCGTCGAACGTCAGGAGCAGCGGGCGAGGCGGGAGGCTGACCTGCTCGCCTCTCGCGAACCGCACGAACTCGCCGAGCGTGATCGTCTGATAGCCCGCGTGGCGCAGCAAGGTCATCTGCCTGGCGAACTGCTCCGGGTCGATCGGGCGGTCGTAGAGGAGCACGGGGATCACCGAGCGATCGGGCGGTCTTGGCGCCCACAGCTTCCGATCGCGGGCGCTGAGCACCACCCGCGGGGCGGGATCCGGACTCCGCGCGGCGGGGCCCGTTGATTCGTCCGTCGACTGCTCACAACCGGCACACGTCGCGCCGAGACAGACTGCGAGAAGACAGCCGCGAAGAATCTTCCCGGCCATCCCGTGACCGTAGCGCCCAGGGCCAGCGCTACGGTGCTGCCCGCGCGTGATCCCGTGCCACGGGACGCGCTCCCTCGCCCTCCGCATCCGACACGGGTTCGCCGTCCTGATCCACGAGGGCGCTGACGGAGTCGCGGACAGACTGCTTGTGCAGCAGCGCCAGCCTGGACGCCCGCTCAGCGTCGTGGTCGCGCAGCGCGGCCATGATGCCCTCGTGCTCACGCTGTGAGATGCCGAGTCGCTCGGGGACCATTCGGAACACCCGCTGGAATCCCGAATGGCGCTGCCAGATGTCCATGGTCAGCTCGCGCAGCATGTCGTTTCCGCAGCTGGCAACGATCGTGCGGTGGAACTCGAGATTGAGGTCCGAGAACGCCGGGCCGTCCTGGGCATCGACGGCCGCCTGCATCCGGTCCATGACCAGCTCGAGCTGGGCCAGCTCCGCGTCCGTGATGCGCTCGGCGGCCAGGCCCGTCGCGATGCTCTCCAGGTGCGAGCGGATGAAGTAGGTCTCCTCGACCTCCTTGGCAGTGAGTCTGGTGACTCTCGCCCCACGATACGGAGCCGTTTCGACCAGCCCGTCTCGCTCGAGCATGCGCAGCGCTTCGCGCACGGGAATGTCGCTCGCCCGGTACTGGTTCGCGACGTCGCGCATCACGAGGCGCGTGCCGGGACCGATGTCGTTGGACAGGATCCGCTCCCGAAGGGCGAGGTAGATGGCGTGCGATTTCAGATGGCTCATGGGCCGCGTTTCCTCGCTTGGGACTGCGGGTAGAGAAGCGGTGCGGGGCAAAACATATCTGATATGTCGCCCCCGTCCTGGGACTGAGGGAGGAGCGGGTATGAAGAGGGTGTATGCAGTCGTTGCGGCGCTGGCGCTAGCGCTGGCGATTGCGGCGTGTGGCGGGGACGACGACGACTCTGGAGGGGGCTCCGACGGGGAAGGTGGCGGCAGCATCCGGGTCGCCCTCGGCGACATCGAGTCGGTCGAGACGCTCGCCCTCTTCATCGCCATGGAGCGGGTGCGCAAGCGGGGCACCGACGTCGAGGTTGTCGAGCTCGCCGACGAGGACCTCGCCAACCAGGCCGTGGTCGGCGGGCAGGCCGACGTCGGGCTGGGCGCGCCGTACGGTCTGATCGAGAGCGCCGGCGCTCCGCTGCGGATCGTGTGCCAGCTCCAGCGCCTGCGCTTCTTCCCCGTGGTGGACAAGGCCGCCTACCCCGACTGGCAGTCCCTCGACGGTGAGACCTTCACCGTGCATTCCCGCGGCTCGACCTCCGAGGCGCTGGCGCACATCATCGAGGACGAGGAGGGCATCGAGTTCGGCAAGATCAGCTACGTGCCGGGCGCCGAGGTGCGCGCGACCGCGCTCCTGCGCGGCAACGTCCAGGCCGCCATGCTCGACATCCCGACGAAGAACTTCGTGATGTCGGAGGAGCCGGGCAAGTTCGCCGTGCTTCCCACCCCCGAGACGAGCGCGAGCGACGAGGTGCTGTTCGGCAACACCGAGTGGATGCAGCAGAACGAGGAGTCCGTCCAGGTCCTGCTCGAGGAGATCCTCAAGGTCTGGCAATCCATCGTCGAGGATCCCCAGTTCGTCCAGGAGGAGAGGGAGCGGCTCGGGCTGCTGCCCGACCTGCCGGCGGAGCTCGAGAAGGAGCTGCTGCCCTACTACGAGCAGGCGGCCGAGGAGGGCCTGTTCACCGAGGACTGCGGCGGCGAGCCGGCCGCTAAGGAGGACTTCGAGTTCTACAACGCGGCCGGGCAGCTCAAGGGAGACCCGGCGGAACTCAAGGTGGAGGACTTCTGGAGCCTCGAGCAGATGGAGCGCGCGGTGAGCTCGGTCGAGAATTCGGGCAACTGACGGTGGCCACTTCGGTTCGGATCCCCGCCGCCCGCACGACGGCCGGCCGCGCGTCGGCCGTGCTGAGCAGCCCCTGGTTCCTGCGCGCCGCGTCGATCTTGTTCGTGCTCGGATTGTGGGAGTGGGCTGGGAACGCCGGCATCAACATCGCGTTTCCCTCCTGTACCGAGACGCTCGCCGCGTTCTGGGAGATGCTGGTCGACGGCACCTTCGCCGAGGCCTATGCCGAGACCATCGGACCCCTCCTGGTCGGCCTGCTGCTCACCGCCGCGGGCGGCGTGCTCGCCGGGCTCGTCATGGGCCTCTCACCGCGTGCCGAGTGGCTGGGGCTGCCCTTGTTCATCGTGCTGCAGGCGTCGCCGTCGGCGGCGATCGTCCCGCTGATCACGTTCATCTACGGCATCGGCTTCACCGCCAAGGTGTTCGCGGTGGTGCTGCTCAGCGCACCCGTGATCGTGCTCAACTCCTACCGCGGCATCGCCAACACGCCGCGGTCGCTGCTCGAGATGAGCAACGCCTTCCTGGCGAGCCGCCCGCAACAGATCTGGAAGGTGATCATCCCGGCAGGCAGCGGCCTGATCTTCGCCGGGCTGCGGCTCGGCCTCGCCCAGGGCTTCACCGGCGCGGTCCTCGCCGAGCTCATCATCACCCCGACCGGCGTCGGCGACCTGATCACCTTCTACCGGTCAACCGCCGAATATCCCCAGATGTTCGCGGCCATCCTGTCGATCATCCTGGTCGCGAGCATCAGCGTGACGCTGCTTCAGAACCTGGAGCGGCGCCTCTTCCGTCCCGAGTTGAGGGCGGCATGAGCGACCGGGCGGGGATTGCCTCAGAGCCCGGCGTCGGCGCCTCGATGGAGGACGCTCGGGAGCCCGCCGTCCGCGTTATCGACCTCACCAAGGAATTCCCCGGCGGGGTCCGCGCACTGGGCGGCGTCAGCTTCGATGTTCCGAAGGGAGAGCTCACCAGCATCATCGGCCCCAGCGGGTGCGGCAAGACCACGACGCTGAAGATCGTCGCGGGGCTGGTCGACGCGACCTCGGGACAGGTCGAGGTGGGCGGCGCTCCCGTCACGGGCCCCGGGCCGGACCGGGCGTTCGTGTTCCAGGATTTCGCCCTGATGCCCTGGGCGACCGTGCTGCGCAACGCGGCGTTCGGCCTGGAATTGCGGGGCGTGCCTCGCAAGGAGCGCGAGGAGACCGCGCGCGAATACGTCGAAAAGGTCGGGCTGACCGGCTTCGAGGACGCCTACCCCCACCAGCTCTCGGGCGGGATGCGCCAACGCGTCGGCCTCGCCCGTGCGCTGGCCGTGGACGCCGACATCCTGCTGATGGACGAGCCCTTCGCGTCGGTCGACGAGCAGATCCGCCGCCAGTTCCAGGAGGACCTGCTGCGGCTGCTCAGCGACGAGAGCAAGACCGTGATCTTCGTG
>Ga0081538_10000165_pt1 | contig 70648 bp, 68 predicted proteins | sample TabmetS5T2R1_FD_71022 | JGI IMG/M metagenome (GOLD analysis project Ga0081538, IMG submission 71022) | Tabebuia heterophylla rhizosphere microbial communities from the University of Puerto Rico - S5T2R1 | ecosystem: Host-associated > Plants > Roots > Rhizosphere ... | reverse complement strand
CCGCTCGGTGGTGGAGTGAAACGTGCCGACGTTCAGCGCGCGCGAGTGCCGCAGCGCCGCCGAGGAGGCGCTCGGCGCGAACGGCTCGTGCACGTGCACGAAGTCGAACTCCCCGTACTCGAGCAGGTCCTCGAGCGTGCGGGACACGTCGATCGGCAGCGAAACGGAGCCGCCGCGCCTGAACGGCAGGGACTGCCCCACGGCGAGCACCGAGCTGCAGCCCGGCTCGGCCCAGACCGCGTCGGGATCGGAGGCGAGCCGCTCGACGGTCGAGCGCCCCTCGCGCACCAGCTCGCGCGAGTCGGACGGCGCCACCACGACCACACGGTGGCCGCGCGCGCACAGCTCGTCCGAAAGGTGCTCGACGAAGCGGTTGACCTCGTGGTGCTGCTCCCAGGGCCACGGGGTGACCTGGGCGATCGAGAACGACACGCCCCGCAGGATAAGACCCGCTTGCGCACCCGGCCGAGCCGGGTGCTTGGCGCTACGATCGCCAGCGGTGACGGACTTCCCGACGGTACGCGTGGCCGCGCTCCAGGCCACGCCGGTGATCCTCGACCTCGAGGCGAGCCTCGCCAAGGCCGAGCGGCTGCTCGGCGAGGCCGCGGCGGACGGCGTGCAGCTCGCGGTGCTGCCGGAGACGTTCCTCTCGCTCTATCCGTCGAACGCCTGGGCGCACCAGGCCTCCACCTTCGGCGGCTCCGACGAGCTGTGGGAGCGGATGTGGGAGAGCTCCGTGGAGGTGCCGGGGCCGGCGGTGGACCGCCTGGCCGACGCGTGCCGGGAGCACGAGCTCGTCTGCGCGATCGGGGTGAACGAGCGCGAGGCCGAGCGGCCCGGCACGCTCTACAACGCGGTGCTCCTGATCGGCCCCGACGGCCTGCTCTCCAAGCACCGCAAGCTGATGCCGACCCATCACGAGCGGCTCTTCCACGGCATCGGCGCCGGCGACGACCTCGCCGTCGCGGAGACCCCACTCGGCCGCGTCGGCGGCCTGATCTGCTGGGAGAACCGCATGCCGCTGGCGCGCTGGGCCGTCTATCAGGGCGGCCCGCAAATCTGGGTGGCGCCCACCGCCGACGACTCGGACGGCTGGATCGCGTCGATGCGCCACATCGCGATCGAGTCGGGCGCGTTCGTGGTGTCGGCGCCGCAGTACATCCCGCGTGAGGCCTTCCCGGACGACTTCCCGCTCGAGCTGCCAGACCGCGGGGTCATCGGAAGCGGCGGCGCCTGCATCGCAGAGCCTGCCTGGGGCGAGCTGATCGCCGGCCCGCTCTACGGCGAGGAGGGGATGGTGGTGGCCGACTGCGACCTACGCCGCGGCCTGCACGCGAAGCGCTGGTTCGACGCGGTCGGCCACTACGGCCGCGCGGACGTGCTGACCGCGCCCTTGGGCGAGCCCGGCAGCTTCGGCGCCCCGCCGTAGCGCTCGATGAAGTCCTCGGTCATCTGGCGCGCCACCGGGTCCGGGTGCTGCTCGGGCGGTGACTTCATCAGATAGGCGCTCGGGCCCACGATCGGGCCGCCGAGGCCGTGGTTCAGCGCGAGCTTGCAGCAGCGCACGGCGTCGGTGACGATGCCGGCCGAGTTCGGCGAGTCCCACACCTCGAGCTTCATCTCCGCCGTCAGCGGCACATCGCCGAAGGCCTCGCCCTCGAGCCGGATGTGCGCCCACTTGCGGTCGGTGAGCCACGGCACGTAGTCGGACGGGCCCACGTGCACGTCGTCCGCGGGCAGCTCGTGGCCCATGATCGAGGTCACGGCCTGCGTCTTCGAGACCTTCTTCGACTCGAGCCGCTCGCGCTCGAGCATGTTGTAGAAGTCCATGTTGCCGCCCACGTTGAGCTGGGACGTGCGCTTGAGCTTCACGCCGCGCTCGTGGAAGAGGCGCGCCAGCGCGCGGTGCACGATCGTCGCGCCGACCTGGGACTTGATGTCGTCGCCCACGATCGGCAGGCCCGCCTTGGCGAAGCGCGTTGCCCAGTAGTTCTCCTTGGCGATGAACACCGGGATGCAGTTGACGAATCCGCAGCCGGCCTCGAGCACCTGCTCGACGTACCACTTGGTGGCCTGCTCGGACCCGACCGGGAGATACGAGACGACCACGTCGGTCTTCGTCTCCTGGAGGATGCCCACGATGTCGTCGGTCTCGCCCGGAGCCTTGGTGATGCGCTCCCTCAGGTACCTGCCGAGGCCGTCGTGGGTCATGCCGCGGTAGACGGGCACGCCCAGGTGCGGCACCTCGGCGAACTTGATCGTGTTGTTCTGGCCGGCCCAGATCGCCTCGGAGAGGTCCTTGCCGACCTTCTCGCCGTCGATGTCGAACGCGGCGGTGAACTCGATGTCGCGGATGTGGTAGCCGCCCACGTCGACGTGCATGAGGCCGGGCACGGATCCGGACGGGTCGGCGTCCCGGTAGTACTCGATGCCCTGGACGAACGAGGAGGCGCAGTTGCCCACCCCGATGATGGCGACGCGGACCTTCTCGGTCTGGTAGCGCGAGCCGCCGTTGGCGAAAGTGGAGGAAGTCTCGGTCACGAGGCAGATCAACCCGTCGATGTCGTCGCGGTTACACCTGAGCCGCCAGCTGGCGCCTCACGTGGAACACGCGTTGGAAGGTGGTGAAGATGGTGAGCGCGGCCATCGCATAGACGGCCGGCTCCAGCAGATCCAGGTCCGCGACGATCTCTCCGTCCGCGAACAGCAGACCGGCAGAGAGGATTACTACCCGGACCGCACGTGACGCAATCCCGACCTTGCATTCCACGCCGAGGGCCTCCGCGCGGGCGCGGGTGTAGGAGACCATGTAGGACCCGACCACGGTGAGCACCGTGGCCCCCACCGCGACGTCGTTCGAGCTCTTCGCGAACCAGATCGCGACGGCGGCGAGCACGATCCCCTCCTCGATGCGGTCGAGCGTCGAGTCGAGGAAGGCGCCGAACGGCGTGCCCTTGCCGGACATGCGCGAGTAGCGGCCGTCGAGCATGTCGCAGAGCGAGCCGAGGATGAAGGCCACGCCCGCGAGCACGAAGTGCTCCTCGAGGATCAGCGCCGCGGCGACGAGGTTGCCGACCAGGCCGGTGAGCGAGATCGCGTTGGGCGTGAGGCGCGACTCGATCAGGCGGCTGCGCGCCATCGCGCGCATCTCGGCGCCAGTGAGCGCCCCGCCGCGACCGTTGGCTCGCGCACGCCGGGTGCGCTGCCCCAGCTCGTCGCTCACGAGAGCTTCGCCGCGGCCGTGCGCCAGCGCCACGCCTCGGGGCGGACGCGGGCGAAGCCGTAGGAGGCGAGCGAGGCGGACGCCGCGGCCACCATCGCGCCGAGGAGGGCGTCCATCCAGAAGTGGTTCGCCGTGACCACGACCACGAAGGTGACCACCGCCGGGTAGACCCCCCAAAGCGCCTTGACCACGCGGTTGCGGACGAGGAAGAACGCGGGGATGGCGATCATCAGCGCGAATGCGACGTGCATGCTCGGGACGGCGGCGAAGGGGTTGTAGAGGGCGTTGGCGCTGTTCTCGGCGCCCTCGCCCACGAAGGTTGCGACCGAGTCGGTGAAGCCCCACTCGGGCATGAAGCGCGGCGGCGCCGTGGGATACGCGAGGTATCCGGCGAGCGCGAAGGCCATCGAGACCATGAACATGTTGCGCACGTAGTAGAAGGCGTGGTTGCGGGCGATGTACAGCCAGATCAGGAACGTCGTCGTGACCACGAAGTGCGAGTTCACGTACATCCAGTTGGCGCCCGTGAGCAGCCATTCCTCGCCGCGCGCCCAGGCCTGCAGGCCCGGTTCGAAGAAGAGGCCGAGCGAGCGCTCGAAGTCGACCAGCGTGCGCGCGTTCTCGAAGGCGAGGCCGGCCTGCCCGTCCACGAACCCGCGGACGATCCGGTACAGGTAGTAGGCCCCGGCGAACAGAGCAAGCTGGCGCATGGCGTCGAGCCAGCCGTTCGGGAGCCAGCGCCCGCTGAGGCGCCAAACCCGCGCCAGCTGGCGATACAGCGGGTGGGAGCGTGGCACGGGCGCCTAGCCTAGCGGGCGGGGTGGTCCCCAAACAGTGCGGCTAACCGCACCTGCGTGCGCACCGCAAGTCTCGAAAAGCCTCCTGCAGGGTAGGTTCCCGTCCGTGAGCACGGAGGTTCTCGGGGTAGGGGACGATGTCGAGCCTGTCCAGCACGAGACGCGCGACAGGATCATCACCGGCGTCGTGACCGGCGCGCCGGTGCTGGCGCTCGGGTTCGTGGTCTGGCAGGTGTGGGGCGACTTCCTCCGCTGGAGCGACGCGATCGTGTTCGCGATCATGTACGTGGCCACGGGTCTCGGCGTGACCGTCGGCTTCCACCGGCTCTTCACGCATCGCAGCTTCAAGACGACGAAGTCGCTGCGCGCCACCCTGGCGGTGCTGGGCTCGGCGGCGATCGAGGGGCCGATCATCTCCTGGGTGGCCGACCACCGCAAGCACCACACCTTCTCGGACCAGGAGGGCGACCCTCATAGCCCGCACGTGGGCCACGGGGGCGGCTGGAAGGGCGCGCTGAGGGGGCTGGTGCACGCACACGTCGGCTGGCTCTTCATCCACACCCACCGCGGGGCCCGAAAGCGCTACGCGCGCGACCTGATCCAGGACCCGGTCGTGAGCTTCGTGGACCGGACCTTCCTCGTCTGGGCGGTGGGTGGCCTGGTCATGGCCTTCGCGCTGGGCTGGGCGATCGGGGGTTCCTTCTACGCCGCGCTCACCGGCCTGCTCTGGGGTGGCGCGGTGCGCATGCTCGTGGTGCACCACGTCACCTACAGCATCAATTCGCTCTGCCACTTCTTCGGGAGGCGCCGCTTCGACACCGGCGACGAGTCGCGCAACCTGCTCTGGCTGTCGCTGCCCACGCTCGGGGAGAGCTGGCACAACAACCATCACGCGTTCCCCACGTCGGCCATGCACGGGATGCGCGGCTGGGAGATCGACCCGTCCGCGCTCGTGATCCGCGGGCTGGAGAAGCTCGGGCTGGTCTGGGAAGTGGTCCGGGTCGACCCGGAGCGTCAGGCGAAGAAGGCGATCGGTTAGATCGTCCTGACGTTGACGGCCTTCGGGCCCTTGTCGCCGGCCTGCGGCTCGTACTCCACGCGCGCGCCCTCGGTGAGGGAGCGGAACCCCTCGGAGTCGATGTCGCTGTGATGAACGAACAGGTCCTTGCCGGGCTCGTCCGGCGTCACGAAGCCGAAGCCCTTGTCGTCGCTAAACCACTTCACTGTTCCAGTAGGCATGGTGGTGGGAAACCTACCAGCGGTCAGCATCGAGTGGGTCGGTGCGCACGCGGCCGAGCCGCGTGCTTCCGCTAATCGTCGCAGCGGCGGCCGCGGGAGAAGAGCCGCTCGGGCGCGAAGCGAGTGGAGAGGCGCACGAAGCCCACCTTGTCCGCGATCACCCTCGTCCAGTCGCCGTTGGGCTCGACGCACGCGCCATTGGACGCGTACCAGTAAGGCGTCCAGCGGACCTTCACGATCGCCTCGCCGGGCCTCTTCACGTCGAGGAGCAGCTCGTCGGACTGCATCTGCTCGAGGACGATGTTGGCATCGCCCTCCGGGATGACGATCGGGGCCGCCAGCAGCACCTCGTACACGCGCCAGTCCCTCGACTTCCATCGCAGCCGCAGATAGGGGAGGCCCTGCTCGATGAGCGCGCGCTCGCGGTAGGAGCTCTTGTCGGGCTTAGCGCTCGGCAGCGCGACGTACCGAACGGCGTTGTCGGCCAGCCAGCTCGCGTAGGTGAGTCGGTTGATCTCCCCCTTGTAGAAGATCGGGTGCAGGCCCGTGTCGAGCTGTCGCAGCCAGCCGCGGGCCAGCGGCACCGTCATCGCCACCTCGGCCCCCTCCCAGTGGCTTCGGGTGAACGGGATCTCCACCCGGCGCTGGTCGGGGAGCGTGAACAGGAACCCGCGCAGCGGCTCGAAGTAGTCGGCCTTCGCGGCCGGGTCCTCGATGTACTTGATCACGTCGCGGACGGCCGGGGACCACTGCCAGAAAGCGAGGGCCGCGAAGCCGATCGCCAGGAGGGGCACGGCCCACACCCGGCGCAGGATCGGCCGGCCCCACAGGGCGCACAGCAGCACCGGCCCACCGAACAGCGCACCGAGCCGGACGGCGTTGCCGCCCATCGGCGTCTCGATCAAGAGCGCGACGGTCGCGCCGACTCCGTAGAGCACGGCGCCCCAGCGGAGCGCGCGCTGCTCGCGCGGCAGCACGATCAGGCAGGCGAGCGCGAAGCCGGGGATCGGAAGGTACGCGGTGAACGGGAACGGCGCCCAGCCGCCCTCCGGGAAGGCCCAGGCCAGGAACAGCGGCGGCAGGAACGCCGCCACCGCGATCGCGATGCCCTCGTACCGCTTAGTGCGATCGCCGCTGGCCGCGAGCGCGACGGCCACCCCCGCCATCGCGAGGAAGAGGCCCGCCACCGGGCTGCCAAGCGGGCAGAGCGCGGAGAACACGATCGCCCACGCGTAGCGGCGCCGTTGCAGCGCGAGCAGGGCGGCCAGGCCGAACGCCACACCGAGCGCGAACGGCAGCCGCGCCGTGAAGAGGAGCGTGGCGGTGGCGATCCCGAACCAGAGCGAGCCCCAGCGCGCCTGCTCGTCACCGAACGCCCGGCGCGCGAGCGGCGGGAACAGGGCGGCCGAGGCGACGGCCGCCAGCGCCAGGGCAAGCGGCGGGCCGAGCAGCCAGGCGAGCGGGGGCGAGAGGATCGAGTAGGCGGGGGTGTGATGGCCGCCGTACCACTGGCCGTTCCAGATCGTGAAGCCCTCCTCTCCGAACAGGTCGGCGCGGAAGGTGTGCGCGGCGAGGTCGACCGTGCGGGGCTCCCAGATCAGGTAGACGACCGCGAAGGCGATCGCCACGGCGACCGGGGCGACGTGCCATGGATCGATGCGCCGAAGCCAGGTCCGCACCCCCCGGTCGAGCTTCGAGATGCGCGGACGTGGGGGCGCCGTGACGGTGGCGTGGACGGCGCGGTGCACGGACAGGAAGGTACCCGTTACTCACCTGAGGAACGCCGCGACGCGGTCGATCAGGTCGGGCCGATCGAGCCAGGGCCAGTGGCCGGCGTCGATCTCCTCCAGCTCGACCTCGCCCCCGAGCGCCTCGGCGTAGCGGCGGCCGAACTCGGCGCCGATGTAGGGGTCCCGCATCGGCCAGGCGACCAAGGCCGGGCAGCGCAGCTCGCCGAGCCCCTCGCCGTGCTCCGCCAGCACCTCCGGCGGCGCCGAGCGATAGAGCCTCAGGATCGCCCGCTGGGTGCCATGGTCGAAGTCGGCGTAGGCGCGGTCGGCGATCTGCGGCGGGAGCGAGCGGCGGAAGCCGAAGCGGGTGGTGAAGCCCATCGTGAGCTCGCCGACCACCGGCGTCCGCCACGCGCGGGCAACGCGGTGCCAGCGGTAGCCGGGCAGGAGCGGCACGCAACCGGTCAGCACGATCCGCTCCACCAGCTCGGGGCGGCGCTGCGCGAGCGCGAGGCCGACGCCGCCCCAGTCGTGCATCACGAGCGAGAGGCGCTCGAGGCCGGCCTCGGCGCAGAACGCCTCGAGGAAGCGGGCGTAGCCGGGGATCGAGTAGTCGAAGTCGCCGGGCTTCGCGGACGAGCCGAAGCCGGGGAGGTCGGGAGCCACTCCGCCCGTGCGCTCGAGGAACGGCTCCCAGTCCCAGCCCGCCGTGGGCACGCCGTGGAGGTAGAGGATCGGCGCGTCGCCGGCCTGGCGCCGGAGGACCTCGAGCCCCGCCACCTCCGCGCGCCGTTCGGCGATCTCCACGCACGGCTTCATACCATCCCGCCCCTCCATGGCCGACCGCCGCAGGCTGCGCAGGATCGTCGACAAGCTCGCCGCCGAGTACGGCCGCCCGGTGCTGCGGCCGCACGGCCGGCCGGTGGACGAGCTCATCCTCACCGTGCTGTCCCAGAACACGAACGACCGCAACCGCGACGTGGCCCACGCGCGCCTGCGCGAGCGCTTCCCGACGTGGGACGCGGTCCGCCACGCGCCGCTCGAAGAGATCGAGGATGCGATCCGCCCCGGCGGGCTCGCGCCGACCAAGTCCGTGCGGATCAGGCAGATCCTCGAGGCGATCGGCGACGACGATCTGGCGCACCTCGCCGACGACCCGCTCGACGAGGCGCGCGCCGAGCTGGTCGCGCTGCCCGGCGTGGGGCGCAAGACCGCCGCCTGCGTGCTGTTGTTCGCGTTCGGCCGGCCCGACGTGCCTGTCGACACGCACGTCTACCGGGTCGGCGGCCGGCTCGGGCTGTGGCCGCAGAGGGCGTCATTCGACCGCGCACATGACGAGCTCCTGCGCCTGTGCGGCGACGACGGCGACTTCGCCTACGCGACACACGTGCTGCTGATCCGGCACGGGCGGCGGACGTGCGTGGCCCGCTCGCCGCGGTGCGAGGAGTGCCCCCTGCGGCGGATGTGCCCGGAGGGAAAGCGCCGCCTGGCGGCCGCCCGCGCCGGCGGCTCTTCCGCGGCCGCATGAGCGAGGAGACGTCAACCCTGCGCCGCGGGCCGAGCCCGCGGCTTGGCGAAAGGCGGCTCCGCCGCCTGGCGGAACTCGCCCTGATCGGCATCGCCGCCGTCTGGGGCCTCACCTTCGTGATGGTGCAGGACGCGATCGCGCTGCTTCCCACGATGGCGTTCCTCGCCTACCGCTTCATACCCGCGGCGCTGATCGTGGCGGTCGTCTTCTGGCGGCCGCTGCGCAGCCTCCCGGCGGCGGGCTGGCGCGCCGGCCTGCTGATGGGGGCGTTCCTGGCGGGCGGCTACATCTTCCAGACGCTCGGACTGGAGGAGACGACGGCGTCGAACACGGGATTCATCACCGGCCTGTTCGTGGTGCTGACGCCGGTGCTGGGCGCGATCTTCCTGCGGCAGCGCATCTCGGCGTTGGCCTGGGTCGCCGCGGGCGTGGCGATGCTCGGCCTATGGCTCCTCTCCGGCGCGACCGGCGAGTTCGACCTTCGCGGCGACGGGCTGGTGCTGCTGTGCGCATTCTCACTGGCGGCGCACATCCTGGCCACCGCCGACGCCGTGCGGCGCTTCGACGTCGGGGCGCTGCTCGCCGTGCAGCTCGGCGTGGTGGGGTTCGTGTCGCTGGCGATCGCGGCTGTGGCCGGGCAGCTCGAGCCGCCGGAGGGCGCCACCGTGTGGTCGGCCCTGCTCGTGACCTCGCTCGTGGCGAGCGCGCTCGGCTTCTTCGTGCAGTCCTTCGCGCAGCAGCACGCGCCGCCCGCCCGCACGGCGCTCATCCTGGCCTCGGAGCCCGCCTTCGCCGGGCTGTTCGGGTGGCTCCTGAACGACGAGCGGCTCACCGCCACCGGCTGGCTCGGCGCCGGCCTCATCATGGCGGCGATCGTGGCGGTGGAGGTGGCGCCGCGGCTGCGCCCGCCACGGCCCCTGCCGGAGGGCTGATGCGGTACCGGCTCCTGCTGGCGGTCCCGTTCCTCGTCGGCGTCGCGGTGCTGCAGGGGCTGACGGTCGAGATCGACACGTTCCACGGAAGCGACGCGCGGGTCTACCAGCTCCCGACGATCCTGCAGCTGAGCGAGCGGCTCGACTTCTCCGACTACCCGTCGGCCCAGACGCCGCTGTATCACCTGGTCACGGCGGGCTGGGGCGAGGTCGTGGGCCTCGATCTGTGGAAGCTTCGGCTGCTGAACGTGGCGATCTCGTACGGGATGGCCCTGGCTCTGCTGCGGCTGCTGCGGCGCGCCACCCCGCTCGACGAGCTGCCCGCCTTCGCCCTGACGCTGGCCTTCGTGATGTCGCCGTACGTGTTCGGCGCCTCGTTCACGCTGCTCACCGACAACCTGGCGATCCTGTTCGCGCTCGTCGCCCTGGAGCGGATTCACGCGTACGCGCGCGGGCGCTCGCTCGCGGCCTTCGCGGCGGCCTGCCTGGCGATCGGGGCGGCGGTGCTCACGCGGCAGTCGTTCCTGTGGCTCGTGCCGGTGGCCGCGTTCTTCCTGGCCGTGCCGCCGCTTCGCCTCGGGCGGATAGCCGCCGGCGGCGCGCTCCTCGCCGTGGCCCTCGTGCCCCTCGCGGCGCTCGTGATCGAGTGGAACGGGCTGGTTCCGCCGAGCGCCGACCCCGCCTCGTGCGGGCTCTGCACCGACCGCCCGGGCGTGGGGCGCGACGAGCTGACGCTGCGCACCGTCGCCTTCAGCGTGGCCATGCTCGGGATGTACGCGGCGCTCGTGCTCGGGCCGTCGCTGTGGCGGCGGCTGAGCCGGCTGCGAGCCCCGGCGCCGCGCGCCGCGCGCCCGGCGCTCACGGCGGGTGCGGCGGTGACCGGCGTCGCGCTGCTTCTGGTCTCACCGCTCGAGTACATGCCGGTGCGCCCGGGGGTGCAGGGCGACGCCGGCTACCTGTGGCGCCTGTCGGACGAGGTCCCAACGGTGCTCGGCTCGTCGTTGTTGTTCTGGGTGCTCGTGCCGCTCGGCGCGGTCGCCGGGGCGCTGCTCGCCCGCCGCGCCGGCTGGAGCGCGCTGCCGACCGTCTACCTCGGGGCCTTCCTGCTCGGCACGCTGCCGGTCAACCTCGTCTACCAGAAGTACTTCGACCCGTTCATGCTGCTGGCGGTGGCGCTGTTCGCGCGCCCGGCGGACCTCCGGGCGGGCACCGACTACGCGGGCGTGGCGGTGCTGTGCGCGGCCTCGGTGGCCTACGCGCTCAGCTTCGCCGGTTAGTCCACGTCGGCCGGGGCGGGGCAAGTTTGTTGCCTCCTGGTTGACAAACGTGCCTAGCCTCGCCGGCGCAGCCCCTTATTGCTGTCTTTCGCCGGGATTGAGACCCGGCTAGCCGGGCTGGATCGCGAGCAGGTCGACCACGAACACGAGCGTCTCGTTCGGGCCGATCGCCGGCGGGAAGCCCTGGGTCCCGTAGGCCAGCTCGGGTGGGATCGTGAGCATGCGACGGCCGCCCCGCCTCATGCCGACGAAGCCCCTGTCCCACCCCTCGATGACCTGGCCGCCGCCGAGCGGGAAGGTGAACGGCTCCCCGGTGTTCCACGAGGCGTCGAACTCCTCGCCCGTGGAGAAGGTGACACCGGCGTACTGGACCATCAGCGTGTCGCCCGGCTTCGCGGGCGGCCCCTTGCCGCGCACGATGTCCTCCTTCACGAGCCGGCGCGGGGGCGAGCCGGACGGCCGCGGGATCTGAGGCTTCTTGCTCGTGTCCTCGAGCGCCTCGCGCTGCTCCGCGGGACTGGGCTCGGTCGTCTCCGTCTGCTCCTCGGCGGCCGGCGGCGGCGCTGAGGTTTCGCCGTCATCGTCGTCGCCGCACGCGGCGAGCCCGAATAGCGCCACAACCGTGAGCAGGGCGAAGGGACGCAGGACACGGAGGGGCATGGCGGCGGGCAGCATATCGGCCGCGAGCCGGCGAACCCACGCCCTTGGTGCCGAGCACAATATCTGCCATACTCACGCTTAGATTTCTTTCGGATCTACCCCTAAGCGACAAAGGAGCAGGCATAACGTGGGCAAGACGATCGGCATCGATCTTGGCACGACCAACTCGTGCATGGCCGTCCTCGAGGGCGGCGAGCCCACCGTGATCGAGAACGCCGAGGGCGCGCGCACCACCCCCTCGGTGGTCGCCTTCACGGAGGGCGGTGAGCGCCTCGTGGGCGCTCCGGCCAAGCGGCAGGCTGTAACCAACCCCGAGAACACGGTCTTCTCGATCAAGCGCTTCATGGGCCGCAAGGAGGCGGAGGTCAAGGAGGAGGAGAAGATCGTCCCGTTCGAGGTCGTTCCCGGCCCGAACGGGGACGCGCGCGTGAAGGCGGGCGGCAAGGAGTTCGCCCCGCCCGAGATCAGCGCGATGATCCTCCAGAAGCTGAAGGCCGACGCTGAGGCCTACATGGGCGACAGCGTCGACGCCGCGGTGATCACGGTCCCGGCGTACTTCAACGACGACCAGCGCCAGGCGACCAAGGACGCCGGCAAGGTCGCCGGGCTCGACGTGAAGCGCATCATCAACGAGCCCACGGCGGCGGCACTCGCCTACGGGCTCGACAAGGAGGAGTCCGACCAGACCATCCTCGTCTTCGACCTCGGCGGCGGCACCTTCGACGTGTCCGTGCTCGAGATCGGCGACGGCGTGTTCGAGGTGAAGGCCACCGCGGGCGACAACCACCTCGGAGGCGACAACTTCGACAAGGCGGTCGTGGACTGGCTCGTGGCCGAGTTCAAGAAGGCCGAGGGCGTGGACCTCTCCCAGGACAAGATGGCCCTGCAGCGCCTCTACCAGGAGGCCGAGAAGGCCAAGACCGAGCTGAGCTCGGCGCAGGAGACGCAGATCAACCTGCCGTTCATCACCGCGGTCGAGTCCGTGCCGAAGCACCTGAACCAGCGGCTCACCCGCTCCAAGCTGAACGAGCTGACGGCCGACCTGCTCGACCGGGTCGTGGGCCCGACGAAGCAGGCGCTCGCCGACGCCGGCCTCGAGGGCGGCGCGGGCATCAACCACGTCGTCCTCGTGGGCGGCATGACGCGCATGCCCGCGGTGCAGGAGAAGGTCAAGGAGCTGACCGGCAAGGACCCGCACCGGGGCGTGAACCCGGACGAGGTCGTGGCGGTGGGCGCCGCGATCCAGGCGGGCGTGCTGGCCGGCGACGTGAAGGACGTGCTGCTGCTGGACGTGACCCCGCTGACGCTCGGCATCGAGACCAAGGGCGGCGTGCGGACCAAGCTCATCGACCGCAACACGACGATCCCGACCCGCAAGTCGGAGATCTTCTCGACGGCCGAGGACAACCAGCCGAGCGTGGAGGTCCACGTGCTCCAGGGCGAGCGCGAGATGGCCGCGCACAACAAGTCGCTCGGCAAGTTCCAGCTGACCGGCATCCCGCCGGCGCCGCGGGGCGTCCCGCAGATCGAGGTCGGGTTCGACATCGACGCCAACGGCATCGTGAACGTCACGGCCAAGGACCTCGGCACCGGCAAGGAGCAGAAGATCGAGATCAAGTCCGGCTCGGGCCTCGCCGAGGAGGAGGTCGAGCGGATGGTCAAGGACGCCGAGGCGCACGCGGAGGAGGACCGCCGCCTGCGCGAGGTGGTCGAGGCCCGCAACACGGCCGAGAACGCCGCCTACCAGGCCGAGCGCCAGATCAACGAGATGGGCGACACGCTCGACTCGTCCTCGAAGGAGGAGATCGAGGCGGCGATCAAGGACGTGCGCGACAACCTCGAGTCCGACGACGCGGCCCTGCTGCGCCAGAAGACCGACGCGCTCCAGTCCGCCTTCCACAAGGTGTCCGAGCAGATGTACGCGGCGGCCGCGCAGCAGCAGCAGGCGGCCACCGGCGGCAACGGCGCGCCCGGGCCCGACGGCGCTACCGCCGACGCCTCCGCCGAGGAGGAGGAGGTCGTGGACGCCGAGGTGGTCGAGGGCGAGGACAAGGCCTAGGCCGTGACCGAGCGCAAGACAGCGGCCGAGGTACCTCCGGAGGAGAACGACCGTGCGCACCCGGCCGAGCCGGGTGCTTCGGCCGAGCAGCCCGTCACGTCTCGCGACGAGGCGGGCGAGCCCTCCGGGGAGGAGGATCCGGCCAACGAGGAGGAGCGGCTCGCCGAACGAGAGGAGACCCTCGACTCGGAGGATCCGCTGGCCCGCGCCGAGCGAGAGCGGGACGAGTACCTCGATCTCGCCCGGCGCGCCCAGGCCGACTTCGAGAACTACCGCAAGCGGGCGGCCAAGGAGGCCGCCGCCGCCGGCCAGCGCGCCAAGAGCGGGCTGGTCCGCGAGCTGCTGCCGGTGGTCGACAACCTCGAGCGGGCGCTCGCGTCGGCGAACGAGGGCGAGCAGCACCTCGCCGAGGGCGTGCGGCTGGTCCACTCGGAGCTGATCGCCGTGCTCGAGCGCAACGGAGTCGAGCAGTTCGACCCGCGTGGCGAGCGCTTCGATCCGGGCGAGCACGAGGCGCTCTCGATGCGCTCCGAGGACGGGGCGGAGTCCGGCACGGTGCTCGACGTCGTGGAGAAGGGCTACCGCGTGAACGGAACGGTCCTCCGTCCGGCACGCGTGGTGGTGTCGGCCTAGCGACATGCCCGCGCTGAAGGACCCGTACCAGACGCTCGGCGTCGACCGGAAGGCCTCCGACGAGGAGATCAAGAAGGCCTACCGCAAGCTGGCCCGCCAGTACCACCCGGACCGCAACGCCGGCGACAAGGCCGCCGAGGAGCGGTTCAAGGAGGTGCAGGAGGCCTACTCGATCCTGTCCGACGCGGACAAGCGCAAGGCTTTCGACTCGGGAGGCGGCATCTTCGGCGGCGCGGGCGGCTTCGATCCCGGGTCGTTCCGTGGCGGCTTCGGCAACGTGGGCGACATACTCTCCGACCTGTTCGGCGGCGTGGGCGGCCGGCCCGGGGGCGGCTCGCGCACCCCGCGCCCCGAGCGCGGCCGCGACCTCGAGACCGAGGTGCACGTCTCCTTCGACCAGGCCATGGAAGGCGCCCAGGTCCCGGTGTCGGTGCCGCTCTCCGCGCCCTGCCCCACCTGTCACGGGACGGGCGCGAAGCCGGGCACCACGCCGACCGTGTGCTCGCGCTGTCAGGGCCGCGGCCTCGAGGCGGAGTCGCAGGGTCTCTTCTCGATATCCCAGCCCTGCCGGCAGTGCGGCGGCACCGGCACGGAGATCAAGGATCCCTGCCCCACCTGCAGCGGCAGCGGCCGAACCCGGCAGGTCAAGCGCTACCGCGTGAACATCCCCGCCGGCGTTCGCGACGGCAGCCGCGTGCGGCTCGCCGGCAAGGGCGAGGCCGGGCCGCGCGGCGGCGCGTCCGGCGACCTCTACGTCATCACGCGGGTGGGCGAGTCGCCGGTGTTCGCGCGCAAGGCCGACAACCTCGAGGTGGAGGTGCCGATCACGATTCCGGAGGCGATCCGCGGCGCGACCATCGAGGTGCCCACGCTGGCCGGCACCAAGCGCATCCGCGTGCCCCCGGGCACCCAGCACGGCACCATCCAGCGCCTGCGCGGCGAGGGCCCGCCGAAGCTCGGCGGCCGCGGCCGCGGCGACATCCACTACCGGCTGATGATCGACGTGCCGCGCTCGCTCTCGCGCGAGCAGCGCGAGGCGGTCGACGACCTGGCGGCGGTGATGGACGGCAACCCACGCGAGCAGCTGCTCTCGGGGAGGCGGTGAGCACATGGCGAGCCAGGACGGCGGCAAGCCGGGCGAGCGAGGCGGGCGCGAGCCCTCCGATCCCGCCCGCGGCGTCTACATGATCTCGGTGGCCGCCGAGCTCGCCGGGATGCACCCCCAGACGCTTCGCATCTACGAGACGCGCGGTCTCATCACGCCGAAGCGCTCGCCGAAGAACACGCGCCTCTACTCGCAGGACGACGTGGACCGGCTGCGCCGCATCCAGGAGCTGACCAGCGAGCTCGGCATGAACCTCGCCGGGGTCGAGAAGGTGTTCGAGCTCGAAGGCGAGATCGAGCGCATGCGCCGGCGGGTGCGGGCCCTGGAGCGGCAGGCGGACCGCGTCCAGCGGGAGCTGCGCGACGAGATCGAACGCGTGCGTCGCTCGGTGAAGCGCGAGCTGGTCCTGTACGAGCCGCCGTCGCAGGCACTGATGCGTAAGGGCCCGGCCGTGCGCATCCCCATCCAGCGCCCGCGGAGCTGAGTCAGCCGCCAGCCACGAATGCGCTCAGCGCGGTCACGCGCTGGGCGTGGAGCGCTATGCGCACGTTGTAGTCGAGGGCGGATGCCTGCGCCCAGCCGACGCCGCTTCGGCGGTCACGCAGCGTCAGGGTCGCGCGCGCGACCTGCCGACGAAGCCTCGCCCGCGCCGCGGGCCGGCGCGCGAGGCGGTACCGGGCCTTGAGGCGTATCAGCCTTCCACGCGCCGCCCGGAAGAGCTTGCGCTGCGCCCGCACGTTCCGCGCGGCCCAGGCCGCCAAAGGCTGCAACTGCTGGATGGCCTCTTCGTGCATGCGTCGCTCGGTGTGGGCGGCGAAGAGCGCGGCCCAGTTGTCGACCAGGCGCCGCACAGCGGCGAAGGCGGGCCTGCGTTGGGCCGTGTAGGGAGGAGCGTCGGCGATCGCAACCACTCCCTCGGAGAGGAAACGGTCGAAGAAGCTGTTTGGCAGGAAAGCCTCATCCCGCAGCGTGACGAACACCTCGTCTGCACCCCCCTCGGCGAGGGCGAGGACCGACTCGGTGAGGAACGCCGCCTGAGCGGCCTCGCCGCCGCGAAAAGCGGGATCGTTCTGGTGCGCGGGGTCCGCCGGATACCCGTGCTCGGTGATCCACACGGGCCCTGTGAAGCCGTATCGCGCGAGCAGGTCGCGCCACGCCGCAAGGTGCCCTGGCAGCCTGCGCGGGGTATCACGGAGGTTCAAGGCCGCGATGTCGAAGGCGTGTGCGGCATCGGCGCCTGGAGTGGCTAGGACTCGGTCGAGCCAAGTCGGTCCGCCAGCAGTCATGACGCCGCCCAGCGCAAGCTGGGCCTCGGGCACGCGCGCCGTGATCGCGTCGTGGGCGGCGCGGAGCACGTGGGCGTAGTCCTCCGGCGTACCCGAAAAGCCCCAGCTTGCGTTGGGCTCGGTGAAGATCTCCCAGCGGGTGATCGTGTCGCGAGCCCGGGCGGCCACCTCCGCCGCGAGCGCTCCGAACTCCTGCGCCTCGTGCGGTGCAACCCAGTCGGGTGGGCTCAGCAGAATGCCCAGGACCGGGAGGTCGTGCCGCCGCGACAGCTCCAGCACCTCGTCGAGCCGCCCCCAGTCCGGCGGGCCGGCCGACGGACCGTCCACAGGGAAGATCGTGCGGAGCTCCACGTCCACGCGGATGAAGCGAGCGCCCATTGCCTTCGACTCGGCGAAGATGCGCTCCTTCATGGGGAGTGGCGTGCAGCACGTGTGGACCATGGCATGCGAGGAGACCGGCGCACCCGATCGCACGGCCGGCGGGGCGGCGACCGCCGGTTGCGCGCCCCACCCGACCACGGCGAGGAGGATCCAGATCCCAGACGGCCTCACAGCCACCAACTCTGAAGCACCCGGATCAGCCCCGCCAGATCCCATTTCGGGGACAGCTCGCGGACGACGTCGAACGCGGGCCGGCGCAGGGCCGGGTAGTCGGGCCGAGCCTCGTCGATGTGCACGAGGCCCTCGGTCAGGTACTCGCCCCAGAGGTTGTCGCGCAGCGTGACGAACACCTGCTTCGCGCCCGCGTCGCTGAGCCGGGGGATCGAGTCGCGCAGGAAGGCGGCCTGGGCGGCGTCGCCGCCGCGATAGGCGGGATCCCACTGGAACCGGGGATCCGCCGGGTAGCCGTGCTCGGTCACCCACACAGGCCCGCTGAAGCCCTTGGCCGCCAGGAGGTCGCGCCACCCACGCAGGTAGAGCGGCAGGTCGGCCAGCTCGTTCCGGAGCCGCAGGCGCAGGTGCACGGCCGCGATGTCGAACTTGCGCGCGGCGTCGGCGCCCGGCGTGGCGAGCATCCGCTCGATCCACGCGCGCTCGCGCGGGCGCTCCACTCCGCCCATCACCACGCGAGCCTGGGGCACCCGCGCGTGGATCGCGTCGTACGCGGCGCTCAGCATGCGGGCGTAGTCCTCCGCGGTGCCCTTGAAGGCCCAGTCGGCGTCGGGCTCGTTCAGGATCTCCCAGTACCGGATCGAGCCGCTCGCGTGGGCGGCCACCTCGGCCGCCAGCCGTCCGAACTCGGCCGGGTCGCGGGCGGGGCAGAGCGCCGCGCCGGGCCCGAGATGGGGGCAGCTCGAGAGCCAGCTCGGCATGCCGAGGATGAGGCCGAGCACCTGTACGTCGTGGCGTTCAGCGAGCGCTTCCACCTCGTCGAGGGCGCGCCAGTCGGGGTCCTCGCGGCTGCCCGCGCCCTCGAAGATCCCGCTCAGCTCGACGTCGACGCGGATGAACTCCGCCCCGGAAGCCGCGGCCTCGGCGAAGATCCGCTCCTTCATCGCCGCCGGCGTGCAGCAGGTGTGAACCATGGCGTGTGACGACACGGGCGCCCCGTGGGCCGGCGCGGCCGCCGCCCAGAGAGCGGCGACGGGCAGGAGAAGCCTGAGCAGCCGGCGGACCATCGCTCTCGGCTTGAACGGTAGGGGTTGGCGCCGAGTTTTCGACGCAGTCAGCCGGCCAGGACGTAGTCACGCAGGCTCAGCTCGGTCTCGCGCGGGGCGCGCTGGTCGTGCAGCGCGCTTCTGGCGCCCTTCTCGAAGGCGAGCTCGCCGCCGTCCACGCCGGAACAGGGGCGCGCCTGCCACGTCCTTGTCCAGCGCGCTGGCAATCACAACGGCCACGTTTGTCAATCGTCACATACCGCGCACACAGCGCGCCATCGCTGCCCCACCATCGGAGTGTGGGCTGTGAAAGTCCCGCATATGGCGCCTTTGACAGCCCACACTCGGCGGACGGGGTGGAGCAGGCCCGTGCCGGTGAGCAGCACGGGATCGTTCACGGCAAGCAGCTCAGCGAGGCGGGACCGACCAAGCAGGGAATCGGGCGTCGCGGTAGGCCACACCGCCCTGACGCACAAGGCCCCCCTCATTGCCGCCGTTCTCGCCGGTGGCCCGGACGGCCTGCGAGTCACCGCCCCTCAGTCGCTCTGGCGTGGCACGAGGCGCGGGAGAACCCCTCGGTGCGGACCCGCGAGGTTCTCCGCCGCCTGGAGGCCCACGAGGAGCGGACGCAGAGGCTGCCGGCACCGCATGGACCGTCTCAGCCCGGCTCCGGAAATGCCGGCCGAGTCGCCCGGTCACGGGACGAGCACGGAGCCGGCCGCCGCGTTCGCGCGAAATTTGGCCGAGTCTCGGGTATCAATTCCACATGCTCGAAGGGTTGATGCAGCACGACCATCCGCTGACGCTTCAGCTCGTCCTGGAGCGCATGCGGCGCCTTTACTCCGGAACCGAGGTGGTGAGCGTCCGCGAGGGCGAACGCACGCGCGCGACATATGCCGAGGTTGTGGACCGGGCGGACCGGCTGAGCGCCGCGCTGGCGTCGCTCGGCGTGGGGCCCGGGGACCGGGTGGCCACGTTCTCGTGGAACACCCGGGAGCACCTGGAGGCTTACCTCGCCGTGCCCTGCATGGGCGCCGTGCTCCACACGCTGAACGTCCGGCTCTTCGCGGACCAGCTCGAATACGTGGTGGGGCACGCCGAGGACAGGGTGATCCTCGTGGAGGACTCGCTCGTGCCCGTGCTCGAGGTGCTGGCGCCACGACTCGAGAGCGTGCGCCACTACGTCGTCATCGGGGACGGCGACGCCGGCTCGCTCCCCGACCCGCTCCGCTACGAGGAGCTGCTGGCCGCGCAGCAGCCCGGCTACGACTACCCGGCGCTCGACGACCGGCAGGCCGCCGGCCTCTGCTACACGAGCGGCACCACCGGCAATCCCAAGGGCGTGCTCTACTCGCACCGCTCGAACGTGCTGCACGCGATGGGGCAGTGCATGGCGGACTCGATCGGCATGCGCTCGGACGACCGCGTCATGCCGGTCGTTCCGATGTTCCACGCGAACGCGTGGGGGATCCCGTACGCCTCGACCCTGACGGGCGCCGGCCTCGTGATGCCGGGCCGGGACCTGAGCGCCCCGGCGCTGGCCGAGCTGATCGCGGCCGAGCGCGTCACGGTGTCGGCCGCGGTGCCGACGATATGGATGGACCTGCTGCGCCACGCCGACGAGCATGCAATCGATGTGTCGAGCGTCCGCCTCGTGGTCTGCGGCGGCTCGGCGGTCCCGCTGAGCCTGATGCAGCAGTTCGAGGAGCGCCACGGGGTGCACATCCTGCAGGCGTGGGGCATGACCGAGACCAGCCCGCTCGGCTCGGTGGCGCGCCCGCCGGCCGGCGTTGACGAGGCCGAGCACTGGCGCTACCGCTCCACGGCCGGGCGGCCCGCCTCGCTCGTGGAGGCCCGCCTCGTGCGGGACGGCGGCGAGGAGGTGCCCTGGGACGGCAAGTCCACCGGGGAGCTCGAGGTGCGCGGCCCGTGGGTGGCACGCCGCTACTACGGCGACGACGCCGGCGAGGAGAAGTTCGACGGCGAGTGGCTGCGAACCGGGGACATCGCGGCCATCGACGAGGCCGGTTACATCATCATCAGCGACCGCACGAAGGACGTGATCAAGTCGGGCGGCGAGTGGATCTCCTCGGTGGAGCTCGAGAACGAGATCATGGCCCACCCGGCCGTGAGGGAGGCCGCGGTGATCGCCCGCCCCGACGAGCGCTGGGGCGAGCGACCACTGGCGTGCGTGGTGCCCGAGGAGGGCGAGACGCTCGAGCTGGAGGAGCTGTGTGAGCACCTCGCCCCGCGGGTGGCCAAGTGGTGGCTGCCCGACGCGCTCGAGATCGTGGAAGAGGTGCCGAAGACGAGCGTCGGCAAGTTCGACAAGAAGGTGCTGCGGAAGAAGCTGCTCAGTGCGGAGCCTGAATCACGTCCCCCTGCAGCTGCCAGTTCTCACCCTCGAAGCGCATGATCTGCATCGCCTCGATCGGGTAGGTGTCCTCCTCCCCCTTCATCTGCACCTTGATGCCGGGCAGCAGGATGGGGATCTCCGTGTCCATGTTGCGGACCGAGTCCATCAGCGCCTCGCGGGTCGGCTCCTCCATCCCCTCCAGCGCCCTGACCATGGTGTTCGCCACGGCCCAGCCGTAGACGTGGAACGGGTCCGCGGGATCGGCCTTGGGCTCGTGCTTCCCGAGGGCGTCCTTGTACTCCACCATCGCCGGGTCGTCCGCCCACTGCGGATCCTCGGGATCCATGAAGTACGACGTGGAGACGATGCCCTGGGCGTTCTCCAGGCCGACCGGCTCGAGGACGAGCTTCTTCGACGCGCCCACGTTGTTGAGGATGTGGAGCACGTCCCAGCCCATCTTGGCCACCGCGGCGATCGCCTGGGCCGAGAACTTCGGCGTTGAGATGTTGAGGAAGGTGTCGGCGTCGCTGCTCGCCAGCTTCGACATCTGCGACGAGACAGTGGGATCCGTCACCTCGTAGCTCTCCTCGGCCACGATCTTGATGCCCGTGCCCTTGATCGCCTCCTTGAAGCCGTTCAGCAGGTCCTCGCCGAAGGCGTCGTTCTGGTAGAGCACAGCCACCTTGGCGCCGGGCTTCTCCTTCTCGAGGTAGTCCGCGTAGACCTGCGACTCGGTCACGTAGTCCGGCTGCCAGCCGGTGGTCCAGGGGTGCCCCTCCACGTCCGAGCCCCAGGTCGAGGCCCCGGTCGCCACGTACACGTGGGGGACCTCCTGCTGGTTCACGAAGTCCCAGATGGCCACGTTGTTCGGGGTGCCGAGCGTGTTGAAGAGCGCGAAGACCTCCTCCTGCTGGATCAGCCGGCGCGCGTTCTGCACGGCCCGCGGAGGCTCGTAGGCGTCGTCGAGCGTGATGAACTCGATCTTCCGCCCGTCGACTCCCCCCTTCGCGTTCACGTACTTGAAGTGGGCCCGTGCTCCGATCGCGATGGAGCGGTAGGCGGACGCCGGTCCGCTGAAGGGATAGCTGCCGCCGAGCTTGATCGACTCGTCGTCGATGCCGGGATCGCCACCGCCCTCCTCCTCGTCGCGCCCGCACGCCGCGAGCGCGAGCGCCACCGCGGCGAGCACCGCAAGCCACATCAGCCGAACGTTCCCTCTCATGCCACTCCCTCTCTCTGGGTCAAAGGTCGCTCCGTTGCCGTCTCCGCCTCTTCGCGCTCGCGCCGCCGCGCGGCCAGCCCGCGCAGCCGGCGCGGCAGCCCGGCGGCGCCCTCCGGCAGCACCCACATGAACGCGATCAGCACCCCGCCGTAGATCACACCCGTTAGCGCGACGTTCACGTCGCTCGCGTAGACCGGGACGAACTCGATGAAGAGCGCCCCGAACAGCGCGCCTGAGATCGTGGCCAGCCCGCCCACCACGATCGCCGCGAGGAACGCGAACGAGATGGTGAGCGTGAAGGCCTCGGGGGCGACGAAGCCGATTGCGAACACATAGAGCGCGCCCCCCACGCCCGCGTAGCCGGCGCTCACGGCGAACACGAGCGTCTTCGTGGCCGCCAGGTTCACGCCCAGCGTGGACGCCGCGATCTCGCCGTCGCGCACGGCCTTCACCGCCCGCCCGAGCTGCCCGCGCATCATGTTCCACGCGAACAGGAACATCAGGGCCGTTACCGCGAGGCAGAGCAGGTAGAGGAACTGGTCGTCCGCGATCGGCAGCCATCCGGGCGCGGTGGGCTGCTCCACGGTCAGCCCCTGGGTGCCCTCGGTCAGGCCGTCGAAGCGCTTGATCAGCTGCGGAAGCGCGATCGCCAGGCCGAGCGTCACCAGCGCCAGGTAGAGGCCATGAAGGCGCAGGGCGGGCACGCCGAACAAGAACCCGGCGGCGAAGCAGAGCGCGCCGGCAGCGGGCACTGTCAGCAGATAGGGCACGCTCGCCTTCTCGATCAGGAGCGCGGCGGTGTAGGCGCCCAGCGCGAAGAACGCGCCGTGTCCGAGCGAGATCTGGCCGCTGTAGCCGACCAGGAGGTTGAGTCCGAGCACGGCCACGGCGTAGACGAGCACGAGCGTGAACTGCCCCACGCGATAGGGGCCGAAGAGGAACGGGATCGCCACCGCCACCGCCGCGAGGCCGGCGATGAGCAGCGCTCGCTTGCGCGGGCTCATGCTCTTGCCACCTCCCGTGTGCCGAACAGCCCGGAGGGCCGCACGAGCAGCACGACGAAGATGATCCCGAGCGGCACCAGGATCTTGAGGTCCGCGCCGATGAAGTCCACGTAGGTGCCGGCGAGGTTCTCGCTCACGCCGATCACCCAGCCGCCCACGACCGCGCCGATGGCGCTGTCAAAGCCGCCGAGCGCGGCCGCCGCGAAGGCGTAGATCAGGACCGCGCCCATCAGGTTCACGTCGAGGAACAGGCGCGGGGCCACGAGCACGCCGGCAAGCGCGCCGAGCGCGGCGGCGAGCCCCCAGCCCAGCATCAGCATGTGTCCCACCCGCACCCCGACGAGGGCGCTCGAGCCCGGGTTGAGCGCCGCGGCGCGCATCGCCAGGCCGACCTTGGTGCGCTGGAAGAGCAGGAACAGGAGTCCCACGACCCCGAGGAGCACGGCCACGATGCCGAGCGACTCGACGCTGAGCTGCACGCCCCCGAGCGTGATCGCCTCCTCCGAGAACAGGCTGGGGAACCCCCGGTTGCCAAACCCCCAGATCCAGCCGGCCAGGCTGTTCAAGAGGATGAAGAGACCCAGCGTGACGATCACGAGCGTGAGCACCTCGCCGCCCTCGAAGTGCCGGATCAGTACCCGCTCGATGACCATCCCGGCCAGGAACGAGAGCCCGATCGTGGTGAGCGCGGCGAGCACGAGCGGCACCCCGGCCTCGTAGAGGCCCCAGGCCACGAAGGTGCTGAACATGGCCATCTCGCCCTGGGCGAAGTTGACGACTCCGGTGGAGCGGAAGATGAGGACCAGCGCCAGCGCCATGGCCGCGTAGATCGACCCGGTCGCGATTCCGTCAACGAGCACCTGGATGAACCGCTCCACGTCCCCTCCTCAGTAGCCCAGGTAGGAGCGACGCACCTCGTCGTCGCCCTTGATCCGGTCGGCCTCACCCTCGAGCGCCAGGCGGCCGGACTCGAGGACATAGGCGTGGTCGGCGAAGTCCAGCGCGAGGTTCGCGTTCTGCTCCACGAGCAGGACGGTCATCCCATGCTCGTCGCAGATCTCGCCCAGGACCCCGAACAGCTCCTTGGTCACGATCGGGGCGAGCCCGAGCGAGGGCTCGTCGAGCATCAGGAGCCGCGGCCGAAGCATCAGCGCGCGCGCCGCGGCGAGCATCTGCTGCTCCCCTCCGCTGAGGCTGCCCGCCTGCTGGCCGCGGCGTTCCGCAAGGCGCGGGAACCAGCCGTAGCAGCGGTCCATGTCGGAGCGCACCGCAGTCCCGTCGCTTCGGATGTAGGCGCCGAGCTTCAGGTTCTCGTCCACCGTCAGCGACGGAAAGGTGCCGCGTCCCTCCGGCACGTGCGCCACGCCGCGCCGGGCAATGTCCGCGGTGGGCTTGCCGACGAGGCTCTTTCCGTCGAACTCGACGGTGCCGCTGGTCTTCACCATGCCAGACAGCGCGCGCAGGACGGTGGTCTTCCCGGCGCCGTTCGGGCCCAGCATCGCGACCCGGCGGCCCTCGTCGATCGAGAAGTCGATGCCCTCGAGGACGCGCACCTGGCCGTAGGCGGCGCGGAGACCCTTTACCTCCAGGAGGCTCACGCCGGGGCTCCCAGGTAGGCCTCGATGACGCGGCGGTTCTCCTGCACCGAGCGGGGCTCGCCCTCGGCGATCTTCTGACCCAGGTCGAGCACCACCACCTGCTCACACAGGTCCATGACCAGGCCCATGTTGTGCTCCACGAGCAGGACCGTGAGGTCGAGGTCGTCGCGCAGGGCCCGGATCAGGTCGCCGAGCTCGCCGACCTCGGAGTGGTTCAGGCCGCTGGCCGGCTCGTCGAGCATGAGGAGACGGGGGCGCTGGAACACCGCGCGCGCGAGCTCGACGCGCTTGAGCGTTCCGTAGGGGAGGCCGGCGGCCGGGTGGTCGGCCACCTCCGTCAGCCGCATGCGGGCGAGCGCCTCGTCGGTCCTTGCACGCAGGGCGCGCTCGCGGGCGGTCACCCCGCGCAGGCTGACGGCGCTGCCGAGGAAGCCGGGGCGCTCGCGGCTGTAGTTGCCCAGCATCACGTTCTCGCGCACGGTCATCGAGGCGAACAGGCCGAGGTTCTGGAAGCTGCGCGCGATGCCGAGCGCGGAGATCTCGTGCGGGGCGCGGGCGAGCAGGTCCCCGCCGTCGAAGGTGATGCTGCCCGACTGGGGCGTGTAGAGGCGGCTGACGCAGTTGAAGAGGGTGGTCTTGCCGGCGCCGTTGGGACCGATCAGCCCGCAGATCGAGCCGGACTCGACCGCGAACGACGTCTCATCCAATGCGACAACGCCGCCGAAGCGCACGATGAGCTTCTCGATCTCGAGAAGCGCCACTCTGTTTCTCCTCCTCAGGCGCCGGCGGAGCCCCTCCAGCTCGCCGTTTCGCTAAGACACTGTTCACCACATGTCTCAGGGGCCAAACATGCGGACGGCCGTGAGCCGGGCCGACGTTCTGGCCGCCGCACGGCAGCGCTACGTGGATGGCGAGCGCGTCGACATGCGCGCCATCGCCGCCGAGCTGGGCCTGTCGCGCGCGACGCTCTACCGCTGGTTCGGCTCGCGCGATGCGCTGCTCGGGGAGGCGATCGCGCGCGAGACCGAGGCGTACTTCGCCCACGTTCGCGCGCGAGTGGGCGGCCGCGGGGCGCCCGCCCTTCTCGAGACGTTCGACCGGATCAACCGGGGCCTCGTTCGCGCAACCGGGCTGCGCCGCTTCCTGGAACAGGAGCGCGAGGCCGCGCTTCGAACCCTCACCTCGAGCGGTGGCCTGGTCCAGCCGGCCGCGGTGGCGGCAATCGCCGGGTTGATCGAGAGGGAGAGGGCGGCCGGGGCGTACGATCCGCCGACGGATCCGGCAACGCTCGCCTACGCGATCGTTCGGCTCGCCGAGGCGTTCATCTACAACGACGCCCTGGCCGGGATTCGGGGCGATGTGGACGGCCTGCGGCGGCTGGAGGCGGCGCTGCTCGGATGCCCGCAGAAATGAGTGGTCGCGCACCCATATCTTCTATACACTGACTTAGATTTCCTATGCAGGCTGATCGATTCACAGTGAAGTCCCAGGAGGCGATGGCCGCAGCGCAGCGGCTCGCCGGCGCGCGTCGCAATCCCGAGGTGGCGCCGCCCCACCTGCTGCTGGCGCTCCTCGAGCAGGAGGGCGGCATCGTCGTGCCCGTCCTGCGCCGCGCCGGTGCCGACCCCGAGCGGGTGCGCCGCCGGGCGAACGAGGCGGCGGACCTGCTGCCGACGGTGACGGGCGACGCGTCCGCCACCCCCGCGATCGGCACACCCTTGATCGAGCTGCTGAAGCAGGCCGACGACGAGGCCCGCGGAATGGGCGACGAGTACGTCTCGAGCGAGCACCTTCTGCTCGCCCTCGCCGCGGACCCGCACGTCGACACCGGCGCCTCGCGCGACCAGCTCGCGGAGGCCGTGCAGGAGGTGCGCGGCCCGCACCGGGTTACCGACCAGAACCCCGAGGAGAAGTACCAGGCGCTCGAGACCTACGGCCGCGATCTCACCGCGGCAGCCGCCGACGGCAAGCTCGACCCGGTGATCGGCCGTGACGACGAGGTCCGGCGGGTGATCCAGGTGCTCTCGCGGCGCACGAAGAACAATCCTGTCCTGATCGGCGAGCCGGGCGTGGGCAAGACGGCCATCGTCGAGGGGCTCGCCCAGCGAATCGTCGCCGGCGACATCCCCGACTCCCTGCGCGACCGGCGCGTGATCGCGCTCGACATCGGCGCGCTGATCGCCGGCGCGAAGTACCGCGGCGAGTTCGAGGACCGGCTCAAGGCCGTGCTGAAGGAGGTGGCCGAGGGCGAGGGCCGCATCATCCTCTTCCTCGACGAGCTGCACACGATCGTCGGGGCCGGCGCGGCGGAGGGCGCCGTGGACGCCGCAAACCTGCTCAAGCCGATGCTGGCGCGCGGTGAGCTGCGCGCCGTGGGCGCCACGACGCTCGACGAGTACCGCAAGCACATCGAGAAGGACGCCGCGCTCGAGCGCCGCTTCCAGCCGGTGTACGTGGACGAGCCCGACGTCGGCGACACCATCGCGATCCTGCGCGGCCTCAAGGAGCGCTACGAGGTGCACCACGGCGTGCGCATCCAGGACTCCGCGATCATCGCCGCCGCGACGCTCTCACAGCGCTACATCGCCGACCGCTTCCTGCCCGACAAGGCCATCGACCTGATCGACGAGGCGGCCTCGCGGCTGCGCATCGAGATCGACTCGATGCCGACCGAGATCGACGAGGTCGAGCGGCGCATCATGCAGCTCGAGATCGAGCGCCAGGCGCTCGAGAAGGACACCGACGAGGCATCGGTCGCGCGCCGCGAGGCGATCGAGCGGGACCTCGCCGACCTGCGCGAGCAGTCGAACGCGATGAAGGCCGAGTGGCAGCGCGAGAAGGACGCGATCGCGCGCGTGCGGGAGGTCAAGGAGAAGCTCGAGCAGGCCCACCGCGAGGCCGAGCGCGCCGAGCGCGAGTCCGATCTCCAGCGCGCCGCCGAGCTGCGCTACGGGGAGATCCCCGACCTCGAGCGCGAGCTGGGGGACGCCGAGCAGCGCACCGACGGCAACGCGGGCTTCCTCAAGGAGGAGGTCGATGACGAGGACGTGGCCGAGGTCGTGGCCAAGTGGACCGGTATCCCCGTCTCCAAGCTGATGGAGGGCGAGGTCGAGAAGCTCATCCACATGGAGGAGCGGCTGCACGAGCGCGTGATCGGCCAGGACGAGGCGGTTGAGGCGGTGTCGAACGCGCTCCGCCGTTCGCGCGCCGGCCTGCAGGACCCGAACCGGCCTATCGGCGCCTTCCTGTTCATCGGACCGACCGGCGTCGGCAAGACCGAGCTGGCCCGTGCGCTCGCCGAGTTCATGTTCGACTCGGACCAGGCCATGGTGCGGATCGACATGTCCGAGTACATGGAGAAGCACTCGGTGTCGCGCCTCGTGGGCGCGCCGCCCGGCTACGTCGGCTACGAGGAGGGCGGCCAGCTGACCGAGGCGGTCCGGCGCCGGCCGTACTCGGTGCTGCTGCTCGACGAGATCGAGAAGGCGCACGCCGACGTGTTCAACGTGCTGCTCCAGCTGATGGACGACGGGCGCCTGACCGACGGCCAGGGCCGCACGGTCGACTTCAAGAACACCGTTGTGATCATGACCTCGAACGTGCCGGGCGGGATCGAGGGCGTGCAGGCCACCTTCAAGCCGGAGTTCGTGAACCGGCTGGACGAGATCGTGGAGTTCCATCAGCTCACCCGCGAGGAGATCGCGCAGATCGTCGACCTGCAGGTGGCGAAGCTCGCGGAGCGGGTGCGCGAGCGCGGCGTGGAGATCGAGCTGACCGACGACGCCCGCACGCTGATCGGCAACCTGGGCTACGACCCGACCTATGGCGCCCGCCCGCTGAAGCGGGTGATCCAGAAGCAGCTCGTGGACAAGCTGGCCCTGCGGCTGCTGGAGGGCGAGTTCGCCCCCGGAGACAGGGTGCTGGTGGATGCCGCGGACGGGGAGCTGACCTTCGCGAAGGCGGGGGCGGCCACGCCCGAGGCGGCGGCCGTCTAAGGCGGGCGCTCCCCCTCTGGACGGCCGCCCCCGGACTCCCGACCCGTACGATGCGGGCGATGCAGCCGCGCGACGTCGCCCTCGCACACGCACGCGGGCGCATGCTGGTCGGGGCCGCCTTCGTGCTGGCGCCCGGGCTTGCCGGCCGCCTCTGGATCGGCCGGGACGCCGTGCGGCGCCCGGTCACGGTCCTCGCGCGGGCGTTCGGCGTCCGTGACCTGGCGCTGGGCCTGGGCGTGGTGATCGCGCTCGATCGCGGTGCACCCGTACGCGGCTGGATCGAGGGCGGCGTGCTCTCGGACGCCGTCGACGTCGCGGCCACGCTTCTGGCGGGCGACGCAATTGCCGCCGAACTGCGCCGCGGCGTGCTGGCCATCGGTGCCGGCTCGGCCGTCCTCGGCGCGGCGCTCGCACGCGCGCTCGACGAGCCGGTGCCGCGCGGCGAGGTGCAGGCACCCGAGGCGGCGATCACCGGACACGGCTGAGCGCGCCGCCCCGGATGATCTGCCCCGAGATTTGGCGCGCACCGCGCGGAGTGTGGGCTGTGAAAGTCACGCATATGGCGCCTTTGGCAGCCCACACTCGCGCGGACCGACCTCTCACAAGGCGCCACGTCCGGCATGCGTTCAATCGGTCGTGGCCCGTCTACGCTGCTCCACCGCTCTTGCCATGGCGGCCGGAATTGCCGCCGTGCTGTTCGCCGCGCCGCTCCCGGCGGCCGCCGGGGAGCGCGACGTGCCCGACCCCCAAGAGCCGGTCGTCGCCGCCGGCCTCGGGAGCCTGCAGGACGTCGTCTTTCCCGGAACCGCCCCGCGCGCAGCCCGCGTCGCCGCCGCGCGGTCGATCGCTCGCGCCTACACCACCGCGGACGGCTACAGCGTGGAGGTCGAGAGCTCGCCCGCGTACCGCGCCGACCGAATGGCCGACCGGGGCATCGTCGAGTTCCTCGCGTCTCGCCTCCACGGGCCCGAGCTCGACAGGCTGAGCGTGTACGTCGGCCCGCCCGCCGAGATCAGGGTTCTCTGCGGCGGCGCCCCCGGCGTGGTCGCCTGCTACTCGATCGGCGAGAGCCGCATGTACGTGCCCGGCGAGTCCGTGCAGGGCGTCCCCGTGGAGTACCCGCTGACGCACGAGTACGGCCACCACGTCGCGCGCTGGCGCTCGAACAACCCATGGGACGCGCTCGACTGGGGCGCCAAGCACTGGGCCAGCGCGGTGCGCGTGTGCAGGCACGTGGACAGGGGCCTCCTGTTCCCCGGCAACCAGGGCACCCATTACCGCGACGATCCCGGTGAAGGCTTCGCCGACGGATACGCGCACCTCCACTACCCGGACGTGCCCTGGCGCTACAACGAGCTGATGCGTCCCGGCCCGATCGAGTTCGAGGCGATCCGGAAGGACGTGCTCGAGCCCTGGTCGGGGCCGCGGTCTCACACGTTCCGAGGCCGGCTCGGCCCCGGCCACGCGAAGCGGACGTTCAGGGTCCGCGTCGGGCTGGACGGCAGCGTCACGATGCGGCTCCGGGGCCCGGCAAGGGCCTCCTACTCGGTCGAGGCGGAGGGCACCGGGTTCGTGGCCGGAAGGAGGCTGCACTCCGGCGGCCGGTTCCGGGTGGAGTGGTGCCGGCGTCGCCCGGTGGACCGGGTGAAGCTGACGGTGCGCCGCCTCACGGGCTCCGGTCCGTTCGCTCTCAGCGTCGGCTGGCCCGGGTGATCGTCACGACCAGCCCGTCGTACTCGATCCTGCGGTGCGGCTTGTAGCGGCGGAACATGTCGAACTGCACGCGATAGCGGCCGGGCGGGGTGCTCCGGCTAAACAGCCGCTTTCTCGCCTGCACCTTCCAGCAGCGACCTCGGATACCACCGATCCTGACCGCGCGGGTCCGGACGGGGCCCTCCCGCCGGCCAATGCGCCTCACGTGCGCCCACAGGATCTGGCCGCCCCTGAAGCCCCGGGCCCTGATCCTGAGCCTCCGGTTGGAGACTCCCGTCCTTGGCCCGACGCGCACGTGCGTCGCGGTCGTGAGGAGGCTCACCTGGGCCCTGCGCGCGGGGTCCGTCTGGTCGGTGGCCACATACGTCAGCATGCGCTGGCCGCTGAGCAGCCCGGGCAGGGTGAGCCGCGCCTGGATCGTGCCATTCCCGTCCGCCCGGAGCGTGCGGATCGGGTCGCCTGCGCGTGTGAACTCAACCTCGCCGTTCGGCGTGTAGCCCTGCGCCAGCAGGAAGACTCGCGACGTCTCCCGGTAGCAGGACCTCCTCGGGTCGACCTCGAGTGTCGCGGCGGCCGCGGCGCCGGGCGCGGCGAGCACGAGGGACGCGACCGCGAGGGCGGCGCGGAGAGACCTCATGCGGCTGATCCTAGCTGGGCGCACTCGTCCCGCCGGCAGGCTAGATTCCGGGCAGGGGAGTCACCCGCGAAAGGAAGAATCGTGCCCACCTACGTGATGCTGAGCACCCTGACGCCCGAGGGCGTGCAGACGCTGAAGAGCAACCCGTCGCGGATCCGCGAGGTCAACAAGGAGATCGAGCAGCTGGGCGTGACCGTGAAGGCGCAGTGGGCGGTGCTCGGCCGTTTCGACTTCGTGAACATCATCGAGGCGCCCGACGAGAAGTCGGTCGCGCGGGTGTCGATGGAGCTCGGCTCGCGCGGCACCATGCATCTCGAGACGCTCTCGGCGATCCCGGTCGACGACTTCATCGCGGCGCTGTAGGTCGCAGGTGGCGAAGCGGGTCCTGGTTGTCGGGGGCGGAGGGCGCGAGCACGCGCTGGCGCGAACCCTGCTGCGGAGCCGGCAGGCCCCGGAGGTGCTGGCGGCGCCCGGAAACGTGGGCATCGCACGGGACGGCGTCGAGTGCCTGCCCGGCGACGACCTCGTTGCCGCGGCCCGCGAGCGAGACGTCGACCTCGTGGTGGTGGGCCCCGAGGCGCCGCTGGTGGCGGGGCTGGTCGACGAGCTGGCGGAGGCCGGCGTCGCGGCGTTCGGGCCCTCCAGGGAGGCGGCGAGAATCGAGGGCTCGAAGGCCTACGCCAAGCAGCTCATGAAGAGCTGCGGCGTGCCGACCGCTTCGCACGTGCTGTTCCGCGACCGCGAGGAGGCCGCGGCGCACATGGCGTGCGCCTCCTACCCCGCCGTGCTCAAGGCAGACGTGCTGGCCGCGGGCAAGGGCGTGATCATCGCCGCCGACGAGCGCGAGGCGCGCGCGGCCCTCGACGTGTTCTTCGCGGAGCGGCGCTTCGGCGACACCGAGGTCGTCCTGGAGGAATACCTGGAGGGGGAGGAGCTGTCCCTCCTGGCGCTGTGCGACGGCGAGCGCGCCGTGCCGCTCGCTCCCGCGCAGGACTACAAGCGCATCTTCGACGGCGACGAGGGTCCCAATACCGGCGGCATGGGGAGCTACTCGCCGGTGCCGGGCGTGGATCCCGAGCGGGCCGAGGAGATCGCGGCCATCGCGCACCAGCCGATCGTCGACGAGCTGAACCGGCGCGGCACCCCGTTCCACGGAGTGCTGTACGCGGGGCTGATGCTGACCGCGGCCGGTCCCAAGGTGCTCGAGTACAACTGCCGCTTCGGCGACCCGGAGACGCAGGCCGTGCTGCCGCGGCTGCGCTCCGACCTGCTCGAGCTGCTCGAGGCAGCCGCCACCCCCGGCGGCCTCGCCGGCGTGGAGCCGGAGTGGTCGCCCGACTGGGCGGTCACGGTGGTGCTCGCGTCGCGCGGCTATCCCGAATCGGCGTCGAGGGGCGACCGGATCTCGGGGCTCGAGGACGCTGAGGGCGCCGAGGTGTTCCACGCGGGCACCGCCGCCGAGAACGGGCACGTCGTGACCGCCGGCGGGCGAGTCCTGGGCGTGACCGCGCTCGGAGCGTCGCCGGGTGAGGCACGCGACCGCGCGTACGAGGCGGCCGAGCGCATCGAGTTCGACGGGCGGCAGATGCGCACCGACATCGCGGCTCGCGCCGTGGAGAGGGTGGAGGCGTGAGGATCCCGGAGACGGGCGAGTTCCCGGTCCCCGAGACCCAGGTGGAGCACGAGTTCGACGACCTCGACGTCGACGAGGCCCCTACCGTGGGCATCGTGATGGGCTCGAAGAGCGACATGCCGGTCATGGAGAAGGCCGCGCACGAGCTCGAGCAGCTCGGCATCCGTCACGAGATGCGGGTGATGAGCGCGCACCGCGACCCCGAGACCGTGGCCGAGTACGCGAAGAACGCCCGGCTGCGCGGGATCCGGGTGATCATCGCCGGCGCGGGGCTCTCGGCCGCGCTGCCGGGCGTTGTGGCGGCACACACGGAGCTGCCGGTGATCGGGGTGCCGCTCAGCTCGAAGACGTCCGTGGCCGGCGGGCTCGACGCGCTGCTCGCGGTGACCCAGATGCCGCCGGGCGTGCCGGTGGCCTCGGTCGGCGTGGACAACGCGAAGAACGCGGCCGTCCTCGCGGCGCGGATCCTCGCGGCGTGAAGGCACCCGCCCGCGCGGCCCCGCGCGCCTGGGCGGCTGCAAGGGCGGCGCCCGCTGCCGCTTGGAGCGCGCGTTGATCGAGCGCTACACGCGTCCCGAGATGGGCGCGGTGTGGTCGGAGCGTCGCCGGCTCGACGCCTGGCTGCAGGTCGAGCTCGCGGTGGTGGACGCGCTCGCCGAGCAGGGCGTGGTGCCCGCCGGCGACGCCGACGTGATCCGGGACCGCGCCTCCTTTACGGTCGAGGCGGTCAAGGAGCGCGAGCGGGTCACCGACCACGACGTGGCCGCCTTCGTCGACGTGGTGGCCGAGTCCGTTGGCGAGGCGGGCCGGTGGGTTCACCACGGCCTCACCTCCTCCGACGTGCTCGACACCGCGCTGGCGCTGCAGCTCTCCCAGGCCGGCCTGATCCTGTGCGGCGGCGCCGCCGACTACCGGAACGCGCTGACCCGGCGGGCGCGCGAGCACGCCGGCACGATCTGCGTGGGGCGTACGCACGGGATCCATGCGGAGCCGACGACCTTCGGCGTCAAGCTCGCCGGGTTCGCCTTCGAGGCGCACCGCAACCTGCGCAGGCTCGAGCGCGCCGTGGAGGGCGTCTCGGTGGGCGCGCTGTCGGGCGCGGTCGGGACCTACTCGGCGAACGGCCCCGAGGTGGAGGCGGCGGTGCTGTCGCGGCTTGGCCTGAGCCGCGAGGACGTCTCGACCCAGGTGGTGCCGCGGGACCGTCACGCCGAGCTGCTCGAGGCGGTCGCGCTGGCGGGCGCAGGTCTCGAGCGTTTCGCCACCGAGGTCCGGCACCTCCAGCGCACCGAGGTGCGGGAGGTCGAGGAGCCGTTCCGCGCGGGCTCCCAGAAGGGATCGTCGGCGATGCCTCACAAGCGCAACCCGATCGTGACCGAGCGCATCACGGGCATCGCGCGCCTGCTGCGCGGCTACGCGCAGACCGGCCTCGAGAACGTGGCGCTGTGGCACGAGCGCGACATCTCGCACTCCTCGGTGGAGCGCGTGAGCCTGCCGGACGCCACGATCCTGCTCGACTACGCCCAGCACCTGGCCGTCCGGGTGGTGGACGGCATGGTCGTGCACGAGGACCGGATGCGGGCCAACCTCGAGGCCACGCACGGCGCCCTCTACTCACAGCGCGCGCTGCTGGCGCTGGTGGAGGCCGGCATGACGCGCGACGAGGCCTACCGGATCGTGCAGGAGAACGCGCAGCGCGCCTGGGACACCGGCACGCACTTCAGGGAGCTGCTGGCCGCCGCCGCGCCGCAGCTCGACCTCGACGCGGTCTTCGACGCCCAGGCGTTTTTGCGCCACTCCGGGGCGGTAGTGGCGCGGCTCGAGCGCATCGCGTAACGAGTATGCGTGACACTTCAGGGTGTGGCGGACTCGCGCTTGAAATCCGGCCGCTCCAAGCGGCGGCTTCGCGTGCTCATGTTCGCGGGCCCGGCGATCGTGCTCACGGGATTCGTGCTGGCCGCCCACGCCGTCGACGTGCTGGAGGACTCGGAGCTCGACACCGTCGACGCCCGATTTGCCATCCGGGGCGATCTAAAGCCGCCGGAGGACATCGTGATCGTCGGGGTGGGCGAGGAGAGCTTCACGGAGCTCGGCGAGCAGTGGCCCTTCCCGCGCGCCCTCCACGCCGAGGCGATCTCCCGGCTGAAGCGCGACGGGGCAAAGGTGATCTCCTACGACGTCCAGTTCACCGAGCCGTCCAACCCGGCTGACGACCAGGCCCTCGCCGACGCCATCGCGCGGGCCGGCAACGTCGTGCTCGCCACCACCGTCGTCAACGACCGCGGGGAGACGAACGTCCTCGGTCCCCCGGAGGTGCTTCGCGAGCTGAACGCGCGTGCCGGGCACGCCGGGCTCACAACGGACTCGGGCCGCGTCGTGCGGCGGACCTCACGCGAGATCGACAAGCTCGAGACCTTCCCGGTGGCGTCGGTCGAGCGGTACCTGGACCGCCAGGTGCTGGCTGACGCCTTCCCGGATCCGGCCTGGATCGACTACCACGGAGAGACGAACATCAGCACGTTCCCGTTCTACAGGGTGGTGCGGGGCGACTTCCCGCCCGGGATGTTCAAGGACAAGATCGTGCTGGTGGGCGCCACCGCGCCGTCGCTGCAGGACGTGCACCCGACGTCGGTCAGCGGCGACGAGTTCATGTATGGCGTGGAGATCCACGCCAACGCGATCTCCACGCTCCTGCGCGACTTTCCCCTTCGCGAGCTGCCCGGGTGGGTGACGGTGGTCCTGATCCTGGTCCTCGGGGCGGTGGGCCCGCTGATCGCGGCGCGCTTCGGCCCGGTCCGGGCTGCCTTCATCGGGGTGGGGCTGGCGGTGCTCTACGCCGTGTTGGTCCAGGTCCTCTTCAACAACGGCGTGATCGTCGCCTTCATCTACCCCGAGGCGTCCCTCGCGCTTGGCGTGGTGGGCGCCCTCGGGGCGGCGCTGGTGCTTCACGCCTTCGAGCGGGAGCGCGTGCGCGACATCTTCTCGCGCTTCGTGCCGGAGCCGGTCGTGGACGACGTGCTGAAAAACGTGGACGAGGACCTGCGGCTGGGCGGTGAGCTCCAGGTGGTGACGGTCCTCTTCAGCGACGTCCGCGGGTTCACGACCTTCTCCGAGACGCGCGAGCCGGACGAGGTGATCGAGGTCCTGAACCGCTACCTGACCTCGATGACCGACGTGATCCTGCGCCACGGCGGCACGCTCGTGGCCTTCATGGGCGACGGGATCATGGCCGTGTTCGGGGCGCCCATCCCCATGGACGACCACGCCGACCGCGCCTACGCGGCAGCGCGCGAGATGGCCGGGCCCGCGCTCACCGAGTTCAACGACTGGCTGCGGGGGGAGCAAAAGGGCGACGGCTTCCGCATCGGCGTGGGGCTGAACAGCGGCGCGGTGATGGCCGGCAACGTGGGCTCGGAGAAGCGGCTCGAGTACACCGTGATCGGCGACACCACGAACACGGCCTCACGCATCGAGGGAATGACCAAGGGGACGCCGCACATGATCATGCTCTCGGACTCGACGAAGATGATGATGACCCGCGAGGCCCCGGACCTGGAGCCGCTGGACGCGATGCAGCTGAGGGGCCGGCAGGTGAAGGTCGTGATCTGGGCGCCGGCCCGGGAGGACGGCGCTACGGCGCCTGGGCCAGATACCGCTCGCCGGCGTCCACCAGCACCGTCCGGTCCAGTGTGAAGTCGCGCACCGCCACGGTGCCCTCACGCACGACCGTCAGCGTTCCGTCGCAGCGGTCTACCGTCAGCCACCGAGTTCCGCGCACCGCGCCGGACGAGTGGCGCCCGCGCGTGCGGAAGCGCCCCTTGGCATCGCCCCACAGACGCCGGGCGCGCCGGGCGGCGGACGCGGTGCCCTGCGGGCAGCTGGTCAGCCGCCCGCGAAGTATGAGATCGGTGACGAACCGGGTGGCGGCGCGCTGGCGCACCGCGAACAGCCCTCCGTAGAACACGCCTCGCTGGACGCGGCCCCGTGCGCGCCGACGCTCCGTGGCCACCTCGACGCGGCCGCGGCGGGTGTCGAGAGTCGACCCGAGCGGCAGCTCGCGAATGCTCGGAAGCGGGACGAACCGCCGACGGCCGGCGAGGCGCACGCGCACGGTGCCGGCGATCGGCTCGGCCACCAGGGTCTCGCCGAGATCGGGGAGAGGATCCTGGGCCGGCGCGGCGGCCGGAGGAGTGAACACGACCTGGGGCGGGGCCGCGGATGCCGCCCCCACCACGATCTGGCGCGTCGTCTGCGCCGGGCCGCCGCCTGCGAGCAGCGTGCCGCCGGTGAAGATGGTCGTGGTGGAGGCGCCCTCGTTGTCGGTGACGACGAGGGTGACGGTGTATGTGCCGGGCCGGTCGTAGCGGTGCTGTGGCGAAGGGCCGCCGTCGAGCAGCTGAGTGCCATCGCCGAAGTCCCAGTCGTAGCGGACGATCGTGCCGTCGGGATCGGCCGCGCCGGAGGCGTCGAACTGGGTAAAGGACCCTGCGCTTCCGGGCGCCGCGGCGAAGCTCGCCACCGGAGCCTGGTTGGGACTCACGACGACGCCGACGGCGTCGCTCAGGTCCACGCTGGGCGGCGCCTTGGGCGCCAGCGCGGCCCCGGCTCCGATGCCGAACAGATGGCCGTCGCCACCGGCTACGTACAGGCTCAAGCCGTTGGGGGTGACCCCGAGGTACCCGAGCCTCGTCCAGTAGGCGCCGGCAACCTCTGCCTCGCCCGCGGGCGTGAGAGCGCCGTTCGGAGCGACCGTGAACGACAGCACCCGCCGCCACGGGTCCCACCACGAGCGGGCCGTCACGTAGACGGCGGAGCCGTCAGGCGCCACGGCGAGGCCGATCGCCCGCCCGCCCGTCGCCACGTCGGCGGGCGTCATCGGCACGGGCGTGCCGTGAGCCGCGACAGAGAACTGGAAGACGCGCCCGCTGGCCGAGGTGGCGTACAGGTGCTCACCGTCGGGGGTGAGCGCCACGTCCTGGAGGCGCCAGGTCGGCACATCGACCGTTTCGGCGCGCCTCGTGAGCGAGCCGTCGGCGGCCACGTCGAAGACGGCGATGTCGCCGCCCGCGAGCACGTACGCCGTGTCGCCGCTCGGGCTCACCGCCACGCCGCGCGGTGACGAGCCGGCCGTCACATAGCGGGGATCCTTGGCGATCAGCTCGCCGTCCGGGGCCACGTCGAACTGGCGAAGGGTGCCCCGGTCCCGGTCGGTCACGTAGACGCTGGTCCCGTCGGGGTGCACGGCGATCGAATGGGGTTCGTCCCCGGCGTACACCATCGGCGGCTGCTTGGGGGTGAGCCGGCCGTCCGCGGCGACATCGAACTGGACCACCCCGTCGTCGGCGGTTGCGTAGAGATCCCTCCCGCCGGGGGTCATCGCCAAACGGCGCGGCTCGTCGGCCGACACAGCCGCGGGGTCGAGTGCGGACAGGCTCCCGTCACCGCCGACTGCGAACTGGGCGATCTGGTCGCCCTCGTGGTCGGCGAAATAAGCGGTGCGTGCCGCGCTCGCCACGGAGGGAAGCGTCAGCGCGATGACGCAGGCGCCGAGCAAAGGACGAAGACTGGGCAGGGTCTGAGTCAAAGGTCCGCGGTCCGAGCCAAACCCTCTCAGGTTCGGCTCAGGAGCGCCAAGTTGTGCTGCTGTTGGGGATGAGCTGCGCAAACCAGAGCACGACCCGCTGACGTTTCGCTGACGTCTCGCTGACGCGGGCCGTCAGCGTGCTTCACCCGCGTGCCGGCCGGTTGAGCGTCTGCCGTGGGGGCACGCCCTCGGCCAGCTCCTTCTGCCGCTCGATCTCGGCGTTGAGCTCGGCTCCGAACAGGAGAGCGACGTTGCTGAGCCAGAGCCAGCCCACGAGCAGGATCGCTCCCGCGAAGGCGCCGTAGATGGCGCCGACGTCGGCCACGTTCGAGACGTAGGCGGAGAACGCGAGCGTGGCGGCCAGCCAAAGCAGAACCGCGGCCGCCGCGCCGGGTGTGAGCCACCGGAAGGCCCTCTGCTGCACGTCCGGGGTCACGTAGTAGACGAAGGCGAACGCCAGCATCGCCATCACCAGGGCGCCGGGCCAGCGAGCGATGCTCCAGACCTTCGCGGCGGTCTGGCCGAGGCCGATGAAGCCGAGCAGGTCGTCGGCGAAGGACCCGCCGACGAAGGCCATCACGACGCTCGCGAGCACAAGCGTCATCAGGACCACGGTCGAGGCGGCGTCGACCGTCTTGCGGCGCAGGAAGCCGCGCCCCTCACCGCTGAGCTCGAAAACGACGTTCAGTGCCCTCCGCGCGGCCTCCAGCGCGCCCGTGGTCCCGTACAGCGCCAGGGGAAGGCTCACCACGAGAGCGGTCGCCGCCGTTCCCTCGCTCTCGAAGGCCCGGCGGAGCGAGCGGTCGACCGGGTCGAGCACCGACGGGGGCACGACCCCCTCCAGGTAGTCCGTGATCGCCCGGTAGGTCTCGGGGTACTGCCCGATCAGGCTGAGCAGCGACACCGCCACGAGCGCCGTCGGGAAGAGCGACATCAGCGCGTAGTACGTGAGGGCTCCCGCGTGATGGGTCATCTGGTCGTCGTAAAAAGCCCGCAAAGTGCGGCGTATAACGATGCCCGCTCTACCCACGGGTGGCCGGTACCCGACTGGCGCCGCTGATAGCCTCGCGCGCGTGAGCGAAGTCGCCGCGCTCATCGCCCAGGGGAAAGTCCGCGACATCTACGAGGCAGGGGATCACCGCCTGCTGATGGTCGCGTCGGACCGAATCTCCACCTACGACGTGGTGCACCCCACGCCGATCCCGGACAAGGGCAAGGTGCTCACCGGCCTGACCGCCTTCTGGCTCGACCGGACGGCTGATCTGTGCCCGAACCACCTCGTCTCGGTCACGGACGTGCCCGACCGGCACCGCGGCCGCGCGATGCTCGTCGAGCGCCTCGCGATGGTGCCGGTGGAGTGCGTGGTGCGCGGCTACATCACCGGCTCGGGCTGGAAGGACTACCAGGCCACCGGTGCGGTGTGCGGAATCGATCTTCCGGCGGGGTTGCGCGAGTCCGAGCGCCTTCCCGAGCCGATCTTCACGCCCGCCACCAAGGCGGAGATCGGGGATCACGACGAGAACGTCGACTTCGAGCGGGCCGTCGAGATCGTGGGGGACCGGCCGCTCCTCGAGGACCTGCGCCGGCTCTCGATCGCGATCTACGAGAGGGCCGCCGATCACGCGCGCGAGCGCGGCATCATCCTGGCCGACACGAAGTTCGAGTTCGGCCGCCGCGCCGACGGCACGATCGTGCTCGGGGACGAGGTGCTCACGCCCGACTCGTCCCGCTTCTGGCCGGCCGACGGCTACGAGCCGGGCCGCGGCCAGCCGAGCTTCGACAAGCAGTACGTGCGCGACTGGGCCACCGCGTCCGGGTGGAACAAGACCCCGCCGGCGCCCGAGATCCCCGCCGAGGTCGTGGAGGGCACCCGTGCGCGCTACGTCGAGGCCTACGAGCGCATCGCGGGCGAGCCGTTCGGGCGCTGGCTGGAGCGGAGCGGCGCCACGTGAGTCGAGCGGCCGAAAACCGAGCCAGGCAAGGACGCAGGGTCGAAGCCTTGCGTCGGCAAGGCGAGACCCGAGGACGCAGCATGGCGAAGGTTTGCAGGCCGCCTCGATGAGGGTGCAGGTCCTGATCCGTCCGAAGCAAGGCATCCTGGATCCGCAGGGCCAGACCGTCGAGCAGGCACTCCAAGCGCTCGGCTTCCAGGGTGTGCGGGACGTTCACGTGGGTCGCCTGATCGAGCTGGACGTCGATGACCCGTCGCGGGTGGCAGAGATGTGCGAGCGCTTGCTCGCCAACCCACTCATCGAGGACTACGAGGTCCTGCCCGGCGAGCCGGGCACGGCGGGCGCGAGGTGGGCCGCGTGAAGTTCGGCGTCGTCCGCTTCCCCGGCTCGTGCGACGAGATCGACGCCCTGCTCGCCTGCCGCCGCTTCGGCGAGGCCCAGCTGCTGTGGCACAAGGAGCGCGACCTCGGCGGCGTCGACGCCGTGGTGGTGCCGGGGGGCTTCTCCTACGGCGACTATCTGCGGGCGGGTGCGATCGCCCGCTTCTCGCCGCTGATGGAGTCGGTCATCGAGTTCGCGCGCGACGGCGGCCCGGTGCTCGGCATCTGCAACGGCTTCCAGGTCCTGTGCGAGGCGGGGCTCCTGCCGGGCGCCCTGCTACCGAATCGCTCGCTGCGCTTCGTCTGCCGGCAGGTGGACGTCATCGTCGAGAACCCCGACACGCCGTTCACGCACGCGTGCCAGGCCGGGGATGTCCTCTCCGTGCCGGTCAAGCACACCACCGGGCGCTACCACGCGCCGGGCATCCCCCACGAGCAGGTGGTGCTGCGCTACGCGCCGGGTCAGAACCCGAACGGGGCGCAGGACGACATCGCGGGCGTGTGCAACTCCGCGGGCAACGTGCTCGGGTTGATGCCGCACCCGGAGCACGCGGTCGACCCGGTTACCGGCTCCGCCGACGGCGGGCGCCTGTTCGAGTCGGTCGCCTCGAGGCCCGAAGCCGCCGGCTTGGCCGGCGGCGCAGGGTTCGGCATCGGTCTCACCACGTGAGCCCAGGCGCGCTCGCGCCGCACCGCGAGCTCGGGCTGACCGACGCGGAGTACGAGGGCATCCGCGAGCGGCTCGGCCGCGACCCCAACGCGCTCGAGCTGGCCGTGTTCTCGCTCATGTGGTCCGAGCACTGCGCGTACAAGCACTCGAAGAGGCTGCTGCGCGAGCTGCCCACCGAGGGGCCGCACGTCCTGATGGGCCCGGGTGAGAACGCCGGCGTGGTCGACATCGGAGACGGGCTGGCGGTGGCCTTCAAGGTCGAGTCGCACAACCACCCCAGCGCCGTCGAGCCGTTCCAGGGCGCCGCCACGGGCGTCGGCGGGATCCTGCGCGACATCTTCGCGGTCGGCGCCCGGCCGATCGCGGTGCTCGACTCGCTTCGCTTCGGCGAGCTCGACTCGCCGCGCTCGCGCTACCTGTTCGACTGGGCCGTGAAGGGGATCGGCCACTACGGCAACTCGATCGGGGTGCCCACCGTCGGCGGCGAGGTGTACTTCGAGCCCGCCTACGAGCAGAACTGCCTGGTCAACGCCATGTGCGTGGGCCTGGCCCGCCGCGAGCGCCTGATCCGGAGCGCGGCCGCCGGGGTGGGCAACCTGATCGTGCTGCTCGGCGCCCGCACCGGGCGCGACGGGATCGGCGGCGCCTCGGTGCTCGCCAGCGCCGAGCTCACGGCGGAGGACGCCTCCAAGCGCCCCAGCGTCCAGATCGGCGACCCGTTCGAGGAGTCGAAGCTGGTCGAGTGCTGCCTCGAGCTGCTCGACCGGGAGCTGCTCACCTCCCTGCAGGACCTCGGAGCGGCGGGCCTTTCGTCCTCCTCGTCCGAGATGGCCTCCAAGGGCGAGGTGGGGATCGACATCGACGTCGCGCGCGTGCCCCTGCGGGAGGCGGGCATGGAGCCGTTCGAGATCATGATCTCCGAGTCGCAGGAGCGGATGCTGTGCGTGGTGGAGCCGGCCCGGCTCGACGCGGTGCTCGAGGTCTGCGAGCGCTGGGACCTGCGGGCCACGCCGATCGGGTCGGTCACGGACACTCGCCGCCTGCGCGTCTTCGACGGCGGGGAGCTCGTCGGCGACATGCCGGTCGGGGCGCTGGTGGACGACTGCCCGCTGTACGACCTGTCGCCCGAGCCGCCGGCGGGCCGGATCTACGCCGACCCACCCGCACGGCTGGCGCCCGGCGGGGGCCCTGGGGATGCGTTGATGGCGCTGCTCGCGTCACCCAACGTGGCCTCGAAGCGCTTCGTATTCGAGCAGTACGACCCGATCGTGGGCTCACGCACCGTGCGCCGGCCGCAGACGGCCGACGCCGCCGTCCTGAAGCTCGACAACGACGGCGGCAGCGGCGCGATCGCGGTCTCGATCGACGGCAACGGGCGGCGCGTGGCGTGCGACCCCTACACCGGGGCGGCGGAGGCGGTGCTCGAGTGCGCTCGCAACCTGGCCTGCGTGGGCGCCGAGCCGCTCGGCCTGACCAACTGCCTCAACTTCGGCAACCCGGAGAAGCCGCACATCGCGTGGCAGCTGACGCGGGCCGTGGAGGGGCTCCGCGACGCCTGCCTTGCATTGGGCGTGCCGGTCGTGGGGGGCAATGTGTCGCTCTACAACGAGGGCGGCGGGGGGCCGATCTACCCCACGCCGATCGTCGGCATGGTGGGCAAGCTGCCCGACCCGGCCGCGGTGCCGCGCACCGGGTTCGCGGAGCCGGGGCACGCCGTGGCGCTCGTGGGCCCGTTCCGGCCGGCGCTGGAGGGCTCGGAGCTCGAGAAGCTGCGCGGCCGGCTGGCCGGAGGCCTGCCGGCTGTGGACCTGGCCGAGCAGGCCGCCGCCCTGACGGCGCTGCGCGAGGCCGCCCGGAACGGCTCGCTCGCCACCGTGCACGACGTCGCCGACGGCGGCGTGGCTGTGGCGCTGGCCGAGTGCTGCATCGAAGGCGGCATCGGCGCCCGGGTGGCGCTCCCGTCCGACGACGACACGGCGCTCTTCGGCGAGGCCCCCGGCGGCGTGGTTGTCGCCGGGCCGCGCGAGGCGATCGACGCCGTGCCCGGCGCCCAGGTCATCGGCGAGGTCGGCGGCGACGCTCTCGAAATCGTCGGCGCCCTGCGCGTTCCGGTCGCAGGGCTCCGCGACGCCTATGAGGGCGCCATCCCCGCGGCGTTCGCCGCAGCCCGAGGTTGAGTCGGCCACCCTCGCTGGTACGCTCATTCGAGCGGACCCGCTTGGCCCCGTGGCATCGCCCCGAGCGCCCGCACACACCTGCATGAACGACCAGCTCGACCCTCGCGACGGACCTCGCGACGAGTGCGGCGTCTTCGGGATCTACGCGCCCGAATCAGACGTCGCCCGACTCGCCTACTTCGCCCTGTACGCGCTCCAGCACCGCGGCCAGGAGTCGGCCGGCATCGCCACCAGCGACTCGGGCCACATCATGACCATCCGCGACCTCGGCCTCGTCTCGCAGGTCTTCGACGAGGAGAAGCTGCGCGCGCTCCAGGGACAGATGGCCGTCGGGCACGTGCGCTACTCCACGACCGGATCGTCCGCGTGGGAGAACGCGCAGCCGGTCTGGCGATCGGACCGCCGGCAGGTCGCGCTCGCGCACAACGGCAACCTCATCAACGCCGTCGAGCTCCACCGGGACATGAGCGACCAGGGCGTGCGGTTCCGGGGCACTTCCGACTCCGAGATCATCGCGGCGCTCCTGTCGAACCACCCGTCCGAGCGGATCGAGGACGCTCTGGCAGAGGTGGTTCCGCGGCTGGAGGGCGCCTTCTCGACGGTCGTGATGACCAAGGACGCCGTGGTCGGCTTCCGCGACGCCGCCGGGCTGCGCCCGCTGGCGCTCGGCCGGATCGGCGAGCGCTACTGCCTCGCCTCCGAGAGCTGCGCGTTCGACATCATCGGCGCCGAGCTGCTCCGCGAGGTACAGCCGGGCGAGATGGTCTCGCTCGGCGAGCGGGGCATCGAGACGCGGCAGCTGGTCGAGTCCGAGCGCAGGGCGTTCTGCGTGTTCGAGCACATCTACTTCGCGCGCCCCGACTCGATCCTCGAGGGCAACCGCACGCAGGTCTCCCGCCGCAAGATGGGGGAGATCCTGTGGCGTGAGTCGCCGGTGGAGGCCGACGTGGTGATCGCCGTGCCCGACTCGGGCAACGCCGCGGCCGTCGGCTACTCGAAGGCGTCGGGCATCCCGCGCGACGACGGGCTGATCAAGAACCGCTATGTGGCCCGCACCTTCATCCAGCCGGGTCAGGAGCTCCGCAAGCACGGCCTGCGCATGAAGTTCAACCCGCTGCGCGAGGTGGTGGCGGGGAAGCGCCTCGTGGTGGTGGACGACTCGATCGTGCGAGGCAACACCACGCGCCAGATCGTGCAGATGCTGCGGGGCGCGGGCGCGACCGAGATCCACATGCGCGTCTCCGCTCCGGCCATCCGGCACCCCTGCCACTACGGGATCGACATGTCCACGACGCAGGAGATGGTCGCGCACGGCCGGACCGAGGAGGAGGTCGCGCGCGAGCTCGATTGCGACTCGCTCGCCTACCTCTCGCTGGACGGTGTCTACGAGGCGATCCGCTCCACGCGCGCGACCCACTGCGACGCCTGCTTCTCCGGCGACTATCCGCTCGCCCGCACCGCGGCGGCGAACGGGAAGTTCGCCCTCGAGGAGCTGGCGGTCGTACGCACGTAACAACTCTGCTACGGGGCCGCCGTGACCGCCGGAGCCGGCGCTAGTGTGGCCTTCCTTCGCATGAACCTCGTCTCCTCGCTGCACTCGCTGTTTGGTTTTCCGGCCTTTCGCCCCGGCCAGCGCGAGGCCTGCGAGGCCGCGCTCGAGGACCGGGACGTGCTGGTGGTCATGCCGACCGGCTCGGGCAAGTCGCTCTGCTACCAGCTGCCGGCCCTGCTGCGCGACGACCTGACGGTGGTGGTCTCCCCGCTGGTGGCGCTGATGCAGGACCAGGTGGAGGCGCTCGCCGAGCGCGGTCTGGGCGCCCGCGTGGCGCTGGTCAACGCCCAGCGCGACGGGTCGGCCAACGCCGCCACGCTCCGCCGCGCCGCCGCGGGTGAGCTCAGCCTGCTGTACGTGGCGCCGGAGCGGTTCGCCGCGCCCAGGTTCCTGGAGGCGATGGCCGGCGTGCGGGTTGGGCTGTTCGTCGTGGACGAGGCGCACTGCGTCTCGCAGTGGGGGCACGACTTCCGCCCCGACTACTTCCGGCTCGCCGACGCCGCCCGGATGCTGGGCGCCAGGGCGCTCGTGGCGTCCACCGCCACCGCCACGCCGCGGGTGGCCCAGGACGTGGTGGGGCGGCTCGGCCTGCGAAACCCGCTGCGCGTGGCCACCGGCTTCGACCGGCCCAACATCGCCTTCGCGGTCGCGCGCCCGGCCCCGGGGGAGAAGCGTTCGCTGCTCGCCGAGGCCTTGCGCGAGCCGGACGCGCTGCCGGCGATCGTCTACGCCGGCACGCGCGCGGGCTCGGAGGACCTCGCCCGTGAGCTGGGCACTGCCCTCGGCGTGGAGGCGGCCGCCTATCACGCCGGGCTCGACCGCGAGCGCCGCGCCGCGGTCCAGCGCCGCTTCCTCGCCGACGAGCTCCGGGTGATCTGCGCCACCAACGCCTTCGGCATGGGCGTGGACAAGCCGAACGTGCGGACCGTCCTGCACGCGAGCGTGCCGGCGTCGCTCGAGGCCTACTACCAGGAGGCCGGCCGCGCGGGGCGCGACGGCCGGCCGGCGCGGGCGCTGCTGCTCGCGGAGAACCGCGACAAGGCGCTCCACGTCCACTTCATCAAGCGCGACGAGATCGACCAGCAGCTGCCCGGCTGGCTGGCCGACAGGCTCTGGGCGGCGGCCGATGGCGACGGCCGCTACTCCGTCGACGCTGTGGAGCTGGTGCGCGGCCTTGGCGGGGACGGCGACCGCCTGCGGGCATTGCTCGGCCACCTCACGCGGGCGCGGGTGATCTCGCCGTCGCCGTCGGCGCCGGATCGCGTGGCCGGCCGGGCTCTGTCGCCGTTCGACCGGAAGGCGGCGGCGCTGTGCCGCTCGTCGGTGGAGGAGGGCGCGCGCGCCCGTTGGCGGCAGTACCGGGAGATCTGGGCGTACGTCGAGAAGGAGAGCTGCCGGCGCGAGGCGATCCTGCGGCACTTCGGGGACCGTTCCGCGCCCGCTGCTTCCGCCCGGTGCTGCGATGTCTGCACGGCGGGGCTCGTCCCGGTTCCTCCGCCCCCCGATCCGGTGGCGATCGAGAACCTCGACGACGCGATCATCTCGGTGGCCACGGGCGCCCGCCCGGCGGTGGGGCGCACCACCTGCGCGGAGATCCTCCACGGCGGCCGCAGCAAGAAGCTGCTGCGAAACGCATACGACGGCCTCCCCGCCTACGGCGTCTCGTCACACATGCGGCGCGCTGACATCCTGGCGCGCGTGGACGAGCTGATCGAGGCCGGGCGCCTGGAGACGAGCGGCGGCCCCTATCCCGTCCTGCGCGTGCCCGTCGGCGCCACTGCGTAGGTGTCCTCGCCGGCGTTCCGCGTAGCCGTCCTGATCTCGGGCACCGGAACGAACCTCCAGGCGCTGCTCGACACCGTCCATGGGCGGGAGGTCGAGATCGTGGGTGTCGTCTCCTCGCGCCCCGACGCGGCGGGGCTCCAGCGGGCCGAGCGAGCCGGTGTCGAAACGGCGGTCTTCGCGATCGCGGGCCATCCCGACCGCGCCGCCCGCGACCGGGCGCTCGGCGACTGGCTCGCGGCGCGCGAGGTCGACCTGGTCGTGCTCGCCGGCTTCATGGAGCTCCTCGGGCCGGAGTTCGTCCGGCGTTTCGCGGGCCGGATCGTGAACGTGCATCCGTCCCTCCTCCCGGCCTTCCCCGGCGTGGGGGCTATCGAGCGTGCGGTCGAGCACGGGGTGAGGGTGACGGGGGTGACCATCCACTACGTGGACGAGCACCTGGACAATGGACCGATCCTCTTTCAAGAGCCCCTGGAGCTTTCGTATCCTGCGTGCATCGACGAGATCGAGCAGCGAGTGCATGCGGTGGAGCACCGGCTGCTGCCGCAAGCCGTCAGGCTGATCGCCGCCGGACGGGTTCGCATCGATCCCGGCAACCCACGTGTCGTGCTGGTCGACGATGTCGATTGAGCCGCGCGGCACCGAGGTCACGGCGCCCGGCGCGGTGCGCATCCGGCGCGCCCTGCTGACCGTCTCGGACAAGCGCGGGCTCGTCGACTTCGCGCGCGGCCTGGCCGAGCTCGGCGTGGAGATCGTGTCCACCGGCGGCACCGCCGCCGAGCTCGCCGCCGACGGGCTTCCGGTGCGCGCGATCGAGAACTACACCCGGTTCCCCGAAATCCTCGACGGCCGCGTGAAGACGCTCAACCCACGGGTCCACGCGGGGCTGCTGGCCGTCCGCTCGGAGCGCGCCCACGTGGACACCCTGAACGAGCACGAGATCGAGCCGATCGACCTGGTGTGCGTGAACCTCTATCCGTTCGAGCGCGTCTCCGCCCGCCGCGGCGCCGATGACGACGAGGTGGTCGAGAACATCGACATCGGCGGCCCCACGCTGATTCGCGCGGCGGCGAAGAACCACGCCTTCGCGGCGGTGGTGGTCTCGCCGGAGAGCTACGACGCGGTGCTGGCGGAGATGGGCGAGAACGGCGGCCGTCTGTCGTCACGTACGCGCGAGAGCCTCGCCACCGAGGCGTTCGCCTACACGGCGCGCTACGACGCCGCGATCTCCCGCTGGTTCGCCGAGCGCGAGGACGACCTACCGGCCCAGTACACGCACTCGTTCGAGAAGGTCATCGACCTCACCTACGGCGAGAACCCCCACCAGCGCGCCTGCCTCTACGCCGAGGTGGGCGTGCGCACGCACCTGATGTCGATGGTCTCGAAGCTCCACGGCCGGGAGCTGTCGTTCAACAACCTGCTCGACCTCGACTCGGGCCGGCGCCTGGTGGAGGACTTCGAGCTCCCGGCCGCGGCGATCGTCAAGCACAACAACCCCTGCGGGGTCGCCGTGGGCACGGACGTGGGCGCGGCCTTCGACCATGCGCTCGCCTGCGACCCGCAGAGCGCCTTCGGAGGAGTCTTCTGCTTCAACCGGCGGGTCGACCGCGTGCTCGCCGAGAAGCTGAACGCGATCTTCGTGGAGCTGGTGTTCGCGCCGGGCTACGACGACGACGCGCTCGAGATCCTCACCCGGAAGCCGAACGTGCGGCTGCTCGACAACCGCGAACGCCGGCGCGTGCCCGTGACCGAGCAGGACTTCAAGCGGGTGCGCGGCGGGCTCCTCGTGCAGGACCGTGACACCGGACTCGAGCTGCGCGAGGAGATGCAGGTGATGACCCGGCGCAAGCCGAGCGAGCAGGAGTGGGGCGCGCTGCTGTTCGCGATGCGGGTGTGCAAGCACGTCCGCTCGAACGCGATCGTGCTGGCGAGCGGTGTCGGGACGATCGGGATCGGCGCGGGCCAGATGAGCAGGGTGGACTCGGTGCGGATCGCCATCGACAAGGCCGCCGCCGCGTCGAACGACGTGAACGGATCGGTGCTGGCCTCAGACGCGTTCTTCCCCTTCGCCGACGGTCCCCAGCTGGCGATCGACGCCGGAGTGCGGGCGATCATCCAGCCGGGCGGCTCGCAGCGCGACCGCGAGGTGATCGAGGTCTGCGACACGGGCGACGTCGCGATGGTCTTCACGGGTCGCCGCCACTTCCGCCATTAGACATCCATCTAACCGTCGCTAGACTCGTAATCGCGTCAGCATGAGAGAGCCCCACCACCCATCACGCGAGGAACTCGAGCTGTCGTCGGTTCTCCACGCGTTGAGCGACCCGGCCCGGCTCGAGATCGTCCGGCGCCTGGCGGACGAAGACGAACCTTCGTGCGGCATGTTCGAGCTCGGCCTCTCGAAGGCAACGCTCTCCCACCACTTCCGGGTGCTGCGGGAGTCCGGCGTGGTGCTGGTGCGCCCGGAGGGCCGAAAGCGGCTGCTCTCCCTGCGCACGGACGACCTGAACGCCCGCTTCCCCGGCCTGATCGAGGCGATTCTGGCGGTAAAGCACCGCCGGACGCGGGCCAAGACGGCCGCGTAGCGCCGCAGGGCCTGCGGCTTTCCGACTCGGTGCGGGAGTGCCCCCGGGAGGACTCGAACCTCCAACCCTGCGCTTAAAAGGCGCTCGCTCTTCCATTGAGCTACGGGGGCTCAAGCAAATGATGGCGAAGATGACTTGGCTGTCGGCGAATGGTGTCGCGTCGATGGCAGTTGGCGCACCGAACTTCGCATTGGTCGATCTCCGCTTGGAGAAGTCTCAGGGAGTGCTCATCGAAGGCGAGCGAGACCACCTTGCCGCGCTTCGCGCCGACGTGGTCGAACTCGAGGACGATGACGTCGTTCTCTCCGCATCCGACACAAGGGGAGTGCCTCACACTCCCGCGGCGCCGGGTGAGCGGCACCTACAATCGCTCGGGCAAGGGGGCGTGGTCCAGTGGCCTAGGACGTCGGCCTTTCAAGCCGAAGATCGCGGGTTCAAATCCCGTCGCCCCTACTCAGCCCGCCGCGGTCGCTAGCCGCGCCTCATCAGCCGGCCACCGCCGCCATCAGCTCGTCGGTGAGCTCCTCGGGCGATCCCTCGGCGCGGCCGTCGACGACGCAGTGCCGAGCGTGGTCGTCCAGGAGTCCCAGCGCGACCTTGTCGAGCGCCGCCTGGACACGAGCATCAGGAGCCGAGGCCGCCGGTCAGAAGGGCGTTGCGCTGCTGGATGCTCACCCACCGCGATCCGCGTCCGCGGAGAACAGGTCCACCAGCTCATGCAGTATCGGCGCGCCGTCCGGCGGGGAGGCGATCGTCACCACGGTGGCGCCCGGCTCCTGGGCGACCGTGAAGTCCAGGAAGGCGCAGCATTCGGACTCCGCCGCCGCGATCGCCTTCACCTGCTCGTGGATCTCGGGGTCGGGTCGGAAGCGGAGGACTGCCTGTCGCTCACTGCGCTCGACGGCCGTGAGGGCGGCGCGGCCAAGGGCTCGGATGTCCTCGCCCCGCCGTCGCAGCTGAGCCCGGTCGAGGGTGCATGCAATTGGGATCTCGGTCATGCCAGTAGCCTTGCCCTTGAACCCGACTTCAAGTCAAGGGCGGCACGAAGAAATGGCATCGCTGACCATCGGCGAGGTAGCGGCCCGCGCCGGCGTCAACACCTCGCACATCCGCTACTACGAGCGCGTGGGCGTCTTGCCCAAGCCCGAGCGCATCGGCGGCCAGCGCCGCTATGAGGAGGACGTGCTGAACCGGCTGGCGATCGTCGACGTCGCTCAGCGCGCCGGTCTCACGCTCGACGAGGTCCGCCATCTCACCGGGCCCGACAATCGGGGCGGCCCGGCGGGCGACCGCATCCGCGAGCTCGCCGAGCGCAAGCTGCCGGAGATCGACGCTCTCATCGACCGTGCCCAGGCGGTCAGGGCCTGGCTCGAGCTTGCCCGCTCCTGCGACTGCCGCACCGTCGACGTGTGCAGCCTGTTCACCGATCCGGCCCTGGCCCCGCCGCCCTCGGACAAGAGATAGCCGGCGCCGGCGTGGCGCCTATTTCGCCGCGGCCCCCTCGCGCTCCGTCCGCTTCCGCTCCCGCCGGGCTCGCTTGTGCTCCTCGTGCTCGCGCTGCGCCTCGGCCTCCGCCTCGGGGTCGTAGCTGCCGCAGGAGGCGGCGAACACCAGGAGGCCGGCCGCCATCCCGGCCCAGTGGGACGCGACCAGGAACACGATCGCTCCCGCCACGCCGCCGGCCACCGCCGAGAAGAGCACGTATCCGGCCGGCAGCGACAGGATCCGCGCGGTGACCGCGGCGCAGGCCAGCCAGACGGCGGGTCCGGCCAGCCAGCCCCAGTCCTCGAAGAAGCTCTCGTCGAGCGTCAAGGCCAGCACGACGAAGGGCACGGCCAGCACGAGAGCCTGCACCACAAGGGACGTCCAGAACAGCCTGGCGTTCACAAATCGGATACTAGCCCCGCCCACCGGGCGGTTCGTCCGGGGGGAATGGGCGCTGCAGGGCTCGAACCTGCGGCCTCGGCCTTGTAAGGACCGCGCTCTACCACCTGAGCTAAGCGCCCCGCGCGGCGAGTGTATCGGCGGTATCCCGCGGTCAGCCGCCGCGTGCCCGCACCACCACGGGCAGCCCGCCGCGCGGCGACAGGGTGGGCATCTGGCGGATCGAGGGGACGAGCGACGGATCTTGGAGGTCGAGGGTGAAGCGGCTCAGGATCGCCCGGGCGATCGCCTTGATCTCGAGCTGGCCGAACCGCATCCCGATGCAGGTGCGCGACCCGCCGCCGAACGGCACGTACGCGCCCTTCGGCAGCGCGGCCTTCGCCTCCGGGGCGAATCTCGACGGCCGGAAGCGGTCCGGCTCGGGGAACACCTCGGGCAGGTGGTGGCTCGCCCACGAGCAGTAGTTGACCATCACCCCGCCCGGCACCCGCACGCCGTGGAGCGCGAATGGCTCGATCGAGCGGCGCGGGCCGATCCAGGCGGGCGGGTACATGCGAAGCGTCTCGTCGACGACCATGTCGAGCGGCTCGTCGTCAAGCGACGGCACCTCCGCCGGGTTTCGCGCCAGCTCGTAGAACAGGAACGCGACGGTCGAGGTGGTGGTGTCGTGCCCGGCGAACATCAGCGTCATCACCTGGTCGCGCAGCTCGCGGTCCGACAGGCGTGAGCCGTCCTCGTCGGAGGCGTCGAGCAGCAGGCTGAGGATGTCCACGCCGCGCTCACCGCTCGCGCGCCGCCGCTCGATCTCGGCGAAGATGACGCGGTCGAGCTTCGCCTTCGCCCGGTTCATGGCCCGCCACGGCGACCCGGGCCCGCGGAGCATCTGCACCGCGTAGTCCTTGCCCCAGTAGCCGAGCGTCTCCTCGAACTCCGCGGCCATCCGGGCGTCGCGCGAGGCATGGTCGGGCTCGAAGCCGAATAGCGCGCGCATCGCGATCCGCAGCGCCAGCCGTCTCGTCCAGGCGTACAGGTCGACTCGCCGGCCGGGGCGCCAGTCGGACACGGCACGCTCGGCCTCCTCGGCCATGATCGAGGTCGAGGCGGCGAGCTGCTCGCGGTGGAACGCGGGCAGCATGATCCGCCGGGCGCGCCGGTGGTAGTCGCCGTCGGTGGTGAGCAGCCCGTCGCCGAGGAGCGGGATCAGGTCGCCCATGCCGCCGTCGCGCCAGCGGAAGTTCGAGGCGTGCGACACGGTGATGTAGTGGTTTGCCTCAGGACCGAGCGCGAACACGACGGGCTGGTAGAGCAGGCGAATCGTGAACACCGGCCCGTAGCGCTCGTAGGTCCGGAGCAGCAGCGGGAGCGGCTCGCGCTCGAACTCGCGGGTGCGGCGCGCGCTGAAGGACAGCTCGCCGGGAGGCCAGGCGCCACGCGCCGCTCGCTGCGATCGGATGTCCGCCCGCACGCGCTGGAGCACACCGGCGGAAACTGGAGGGGGCGGCGCCACGCCCATGACGCGCCATCCTACGGTGTGCGCCAATGGACGTGGCAAGCCTCTTCGCGGCCTTCGGGCTCTCCTCGGCGGCCGGGCTGAACGCTTGGCTGCCGCTCTTCGGCGGTGCGCTGCTCGTGCGGCTGGACGTTGTCGAGCTCGCCGAGCCTTTCGACGAGCTGTCGTCCACCGTCGGCCTCGTCGTGCTCGGGATCCTTACCCTCGCTGACTTCGTGGGCGACAAGGTCCCCGCCGTCGACCACGTTCTGCACGCGATCGGGAACGTCGTCGCTCCGCTGTCGGGGGCCGCGCTGTTCGCCGGCCAGGCAGGCGCGGACACGGACATCCCGACACTTCTCTCGGTTCTACTCGGGGCCGGCACGGCGGAGACGATCCACGCAGGGCGGGCGGCGATCCGCCCCGCGTCAACCGCGACGACGGCGGGCGTTGGCAACCCGATCCTGTCGCTGCTGGAGGACGCCGGCTCGGCTGCGCTCACCGTGGCGGCGTTCGTGGTCCCGGTGATCGCCTTCGCCGCGGCCGTCGGGCTGGTCGTGACCGTCGTGGTCGCCTGGCGGCGTCTGCGCCGACGGCGCGCCGGCCCGAGCCCCGCTGGGTAGCTTTCCCGCGTGGATGCCGGGAGGTTCAGCCGCACCGGTGACCGCAGGGACGTGGCCCCCTACGTCCCGCGGTACGCGGGGCCGGCGAACAGCGCCTGCACGTCGCCGATCCGGCGCTCGCGGAAGCCGCCCTCCGAGTACGCCAGGTACAGCTCCCACAGCCGCCGGAAGCGCAGGTCGTAGCCGAGCTCCCCGGCTCGCCCGGCGACGCGCAGGAAGTTCTCTCGCCACCGGCGCAGCGTCTCGGGGTAGTGACCGGTGATGTCCTCGAGGTCGAGCATGCGCAGCCGCGTCGCCCTCGACACGCAGCGCGAGATCACCTCCACCGACGGCAGGCACCCCGACGGGAAGATCAGCTCCCTGATGAACGAGCGTGAGGCCTTCTCCACCTCGTAGGCGCAGTCGTCGATCACGATCGCCTGGAGCAGCATCAGGCCGCGGGGGTCGAGCAGCTCGTCGCAGCGGCGGAAGAACAGGTCGAAGTACTGCCAGCCCACCGCCTCGATCATCTCGATCGAGACGAGCTTGTCGTAGCGGCCCCGCACGTCCCGGTAGTCCTCGAGCAGCACGGTCACCCGATCCTCGAGCCCGGCATCGCGCACTCGCTGCGCGGCCACCTCGTGCTGGTCGCGGGAGATCGTGGTTGTGGTGACGCGGCACCCGAAGCGGCTCGCGGCGTGCAGAGCGAACGAGCCCCAGCCGCTCCCGATCTCGAGCACGTGATCTTCCGGGCCGAGCTCGAGCTTGCGGCAGACGCGCTCGAGCTTGTCCTCCTGCGCCTCCCGCAGCGATACGCCGGGACGCTGAAACAAGGCGCACGAGTACGTCATCGACTCGTCGAGGAACAGCCGGAACAGGTCGTTGCCGAGGTCGTAGTGGGCGGCGATGTGGCGGCGGGCCCCGGCGCGGGTGTTGCGCGGCACGCGCGAGAGCACGTTGCGCAGCGGCGCAAGCGGACGGCGCCAGCGGTCGAGGCGCGGCATTGCCCGCGCCGCGATCCGCACGAGGGTAACGAGGTCGTCGCTCTCCCACACCCCGGCGGCGTACGCGTCCGCGATCCCGCGGCTGCCGCCGAGGAGAGCCCGCCAGAAGCTGGCGTCGTGCACCCGCACCGTCGCCACGAGCGAGGCGGCCGCCGGCCCGAAGGCGCGCCGCCGCCCGCGTTCCACGACCTCGAGCCGGCCCTCGCGCAGGCGGCCAAGGAGAAGGCGGGATGCGAAGCGCGCAAACATTTGAGTGCCGACGGGGATGGTACGTAGGAGGGCGCCAGTCGGATAAGGTCGCCCCCGACCGCGAGCCAGGAGGAACGGACCGTTGGATGCCACGAGGCTGAAGTCGATCCCGCTGTTCGAGGAGGTGGGGGACGAGGAGCTCGCACAGATCGCCCCCTTCGCACGGGATGTGTCCGTGGAGGCGGACAAGGTGCTGGTGCGGGAGGGCGACTTCTCGTACGAGTTCATGGCGATCGAGGAGGGGGAGGCGGAGGTCACCCGCGGCGGCGAGCACGTGGCCGACCTCGGTCCAGGCGACTTCTTCGGTGAGATGGGCCTGCTCGAGAGGACGCTGCGCAACGCGACGGTGACGGCCAAGACGCCCATGCGGCTCGTCACGCTCACGGGATGGGACCTGCGCCGCGTGGAACGGACGGCCCCGCAGGCAATCGAGCGCGTGCGTGCGGTGCTCGAGGAACGGCGCCCGGCGGGCTGACCCGGTGGCGGGCCGCACAGTCCTCTTCGGGGCCACCGGCTATACGGGGCGCCTGGCCGCCGAGGCGATGGTCGAACGCGGCATGAAGCCGGTGCTGGCGGCGCGGAGCCGGGCGAAGCTCGAGGCGCTCGCGGGCGAGCTGGGCGGCGGCCTCGAGACGGCGGTGGCCGACGTGTCGGATCCGCCGACCGTGTCGGCGCTGGTGGAGCGCGGGGACGTTCTAGTGACGACCGTCGGTCCGTTTGCCCGCTGGGGCGCGCCGGCCGCCGCCGCTGCCACCACGACCGGTGCCCACTACCTCGACTCCACCGGCGAGCCGACCTTCATCCGCGAGATCTTCGAGCGTTACGGCCCGGCGGCCGAGCGCAGCGGCTCGGCGATGCTGACCGCCTTCGGCTACGACTGGGTGCCCGGCAACCTGGCCGGGGGATTGGCGCTGAACAAGGCCGGCGACGACGCGGCTCGAGTGGACATTGGCTACTTCGCGACCGGACGCGCCACGCCGAGCGGGGGCACGCGGGCCAGCATGGCGGGTGCGCTCACCGAGCCCGGCCACGCGTTCCGGGACGGGCGCGTCCACATGGAGCGCGCCGCCAAGCGGGTGCGCGGCTTCCGGGTCGGCTCGAAGCAGCTGGACGGCGTGTCGGTCGGCAGCTCGGAGCACTTCACGCTCCCGCGCGTGGCCCCACAGCTGCGCGAGGTGAACGTGTACCTCGGCTGGTTCGGGCCGTTCTCGCGCCCGATGCAGGCTCTGTCGCTTGGGGCGAGCCTGCCCGGCGCGTCGCACCTGCTGAAGCTGGTCGGCGAGCGCTTCGTGAAGGGCTCCACCGGCGGGCCCGACGCCGAGGCGAGGGCGAGGGTCGGCTCTCACATCGTCGCCATCGCATACGACGCCGCCGGGCGCGAGCTGGCCGAGGTCCACGTGAGCGGCGTGGACGGCTACACGTTCACCGGCCGCATGCTCGCCTGGGGAGCGCAGCTCGCCGCCGAGGGCGGGCTCCAGGGCACCGGCGCGCTCGGCCCCGTGGATGCCTTCGGGCTGGTGGCGCTCACGGACGGCTGTCGCTGGGCCGGCCTCGAGGAGGAGGGAGGGTCGCAGCAGGCTTCGGCTGTCTCGGAGCCCGGTCATGCGGCTGTCGAGTGACCGGGCGGCGCGGCGGCGGCTAGCCCTGCTCCTGGCCGCCGGCCTGGCGGCCTTCACAGCCGGCCTGGCCGTCGGGGCGGGCGGTGACCAGGAAGACGCGGCGGAGCCTCCGGCCGATGAGACGCGCCGCGGACAGCAGCAGCGGCGGCTGCTAGCAGCCGTCGACCGCCTCACCCTCCGCCAGCAGGTCGGCCAGCTGGTCGTCTCGAGCTTCCCGGACCCGTCACCCCCCGACTACATCCGCCGGCGCCTGCGCGCCCGCGAGACCGCAGGCGTGATCCTGTTCGGCTTCAACGCGGGCACGCCGGCCGAATGGCAACGTCTCACCGGCGCGCTGCAGCGCCAGGCAGGCGGCGACGCGCTCGTCATGGCCGACCAGGAGGGCGGCGAGATTCGCACGGTGAGCTGGGCCGGCCCGGTCGCCGGACAGCCCGCGCAGGGCGGCCCGCAGGCCGTCCGCCGCAGCGCTCGCGCCACCGGCCGCCAGCTGGCTCGCGCCGGCGTGAACGTGAACCTGGCGCCGGTCGCAGACGTGCCCGGCGGCGCGTCCCCGGTGATGGGCTTCCGCTCCTTTGCCGGCGGACCCGGCGGCATCGCGGCGCGCACACGCGCCTCCGTCGAGGGAATGCGGACCGCCGGGGTGGCGGCCACACCCAAGCACTTCCCCGGCCTGGGGCGCGCCCAGGTGAACACCGACGACGGGTCGGCGGTCGTGACCGGTCCGCTCACGAGCGACCTCGTGCCGTTCCGCGCCGCAGTGGAAGTCCGCGCCCCCCTGATCATGCTCTCGCACGCTCTATACCCGCAGCTGGACGCGGACCGGATCGCCTCGCAGTCACCGCGCATCGTCACCGGCCTCCTGCGCAAACGGCTCGGCTACGACGGGGTGATCGTGACCGACAGCGTCGAGGCGCAGGCCGTGCTGGACCGCGCTGGGGTGGCGCGGGCGGCGGAGCGTTCGCTGCGGGCCGGCGCGGACCTCGTCCTCACGACGGGGAGCGCAAGCTGGAACCTCATCCATCCCTGGCTCCTGCGCGAAGCCCGGGCCTCGCCGGCCTTCCGGAAGCGCGTGCGCCAGTCGGCGGCACGGGTGCTCGGGCTGAAGAAGCGTCTGGCCGCAAGCACTCGGCTCGGCCGAGTGCGCGCGGATTGACTTACTCGACTGACGCGCGGGCAGCGGCGCGATCCATCAGCTCACGATGCACCGAGCGCTGACGCCCGGTCCGGCGCTCCCACTCGCCCTCTGGGCCGAGCTCCCAGCCGAACGTGTCGTCTGCGAGGCAGCGCTCGAGAGTGTCCTCGATCTCGCTCCGCAGCCCCGGATCACCGATCGGGGCGAGCAGCTCGACCCGCGTGTCGAGGTTGCGCGGCATGACGTCGGCCGAGCCGATCCAGTACTCACGCTCGTCGCCGCGCCAGAACCCGTACACCCGCGAGTGCTCGAGGAACTGCCCGACCACCGAGACGACCCGGATGTTCTCGGAGACGTCCGGCACCCCGGCGCGCAGGCAGCAGATGCCGCGGACGTTCAGGTCCACGCACACGCCGGCCTGCGAGGCCTCGTACAGGGCCCTGATGCAGCGCGGGTCCACGAGTGAGTTGAGCTTGAGGATGATGCGCGCCTCGTCGCCGGCCTCGTGTGCGGCGATCGTGCGGCGCACCTCTTCGAGGAACCAGTCGCGCATGTCGTCGGGCGCGGTCACGATCTTGCGATAGCTGGGGGAGCGCGCGGCGCCGGTCAGGGTGTTGAACAGCTCCGCCACGTCCGCGGCCATCTCCCGGTCCGTGGTGAACAGCCCGAAGTCCTCGTAGAGGCGGGCGGTCTTGGCGTGGTAGTTGCCGGTGCCGACGTGCACGTAGTGGCGGGCGCCCGAGCCCTCGCGCCGCACCACCAGCAGCGCCTTTGCATGCGTCTTCAGCCCCGGCAGCCCGTGCACCACGTGTGCGCCCGCCTCCTCGAGCGCGCGCGCCCAGCCGATGTTGCGCCGCTCATCGAAACGCGCCTTCAGCTCGACGAGGCAGACCGCCTGCTTGCCGCTCTCGGCCGCCTCGATCAGGGCCGGGACGAGCGCGGAGTCGTCCGACGTGCGATAGACGGTGGTCTTGATGGCGAGCACGTCCGGGTCCGCCACCGCCATCTGTACGAAGCGCTCGACGCTCGTGGCGAACGAGTCGTACGGATGGTGCACCAGCAGGTCGTTCGCACGCATCGCGGCGAACACGTCCGCCTTGGCGTCCTCGCGGTCGGCCAGGGCCTGCTGGGTCACCGGGGTCCAGGGCGGATCGCGCAGGTCGCGGTAGCCCTCCACGTCGTACAGCGCCCACAGGTCGTCCAGGTCGAGCAGACCCTCCACGACGATCACCTGGCCCTCGTCGATCGCGAGCTGCTCGACCAGGTAGCGGCGCATGTCGGGGTCCATCGAAGACGAGACCTCGAGCCGCACGACCTCCCCGAAACGCCGCCGGCGCAGCTCGTCCTCGACCGCTTGGAGCAGGTCATCGGCCTCGTCCGAGACGGTGAAGTCGGCGTCGCGCGTGACCCGGAAGAAGTCGTGGCGCAGGATCTCCATGCCCGGGAAGAGCTCGCCGAGGTGGCGGGCGATCACGGTCTCGAGCGGCACGAACACGTCACCGCCGAGCGGGACGAAGCGCGGCAGCACCTCCTTCGGCACCTTCACGCGCGCGAACGTCTCCGTGCGCGAGACGGGGTCCCGCAGCCACACCGCGAGCGACAGGGACAGGTTCGAGATGTACGGGAACGGGCGGCCCGGGCCGACCGCGAGCGGCGTCAGCACCGGGAAGATCTGCTCCGAGAACTGCCGGTCGATCTTCTCGAGCTCGGCGGTGTCGCAGTCCTGGCAGTCGATCACGCGGATGCCGTGCTCGGTCAGCGCCGGCCGCACGTGGTCCTCCCACTGTCGCGACTGCCGGCGGCCCAGCTCGCGCGTGCGCTCGGTGATGCGGTCGATCGTCTCGTGGGGCGAGAGCCCGTCGGGGCCGCGCGCGTCGATCCCGGCATCCACCTGGTCGTACAGGCCGGCCACGCGCACCATGAAGAACTCGTCCAGGTTGTTGGCGTAGATGGCGAGGAACTTGACCCGCTCGAGGAGGGGCGTCGCCTCGTCCTCGGCCAGCTCCAGCACCCGCTCGTTGAACTGCAACCAGGAGAGCTCGCGGTTGGTGTAGAGCTCGGGCGAGTCGAGTACCGGCGTCTCGGGCGGTGCGGTGACGGCCTCCATCAGCCTCTATGGTGCCGCATCCAGATGATTTGGCTACTCCGGCATGGGGATGCGCAGGACGGCTCGCCCGACTCCGAGCGCCCGCTCACGCAGAAGGGGCGTGAGCAGTCGCGAGCCGCCGGCGCCGCACTGAAGGCCCTCGGCATCGAGATAGACGCGTGCCTGGCGAGCCCGAAGGTGCGAGCCGCCGAGACCGCCCGCATCGCCTGCGAGTCGCTCGGCGTGGAGCCGGAGCTCGAGCCCAAGCTCGCCGGGGGGCCGTTCGACCCCGAGGCGCTGGCGGCCGGACTGGGCGACGAGGTCCTGCTCGTGGGCCACGACCCAGACTTCTCGATGGCCGTCCACTCGCTCACCGGCGCACAGGTTCGCATGAAGAAGGGCGGGCTCGCGGGCCTCGAAAAGGGCGAGCTCATGGTGCTGCTGCGCCCCCGCGAGCTGAACCAGATCGGTGACCTGGGCTAGGCAAGCCTTCTTCCCTCCACCAGCTCGAGCAGCACGCCCTCGCGCAGCCCGCCGCGGGCGATCCGCAGCGGCAGCCCGAGCAGGTCGGAGATCGCCTCGAGCACGAGGATGCCCGCCGGCAGCAGCCGGATGCGCTCCGCATCGAGCTCGAAGCGGGCCGCCACCTCCGCGATCGGAGTGGTGCTGAGCACCCGGATCCCGCGCTCGAGCGTCTCGTGGGACAGCTCGGCGCCGAGCAGGCGGCGCAGCGAGGTGGCCGTGCCGCCGACCGCCACGGCCTCGTCGGCGGGTGGCGGCACGAGCCCCTCGAAGGTCCCGGCCACGTGGCGGCGCACCTTTTCGAGCTCGTCCACCGACGGGGGATCCGAGCGCAGATAGGCGTCGGCCAGGAACCCCGAGCCGATCCGGAACGACTCGGTCCACGCCATCGCGCCGTCCGGCTCGCCGATCGCGATCTCGCTGGACCCTCCACCGACGTCGATCACGGCGACCGTCCCGTCGACCGGGGCGAGCAGCGTGCGCGTGGCGCCGACGAAGCAAAGGCGCGCTTCCTCCTCTCCGGAGAGCACCTCCATCTGCGTGCCCGCGCGCTCGATCGCCGCCAGCAGCGCCTCGCGGTTCGGCGCGTTGCGAATCGCCGCGGTGGCCACGGTGACGATGTGCTCCGCTCCCACCTCCCGCGCGACGCTCAGCTGCTTGGCCACCACGTCGGCCGTCTCGGAGATCTTCTCCGGCGGGATCGCGCCGCCCGCGTCGACGCTCTTCCCGATGCGGGTGAAGGCACGCTGTGTGACGAGCTCGCGCAACTGTCCGTTGCCCGTGTCCGCCACGAGCAGGCGGGTCGTGTTGCTGCCGATGTCGATGCAGGCGCAGATCAATTGATGCCATTCCGCGCACAGCCGGCCGAGCCGGCTGCTTACGGCGGAGCGAGCTCCGGGTGCGAGGCGTCCTCGAACTCCCGGAACAGGCCGGTGACGATGAAGGCGGTCTGCTCGCCGATGTCCACCGCATTGTCGCCGATTCGCTCGATGCAGCGCGCCACCAGCATCATGTGCATCGCCCACTCGCGCCTGTCCGGGTCGTCGCCGATCTCGAGCGCGAGGCGGAAGACCTCGCGGTTGAGGCGGTCGATCCGGTCGTCCTGACGCACGAGGTCCTGGGCCTGCTCGACGTTTCGCCGGGCGAAGGCCTGCTTGGCCTGGATCACCTGCTGGCGCGCCTGCTCGCCCATCTGCTGGATATGGCTGAGCACGCGCTCATCGGAGGGCGGGTCGTGTCCCGCCAGCGGCACCAGCTTGGCCATGTTCACGCATTGGTCGCCCATCCGCTCCATGTTCTTGATTATGTGGAGCACCGCTGCCACCAAGCGCAGGTCGCCGGCCACCGGTGCCTGCAGCGCGAGCAGCGACAGCACGCCCTGATGGACCTCGAGGTAGCGGCCGTCGATCCGGTCGTCGTCGGAGATCACCATGCTGGCCAGCTCGACGTCCTGGTGCTGGACCGTCTCGAGCGCGCGATCTAGGGCGGTGACGACCATGTCGAGGCCGCCGAGGGCCTGCTGCTCGAGTCCGGCCAGCTCCTCCTGAAAGTGCGTGCGAGTCGTCTCCGACACGCTATCCGACCTTGCCGGTGACGTATGCCTCCGTGCGGGAGTCGGACGGGTTGGTGAAGATCTTGTCGGTGTCGTCGAACTCGACGACGCGTCCGCTGCGGTGCTCCTCGTCGTCCAGCTCGACGGTGAAGAAGGCGGTCTTGTCGGAGACGCGTGCCGCCTGCTGCATGTTGTGCGTGACGATCACGATCGAGTACTCGCGCTTCAGGTCCATCATGAGGTCCTCGATCTTGCCGGTCGAGATGGGGTCGAGCGCCGAGCACGGCTCGTCCATCAGGATCACGTCCGGCTCGACCGCAAGGCAGCGCGCGATGCAGAGCCGCTGCTGCTGTCCGCCCGACATCCCGAACGCGTTGGTCTTGAGCCGGTCCTTCACCTCGTCCCAAAGCGCCGCGTGGTTGAGCGCGCGCTCCACGATCTCGTCCATGTTCCCCTTCATCCCGAGCACGCGCGGGCCGAAGGCGATGTTGTCGTAGATCGACTTTGGGAAGGGGTTTGGCTTCTGGAAGACCATCCCGATCCGCTTGCGCACCTCTACGGCGTCGACCTCCTTGGCGTAGAGGTCCTGGCCGTGGTAGATCACCTTGCCCTCCACGCGGGCGGTCGGGATCAGGTCGTTCATGCGATTGAGGCAGCGGATCAGCGTCGACTTGCCGCATCCCGAGGGGCCGATCAAGGCGGTGATCTCGTTCTTCCCGATGTCGAAGCTCACGCCGCGGACGGCCGGCTTCGGGCCGTACGAGACCTGCACGTCGTGGAGCTCGAAGACGGCCTCGTGTGGCTTCCGCTTCTCCTGGGGCCCGCCCCCGACGGCGGTGGCCTGAGCGCCGTCGTCGGAGCGGACGCCCAGCGGCCTGCGCAGGCCGGCTGCGTCCTCCTGCTGCCTGTCTTGGGGCTCGGTCATGGGCCGATCGGTCACTCTAGTCCACCTACCACCTCTGCTCGTAGCGATTCCGTAGCCAGATCGCGATGCTGTTCATCAGCACGAGGAGGATCATGAGCAGGAGGATCCCCGCCGCCGCGAGCGGCCGGTAGTCGTTGGTCTCTGTCTGCGGCCGTGAGATCCAGTCGAAGATCTGGATCGGCAGGGCCGTGAAGAAGTCGTTCAGCCCGCCGGGGTTGAAGGCGACCACCGTGGCGGCGCCGACCACGATCAGCGGCGCGGTCTCGCCGATCGCGCGGGCGAGCGCCAGGATCACTCCGGTGGCGATGCCCGGCACCGCGGCCGGCAGCACCTGGCGCCAGATCGTCTGCCACTGCGTCGCCCCCAGCGCCATGGAGCCCTCCCGGATCGACGGCGGCACCGCCCGGATCGCCTCACGAGCGGCGATGATCACCACCGGCAGTACCAGCAGGCCGAGCGTCAGGCCGCCGGCGAGGATCACGGGGCCGAGGGAGAGCGGGCCGCGGACCAGGTAGGCGAGCCCCAGGATGCCGTAGACGATCGAGGGCACCGCCGCGAGGTTCTGGATGTTCACCTCGATCAGCCGGTTCCACCACTTCGTGCTGTCGGCGTACTCCTCGAGGTAAATGGCCGTGGCCACGCCGACCGGCACGATGAAGACGGCGCAGACCCCCATGAGCCAGATCGTGCCCCAGAGCGCCGCCTGGATGCCCGCCTGGTCCGCGCTGATCGAAGTGAAGCTGGTGATGAAGTCCCACGTCAGCGAGCCCGCGCCGTCCACGGCCACGTCCACCAGCAGCACGGCTAGAAGGCCGATCGCGAGGCCGAGGCAGACGAACATGGCGACCCGGAAAACCAGGTCCTTGGCTCGCCGCGTGCCGGAGGGGCGCCCGATGGCTTCCGAGTGCGCGCTCATTCGTAGATCTGCCTGTACTTGCGCACGAACCGGATCGAGAAGAGGTTCAGGATCAGGGTGATCACGAACAGGGTCATGCCGACCGCGAAAACCGTCTTGAAGGCGATGGTGCCCGTTGCGATGTCGCCCTTCGCGGTGGTCGCGATGTAGGCGGTCATCGTCTCCATCGCCTCACCCAGGTTGGCGCCCCACTGGGGGACGAGCCCGGACGCGATCAGCACCACCATGGTCTCGCCGACCGCGCGCGACATCGCGAGCACGAGCGACGCGACGATGCCGGACAGTGCGGCGGGGAAGACCACCCGCATCGTCACCTGGAGCTTGCCGGCGCCGAGGCCGAACGCGCCCTCACGGAGCGACTGGGGCACGGCCGACATCGCGTCCTCCGAGATCGACGCGACCGTGGGGATGATCAGGAACCCGATGATGATGCCGCCGGCGAGGCCGTTGAAGATCCCGACGTTGAAGCCGAAGATCCCACGCAGCACCTCCGGGGTGAAGAACGTCAGCGCGAAGTAGCCGAACACGATCGTCGGCACGCCGGCCAACAGCTCGAGGATCGGCTTGATCGTCTTGCGCACGGCCGGCCGCGCGTACTCGGCCAAGTAGATGGCCGCGCCGAGTCCGAGTGGGGTGGCCACGAGCATGGCCACCAGGCTGATCAGGAGCGTGCCGGACACGAGCGGCAGGACCCCGAAGCTCGCGGGCTGGATTGCGGGCGACCAGTCCGTGCCGAACAGGAAGTCACCGACGGGGACGTCGCCGAAGAAGACGATCGTCTCCTCCAGGAGCGAGAGCACGATGCCGGTTGTCGTCAGCACGGAGATCAGGGCGGCGAGCATCAGCACGCCCTTGATCAGGTCCTCCCCCCAACGGCGACGGGCCGCGCGAAGGCTGGGTGCCTCCGCGCGGCCGCGTGTCGCTGCTGTGGTTCCGGCTTCCACTCAGCTCCCGAGCGTGGACTTGGCCTGGTCGGCCTGCTCCTGGCTCATCGGGACGATCGCCGAGGCCTCGGAGATGGCCTGGTAGTTCTCGACCACGTAGTCCATGAAGGCCTTCACCTCGGGACGCTTGAGCGCCTCCTGGCTGGGATACATGAACAGCGGGCGGGAGAGGGGCTTGTACTCGCCGCTCGCGATCGTCTCCATGCTCGGCTTGACGCAGCCGTTGCCGTCGTCGACGCCCACCAGGTTCAGCTTGTCCTGGTTCTGCTCGTAGTACGAGAAGCCGAAGTAGCCGAGACCGCCGGCCTCGCCGGCCACACCCTGGACGAGGACGTTGTCGTCCTCGGACGGCTGGTAGTCCTTACGGGAGTTCCCCTCCTCGCCGTTGATCTCCTCGGTGAAGAACTCGAACGTGCCGGAGTCGGTGCCGGGTCCGAAGAGGCTGAGCTCACCGTCGGGAAGCTTCGGATCGATTTCCGAGAGCTGCGTGACCTTGGAGCCTTGCTGCCAGACCTCCTTGAGCTGCTCGACGGTCATGCAATCGACAGCGAGGTCGGGGTTGGTCGCGATCGAGATGCCGTCGTTGGCGACCTGTACCTCGGTGTACTTGATGCCCTCCTTCTTGCAGATCGGCACCTCTTCCTCCTCGTCGATCGGACGGGAGGCGTTCGAGATGTCGGTCTCGCCGGCGCAGAACTTCTCGAACCCGCCGCCGGTGCCGGACTGGGCGACCGTGATGCGCACGCCGGGATTCTCGCCCTGAAAGGCCTCCTGGGCGGCCTGGGCGAACGGGCCGACGGTGCTCGAGCCGTCGATGCGGATGGTCCCGGAGAGGTCGCCGCCTCCGCCGCCGCTGCCTCCGTCGTCATCGTCGTCGCTGCCACACGCGGCGGCGCCCAGCGCCACGGCACCACAGGCAGCGAACGCGAGGAGCTTCCTCATCAGGTTCTTCTCCTTCGGTTCGATCATGTACGGCCGGGACGCTGTCACGGGACGCGACCCCAGTCTGTTACCTGGGTGTCGCCGTCTTGTGAAAGAGATGTGAAGCGGTACCCGAAGCCGAAGTGCGTCTGGATCGGGGTTCGGCCCGGCAGCACGCGGGCGAGCTTCTGCCGCAGCTTGCCGACGTAGACGTCGACCGAGCGGTCGGCCTTTCGGTAGGGCTCGCCCCAGACCACCGAGTAGAGCTCTTCACGCGAGACGATGCGATCGCGCCGCTCCACCAGCGCGGTCAGCAGCTGGAGCTCACGAACCGTGAGGCCTAGCGGCTTGCCATCGACCAACGCGACGAACTCGCTCGGCCGGATTTCGAGCCGGCCCGTTCTGAGAACCGTTGGTGCCTCCATGGCCCGCGAGGCTTCCACCCTCGTGACGAAAGTCCGTTATTACCGCGTTTCCTCGCTGTGAAGAAGCTGTAAAAGCAAATCGTCGCGTCCGCCGGATGCGTACACTCCGGGGCGGATGCCGGATATGCGTCTAGCGATCCTCGACTCGGATTCGGGGTTCGTTCGCGTGCTTGTCAAGCGCGCGGGCGACCTGGGCTGGCAGCACCGGCGACTCGAGGCCCCTCCCCGCACGGAGGATTTCGTGGCCATGCGCGTGAACGCGCTTGTGGTCGATCTGGCCCTGCTCGGCCCCGGGGCATGGGAGTTCCTGGAGCGGGTGGCCGGCGCCCTGCCCGGGCTCGGGATCGTGGTCTGCACGGGGCGGTCGAGCGTGTCGCAGCGCGTCCGCGGGCTGCGGATGGGCGCCGACGACTGGGTCACGAAGCCGTGTCACCCCGAGGAGGTGCTCGCGCGCGTGGAGGCCGTGGTGCGGCGCCGCAAGCGGGCCTCGGCGCGTGTTGAGACCGGCCCCCTCGTGGCCGGGGAGCTCGAGGTCCGCGCGGACCAGTTCCAGGCCTTCGTGCGCTCCACGAGCGTGGACCTGACCCGGCGCGAGTTCGAGGTGCTTCAGCTGCTGGCGCAGGCCAAGGGCAAGGTGCTCCAGCGCGAGGAGATCTACCAGGCGGTGTGGGGCTACGCGATGGCCCACGGCGACCGCTCGGTCGACGTGTTCATCCGGAAGGTGCGGCAGAAGCTCGAGAAGGCCTCATCGGGCTGGAACTACATCCACACGCACTTCGGCGTGGGCTACCGGTTCGAGCCGGAGCCGCGCGTCGGGGCGGCGCCCGCCGTGCCCGTCACGGAGCAGCCGGATGAGGCCTCCAGGTGGGAGCGGGGCGGAGTCTCGGCCGAGCTGGGCGACGACTCCGAGCTGGTCGCCCCGTAGCTAGGCCGCCGCGACCATCGGCCGCATCCCGCGGATGAGCAGTTCGCGGGGCGCGTCCCCCACAAGCGCGCGCGCCGCCGCGGGCCCGAGCCCACCCTTGCGCAGGGCCGTCTCGGCAAGCCGCAGGGCCGGTGGACGGCTCGGGCCGTGGGCGTCCGACGCGACCACCGCCACCAGGCCGTCGGCGAGCAGCTCCCACGCCGACCGCCGCGCCTCCTCGCCATGGCCGCCGGTCAGCGACAGGGCATTGAGCTGGGCGCGCGAGCCGGCCGCTAGCTCGCGGCGCAGGCCGGCGCCCCCGTCGAGCGAAGCGTCGGCGCTGCGCTCGGGGTGCGCGATCAGCACGCCGAAGCCGCGTGAGCGCAGCGCTGCCGTGGCGGAATGAAAGTCCTCGTCGATCCCATGGAACGGGGTCTCCACGAGCAGCCAGCGCGCCCCGGCCGGGCCCTGCGCGAGCATCTCGAGCTCGTCCTGACGCATGAGAAAGGCCATCTCGTGGCCGAGCTCGCCGCCGCATAGGACCTCGAGGTCCACGCCGGCCGCCGCGAGCGCGCCGCGCAGCTCGCGCACGCGTGCGTCGATCTCACGCGCATCTGTGGAGCCGAGATCCGTCCGAACATGCGGCGTGGCCACTACCGCGGAGGTGCCCGCCGCCAGCGCGGCCTCGGCCAGTGCGAGGCTCGCTGGGAGGTCCGCCGGCCCGTCGTCCACGCCCGGGAGGAGGTGGAAGTGGAGGTCGACGTGTTCCATCTCACCTCAGAGCTTCGGCCCAGCCCGGCGTCAGGCCGTGATTCCCCTGTGACGGCGATGTTGCGGCTGGGTGAAGCCCGGGTGGTCTCCGGCGGTGATCGCATCGGTCGTCGGGCGGCGCCTGTATGTCGAGGGCAGACGCGGCCGCGAGTCGCCGAGGCCGTGGAGGCGACCGAGAGAACGGTCGGCAGCGGCTTGACCGCGACTTGGGGGAGGCCGTCCATAGGGGGGTGCCTGAAGTTGCGGCGAACATGTGGCCGCAACTTGTTGGACCCCCTTGATGGCAGCAGTATTTCGGGCCCACCTCGACTGTACGGCTCGAGCTCGACAGCCCAACTCAACGGCCGACCAAGGCAGATCTTGGCCTGACGCGCCCCAGCAGCGAACCCTGCTGGAGCTGTTGCGATGACCGCGAAAAGCCGCCCGCACCGGCTCCGTACGTCGCCGGTGAACGGCGTCCCTGATGCGCCGAGCACCAACTCGCGATTGCCATACTTCGCCGCCGCCATGACGAGGAACCAGCGAATCGCGCTGGTGGCGGCCGCCGTGGTCGTCGCCGTTCTGGCGTTTGTGATCGCCCAGCCGGGCGACGACGAGGACGGCGGCGATCGTGCCGCGACCACGCCGGCGCAAACCGAGATCGAGGAGACAGCCGACGGCGGCACCGACGGCGGCGGCGCCGAGGCTCCGCCCGAGACCGATGAGGAGCCGCCGCCCCCGCCTGAGCTCGATGCGACCCGCATCCAGATGCGCGGCGGCGAGGTCGTCGGCGGAGCGCAGGACATCGAGGTCACGCAGGGCGACACCGTCCGCATCGTCGTGACCTCTGATGCGCCCGACGAGATCCACCTGCATGGCTACGACATCACGCGCAACCCCGCGCCCGGGCAGCCGGCCCGCTTCCGGTTCAGGGCCGACGCCGAGGGCGCCTTCGAGATGGAGAGTCACGTGGCGGCGGACGCCGGCAAGGACCCGCTGGTCGCCCGCGTGGTCGTCGAACCTTCGTGACGTTCCTCGCCCACGGGCTCGTCGCCCGGTCCGACCTCCCGATCCCGGAGTGGCTGTTCGGCTGGGCCGCTGCGATGGTGCTCGTCGTCTCGTTCGTCGCGCTGGCCATCCTGTGGCCCGAGCCGCGGCTCGAGCGGGTCCGCTGGCGGCCGTTGGCCCGGGGCATCGGCCGGGTGCTCGGAAGCCGCCCCGTGGAGATCGTCTGCGGGGCGATCGGCGTGTTTCTGCTCGGGGTGGTGGTCTACGCCGGGCTCCGCGGCGTGCAGACTCCCACGGCCAACTTCGCGCCGACCTTCATTTACGTGATCTTCTGGCTGGCGCTGCTGCCGGCCAGCGTTCTGTTCGGCGACGTCTTCAAGGCGTTCAACCCGTGGCGGGCGATCGGGCGCGTGGTGGGCTGGGTGGCCGGGAAGGCCGCCCGGGGAGACCTGCCCGCGCCTCTCGCCTACCCCGAGCGTCTCGGCCATTGGCCGGCGGCGGCGGGCATCTTCGCGTTCGCCGTCATGGAGCTCGTGGCGTCGAACGGCGACCGTCCGGAGAACCTCGCCATCGCTGCGCTCGCGTACTCGGCGCTGACGTTCATCGGAATGGCGCTCTACGGGGTCGACACCTGGATCGCCCGCGGCGAAGCCTTCTCCGTCTACTTCAACCTCTTCTCGCGGATGTCCCCGATCGAGACCCGCGACCGCGTGGTCGGGCTGCGCCCGCCGCTGGCGGGGCTCGCTGCGCTGAAGCCGGGGGCCGGGACGGTCCCGCTGCTCGCCGTGATGATCGGCTCGGTCACGTTCGACGGGGCCTCCGAGGCGCCCATCTGGACCGGCATCGCGCCGGACATCGCGAGCTTCTTCCAGGACGTCGGCCTCTCGCCCCAGAATTCGCTTGAGCTCGCCTTCCTGCTCGGGCTGACCGTCACGATCCTGCTCATCTACGGCTTCTACATGCTCGGCGCGGTGGGCGCGAAGAGCGTGGGCGGCGGGTTCGGCACCCGGCAGCTGGCGCGCGCCTTCGTGCACTCGCTCGTTCCGATCGCGTTCGCCTACGTCGCGGCGCACTACTTCACGCTGCTCCTGTTCCAGGGCCAGAGCATTGCTTTCCTTGCATCCGATCCGCTCGGCGACGGCTCCGACCTGTTCGGCACCGCCGACAGCCAGATCGACTACACGATCATCGGGGCCAACGCCACCTGGTACTGGCAGGTCGGTTTCGTCGTCGTGGGCCACGTGCTGGCGCTCACGCTCGCGCACGACCGGGCGATCGCCATGTACGACCGCGCCAAGCTGGCGGTGCGCTCCCAGTATTGGATGCTCGCGGTGATGGTGGGCTTCACGAGCCTGGCCCTGTGGCTGCTGTCGCAGGCCAACGCCTGAGCCTGCAAACATCGCAGGCGATGTATCTCGCCCACCCAGGACACTGGCTGGTCAACGTCGCGTACTTCCTGCCCGTGATCGCATTCCTGGCGTGGCTCGTCGTCACACAGATCAAGGAGCGGCGCCGCGGCCGCAGCGACGGCTAGCCCCGTGGCGCTATCCTCGTCCCTCGCCACGCGGGCGTAGCTCAGTCGGTTTAGAGCGCCGGCCTGTCACGCCGGAGGTCGCGGGTTCGAGTCCCGTCGCTCGCGCTCTAGTCCCCGCTGGGGCGGGGATTTCGTCGGTTTGGGCGCCGTTCGAGGGCTCGGCCTAGTGGTTCCGGATTAGCGCTGTGGAGTAACGCTCGAGCGACTTCAAACGCCGTTTCGAGGCTCCAGGCGCCCGGATCATCGAGCGGTGTGATGGCGGCGGCGAGCCGATCACGTAGGAACAGCCAGCGGCCCCCGACCCGTCGCGCGGGGAGATCGGGCGACGTGCGAGCTCGTACACGGTGGAGCGCGGGATGCCGAGCAGGTCGGCCACCTCCCTGGTCGACATGACATCTGTTCGTGTCAGCGGGCGCGCGGCTGGTGTAGCCGTCTACCTAAGAGAGGCCCGGAGCCGCCAAAGCGGGCCCCCGGGGGCCGACTTCGGTTGGCGCCTCCGGGGCCTCGCGAATGGGAGCCGTTCCGGCGGGGTTGTCCGAAGCACGGGAATTCACACCCTCGGCGGCCTGCCTCTGTTGGCCACCCTGCTGAAGTGCCGCAACCACCCGAAGGGAGGAGCGACCCGGGGAAGAGAGCCGCGCCAACACGGCTGCCTTCGTCGAGGAGCAGCCCTGTCGACGTGCGCTGCTGCTGATCGTCCGGAGCGAGCGGCGGGCCGAAACCGCTGGGGACGCCCGCATCCGTGGGACACCGAGCGCGGAGTCCCGTAAGGGATCGACGACTGGGGCAGTTGCCGTCCCCATCTGGGAGCCTGTCGCGCGTGCGCGGTTCGCCAGGGACGGATGTCGTCGTTGTCGGAGCTGGCATTGTCGGGGCTTCTGTGGCGTACCACGCCGCCTGCGCCGGCGCCGCCGTTTTGCTCATCGATCGGTCGCTGCCAGCTTCCGGCGTGACGGGCGACTCCTTCGCCTGGGTCCGAGGACCGAGCGCCCGGGCCGCAATAGACGGCAGCACGCCGCTACGGCGGATGGCGCTCGAGGACTGGGCTCGGCTCGAGCGCGACGTGCCCGGTGTCCTTGTGCGCTGGAGCGGATCGCTGGCCTGGGGCGAGGAGGCACGGTCTCACGACGACATGCTCGGAGCCGGCGAGCGGCTCGTCGACGCCGACGAGATCAGACGCCTGGAGCCGAACCTTCGGGCGGTCCTGCGCGAAGCGATCTGGCGACCCCGCGATGGGGCGGTCGACCCGGTCGCGGTGACCGAGGCGCTGATCGA
>Ga0081538_10000164_pt1 | contig 70649 bp, 81 predicted proteins | sample TabmetS5T2R1_FD_71022 | JGI IMG/M metagenome (GOLD analysis project Ga0081538, IMG submission 71022) | Tabebuia heterophylla rhizosphere microbial communities from the University of Puerto Rico - S5T2R1 | ecosystem: Host-associated > Plants > Roots > Rhizosphere ... | reverse complement strand
TCGATCGTCGTGACACCGCACCGTCCGAGCAACGGCGATCTCCTCACCGCACCGATCAGCCCGACTGATCGGTGCGTACCGCTCATCGCTGCCAGTCGCGAATCGCTGTTGATCGGGTCCGCTCGCCGTCCGACGCTTCCTCACGAACGACGTCCGCCGAAGGAGGATCCGATGGAACGCACCGCAATCAACCCGACGACGTGGTCGCTGCAGCTGGGCTTCGACCAGGCTCAGCTCGTCGAGAGTCACCGACGTGAGCTCGTCTGCAGTGCCCAGGACGCCGTCGACGCCAACGGCAGCGCACAGCATCCGGGCGACATGGCCGCCCAGCTCCGGCTCGCCGTCGACAATCTCGAAGAGGTGCTCGCCGGCGCCGACATGTCACTCGCCGATGTCGTCCGGCTCAACGTCTACACCACCGACGTCGACACATTGATCCGGCACTTCACCACGCTGACCGATCACTTCGACGGCTCGCGCTTCGCCACCACCGTGCTGGGCGTCGAACAGCTCGCGGCCCCGGGCCTCGTCGTCGCGCTCGAGGCGACCGCGATGGACTGAGTGATTCGCCGAGTGGCGCACGGTCGTCGCGATCCGTTGCTCCGGACGACAACCGTGCGCCACTCGCGCTCTCAGCAGTCGTTCACGACGGTCGCCTCGAGCAGCCGGTACTCCGACCGCGCGTCGAACAGCAGCGGGATCAGCGGCTGGTCCGGCTGCGCCATCGAGACGTACGCCCCGCCGTCCCGCGACTCCCACGTGATCCCGTGGACGCGCAGCGCCTGCCGTACCGCGTCGAGCTGCTCGGCCGTCAGCTGGTAGCCGCACATCGGCTCCGGCTCGACCTCGTCGTCGCTGGTCGGGAGCATGTTGTCCTGGCCCTCGAAGTACACGACACCGCTGCGATCGGCGCCCGCCTGCGTGGCCCGCTCGGCGGCGGCCGCGGTCTGACGAGCGATCGCGTCCCGGTGCTCGAGCACCATCTGGAGCGTGCCGACGGAGCTGGCGTACTGCACCTCGACCCGGCGGCGGTTGAGCAGTGTCGGGTCGGCCTCCTCCTCCGGCGTCAGCGGCTCGTTGGCGGTCTCGGTCAGCATCCCGACCACGTGCTGCAGCCCGGCGTAGTTGCGCAGGATCCGGGCCTGCTCGTCACCGGCGACCTGCAGGAACTGCTCACCGTCCTTGACGAAGATCCCGTAGATGCCGGCGGTGTAGCCGAGGCTCTCGACCTGGGCGGCCGCGTAGTCGTTGCTCATCTGCTTGGCGAACCGGTACACGGCGTCGTCGGCGTTGCGGTTGCGCGGCCACAGGTGCAGCAGGTCGGTGCGGTAGTAGTCCGGGTCGGGGCCGTACTCGTGCAGGTCGTTGAGTACGTCGGGCTTCCAGTCCCGGATCACCTTGGTGACGGCCCGCCCCTCCGGCGTCACCTCGGCCATGTAGTCGCGGTTGATGTCGAACCCGTCGGCGTTCTCGCGGGTGTTCAACTCGTGGCCATCAGGGTTGGCCGTCATGAACAGCACCGTCGTGTTGCGCAGCAGCCGGGTCCACCTCGGGTCGTCGGTGAACGCCAGGTCGCGGGCCATGATCATGCACGCCTCGCGCCCGGACGGCTCGTCGCCGTGCACCGAGCAGACGAAGAACGCCACCGAGCCTTCGGCGGCCGCGTCCTGCGGGTCCGGCGCCGGATGGCCGACCTGGACCAGCTGCAGCGGCCGGCCCTGCACCGTACGGCCCACGTTGTCGACCACGACGCGGTCGCTCGCCGCGTCGAGCCGCCGCAGGAACCGGTGCTCCTGGGCGACCGTCGTCCAGTTCGCGCCGTTGCTCTTCTCGAACGGAGTCTGGAGGGGGTCGTCGGCCTGCTGCAGCGCACCGATCTCGGGCCGATCGGTCGGCGTTCCGACCGACGGCGCGGTCGTGTTGACCGAACCCGTCACCAGCAGGGCTCCGGCCGCGACCGCACCCAGCCATGTACGCAGTCTCATAGGTATCTCCCTCGGGGCAGGACGGCGTACCCCGAGACCGCGGGCTCCGGACCGCGTGGCACCGTCACATGCTCAGATCACGCAACCCCGGCGAATCGGCCGTGTCAATGCCTCGGGTCCCGGACTTCGGGACGGCCGCCGAGCCGCCGGCGTGTACATGTCTTTTCCCGATGTTGGCGAAATCCGGGTCTCGGGCGGCCCCATCGGCAGCTAACGTGTGGCCCGGTGAGCTGCAGCACCCAACAACACGAGGTGATGACATTGCACGTGATCAGTCGAATGACCCTCTCCGCCAAGGCGAGGATCGGGCTCGGAGCGGTGTTCGCCGCGCTCTTGATGCTCGCGTCCGGGACGCTCGCGGGAACGTCGTCGTCGGCGCAGGGCGCGGTGCCGACGGATGAGCGGACCACGACGCAGCGAGGTGGAAACCTGTACGCCGCGATCCAGATGGCGTACCAGGACGGAACGGTCGGCAAGGCCTGGAACTACCGCAGTCGTCGGGGCGCCTTCCGCGCCGCCGGCAACGAGTGTCGCGCCGCGACCCGGCACCCGTGCCACAAGATCGTCTGGGTCCGCAACGGCTGCGCCGCCGTCGCGGTGCGCTGGCGGGGCGGCTCGGTCGTCCGGTACGGCTGGGGCGTCGCGGCTCGGAAGCGGCCCGCGGTTCGGGCGGCGCTGCGCAAGTGCCAGCGGGACGGCCGCCAGTGCCGTCGTCGTGCCTGGGTGTGCACCGCCTGACATCGAGGCTCCATGCGGCTGCGGAGGCGACGTTCGTTCGTCTCCGCAGCCGTTCCCTTGCGCCCAACCAGTGCGGGCGCGGGGCGACACTAGGGCCGTGGATCGAAGCCCGGCCCGGGACCGCCGTCGCCCGTCTCGGGCTCCGAGATCGTCCCTGACCCGCCCGACCGTTCGAGCTTCGGCGCCAGCCTGACCCCGTCGTAGAACGCGACGCCGAACTCCGCCTCGGGCACCTCGACACTCTCACCCTTGCGCTCGAGCCGGACGGACACCGAGAGCGGCTCGCCCGGCCTCCACCCATAGCGCTTCGCCCAGTCGCCCGCGTAGCCGACGTTCGACCGCGCGCGGCTTCGTGGCGCCGACGTCTTGCCGTCGAACGGGCGGAGGACCATCTGCTCGCCGACGGGCGGATAGCCGTACCAGTGCAGATGCGCACAGGGTTCGACCTTCGCCTGCTGTCCGTTGATCTCGAGCACGACTCGAAGCTCGGCCCGGCTCAGGCCGTGCAAGCCCCACGACTGAGCGTCCTCGGGTGCCTGGCAGAACAGCACGATCGACGTCGGCTCGTCGAGTGTGGCCTCCCACCCGAACGCTGCCTCGCCGGTCTGGTTCGTCCGCGCGGCGATCAGTTCGCCGCCGTACAGCCGTTCGGGGAAGACGCCGTCGCCTTCGGCCGGCGGCACCGGCTCCGACGCACCGTCGAGGACCTGCGGTACGACGGATGCCGCTGCCGCGAGTACGAGGGCCGCCGCCGCACCGCCGCCGGTCCAGCGGACGCGCCGGCGTACCCGGACCTTGTGCCGGGTCCCGGCGATCCACTCCTGCGCCGGCAGCTCCGGCGTCTCGTCGGCGAGCTCGTCGAGCATCCGACGCAGGTCGTTGGTGTCGGTCATGCCGACGTCCCCCTCTCGCGTCCCGAGTCGAGAAGGGCCGGGTCGACGCGCAGCTTGGCCAGCGCCCGCGAGGCCTGACTCTTGACGTTGCCCGCTGTGCAGTTCAGCACCCGCGCGGTCTCGGCTTCCGACAGGTCGTCGAAGTAGCGCAGCACGACGACCGCGCGCTGTCGGGCCGGAAGGCGTCCCAACGCCGCCATCAACCCGGCCCGGTCCTCGATCTGTCCCTGGCCGCCGGCCTGCCCGTCGTCGGGCAGCTCCTCCGTCGGCGTCTCGCCACGCCACTTGCGTCGCCACCACGAGGTGTACGTGTTGAGCATGACGCGACGGACGTACGCCTCCGGGTCGTCCCTGATCCGCGTCCACGCCGGCCAGACCTTGGCGTACGTCGTCTGCACCAGATCCTGCGCGAGCTGATGGTCCCGCGTGAGCAGGTACGCCGTGCGCTGCAGCTGTCGCGACCGAGCGACCACGAAGTCCTCGAACGACGGCTGCTCCACTCGGCGCCCCTCCGAGTCTGCTGCGGTTCCGCGGGACCGGACCGGCCACTCCAGGAGAGCGTCCAGCGGGATCACGGCGGCCATCGGCCGCACCCCCGCGTCACGGTACATGAGCGGTCCCCTCCAGGCGACGGCACGGACTCTGAGGCGTCCTACCCAGGTCAGTGGCTGGACCTCGCGAAAGGTTGCATCGGCCGAGCTACGCGGCGTTGCCGTCCGCTTCGCCCAGCCGGAGCCTCACGGCAGCCGGTCGACGTCGCGGCCGGTGGCGAGGTCGGAGCAGTCGATGTCGCGGACGCCGTGCGTCTCCAGGTACGCCCGCGCGCCGCGATCGCCTCGCACGCTGTCCGCGACGGCCGCCCAGTGGTCACGACCGAGGAGCACCGGGTGGCCGGGGCGGCCGGCGTACACGGCCCGCGCCAGGGCGTCCGGCGCGGCGGCGGCCCGTACTCGCTCGACGGCCTCCGGGCCCACATCGGGGAGGTCGACCAGGTGGAGGCAGACCGCCACGGCGTCGGACCCGGCGAGCGACCGGAGCCCCGCCCGCAGCGAGGCGCCCATCCCCTCGGCCCAGTCGGCCGCCTCGACGACGGCCACCGACCCGCCGTCCAGAAGCTGCCGCGCCGCATCCGCCCGAGCGCCGAGCACCACGGTGACCTCGGCGCAGCCGCCGTCGCGGAGCACGCCGATGCTCCGCAGCAGCCACGATCCGCCGTCCGGGTCGCGGACCAGTGCCTTCGGCCGGCCCATCCGGGCGCCGGCGCCCGCGGCCAGCAGCAGTCCCGCGACCGCGTCGGTCATCGGATCAGTTGCGCTTGCGCCGCTCGAGGTAGCGCCGGATCCGCTCCTCGGACTGGCCGGTCAGCTTGGCGGCGATCTGGACCCGGTACACCCAGCCGAGCCCGACGACGACGGCGATCAGCAAGACCACCAACACGGTTGTCATGACCCCAGCCTAGGCACGCGTCCCGGCGGCGGCCTCGACGTCGCGCAGCACCCGCAGCGCGTTGCGCCCGGCCAGCTTCGCCAGGTCGCCCCGGCTCCAACCGCGGCCCTCGAGCGCGGCGAACAGGGCGGGGTACGCCGCGACGTCGGCCAGCCCGTCGGTGACGAACTGCGTACCGTCGAAGTCGCCGCCGAGCCCGACCGCGTCGATCCCGGCCACGTCGCGTACGTGCTCGACGTGATCGGCGACGTCGTCGACGGTGGCGGCCGGCAGCGGGTCGACGACGGCGCGCTCGCGCATGATCGGGTCGAGGACGGAGAACCGGCGGGGGTCCAGCCCGCGCTCCGTGGCGATCCGCTGACACTCCTCGTACCACGCGCCGGCCGCCGCCGAGACGAACACCGGCACGAAGGTCACCATGCACACCCCGCCGTTGTCGCGGAGGGTTTCGAGGACGACGTCGGGCACGTTGCGGGCGACGTCGCAGAGCGCCCGGGCGTTGGAGTGGCTGAACATCACCGGCGCCCGCGTCGTCCGCAGCGCGTCGCGCATCGTGTCGGCACTCACGTGGGAGAGGTCGACGATCATGCCGAGCCGGTTCATCTCCCGCACCACCTCGCGGCCGAGCTCGGTGAGCCCGCCGTGCTCCGGCTCGTCGGTCGCCGAGTCGGCCCACGGCACGTTGTCGTTGTGCGTCAGCGTGAGGTAGCGGACGCCGAGCGCGTGCAGCATCGCCAGGACGCCGAGCGACCGGTTGATCTGGTGACCACCCTCCGCACCCATCAGGCACCCGATGCGACCGGACGCGGCGGCGACGTCCACCTCGTCGGCGGTCGTGACCAGCGCCAGGTCGTCGGCATAGCGGTCGGCGAGCCGGCGGACGAACGCGATCTGCTCCAACGTGGCCGTCACGGCGGCGTCGCCGGCCAGCGATGCCGGCACGAACACCGACCAGAACTGCGCACCGATCCCGCCCCGGCGCAGCCGGCCCAGGTCGGTGTGCAGCCGCGGCTGGTCGACGTCGAACGGCATCTCGTCCAGGTCGTAGCCGGCGAGCTCGCGATGCGTCCACGGATAGTCGTTGTGCCCGTCGACCAGCGGCACCTGCCGCAACCAGTCGGCCAGCTCGTCCGTCGCGAGACCCACATCCGTCGCCATGGCCGTCAGCGTAGAGGCCTCCGCCGCCCGGGCCGGGATGGCCAGGGGTGGCCAGACGGAGCGTCCGGCGAGGCGGGCGGCCGAGTCGGTCGAGGTCGTGCCAGGCGGCCTGAAACGAACTGGGGCATTCGTGCGAATCCGCCGCGAGATCAACAAACGATTGTGCGAGCGCCGCGAGAGGGGGTACAGAACCGGTCAGCGACCAGACCGACCGTACGTCGCAACCGATTGCAGTCGGCCCCAACCGCCCGTGCGTCGGCGCTACGGTCGCGGGTACAACCCAGGAGGTGCGTGCGCAATGCCGTCAATCGACCCGTGGAGTCGTCGGCGAGTCCTCCAACTCGACCCGTGGAGCCGTCGTCGGTTCCTCCAGCTCGCCGGACTCGTCGGAGCCGGCGCCGCGATCGGCGCGTGTGGAAGCGAGCCGGAGGCCCCGACCGAGCAGGCCGAGGGTGCCGAGCCCAGCCCGACGTTCTCCGAGCCCGCCAGCAAGCTCTCGGGAAGCCTCAAGATCTTGATGTGGAGCCACTTCGTGCCCACCCACGACGAGTGGTTCGACGGTTTCGCGACCGACTGGGGCAACCAGGTCGGCGTCGACGTCACGGTCGACCACGTCGACGTCGCGGACGTGCCGACCCAGATCTCCGCCGAGATCGCCGCCGGTCAGGGTCACGACCTGATGCAGTACATCGCGACGCTGTCGCAGTTCGAGCCGAGCGTGCTCGACATGGCCGACGTGACCGAGGAGTGCAACAACCGCTACGGCGAGTCGCAGCTGGCCATGTGCAAGGAGTCCAGCTTCAACCCGCACACCGGCAAGTACTACGCGTTCGCGCCCGGCTGGGTGCCGGACCCGGGCAACTACCGCAAGAGCCTGTGGGAGCCGGTCGGCTTCCCCGACGGTCCGGCGAGCTGGGACGACCTGCTGCAGGGCGGATCCGAGATCCTCTCGAACGAGGACTTCCGGGTCGGCCTCGGCATGTCCCAGGAGATCGACTCCAACATGGCCGGCCACGCCCTGCTGTGGTCGTACGGGGCCTCGATCCAGGACGAGAACGAGGCCGTCGTGCTCAACTCCCCCGAGACAGTCGCGGCCGTGGAGTACATGCAGCAGCTCTTCGACGGCGCGATGTCCGACGAGGTGTTCGCCTGGGACGCCGCGAGCAACAACGAGAGCTGGGTCGCGGGCGAGCTGAGCTACATCCTCAACTCGATCTCGGCCTGGCGGTCGTCGCAGGAGACCGACGTGGAGATCGCGGACGACACGTTCTTCGTCCCCGCCCTGGAGGGTCCGCAGGACGCTCGGGCCGCCCAGCACGTGATGTACAACTACATCGTCCCGAAGCACGCCGCGAACCCGGACGCCGCCAAAGAGTTCCTGCTGCACATGACCGACAACTGGGCCCTGGTGACGTTCAACTCGCAGCTGTACGACTTCCCGTCCTGGCCGAGCCTGTCGCCGGACCTGTCGACCTGGCTGCAGGACGACCCGTTCGGCGCCAACCCGGCCGACAAGCTGTCGTTCCTCGGCGGCGTCGAGCAGGCGACCGAGTGGAGCGCGAGCATCGGCCATCCGGGGCCGTCGAGTCCGGCGATCGGTGAGGTGCTCGGGACGTACGTGATCCCCAACATGTTCGCGACCGCCGTCCGCGGCGACGCCAGTCCCCAGGACGCCGTCCGCGGCGCGCACGACGAGTGCGAGCGGATCTTCGCCCGGTGGCGGCAGCGCGGCCTCATCGGCGGCGGGTGACGCTGGGTGTCGGTCGCGATCGAGGTCAGGAACCTCAGGAAGCTCTACGACGGAGGCGACGTCCATGCCGTCGACGGCGTAGACCTCGCCACCGAGGAGGGCGAGTACCTCGTCCTCCTCGGGCCGTCCGGCTGCGGCAAGACCACGCTGCTGCGGACCATCGCCGGCCTCGAGCAACCCACCGAGGGCGAGGTGCTCATCGACGGCAGCGTGGTCAACGGCCTCCCGCCGCGCGTCCGCAAGATCGCCATGGTGTTCCAGAGCTACGCCCTCTACCCCCACAAGACGGTGCTGGCCAACATCGTCTTCCCGCTCAAGGCCGAGCAGATCGACAAGCCCGAGCGCGAGAAGAAGGCGCGCTGGGCGGCCGACCTGCTCGGCATCGGCCACCTCGCCGACCGGAAGCCGCGGCAGCTGTCCGGCGGTGAGCGACAGCGGGTCGCGCTGGCGCGGGCGCTTGTTCGCGAGCCGCACGTGTTCCTGCTCGACGAGCCGCTGTCCAACCTCGACGCCAAGCTCCGCGCGTCGGCCCGGGACGAGCTGAAGCGGTTCCAGCAGCGCGTCGGCACGACCACGGTGTACGTCACGCACGACCAGGCCGAGGCGATGGGCCTGGGCGACCGGATCGCCGTCATGGACCGCGGCAAGGTGCGCCAGGTCGGCCATCCGGTCGAGGTCTACGACCACCCGTCCGACACGTTCGTCGCCACGTTCATCGGATCACCCCCGATGAACCTCGTCGCCCGCGACGGCAAGCTCGTCGGCTTCCGGCCCGAGCATCTGCTGCCGGCCGAGAGCGTGAGCGGCGAACGCGTGACGATGCCGTTCCACATCGAGCGGATCGAGTACCTGTCGGGTGACCGACACGTCTACGGGACCATCAGCGGCCTCGGCGAGGACACCCGGGTGATCGCCCGACTGCCCGCGACCATCTCGGTCCCGATCCACGCGGACGAGACGCACGAGTTCGCCTGCGGCCACGACCGGATCCGGTTCTTCGACGTCGACTCCGGACAGCGCAGCGACCCGGTACGGCTCGGCGAGGCTCATGGTTGACGTCGCGACCAAAGAGGTCCAACGCACCCAGATCGCCGAAGCGCGGCAGCGCCTCGCCGACCGCGAAGGATTCCTGGCCTGGATCTTCCTGGTCCCGACGGTGCTGTACATCATCGCGCTGGTCGGCGTGCCGTTCTTCCTCGCGATCGCGTACGCCTTCAGCGACGTCACCGCGGGCGATCCGTCGTACGACTGGGCCGGGTTGACCAACTTCGAGCGCGTCTTCGAGGACGACGTCTTCTGGCAGGCGCTGCAGAACACGTTCGTCTTCACGATCGTGTCGATGGTCTTCATCGTGATCCTCGGCAAGGTGCTGGCCAACATCCTCATCGCCGACTTCCGCGGCAAGTGGATCGTGCGGTTCCTCGTGCTGCTGCCCTGGACGACTCCGGTGGCGCTGTCGATGCTGACCTGGAAGTGGCTGCTGCACTCGATCTACAGCCCGATCGACTGGGTCCTGGAACGCGCCGGGCTGATCAGCGACAACGTCAACTGGCTGGGCCGGGAGCCGCACGCGATGATCTCGGTGATCGCCGTACACGTGTGGCGGCTGGTGCCGCTGGCTGCGGTCATCATGATGGTCGGCCTGCTCTCCATCCCGAGAGACCTCGACGAGGCGGCTCGGATGGACGGGGCCGGCTACTGGCGGCGGATGTTCGAGATCACGATCCCCCTGACGTTCCCGCTGATCGCGGTGGCGGCGCTGTTCGGCGCGATCTTCACCTTCACCGACGCCGCCGTCGTCGCGGAGCTCACCGGCGGCGGTCCGGTCAACTCGACGCACGTGCTCGCGAGCTGGTCGTTCCAGCGGGGCATCACCGGTGGCGACATCGGGCAGGGGGCCGTGATCGCGTTGTTCCTGCTCCCGATGTTGCTGGCCGCCGCCGTCCTCATCCTGCGCGCCGTTCGACGGATGGAGACACTGTGAGCACGGGGACCAGGGGCCTGGCCGCCAGCGAAGTGCCGGAGCAGCTTCGCCGCCGGTACGCCCGGCGTCACCTGATGGGCCGGGCCGCGCTGTACGTCGTCGCCGTCGTCGGCGGACTCCTGTGCGCCGGACCGTTCCTGTGGAGCACGATGACGGCGACCAAGCTCAACCAGGACCTCTATCCGACCGACAACAACCCGTTCATCTACAACCTGTCGCCGACGATCGACCACGTCCGGTACCTGTTCGCCGACACCGACTTCCCGACGTTCCTCTGGAACACGCTCTGGGTGGGACTCCTCGTCGTCGCGATCACGCTGGCGCTCGGGGTGCCGGCGGCGTACTCCATCACCCGCCTGAACCGGCCCTGGGCGGGCCCGATGGCGATCGCGATCTTCTTCGTCTACCTCATCCCGCCGAGCCTGCTGTTCCTGTCGCTCACCCGGCTGGTCGTCTGGCTCAACCTGCAGGACTCGACCTGGTCGCTCGTCGTGGTCTATCCGACGATCACGGTGCCGGTGTCGACCTGGCTGCTGATCGGCTTCCTCAAGGCGTTGCCGAAGGACATCGAGGAGCAGGCGATGGTCGACGGGTACAGCCGGCTGGGCGCGTTCCTGCGTACGGTCGTGCCGCTGCTGTTCCCCGGCATGGTCGCCGTGATCGTCTTCGCGTTCACACTGACCGCGAGCGAGTATCTCTACGCGCTGTCGTTCATCTCGCCGACGCAGGAGAAGGTCGTCAGCACCGGCGCCACGATGGAGCTCGTCCTCGGCGACATCCGCAAGTGGCAGGAGCTGCAGGCCGCCAGCGTCGTGGTCGCCATGCCGATCGCCTTCGTCTTCAACCTGTTCCTCGCCCGGTTCATCTCCGGCTTCACGATGGGGGCGGTCAAGGGCTGAGCGCCCCGGCTCCGCTCGAGTTCCGAGTTGTGGTGGGTGTCGACGCCTTCCCACCATCCACAACTCGGAACTCGAGCGTCTAGGTGGTGGTGGCGTCCGGGCTGTCGACGTCGGCCCACGACCAGCTGTCGAGCACCGCGGCGAAGGCGGCCTGCGAGTCCGCCTCGCTCTGGACGGGCACGCTCAGGACGACGGAGTAGAGCCGGTCGTTCCACAGCGTGAGGTAGCCGACCTGCACGATGGGCCGGCCGCCGTCGCTGAGCGTCTCGTTCCGGACTCCGATGGCGGCGGCGCCGTCGATCGAGGTCGGCTCGAGGTCCTCGACGGATCCGCCGTCGGGCAGCCACGCCTCGCGCGCCTCGTCCACCGAGCTCACCCCGTCGGCGTCCCACGAGGCGACAAGGACGTTGGTGTCGAAGCCGTGGTCCGGCTGCGAGACCGACACGGCCGAGTCGGCGTCGTCCGACGCCACGTCGTGGGCCCAGCGCGTCGAGTCCTCCCAGCCCTCCGGGATCGCGTACGCGTAGCCGACGCCGTCGATGCTCGGCCCCGTGAGCTCCGACTCGTCGTCGGTGCCGTTGTCGTCGGTGCCGCCGTCGTCGTCCGTGCTGGTCCCCTCGCTGCCAGCCATGTCGTCACCGGTCGAATCACCGCCGCCGAGCGCCAGGATTCCGACGATCAGACCGGGAATCGCGAGCGCCACCAGCACGAGCAGGATCGTCGAGCCGGTGCCGCGCCGCTGCGGGAGCGGGACGTACGGCAGCGACGGCGGACCCGGTGGAAGTTCGTAGCCGGGCGGCTGGCCGTACGCGGCGGTGTGACGTACTACGGAGCGGCTGTCGGTGTGCTGCGCCTGCATGACCTCGTCCGATCGTGAGCCGTGACCTTCGGATGACCCCATGGCACCAGGGGCCGGCTTCACTGTGGTGTCAGTTCGGCTTCAGCGCAGACGTCCCGGACGCCCGGAGATGACCCGATTCGACGTCACCGACCGGGCCGGCTAGGCTCCCTGAGGTAAGGCTTACCTAAGTCGACCGATGATCTCGGAGTCTCTATGTCCGCGCTGGCACCGTCCAGGTCGCGCGCCACGTACCTCCACCGGTGCGTGCATGCCCAAGTGGTCCAGACCAAGCTCCTCACGTCGCATCTGAAGCGGATCACGCTCGCCGCCGACGTCCTGCGGGAGTTTCCGTGGCACGGTCCGGACCAGTGGTTTCGGCTGTTCCTGCCGCGCGACGGTCAGGAGCGGCCGGTGCTCCCGACCCGCGCCGACGACTGGTGGCCGCAGATCGTCGCGATGCCCGACGACATCCGGCCGCTGGTCCGCAACTACACCGTGCGCTACCTGCGTCCCGACCTCGGCGAGATCGACGTCGACTTCGTTCTCCACGGCGACGCCGGCCCGGCGTCGCGATGGGCGCTGCGGGCCGCCGCCGGCGACTGGGTCGGACTGCTCGACCAGACCGCGCCGTACGACCCGCCGGCCGGGACACGATGGCAGCTGCTCGTCGGCGACGAGACCGCCCTGCCGGCGATCTCGGCCATCGTCGAGAGCCGGCTGCCCGGGACCGACGTCCAGGCGTTCGTCGAGGTCCCGACGGCGGCCGACCAGCTGGACCTGGTCGTGCCGCACGGCGTACGGGTCACCTGGTTGCCTCGCGAGTCCGAGGACGTCACCATCGGGTCACTGGTCATGGACGCCGTCCGAGACGCCACGCTCGGTAAGCCGTCGGAGGGGTACGCCTGGGTCGCCGGGGAGTCCGGGCTGATCCGCCAGATCCGACGGCACCTGGTGTCGCGACGCGGCATGGCCAAGAGCGACGTCTACTTCTGCGGCTACTGGCGACGTGGAGTGAACTACGCCGACTGAGCGGGCTGTCCCGCGCCGGCTAGGCTCGCGATCTCGTGGGCGACAACAAGCGGCGGATGCTCGCCGGAGAGTGGTACCTCCCGGACGATCCGGAGCTCGCGGCCGACACGCAGCGGCGCATCGAGCTCTGCGCGGCGTACAACGGCGCCGACCGGTCGCCGCCGGACGAACGCACCCGGATCCTGACCGAGCTGCTCGGCTCCGTCGGTGATCGCGTTCGGATCCGGCCACCGTTCCACTGCGACTACGGCTATCACGTCAGCGTCGGCGACCGTACGTTCGTCAACTTCGGCGCCGTCTTCCTCGACGCGGGCCGCATCACGATCGGCGCCGACGTCCAGATCGGGCCGTACGTCCAGCTGCTGACGCCGACCCACGAGCTCGATCCGGAGCGGCGCCGGGCCGGCTGGGAGCGAGCGCTCCCAATCACGGTCGGCGACAACGTCTGGATCGGCGGCGGCGCGATCGTCTGTCCCGGGGTCTCCATCGGCGCCGACTCGGTCGTCGGGGCCGGCGCGGTCGTGACTCGCGACGTTCCTGCCGGCGTCCTCGTCGTCGGCAACCCGGCTCGCGTCGTCCGGGACCTCTGAACCGACCACGCGATTGCGGGATGGCGGCGGCCCCAACCTGCCTCGGAACGGCCACCATCCCGCAATTGCGCTCGAGGCCGAGCGGAGCGGTGGACATGCGAAGGGCGGCCCGGGACCAGGTCCCGGGCCGCCCCTGCGGTTGGACTAGGCGTCTGAGCCGTGGCTCAGAAGTCCATGCCGCCCATGCCGCCGGTCGGGTCTCCCGCCGGGGCCTTCTCCTTCTCCGGCTTGTCCGCGACGACCGCCTCGGTCGTGAGGAACAGGCCCGCGATGGAGCTGGCGTTCTGCAGCGCCGAGCGCACGACCTTGGCCGGGTCGGGCACGCCGGCGGCCAGCATGTCGCCGTACTCACCGGTCGCGGCGTTGAGGCCGTGACCCTCCGGCAGGCCCCGCACCTTCTCGACGATGACGCCACCCTCGAGACCGGCGTTGACCGCGATCTGCTTCAGCGGCGCCTCGAGCGCGACCTTGACGATGTTGGCGCCGGTCGACTCGTCGCCCTCGAGCTCGAGCTTCTCGAACGCCTTCTGACCGGCCTGCAGGAGCGCGACGCCGCCGCCGGCGACGATGCCCTCCTCGACCGACGCCTTGGCGGCGCGGACGGCGTCCTCGATGCGGTGCTTGCGCTCCTTCAGCTCGACCTCGGTGGCCGCGCCGACCTTGATGACCGCGACGCCGCCGGCGAGCTTGGCCAGCCGCTCCTGCAGCTTCTCCCGGTCGTAGTCGGAGTCGCTCGCCTCGATCTCGGCGCGGATCTGGTTGACCCGGCCCTGGATCTGGTCGGCGTCACCGGCACCCTCGACGATGGTCGTCTCGTCCTTGGTCGTGACGACCTTGCGGGCCCGACCGAGCAGGTCGACGCCGGCGTTCTCGAGCTTGAGACCGACCGTCTCGCTGATGACCTGGCCGCCGGTCAGCACGGCGATGTCGCCGAGCATGGCCTTGCGGCGGTCACCGAAGCCCGGCGCCTTGACGGCGACCGACTTGAAGGTGCCGCGCACCTTGTTGACGACCAGGGTGGCCAGCGCCTCGCCCTCGACGTCCTCGGCGATGATCAGCAGCGGCTTGCCCGCCTGCATGACCTTCTCGAGCACCGGGAGCAGGTCCTTGACGTTGGAGATCTTGCCCTCGTGGATCAGGACGTAGACGTCCTCGAGCTCGGTCTCCATCCGCTCGGCGTCGGTCACGAAGTACGCGCTCAGGTGACCCTTGTCGAAGCGCATGCCCTCGGTGAGCTCCAGGTCGAGACCGAAGGTGTTGGACTCCTCGACCGTGATGACGCCTTCCTTGCCGACCTTGTCCATGGCCTCGGCGATGATCTCGCCGACGCTCATGTCGCCACCGGCGGAGACCGCGGCCACGTGAGCGATCTGCTCCTTGGTCTCGACCTCCTTGGCGGCGTTGGACAGCTGCTCGCTGACCGCCTCGACGGCCCGCTCGATGCCGCGCTTGAGCGACATCGGGTTGGCGCCGGCGGCCACGTTGCGCAGGCCCTCGCGGACCAGCGACTGGGCCAGCACCGTCGCCGTGGTGGTGCCGTCACCGGCCACGTCGTCGGTCTTCTTGGCGACTTCCTTGACGAGCTCGGCGCCGATCTTCTCGTACGGATCCTCGAGCTCGATCTCCTTGGCGATGGACACACCGTCGTTGGTGATCGTCGGCGCGCCCCACTTCTTCTCGAGGACGACGTTGCGGCCCTTGGGACCCAGCGTCACCTTGACGGCGTCGGCGAGGCCGTTCATGCCCCGCTCGAGACCGCGTCGGGCCTCCTCGTCGAACGCAATGATCTTCGGCATTTCTTCCGCGATTCCTCACGCGTCGAAGCTGATGGTCCAGGCGATGCCCGCGACGGACGACTCCGGCCGACGGCGGTCCCTTCCCGCCGGGGCGCCGAGCCTCATCGGTCCTGGTCCCTGACTTGTCACTCTCAGAGCGAGAGTGCTAGTTCGTGTCTAGCACTCACCAGGCGCGAGTGCAAGCCGGGACTTGGGGGTCGAGTGGCCCCGTCGCCGCGTGGCGGGCCGGCTGTTGGCGAGTTCGGGCACGGGTTTTCTCCCTCATTCCGGTCCGAACCCGCCAACGCTCCCCACGGTCGAGCGCGCGGGCTTGAACGGGCGCCGCGGCGCGTCCTACGGTGAAGGCGTCCCACGGGAGCCCAGGGGCACTGGGCTGAGAAGAGGCTGATGCCGCCCTCAACCGTCGAACCTGATCCGGGTCATGCTGGCGCAGGGAGATCGGAGCCCGATCGTGCTACCGCGGTTGCACCTCATCACCGACACGCGCGACGGTCGCGACTGTGTCCCGGTCGTCGAGTCCGCACTGGCGGCCGGACTCCGTGCCGTCCAGGTCCGTGCCAAGCAGTGGTCCGACCGTTCGCTGTACGACCTCACCCGCCGGATCGTCGCCCTGGCCCAGCCGTACGCCGCGACCGTCCTCGTCGACGACCGCGCCGACATCGCCCTCGCGGCCGGCGCCGGCGGGGTCCACGTCGGCGCGGACGACCTGCCGGTGGCCGACGTACGCCGGGTCGTCGGCCCCGAGGCGATCGTGGGGGCGACCGCGCGTACGCCGGAGGCGGCCCGACTCGCGAGGGCCGACGGCGCGACGTACGTCGGTGTCGGTCCGGCCTACGCCACGAAGACGAAGACCGGACTGCCGGATCCGCTCGGTCCCGACCGGATCGGCGCGGTCGCGGCCGCGGTGGACATCCCCGTGATCGCGATCGCCGGCATCGGACCCCGCGAGGCGTCCGAGCTGCGAGCCGCCGGTGCGCACGGCGTCGCCGTGGTCAGCGCGATCTCCGACGCCGCCGACCCGAAGGCGGCCACGGCCGAGCTGCTCACGGCGGTGGACGGAGCGCGATGATGCGAATCGCCGTACTCGGCGGGGGCGTGATCGGGCTGTCGGTGGCCTGGCGGCTGGCCGACTCGGGCCACCGGGTCGAGCTGTACGACGACGATCCCGGCCAGGGCGCCTCGCATGCCGGGGCGGGGATGCTGGCGCCGGCCGGCGAGTCCTGGTTCGGCGAGGACGACCTGACCCGGCTGGGCATCGCCGGCCTGCGCCAGTGGCCGGACTTCGCCGACCGACTCGAAGCGGCGTCCGGCGTCGATGTCGGGTTGCGCCGGGAGGGGAGCCTGCTGGTCGGGGTCGACGACGCCGACGCGGCGACGCTCGACCAGGTGCACGACCTGCTGGGTCGGCACGGCATCGAGGCCGAGCGGCTGACCCAGCGCGAGCTGCGTCGGATCGAGCCCGCGGCGACACCCGGCCTGCGCCGAAGCATCCTGCTGCGCGGCGATCTCAGCGTGCACAACCGGCGGGTCGTCCGGGCGCTGCTGACGGCGGCCGACCGGGCCGGCGTGGTCGTCCATCGTACGCGGGCCGACCTGACCGACGGCGGCGTCGCGATCCGCCCGACCGGCGACCGGGCCGGCGCGACCGAGCCCGCCGCTCCTCGACCCGCGGACCCTCGACTCAACGCTCGACCCGCCGACGTCGTCGTCGTCGCGGCCGGGGCCGAGCTGGGCGCGGTCGGCGGCCTTCCCGATGCGGTCGCGAGCGCGGTCCGCCCGGTCAAGGGCCAGATCCTGCGGCTGCGGACCGACCCGGGCCTGATCGAACACACCGTCCGTGGGCTGGTCCGCGGCGACCCGGCGTACGTCGTGCCCCGGGCCGACGGCGAGCTCGTCGTCGGCGCCACCAGCGAGGAGCAGGGGCACGACGTCCGCGTCACGGCCGACGGCGTCTACGAGCTGCTGCGTCGCGGGATCGCGCTCGTACCCGGGCTCCGGGAGGCCGAGCTCGTCGAGGCGATCGCCCGGGCCCGGCCGGGGACGCCCGACAACGTTCCGCTGATCGGTCCGATCGGCGACGGTGTCGTCGTCGCGGCCGGCCACTACCGAGCCGGGTTCCTGCTGGCACCGATCACGGCGGATGCGATCGCGGCGTACGTCGACGGTCGCCCGGCACCGGAAGCGGTCGGCTGCTGCGACCCGGACCGCTTCGGTTTTGCGCCCTCCCGGTTGATGTCCGGGGCCGCGAACCAACCAGCAGGGCGCAAAACCGGGAAGGCCAGGGAGGCCCCATGAGCATCAGTGTCAACGGGAAGGCGTACGACCTGGACGGCCCGCTCACCGTGACGGCGTTGCTGCACCACCTCGGCCAGCCGCGCGACGACATCGCGATCGCGGTCGACGGCGCGGTCGTGCCCCGATCGACCTGGGCCGACGCCCAGGTGACCGAGGGTGCCGACGTCGAGATCGTCACGGCCCGACAGGGAGGCTGACCGATGGACCCGACGCCCGACCTGATGTCCGACCCGATGTCCGACGCGGCCCGGCCCGAAAGGCCCCGGCCCGACCCCCTGAAGATCGCCGACGTCGAGCTCGACTCGCGGCTGTTCCTCGGCACGGGCGGCATCCGCAGCCTCGACACGCTGCGGCGGTGCCTCGGCGCCTCCGGCACCGACCTGGTCACCGTGTCGATGCGCCGGGTCGATGCGGCGCAGTCGCCGTCGCTGCTCGACGTGGTGCGAGCGGCCGACGTACGTCTCCTGCCCAACACGGCCGGCTGCTACACCTCGAAGGAGGCCGTGCTCACCGCACAGCTCGCCCGCGAGGCGCTCGGCACCGACTGGGTCAAGCTCGAGGTGATCGCCGACGCCGACACCCTGCTGCCCGACCCGGTCGAGCTGCTGGACGCGGCCGAGCGGCTCGTCGACGACGGGTTCGCGGTGCTGCCGTACACCAACGACGACCTCGTCACGGCCCGTCGCCTGGCCGACCTGGGCTGCGTCACCGTGATGCCGCTCGGCGCGCCGATCGGCACCGGGCTCGGCATCCGCAACCCGGGTGCGATCGAGGCCATCTGCGCCGCCGTCGACGTGCCGGTGGTGTTGGACGCCGGCGTGGGTACGGCCTCCGACGCGGCGCTCGCGATGGAGCTCGGCTGCGAGGCCGTACTCGTCGCGACCGCGATCACCCAGGCCGAGTCGCCGGTACGGATGGCCGCCGCGATGCGCCAGGCCGTCGAGGCGGGCTGGCTGGCCCGGAACGCCGGCCGAATCCCGCGACGGACCGAGGCGCAGGCGTCCAGCCCGACCGAGGGGCTGATCGGATCGTGAGCCCCCGCCCCGACGGCTCCGTTCGCCGAGTGGCGCACGGTTGTCGCGGTCACGGCCGAATCGCGACGACGGTTCGCCACTCCCCAGGTGGGTGCGGACGGGTCGCCGCATGGTGAGCCTGCCGCGGTTGCTGGTGCTGACCGACCGGAGCCAGATCCCACGCCGCCCGCTCCGCGAGGTGGTCGCCGACGCCGTCGTCGGTGGCGCCCGGGCGGTCGTACTCCGCGAGCGGGACCTGCCGCCACCGGAGCGGGAGCGGCTCGCGGAGGAGGTCCGGGACATGCTCGAGCGGGTGGGAGGCGTCTTGCTGGCGGGCTGGCCGATGCTGGACCGAGCGGGCGGCGTCCACCTGCCGGCCGGCGCCCGCATGCCCTCCGACGGCGACCGGCCCGGCATCGTCGGACGCTCCTGCCACCACGCCGACGACCTGGCCTCCGCGGAGGCCGACGGCTGCGACTACGTCACGCTGTCGCCGGTCGCCGACAGCGCGTCGAAGCCGGGGTACGGTCCGCCGCTCGGCGCGGAGCGCTTCGGCGCCCTGGCCGCACGGACGTCGACTCCGGTCTTCGCCCTCGGCGGCGTCACGCCCGCGAACGCCGTCACCTGGCTCGACGCCGGCGCGTACGGCGTCGCCGTCATGGGTCCGGTCATGCGGGCCGACGACCCGGCCGCGGTCGTCGCCGGTTACCTCGAGCGGATGGGAGCACGCAGATGAGCACGACGCCACCGATCGGACTCACGATCGCCGGATCCGACTCCGGCGGCGGCGCCGGCATCCAGGCCGATCTCACGACGATGGCCGCGCTCGGCGTGCACGGCACCTGCGTCATCACCGTCGTGACGATGCAGAACACCGTCGGCGTCCAGGGCCTGCACCCGCTGCCCGCCGCCGTGGTCGAGGCGCAGCTGGCCAGCGTGCTCGACGACCTGCCGCCGGCCGGCGTCAAGTGCGGCCTGCTCGGCACGCCGGAGCTGATCGACCTCGTCGCGACCGCCGTCGAGCGCGGGCTGCCCCGGCCCGTCGTCGATCCGGTGCTGATCGCCACCAGCGGCGACGCGCTCACGGTCGGCGACTCCACCGCGGTCGTCGCGGCCTATCGCGATCGGCTGCTACCCAAGACGCGAGTCCTGACGCCGAATCCCGAGGAGGCGGCCACGCTCCTCGGCGGCGGCGCGATCGACACGGTCGAGGACCGACGCAAGGCCGCCGCCGCCCTGCTCGCCCTCGGCCCGGACGCGGTCGTCGTGACCGGCGGCGGCACGGGCGCTGGTCCCGACGGCGGTGGTCCCGACGGCGGTGGTCCCGAAGGGGGTGGGCCCGACGGCGGCTGCGTCGACGTGCTGGCCGACGCCGACGGCATCGTGGCCATCGACGGGCCGGCTCTCGACACGGCCAACGACCACGGCTCCGGCTGCACCCACTCGTCGGCGCTCGCGGCGCTGCTCGCCTCCGGCGCCGACGTCCGGTCCGCCTGTCGAGGGGCGCACGAGTTCGTCCGCGATCGGCTCGCCGACTCCCGCGACTGGCGACTCGGCGCCGGCAACGGACCCGTCTCACACGTGTTCCGGTCGCCCGCCTAGGGACCGGAACGGATCGACACACCCTGGTGCTGGCGCAAGTACGACCTCACGCCGCCCGGACGGGTCGTTCTTGCCCCAACTCTCAGCGGCCCGAGTCGCCGGCGGGCAACAGAAAGGCCCGGCCGCGCCATGCACGACCGGGCCTTCGCCCGAAGCTGTCAGGCCAGCTTGACCTCGTGAGCCTCGCGGCCCTTGGGACCATCGACCACCTCGAACTCGACGGCTTGGCCGTCCTCGAGGGTCTTGTAGCCCTCCATCGCGATCTTCGACCAGTGGACGAAGACGTCGTCCTCCCCCTCGACAGCGATGAAGCCGAATCCCTTGTCGGCGTTGAACCACTTCACGGTGCCCTGCACCATTGCCACTCCTGTTGCGTCGTGCCGAGTCGAACGCCCGCGACCCTATCCCACGCCCACCGAGCCGATGCGGCGGACCAGGGTGGCCACGACGGCGGCGTACGCGTCGACGACCTCCGGGACCGTGTCGGGGTAGAGCCCCGGCTCGACCAACTCCACCTCGCTCACGAGCCAGCGGTCGTCGGCCCGGAGGAAGTCGACCCGGGCGTACGGCAGGTCGACGCCGCGCAGACGTACGGCGGCGGCTACCGCGTCGACCGCCGCGGCCGCGAGGTACGGCGGCAACGCGACCGCACGGAAGTCGCCGCCGTACTCTTCGTGGACCCGGATCTCGCCTTCGGCCGGTCGCTTGGCGACGGCACCTACCGGCTGACCGTCGATGACGAACACCGACCGCTCGCCCTCGGCCCAGACGCTGGTCAGGAGGGGCTGGACGACATGGTCGACGCCGCCCGGGAAGCCGTCCCAGATCGCGTCCGCCGGTCGGATCGCGAGCCCCATGCCGCCGGCGCCGACGGCCGGCTTGACGATGACCCGGTCGCCGCGGACGATCGCGGGATCGACCGGGTCGCCGGGCCGGCCGACCCACGTCGGGACGCCGTCGACGCCGGCCCGAGCGAGATCCACCAGGTAGCCCTTGTGGGTGTTCCACGTGAGGATCGACACCGGGTTGACCAAGCGGGAGACTGACTCGACGTGTCGGGCCCAGGCGAGGAAGTCGTCGATGCGGGTCGGGTAGTTCCAGGTCGTCCGGATCATCACGAGCGGGGTCGCGGACCAGTCGACGGTCGGGTCGTCCCACGCCTCCCAGCGGCAGGCGACGCCGAGCCGGCGCAGTGCCGACGTGACCGGCCGGACCTCCCCCGCCGCATCCGGCAGGTCGACGCAGGTGACGAGCGTGACGGCCGGTCGGTCAACCACCGGCGACGGCCGGGATCACCGAGATCGAGCTGCCTTCGGGGGTCGCCGTCTGCAGGCCGTCCTCGAATCGCACGTCGTCGTTGCCGACGTAGATGTTGACGAACCGACGCAGCTCGCCCTGCTCGTCGACGATCCGGCCCTTGATGCCCGGGTACGAGGCGTCCAGCGCGTCGAGTACCTCGGCCAGCGTCGCGCCGTCCACGCTCACCTGGGACTCGCCCTTGGTGTAGGTCCGCAGGATCGTCGGCACCCGCACGCTCACGCTCATCCGTACCTCCTCAGAGAAGTTGTCAGCAACTACTCGGGCCAGAGCCCTAGCTGTTGCTGACAACTTTGCCAACCGCGTCGGTAAACGCAGCATAGGTGGGTTCGATGGTGGCCGCCGGTCCCACCCGGTCGGCGATCGCGTCGAGCGTCTTGAGCCCGTCGCCGGACTGGATGATCACCGTCTCGGCGGCCGGGTCGAGCTGCCCGGTCTCGACCAGCTTCTTCAACGTCGCGACGGTGACGCCGCCGGCGGTCTCGGCGAAGATGCCCTCGGTCCGGGCGAGCAGCGCGATGCCGTCGCGCACCTCGTCGTCGCTGACGTCCTCGACCGCGCCGCCGGTGCGCCGACAGACGTCGAGGACGTACGGCCCGTCCGCGGGATTGCCGATGGCCAGCGACTTCGCGATCGTGTCGGGCTTCACCGGCCGTACGACGTCGTAGCCCTGCCGGAACGCCTCCGCGACCGGCGAGCATCCGGTCGCCTGGGCGCCGAAGACCCGGTACGGCGTCGACTCGACCAGACCCAGCTCGGCCAGCTCGCGGAGCCCCTTGTCCACCTTCACCAGCTGGGCTCCCGACGCGACCGGGACGACCACCTGCTGCGGCAGCCGCCAGCCGAGCTGCTCGGCGATCTCGTACCCGAGTGTCTTGGATCCCTCGGCGTAGTACGGCCGGACGTTGACGTTGACGAACGCCCAGCCCTCCTCCTCACCGGCGATCTCGCTCGCGAGCCGGTTGACGTCGTCGTAGTTGCCCTCGACGGCGAGGAGGGTGCCGCCGTAGACGGCCGTGGTGAGCACCTTGGGGCGCTCCAGGTCGTGCGGGATGAAGACCACGCTCTTGATGCCGGCCCGGGCGGCGGCCGCGGCGACGGCGTTGGCGAGATTGCCGGTCGACGGGCAGGCGAGCACCTTCAGACCCAGCTCGCGGGCGGCGGCGAGGGCGACGGCCACGACCCGATCCTTGAACGAGTGCGTCGGGTTGCCGGAGTCGTCCTTGATCCACAGGGCTTCGAGGCCGAGCTCACGGGCGAGGTTGTCGGCCTTCAGCAGCCGGGTGAACCCGGGATCGGTGTTGGGGAAGCTCTCGACGTCGGCCGGCACCGGCAGCAGCTCGCGGTAGCGCCAGATGCTTCGAGGTCCCGATTCGATGGCGTCGCGGGTCACCGGGCCGAAGTCGTACGCGACCTCGAGCGGGCCGAAACACTCGAGACAGGCGTAGTACGGACCGAGCTCCTGAGTCGCGCCGCAGGCCCGGCAGACGAGGCCGGTGGCGTTGCCGAACGCGCCAGGCCGGAGGGCGGCTGGGGTGTCGGTGTCCAGGGCTGTGCTCGCGCTCACGAGGCCTCCTCTCATCTTCCCCGCGCCGACTCTCGGCTCGGGACGGACGTGGCACCGTGACCGCCGGGGCCTCGTGTCGGACGAGACCAGCGGCCGGTTGCCGGGGCTTCCTCGGGCCGTTTCCCTCTGCCCCTCTCGATGAGCTGCCGCCAGCCTAACCAGTCGTCTCAGATTCCGTGCCCACGGTCCGGCATGCGGGCGGGCGGGGCGGCGGGGACGACCCAGGTGTTGGTGCGAAATCGCGCCAACTCTCGTCCGGACCTGCAGTTTCACGCCAACACTCGCGTGGCGCCCCGCATCGGCGCCCCCGCCCCCGGGCCGCAGCGGACACAGTGGCGGGCGGAATCGTCCACAGCAGCGGCCTGCCGGTCGCCATGCACACCCCGCGGCGACCCGGCCACACCTGACCTGGCCGCGCTCTAGCGTGAGAGCAGGCGAAAGGGGTCCCTATGGCCGACTTGTTCCCTCACTACCCGAGTCCACCCGACGAGCTGGTCGGGATCGCTGCCCAACTGCTCGACACAGCCGTCGACACCGAGGCGACGCTGGGCGACGTCCGCGGCGGGATGGACCGGGCGGTCGACGCCGTGGACGGCGACCTGACGTTCCCGATGGCCGAGGTCCCCGAGCCGGTGATCCGCAATGGCGCGAGCGTCGCCGACGCGGCCCGCTTCGCCAGCGGCGCGATGATCTTCTTCGCCCAAGCGGTGCAGGCCTACAACGACGGCATCGACCGGATCAACGCCCAGGTCCACGAGGGTGAGCTCGACGTGATGTCCGGGGCGCGGGCCGAGAAGCTGCGCCGGCTGCGGGCCGAGCAGGCCCGGCTCGAGCGCGAGCTCGACGACGCCGCCGCCCGGGTCGCGGTGATACTCCGACGCGGCCCCAACCCGGAGGACCTGGAGTTCCTCGCCGACCACGGCTGCACGGTGCCGGTCGACGCGCTGATCCGGGCGATAGACCACATGCCGACCGGCGACGACCCCGCGGCGATGCGCGAGTGGTGGGCGTCCCTCACGCTGGCCGAGCAGGCGGCGATCATGGCGGCCCATCCCGAGAAGCTCGGCAACACCGACGGCCTGCCGGCCGAGGTGCGCGACGAGGCCAACCGACTCGTCATGGCCGACGACCTCGAGGAGCTGGAGGCCGAGGAGGCCGACGGCACCCTGACCGACGAGGAGGAGCGAGTCCTCGCCAACATCCGCAAGGTGATCGACAACCTCCAGGCTCGTGAGTCGCACCTCGACCCGATCACCGGCGAGCGCACCCACGCCCAGCTCTACGTCTACGAGCCGTACGCGTTCGACGGCGACGGCCGGATCGCGATCGCGACCGGCAACCTCGACGAGGCCGACCACGTGGCCGTGTTGGTGTCGGGCATGGGCACCACCGTGCAAAGCATGGGCGCCGGCCGGTCGCTGAACGTCTACGACGAGTCGCGGTGGGCCAGCGGCGACTCGGTCGCGGTCCTCGACTGGGTGGGCTACGACGCCCCGAGCGGCATCAGCCTCGGCAACCCGGACCTCATCGGGGTCGTCAGCCAGGACATGGCCCGCGACGGTGCCGAGCGGCTCGCGGCGGACGTCGCGGGACTGCGGGCCGCACGCGCCGACGACCCGGCCCATCTGACCGTGATCGGCAACTCCTACGGCAGCACCACCGCCGGCATCGCCGCGGGGGAGTTCGACCTCGACGCCGACGATCTGATCCTGACCGGAAGCCCGGGTGTTCCCGCCGGTGACGCCGGCGATCTGACCACCGGCCACGAGCACACGTGGGCCGGCAGCGCCAGCCGCGACTTCGTCACCTCGCTCGGCCGCACCGGCTGGGAGGACCCCACCGGCGTGATCGCCGGCGAGATCCCGGGCGTCGAGCTGATGGGCAACGATCCGGCCGAGGACACCTTCGGCGCCAACCGGTTCCAGGCCGAAGACGTCGGTCGCGGCGACGAGTGGAACACCGACGACCACAGCCGTTACTACGACCTCAACACCGAGTCGCTCTACAACATCGCCGCCATCACGACCGGGCAGTACGACGACGTGCGCGAGGCCGACCATCGCTACGACCCGCTCGCCGACGTGGACGCCGACGTGGAGTGGCACGTCCCGCGTGGGCCGCTCGGCGTCCCGATCGGGCCGCCGGTGCCGAGCTTCGACATTGATGTCGACCTGGCGATGCAGGATCCTGAGCGGGATCGGGATCCCCAGCAGATGTCGTACCAGCCGTGAGGAACGATGACGCACCGAGCTGGCATCGTGCTGTCCGCCCTTGCGGTGTCCGCCATGATGGTCGCGATGGCCGGATGCTCCGAGGACAGGGACGACGAGCCGACCGACGACGTGACCGGCGCACCGACGGAGGCTCCCGACACCTCGATGGCCGACGCGCTGCGCCGCAGCAAGCGCGCCTTCCTCGACTCGGCGGTCGGGCTGCGGGCCGACGGCTACACGCCCACGTTCGGCTACATCCGCTACGCGATCTGCACCGACGAGAGCGCCGACTGGCGGGTCACGGCCAACGGCCGACTCGACCGGCGGCCGCCGACCGGGTCCACCCGCGCCGACGCCGAGGCGATCCGCGACGAGCTCGCCAGCGTCGGCTGGACCGCCTACGACAGCCCGACCTCGCCCGAAGGCATCCGGGAGTACTCCTCGCACTGGATCGTGACCGTCGAGCGCGACGACCTGGCGATCAACGTCTCGCTCTACGCCGACCAGTCGTTCGTCCTGATGCGGGTGCTCGGCCCGTGCCTCCCGGCGACGCCGGAGCAGCGGCAGGAGTACGAGACGGCGCCGGACCAGCGCTTCGACGTCCCGCCACCGACCGACGAGGCATGAGCGACGACGACCCGCTCCTGACCGAGGCGAGGCGCCTGCTGACCGACGACGTCGACGTGGTCGCGCGCCCGGCCCCGATCGATCGGCGCCGCAGGATCGACCCGCGCGTGGCGCGCGACGAGGCCGACGCCGCCGAGACGCTGGCCGTCGAGGGACTCGTCGAGCGGTGGCGGGCCCTCTTCCCCGACGAGTCGGAGCCGACCGAAGTACGGCTGCGCTGGGTGCCGACGCGGTCGCTCGACGCCGTCGGAGCCGAGGCCACGGCACGACAGCAGGGGATCGCGGGAGCCACCGCCGCCCGGCTCGACCGGATCGAGTCGCTGCTCGACGCGGACGACTGGAGCTGGACCCGGCGCGGCCCGACCGGCGACGGGCTCGTGCGCATCATCGGCCGGCAGCGACAGATCGGCTTCGACCTCGGCGTTCGTCTCGAGGGCGACGTCGTGCTGCTGCGGACCCGGACGCAGCCGGTGGTCGTCGGCGCGTTGGCGGTCGACCTGGTCGAGACGCCGGTCCGGCTGCGCCCCTGGCCGGCCGGCTGAGTCGCACCGAGCCCGTCGCTCGTCAGGAGTCCAGGGCGTCGGCCCACTCGGCCAGCAGCGCGACCAGTCCCTCGGGCCCGTCGACGACCAGGTCGGCGCGGGCCGCCAACGCGGGCTGCTCGGCGGACGCGGAGCAGATCAGCAGCCCGAACCGGTCGCCGGCCGGATCCGATCGGATCGCGTCGACCGCGTCGTACGCGGGCAGGTCACCGAGGTCGTCGCCGCCGAAGGCCACCACCTCGGCGTCGACCTCCTCGACGAGCGAGCGGATCGCCAGGCCCTTGTCGACGCCTCGGCCGCGCACCTCCAGCACCAGCCGCCCGGGCTCGAGCAGCAGTCCCTCGGCGTCGGCCAGCCGCCGCAACGGCTCCCGGAGCCGGTCGAGGGCGGCGTCCGGGTCGGGCATCCGGCGCACGTGGACGCCGATGGCTCGTCCCTTGTCCTCCAGATGCACCGCGCTCATGCCGAGCTCGTCGAGCAGGCCGGGGAGCCGGTCCCGAACGACGGCGATCCCCTCCGGCGGCGGCGGAGACTCGATCCGTCCCGTGTCGGATCGCCAGCGCTCGACGCCGTACTGGCCGAGGATCTGCAGTCGTTCGAGCCCGGCCGCCCCGGCGAAGCCACCGAGCCGGAGGACCTCGCTCACCGGTCGCCCGGTGACGACGGCGAGGGCACCGAGGTGCCGGCCGAGCCGACCGAGAACGGCGACGGCGTCGGGGTGGACGTACGCCTGCGCCGGGTCGGGGACGATCGGAGCGAGCGTGCCGTCGAAGTCGAAGGCCAGCAGGGTGCGGTCCGGGCGCTCCCTGAGGCGCTGCCAGCCGGCGCGTCCGGCCGCGGTCGTTGGCTCCGTCACGGCTCGGCCCACCGTCCCCTTCTGCCCGTCCCCGACTCGCGCCTGACCCGTGGAGCCCGGCTCACAGCGGTCCGGTGAGGATCACCGTCAGCCGGTCGAACCGCATCGGCGCGACGGCGGTGTGCAGCCGCTTGACGCCGAGATCGGCGGCGAGCAGCTTGGCGACGTCGCGCAGCCGCGTCGGATAGTAGACCGTGCTCGAGGGGATGTCGCCGTACCAGTTGTCGGCGCCGACCACCTTCCACCCGGCGTCCTGCAGCTCGGCGGCGGTCTGGTTGGCGAGCCCGGAGACGGTCGAGTTGTTGTAGATCTCGACGTACGCGTTGCGCCGCGGGCCGGTCCGGTCGCGGTCCGGACGGGCGGTTGTCGTCGCGGTCTCGGACGGTGTCTTGGCCGGCTCGGAGGGCTTGGTGGTGGCGCTCTCGGACGGCGGGTCCGACGGCTCGGTCGACTCCGACACCGGATCGGCGGCCGCCTCGTCGCCACGATCGGGGCCGCCGGTGACGACGAAGGCCAGCAGCGCGAGGACGACGACGCCGACGCTGGCGCCGATCGTCCACGAGGGCAGCGCGAGCCCGCGCTCGCCGTCGGGACCGGATCGGCGACGCATCGCGACCCCTAGATCTCGATGCCCAACCGTCGCGCCGAGCGGGCCCGCTGGCGGGCGGTACGCAGCCGGCGGAGTCGCTTGACCAGCAGAGGGTCGTACGCCAAGGCCGCTTCCCGGTCGATCAACGCGTTGAGCACCTGGTAGTAGCGGGTGGCCGACATGTCGAAGGACTCGCGGATCGCCTGCTCCTTCGCGCCGGCGAACCGCCACCATTGCCGCTCGAAGGCCAAGATCGACTGGTCGCGCTCGGAGAGCTCCTCCGCCGCGCGAGCAGCCTGGCCTGAGGTGACGACGTTCGCGGCGTCCATGCGGTCGCTCCCGGTCCCTTCGTCCGTCGCAGGCGGGGTCGGATCGGACTTCCCGCTCTCGTGCGGTCCATCGTAGGTGACAAACAACATCGATGTCATTTAGCCACTCGGTGGGACGAGAACGAGTCGCGACCGGTCCACGGTGGATGCACGCTCCTTCACAGGCGCTCAGGCGTCTCGGTCGGCCGCCGGCGCAACCGGCAGCCGGTGCGCCGTCCCTCGCGACGGCGCACCGGCGACACGATACGGCCTCACCGTCCGATACGGCGGGGTCGGCTCCCGTACTCCGATACCGGGACGAGGTCGACATCGGCCCACGCGGGATACGGTGGGCCGGGAGGTGAAGCGCGCTATGCCAAGCTCCGCACAGTCCGCCCGACGCCGCGGCACGCCGAAGGCGGATCTCGTCGTCGTCGCGAACCGACTCCCCGTCGACCGGGTGACGCAGACGGACGGCTCGACGACCTGGCGACGCTCCCCCGGCGGCCTGGTCACCGCCCTCGAGCCGGTGTTGCGGCAGAACCAGGGCGCCTGGATCGGCTGGCACGGCGCTCCCGACGAGGACATCGCGCCGTTCACCGACCACGGGCTGAGCCTGGTGCCCGTCCCACTGTCCGCCGACGAGGTCGAGGAGTACTACGAGGGCTTCTCCAACGCGACCCTGTGGCCGCTCTACCACGACGTCGTCGCGCCGCCGGAGTTCCACCGCGAGTGGTGGGACGCGTACGTACGCGTCAACCGCCGGTTCGCCGACAAGGCCGCCGAGGTGGCCCAGAAGGACGCCATCGTCTGGGTGCAGGACTACCAGTTGCAGCTCGTCCCCCAGATGCTGCGCGCGGACCGGCCCGACCTGCGAATCGGCTTCTTCCTGCACATCCCGTTCCCGCCGACCGAGCTGTTCCAGCAGCTGCCCTGGCGTCGGCAGATCATCGAGGGCCTGCTCGGCGCGGACCTCGTCGGCTTCCAGCTGCGCGGCGGCGCCTCCAACTTCATCCGGCTGGTTCGCCAGCACGTCGGCCACAAGACCCATCGCGACACGGTGTATCTCGACAACGGTCGCGTGGTCACCGCCGGGTCGTACCCCATCTCGATCGACGTCGAGGCGCTCGAGGCGCTGGCGCGCCAGCCGGAGACCGAGCAGCGGGCGGCCGAGATCCGCGACGACCTCGGCAATCCGAAGAAGCTGCTGCTCGGCGTCGACCGGCTCGACTACACCAAGGGCCTGCGGCCGCGGCTGCGGGCCTTCGGCGAGCTGATTCGCGACGACCACCTCAGCGCCGACGACGCGATGTTCGTCCAGGTCGCGGCGCCGTCGCGGGACCGGGTGCGCCAGTACCAACACCTGCGCGACGACATCGACCGGCTGGTCGGTCGGATCAACGGCGAGCTGGGCCGGATCGGGCAGCCGCCGATCACGTATCTGCACTCGTCCTATCCGCGAAGCGAGATGGCGGCGCTCTACCGCGCGGCCGACGTCATGGTCGTGACGCCACTGCGGGACGGCATGAACCTGGTCGCGAAGGAGTACGTCGCCTGCCGCTACGAGGACGACGGGGCGCTGGTGCTGAGCGAGTTCACCGGCGCGGCGAACGAGCTGACCCAGGCGTTCCTGGTCAACCCGTACGACATCAACGGGCTCAAGACCACCCTGCTGCGCGCCATCGAGGCCACGCCCCGGGACCTTCGGCGCCGGATGCGGGCGATGCGCAGGCAGGTCACCGAGCACGACATCGCCCGGTGGGCCTCGGACTTCCTCGACGAGCTCCGTACGGTCAAGCCCCTCCACACCAAGAACCCGCGCCCGGTCTGACCGTGCGCAGCCTGACCGTACGCAGCGACGGTGTCCGCCGTTGTCCGGGCCTGTGGCCCTGGCGCTGACACTCGGTGACGCGGCGGTGCCCTGTCTACAGTTGATCCGTGACTGGCCCAGCGCTTGTCGCGGTTGACGCGGATCGGGGCGCCTTGGCCGACGTCGAACGGGAGCTGCGCGATCGCTATGCGCGCCACTACGACATCGTGTGCCTGCGATCTCCAGAAGCGGCCCGTCGGCGGCTCGAGGAGCTGGCGGCCGCCGACACGCCGGTCGCGCTGATCCTCGTCGCGCGAGACCTGTCCGGCCCGACCGCGTTCGAGCTGCTGGACGTCGCTCGCCGGCTCCATCCGCAGGCCAAGCGCGGGCTGCTGGTTCCGTGGGGCGGGTGGGGAGATCGCATGACCGGCGAGGCGATCTTCGACGGGATGGGGCACGGTCGCATCGACCACTTCGTGCTGCGGCCCGGCACGCCACCGGACGAGATGTTCCACCAGGCGATCTCGAGCCTGCTGCTCGAGTGGGCCGAGTCGCGCCGCACGTTTCCGTTCGCCGTCCACATCGTCGGCGAGTCCTGGTCCGGTCGAGCGTACGAGCTTCGGGACACGCTCGGCCGCTGCGCGATCCCTCATGTGTTCTGCCTGGCCGACTCTGACGACGGCCGCGCCATCGTGGCCCGCGCCGGTGCGGACGCGAAGCTACCGATCATCGCGTTCCCCGACGGCAACCTGCTGATCGACCCGAGCAACGCCGAGATCGCGACGGCGGCGGGGTCGGAGGTGCATCCGGAGCGGACCGACTTCGACCTGGTGATCGTCGGCGCCGGGCCGGCCGGCCTGTCGGCGGCCGTGTACGGGGCGTCGGAGGGGTTCAGCACTCTCGTCGTCGACCAGGGCGGCATCGGCGGCCAGGCGACGTCCAGCTCGCTGATCCGCAACTACCTCGGCTTCCCACGCGGCGTGAGCGGTCGGCGGCTGGCGCAGCGGGCGTACGACCAGGCGTGGATCTTCGGCGCGAGGTTCGCGTTCATGCAACGGGTGACCGACCTTCGGCCAGAGGACGACGGGCTCGCCCTCACGCTCTCCGACACCGGCCGAGTGGACGCCCGTGCCGTGCTGCTCGCGACGGGCGCCCACTACCGACGGGTCGGCGTGCCGACGCTCGAGGCCCTGAACGGCGCCGGCGTCTTCTATGGCGGCATCGCCTCCGAGGCACCGTCGCTGACCGGCAGCGAGGTGTACGTCCTGGGTGGAGCCAACTCGGCCGGGCAGGCGGCACTGCATCTGGCGCGCTACGCCCGCAACGTCATGCTGGTCGTGCGTGGGCGCTCACTCGGCGCGAGCATGTCGCACTACCTGGTCCGCCAGGTCGAGGCGACGCCGAACCTGCGCGTCCGTCTCGGCACCGAGATCGTCGGCGGTGGAGGCAGCGGCTGGCTGGACCATCTCGTGCTGCGCGACGGCGCCCGCGGCGAGGAGACCGTCGACGCCGACGCGCTCTTCGTGATGATCGGCGCCCGCCCGCACACCGACTGGCTGCCGGCCGCCGTACGCCGGGACCCGCAGGGCTTCGTCCTCACCGGCGCCGACGTGCCCGACGACGCCGACTGGCCGCTCGACCGGGATCCGTATCTGCTCGAGACGAGCCTGCCGCGGGTCCTCGCCGCCGGCGACGTCCGACACGGGTCGGTCAAGCGCGTGGCGTCCGCGGTCGGGGCGGGCTCGATCGCCATCCAGCTCCTCCACCGGCTGTTCGTCGACGATCGGCTACGCCCCCGCGGCCGGCCGGACGCGCCCGCCGCCGCGGCCGGATCCTGACGGCCCGCGAGCTGTTGCCAGGCCGGTCGGTCCGGAGGAGGCTGCGATCATGGACGATCCGATCAAGGTCTTCACCGTCATCGTTCTGGTCTCGCTCCCGACCGTGATGTTCGGCGGGTTCTCGCTGCTCCGGTACCGCATCGCCGGGAAGCTCACCGAGTTCCAGACGACGTACTTCCGCGCCGGCCACGCCCACGCGGGCGTGCTGCTCGTCCTGTCCCTGGCGGCGCTCGACACGCTGGCCCGCACCGACCTGGGCGACGGCGCCGTCTGGACCGTGTGCCTCCTGCTCGCGATCGGGACCATCGCGCAGTCCGGCGGGATGTTCCTCCACCTCGCCGTCGGGCGGCCGGGTCGGTGGTCGGCCGGCAACTGGCTGACGATCGGCGGCGCCGGGTGCCTCACGGTGGCCCTACTCACGCTGGCGTACGGCGTCGCGACGACCTGAGCCGGCACGCAAGAATCGAATCTCAAACTCTCGATCGGAGGCAGCATGGCAGCGACGCGTACGGCCAACTCACATTGGGAAGGCTCATTGCTGGAAGGTGCCGGATCGGTCTCGCTCGACTCGTCCGGCCTCGGCTCCTACGACGTGACCTGGGCGGCTCGGACCGAGGCGGCGGGCGGCAAGACGAGCCCGGAGGAGCTGATCGCCGCCGCGCTCGCCGCCTGCTTGAACATGGCACTGTCCCATCGACTCTCGGGCGCTGGGACGCCGCCGCAGGAGCTCGACACCCGAGCCGACGCGACCTTCCAGCCGGGTGAGGGCGTCACCGGGATCGTGGTGACCGTGCGGGGCCGGGTCGAAGGCATCGACGACGCGACGTTCGTCGCGTCCGCCAAGGAGGGTTGCCCGGTATCCGAGGCACTGGCCGGCACGACGATCACGTACGACGCCGCGCTGGTGGAGTAGAGCCGGACGGGGCGGCCCGGAAAGAGAAACGCGGCATCGCGGGTGCCGAAGCTCCGGCGATGCCGCGTCCCGTCCTCGGCTCAGCGCTGCGCGGAACGCCGCGCCAGCCGCGACCGCCAGCCGCGCTTGCCGCCGGAGCGCTTCAGCCACAGGGCCTGCAGCTTCTCCTCCTGGTCCTGGGCGAAGAAGTAGTACGGCGGGACGTGGGTGGGCTGCTTGTTCGGCTCGATTGACGACATGGTTCGACTCCCGGCATGAGGGCACGCTTGACGGCGTGGAGGTGGATGAAGGTGTGCCCTGGACTGGGCCGCAGGGCCGGCGGGATGGGAGCCCATCCTGCGAAAAGCGTACGTCCCGACCCCTGGTCGACACGATTCGAGCGGGCCCGCCCGAGCGGTGATTTCGGTCACCCGTCGGGCGCCGTTCAGCCGGCCGGAGTGAACTCCTCCAACATCCGCTCGGCACGGTCGAGGGCGGCCGCCGCGTCGAGCTCGCCGGAGACCATCGGCGGGTCGTAGTTGAGGTCGAGGAACACCTCGGTGACCCCCTGCCGTCGCAACGCGTCGAGGTCGGACCGAATCTGGTCGGCCGTTCCCTGGAGGGGCCGACGGTCGGTGACACCGTCGGGGCGCCAGCGCACGACCCCGCGTACGACGAAGCGCAGCGGCGCCGGGTCGCGGCCGGCCGCCTCGGCGGCGGACCGGACGACGTCGATCGACGGCCCGATCGCGGTCAGGTCGGTCCGGCTGCTGCTGATCCAGCCGTCGGCGATCCGACCGGCCCGTCGCAGGGCGACGTCGGCCATGCCGCCGAGGAGCAGCGGCGGATGCGGCGACTGAGCCGGTTTGGGCTCGACCCGCACCCGTGGGATGTCGTAGAACGACCCGTGGAACTCCACCTCGGGCTCGGTCCAGATCGCCCGCAGGCACCGGACGAACTCCTCGGCGCGGGCACCACGACGGGCTCGCGACGCACCGACGGCGGCGAACTCCTGCGGCGCCCAGCCAAGCCCGAGCCCCACGTCGAGCCGGCCGTCGGAGACCACGTCGAGTGTCGTCAGGGCCTTGGCGAGCACGATCGGGGCGTACCACGGCAGGTTGAGCACGGCGAGCCCGAGCCGGATCCGGCTCGTACGGCCGGCCGCGTACGACAGCGCCGCGATCGGGTCGTGCACGGCGTGGTACGTCGGTCCCCAGTCCTCGTCCACCGGGTGCAGCAGCCGTTGGAACGTCCACAGGGACGCGTAGCCGAGCTCGTCGGCTCGGGTCGCGACCCGACGCAGGTTGTCCGGTGTCGCCCAGGCGCCGGCGACCGGGAGACCAACGCCGATCGCGAGGTCAGGCATCGAGCCGCTCCGGCCGATCGTTCGGGTTCGCCGGACGACCGAGAACGTCGCCGACCATCGTGACCAGGCGGTCGAAGCTCGCCCGCTCGTCCGGCGCGTGGTCGGGATTGATCTCGCTCAGCGTCAGGGTCCGCCGGTTGGGCAGCGCCCACAGGTCCTGGAGCAGCCGGGTGAGCTGCGACAGCTCGAGGCCCGGCGTGTCGCGGACCTCCTCGGCGATCGGGAACTTCGTGTAGTCGAGGACGTCGATGTCGACATGGACCAGGATCCGGTCGTACGCCGCGGCCCACGCCCGGGTCCGGTCGGCCACCGCGTCCGGCTCCTCGACGACGGCGGCGAGCGGCTCGACATGCAGCTCGAGCCGGTCGACGACGGCCCGCTCGGCCGCCGTGATGTTCTCGGCAGCGAAGAACCGGACGGCGGCCGGGTCGAGGAGCGGTCGCCGCGGACCGATCGCGGCCAGGCCGTCGTGGACGCCGGGGACGTCCAGCAGGTGCGCGACGCCCATCCAGTCGAGCACGCCGTCGCCGGTCTCGGGTGTGTTCAGGTCGGTGTCGAGGTCGACGTAGGCCAGCCCGACGCTCGCGCCGTCGCGGATCGCTCCGGCCACGACCCCGAGCTCGATCGTGCAGTCGCCGCCGAGGACCAGGACGTCGTGGTCGGCCTCCAGCGCGGCCGCGACGGAGTCCGCGAGCTCGACCGCGACGGCGGCGACGGTGTCGGCGTTGCGCGCGGTCGGGTTGGTCTCGTCGGTCCGCCATGGTGCGAGGCAGCCGTCGCCGCGATCGACGACGTCGAGGCCCCGACTCGCCAGGCTCGTGAGCAGGCCGTGCCGGCGGAAGGCGCTCGGGGCCCGCTCTTGCCCCGGCCCGTACGCTCCGGCACTCGTCGGCGCCCCGACGACCGACAGAGTCCGCGCTGTCGCGGCCATCCGTACCCTCCTCCGATCGATCAGGGTCGACGCCGGCAACGTACGCGATCCGGCCGACCGGTGACAGTGTCGGCCGCGAGCCGTACCGTCGGCGGCCTGCGCGGAGTGACGGAAGGGGTCAGATGTCGGCACCGAGCCTGGGCGTGGTGTTTCGCCCTCAGCTTCCCCCCGAGCGACTGCGCTCGGTCGTCCGGGCCGCCGAGGAGCACGGCCTCGACGAGCTGTGGCTGTGGGAGGACTGCTTCCTCGAGGGTGGGATCTCGACCGCCGCGATGGCGCTGGCCTGGAGCGAGCGCGTCCGCGTGGGCATCGGGCTGCTGCCGGTGCCGCTGCGCAATCCGGCGCTGGCGGCGATGGAGCTCGCCACTTTGGCCCGAGCCTTCCCCGACCGGCTCCGGATCGGCGTCGGCCCGGGCGTCCAGGACTGGATGCGCCAGGTCGGTGCCGGCGTCGACTCGCCGCTCACGCTGCTGCGCGAGAACCTCGAGGCGATCCGGGGACTGCTCGGGGGTCGGTCGGTCCAGGTCGACGGTCGCTACGTACGCCTGACCGACGTGGCCCTCGACTGGCCGCCGGCGCAGCCGCCGCCAGTCCTCGTCGGGGCCACCGGGCCGAAGATGCTGGCGCTGTCCGGCGCGGCCGCGGACGGCACGATCCTGACCGCGAGTACGTCCGTCGAGCGACTGCGCTGGGCCCGGGACCGGATCGACGCCGGCCGCGCGTCCGTCGACCGGACCGGGCCGCACTCGGTCGTGCTCTACGCGCTGGCCGGGACGGGTCCGGACACGCTCCGACGCGCGAGCGCCGAGCTGCCGCCGGACGTCGACCCGGCCGACGTGGTGATCAGCGGGGACGCCGCGGCGTTCGCTCAGGCCGTCCGGGCTCGGGGCGACGCCGGTGCCGACGCGGTGATCCTGCAGCCGCTGGCAGACGCGACCGACATCGAGGGCTTCATCCGGTTCGCCGTCGGCGAGGTCGCGCCGCTGCTGGACTAGGGCGTGCCGCACAGTCCGTCGCCGGCCGTCGTGCGCGCGTAGACGACGCGGCGACCCTCGCGTCGTCGGGTGACGAGCCCGGCGCGACGCAGCACGGACAGGTGGTCGCTGACGCCGCCGGCGCTGATCCCGAGGCGGTCGGCCAGGTCGAGCGTGGCCGCCGGCCGGTCGAGGTCGCGCAGGATTCGGGCCCGGCGCCGCCCGACCAGGGCGTCCAGGGCGGCACCGTCGGGCTGGCCCGACTCCCAGAGATCGCCGATCCCGGACGGCGGATAGACCAGTGCCGGGTCCCACGGCGGATCGATGCGCGGCCACACGAGCGGCCAGGTGAAGGCCGACGGGATCAGCAGCAGCCCGCGCCCGGCGAGGTCGACGTCGGCGGGCGGTCGCCCCGTCGGGCGCAGGCTCAGGATGCCCGGCGACCAGCTGACGGCCGGATGCAGGTCGGCGAAGGCCGCCTGTGAGCCCAGCGCGACCAGACTTCGCGCGCGGGCCGCGATCTCCGACTCGAGGAAGCCGGCGATCGTCGACCACCTCGGTGCCAGGGCCGCCGCCCAGAGGGATCGCATCTGCGCCACCAGCACGCCCAGCGCCGCCGACGGCTCGTCGACGAAGGGGCGGGCGGCCAGCGGCAGCTCCTCCTGGTAGCGGAGCCGGATCTCGGCCGCGACCTGCGCCGGCGGGGTCGCCGCGACCCGGTCCAGCTCGGCGTCGATCGTCGGATGCGGCACCTGCGGCGGTGGGCTCAGGAAGACCGGCCAGTACGGCCCACCGAACGGAGCCGCGGCATCGAGGAGTGTCAGGTCGAGATCCCGTACCCGAGGCGCCGCCGACTCCACCCAACGGCGGTGCACGACGGACCGCTCCGGCCGGCGGAGGACGTAGAAGGCCCCGAGCAGCTCCATGAGCGGCGCGATCGCGAACCGGGTCCGCAGCAGGTCGAGCTGACCGAAGCGGTAGCGGATCACGGATTCAGCCTAGGCCGAATCTCTCGGTGCCGACGGCGGCGATGGCATAGGAACGGTGCTAACGCACTCCAGGACCGCGCCACGAGAGGGACGACCCGATGACGGATGACGACCTTGCCGGGCAGGCCCGGCAGATCATCGACACGAACCGCTACCTGACCCTCGCCACGGCCGACGAGTCCGGTCGCCCGTGGGCGTCCCCGGTGTGGTTCGCGCACGACGCGTACGCCGACTATCTGTGGGTGTCGAGGCCGGAGGCTCGGCACTCCCGCAACGTGGCGGGTCGCCCCCAGGTCGGCTTCGTCGTCTTCGACTCGACGGTGCCGGCCAACCAAGGCCGGGCGGTTTACGTCGAGGCGACGGCCGGGATGGTTCCAGACGACGAGGTCGAGTCGGCGGTCGCAACGTTCTCCCGACACTCGCAGCAGCATGGCGCGGGTCTGTGGGGACCGGTCGACGTCACGGGATCGGCGCACCTGCGGCTCTACCGCGCCCGCGCCGGTGCGCACTACATCCTCGGGGGCGACGACCGCCGCACCGAGGTGCGGCCGGCGTAGCGCCCCGATCAGTGGTGCGGGCTCGATGCCGTACGGAATCTCGGACCCGGCCCGATGCCCGGGCTATCGAGGCTCGACGTTGAGCGGGTCCAGCAGCAGCCGGTGGCGGGGCTCCGCCACGGCGCGGTCGCGACGGACGACGATCGTCGACAGGGACCGACGACGGTGCCGGCCCACGATCGGGCGGCCGCGTCGGTCACGGACCGTGTTGCGGGCGAGACGGTACAGACCCATGGTCTTCCTTCCGCAGGATGACGTGTCGGGAAGGAGACGGCCCCAGGCCACGATCATGACGTGGATCCGGCCGGACGACCGCGGCGTACCTACGCCCACTCGGGGATGACGATCGCGGCCGTGGCGTCGTCGTGGATGTCCGTACGCGGCCAGCGCCGCGCGTCCGGGTCGTCCTGCTCGGCCCGGCGTACCCGCTTCAGCCACTGCTTCGGCCCGCCGGCGACGAGCTCTTCCATCGCGTACTCCCAGCTCAGCAGGTCGAACCGGTCGACGGGACGACTGGCGCCGGAGCTGAGCACGGCGAGCATCTGCGCTTCGTCGGACCCGAGGGTTCCGCTGACGGCGTGACCGGCCGCATCCGGGTCGGCGGCCGCCACCCAGAAGCCACCGTGCCGATTGCGGTGCTCCTCCATCGCCTCGCGGTAGGTCTTGAGCCCGATGTCGTGGGCCACGCCCGTGTGACCGGCAACCCCGAGCAGGGGCCGATACTGCGAAGCGAGCGACGCCTTGCGCTCGTCGACGATCGTCCGGATGCCCGAGCGTCCCCTCGTCATCAGGATCGCGTCGCCCAGGACGAGGTACTCCAGCCGGTCCGATCGCTCGCGGAGCAGAACGACCGCACTCGACGGCGAGCCGGGATGACTGAGGTCGCAGCGGTCGTCGTGCAGTCCGGCGACCTTCTTGATGGTCGACCGGAGAACGTCGGTCAGCGCGTCGGCACCGGTCACGGCCGACTCGAGGCAACGAATGCCCAACTGTCGGGCAAACCAGGCAACACCGTGCGAGCACCCGCCCGCGCCGTCCGGCGGTGCCCCGGCGGCGTCGACGAGGACGGCGACCTCCGGCGTCGCGGCGAAGAAGTCCTCGTTCTCGCGAGCCGGCCCGGCTGCCTTCGATGCGACGGAGACGAACATGTCAGCCCCCGCGACAGCGGTGGATCGCACGCAGGTCCGGCATCGCGAAACTCCCTCCTTGCCGGTCGCCAAACGCTAAGGCGTCAGCGGCTCGGTGTCTCGGGTCGATGGTCCTAGGCCGGACAGATGGCGCATCAGCACCCGGACTCCCCGAGAACCGCCGCGGTGAGCACGGCGGGACGTACGACGACCGGCGAGCGACCCAGACGCCCCGCCCAGGGAAGACCGGCGATCAGCCTCGGGGGACCGCCGCGTAGAGCGTGCGCCGCTTCGGCGCCCAGTCGACGCGCGGAAGGCCGCCGCCGGCGCGGTTCTGCGCGGTCTTCACGGCGACCCGAATCTTGCCGACCCGGTGGTCGTACACCCGGTCGAGGCATCGCCGGGTCACGGCGAACCGCACCACGTCTCGCTGGTAGTTGACGCCGAACCGCAGGCGGCAGTTCAGCGGACCACCGAACGGCCGCCAATGGCGTACCCGAACGATGGCGAAGTCGCCGTCGAACCCGACCGGTCCTGAGATCCGAACCTCCGGACCGTTCCGCCGACGCACGGTGGAGATGTAGGTCGAGACGCCGCCGTTCTGCGAACCGCCGTACCGGAGGTTGCGGTGATGCGAGCGGACCTTGATCCATGGGCCGGTGTTGACGACCCGGACGGACTCGATGTCGAAGCCACCGCGGACGTCGCCCGACCGGTCGGTGAACGTCTCCTCGGCCGCGCTGGCCGGCGAGACGACCGACGCCGTCACCGCTGCCGCCGCGAGCGCGATGAGCACCTTGCGCGTGCGTGTCACATTTCCTCCCTCGGTCCACGCCTCGAGAGTCCCGTGCTCGCGAAGCGTCTGTGGACGACCTCGTACGCCGAAGAGTTCGCATCCCGAGATGTCCGCCCGCGATCGTGCCCCGATCGCGGACATGCATGCCACGGCGATGGCTCAGTCTAGAGCCGAACCGCCGTCGATGGCGCGTCCTGACGGTTGCCGAATCGCGCGACCTGGCTTGAGACAATCACCTCATGGCGATCGCACGGTCCGCCCGGATCGGCGCATGAACGGCCCGGCCGAGTCCACGAGACCGGACCCGAACAAGGCCCTGGTGCGGCGCCTCGTCGACGAGGTCATGAACCAAGGCCGGCTGGACATCGTGGACCAGATCTACAGCCCAGCCATGGCCACCCGGGCCCGGGCCTGGATCGCGCCGTTCCTCGAATCGTTCACCGACGTCGAGATGCGCGTCGTCGAGCTCGTCGCCGAAGGAGACCGGGTGGTCGGACGGTTCAGCTGCTCGGGAACCCACGTCGGTCCTTGGCGTGGTCACGAACCCACCCAGAAGCGGTTCACCGACGTCGCCGAGGTCTACATCTTCCGGTTCCGCGACGGACGCATCGTCGCTGCGTGGGGCCTGGAGGACACCTGGCAACGCATGCGGCAGCTCGGCCTGTCACCGGCCGACTGACTGGACGAGGGAAGGGATCCATGCCGGCTCCGACGGACGTCGACCTGCTGGCGTCGTGCTGGACGACGGCCGGCAGCGCTCGACCGCTCCGTGGGGACGATGCCAGCCCCTTCCCCATCCGCGACCGGGTCGAGGCGGCGGCCCGAGCCGGCTACCGCGGCTTCGGACTCGTGCACGAAGACCTGCTCCGCGCGCTGGCGGAGCTGGGGTACGCCGGGCTCCGGGCGCTTCTGGACGACAACGGCATCGAACATCTCGAGCTCGAGATGCTCAACGACTGGTTCGCCGACGGCGATCGGCGGGTCCGCTCCGATCGAGTTCGGACGGACCTGCTCGCCGCCGCCGAGGCGCTCGGGGCCCGACACATCAAGGTCGGCGGCGAGGTCGACGGCACGACCTGGCCGCTCGAACCACTCGTCGAGGACTTCCGCCGACTCTGCGAGCAGGCCGACGGCGTCGGCGCCCGGATCGCACTCGAGCCGATGCCTTTCGGTCAGATCCGAGACCTCCGGGCCGCGGTCGACGTCATCGACCGAGCCGGCCACGCCGCCGGCGGCGTCACCCTCGACATCTGGCACATGACGCGGGCCGGCGTCGACCTCGCCGACATCGCCGACCTTCCCGGGCGCGACGTGGTCGTGGTCGAGCTCTCCGACGCGCGGGCGGAGTTGGTCGGCACCATGATCGACGACACCCTCGACCGACGCCTCCTGTGCGGGGAGGGCGATGTGGATGTCGTGGGCTTCATCCGGGCCGTCCGGTCGACCGGTTTCACCGGACCATGGGGCGTCGAGATCCTGTCCGAGGAGCACCGCAGGCGGTCGCTGCGTTCGCAGGCCCGACTGTCCTACATCACGACCATGTGGCAGTTCCACCTGGCCGACGACATCCGGCCCTAGCCGCGAAGGCGGGCCAGGATCCGGTCGAGGGCACGCCGCACGGTGTCGGGTACGCCGTCGTGCCGTAGGTCGGTCATGAACTGCTGGTTGATCCCACCCGGAGTCATGTGCTTGTCGGTCAACGCGGCGAGCGACTCGGTCCGCTGCGACAACGACTGACCCAGCTGTCCGAAGAGGTGCGTCGTGTAGGCGGTCGCGGCGCTGTCGTCCACACCGTGGTCGGCCAGCCAGCCTGCGATGGTGGCGACGTAGTCGAGATGCGCGGCGAGGGTCGCCGTCGCCGCGCTGAACGCGTTCAGGGTTGCTTCCTCGCTCGGGACCAGGACGTCGCCGACCCGACCGAACAAGTCACGAGCGACCGCGTCGTCCGGGAAGATCGCAGTCAGGGACCGACCGCGCGCCGCCGATGGCAGCGGTATCGCCCGGACGAGCTGATCGGCGGGAGCGGCCCAGGCCTGCAGCTGCTCCAGCCGCACACCGGCCAGCACGCTCAGAACGACGTGGTGTGGTCGAAACGACAGCTCTTCCAACACGGCACGACCGGCCGGCGGACGGACCGCCACGACGATCGCGGCGGCACTCTCGAGCACCTCCTGGTTGCTGCCGCACACCCGCACGGTCGGGAAGCGGCTCGCCAGCTCCAGCCCGACTGCGCGACCGCGCGGGGACAGGAAGACCGCCGGCGGATCGACGCTTTCCAGGTTGAGACCCTCGACGATCGCGGCCGTGATGGCGCCGGCTCCGATGAAGCCGTAGGACACCGGCGAGTGGGGCGGCGACGCCGGGCCGCCCGGCTCAGGCGACATCGGCTGCATGGCGTGCCTCTCAGTTCGGATCGCGTCGGCGGCCAGCGGCCCTGGTACGTCTCATCGCACCGTCAAGCCGCGACACGCCGACTCGATCATCCCGTCGTACCGACCGGGGCCGCCACCGACGCCGCTCCGCGCCGTCCGTGCAGGAAGAGCGCTCGGGCGAGGACGGCGACCGCCGCGGTGGAGAGCACAGTACGCACGACGTTGGAGACCACCCATGGGACCTCGACCTGATCGCGTGCGGCGGCGAGGTCGGCGATGCGGTCGCCGGCCTGGTCGATCTCGTAGTTGAGCGGGACGTTGATGCCCATGGTCACGGCGAAGACGACGACGTAGAGCACGAGGGCGGCGATCGTCCAGCGCAGGGCCGCCCGCGAGCTGTGGCGCCGCAGCAGCACCGGGGCGAGTGCGATCAGCACCAGGGCCACGGTGTAGGTGAGGGCGAACACGGGGTTGTCGTTGTACCGCTGCATGCTTTCCACGAAGGTCCGGTCGTCGGCACCGGCCAGGTTGGGCATGACGGCGACGGCGAACGTGTAGTTCAGCCCGTTGACGAGGGTGATCGCCACCAGCGCGGCACCGAGCACCAGCCCGGCCCACCGGTCACCGACGGGGTGACGGGTGGACCGAGCCGGCCCGGCCACAGGTGGACGGACGTCGCGGTCGATCATCAGGCGGCCTCCTCGGACCAGACGCCGGCACCGGCGGTGCGGACGGCGTAGTCGGCGAAGTCCCGGGGCGGTCGGCCCAGGGCCCGCTGCACGGCGTCGGTGACGTACGCGTCGTTGCCGAGGACGTCCCTGAACAGGTAGGTCAGGAAGTCGACGAACTCGTCAGGGATGCCATGCTCGGCGGCACCCGCGGCGTACTCCTCGACCGACATCGGCACGTAGGCGATGTCCCGCCCCCTGGCCTTGGCGATCTCGGCGACGGCGGCGGGGAAGCTCAGCAACCGGGGGCCGGTCAGCTCGTAGACCTCCCCTTCGTGGCCGGGCTCGGTGAGCGCCGCCACCGCGACGTCGGCGATGTCGTCGGTGTCGACGAACGGGTCGAGCTGGCTATCGAAGGCGGGCAGCACCAGCTCGCCGGCCCGGATCGGGTCCAGCAGATAGTCCTCGCTGAAGATCTGCATGAACCAGGCGCAGCGCACGACGGTCAGGTCGACGCCCGACTCGTGGACCTCGCGCTCGGCCCGCTGGGCCTCCTCCTCGCCTCGACCGGTCAGCAGGACCATCCGGGTGACGCCGTGGTCGATCGCGAGCTCGGCGAACGCCCGAGTGGCCTCGGTCGCCTGGGCGACGACCAGGTCGGGGTACGGGATGTAGACCGCTCTGACGCCTTGCAGCACCGGTGTCCAGGTGGACTCGTCGGCCCAGTCGAAGGGCGGCTGTCCCGTACGGGAGCCCACCCGCACGGGGAGGCCGCGAGCGCGAAGCCGGGCAACGACCCGGCGACCCGTCTTACCCGTGCCGCCGAGCACCAAGGTCGGCCGTCGGTCGGGTGAAATCTCAGTCATGGGTGGATCCTCGTCAGATTGATGTGGCGTACTGATCGTCCACGCTAGGACAGTCGATCCGGAGGAACAATGACTGTTCGTCGCTAATCAATGCTCGTTCGTCCAAGCTATCTGGATGACGACTTCGAGAGCCGCGCTAGACTCGACTCATGCGAGGCGACGACTCCTGGACCACACCCGACCCGCTCGGCGAGGCCCTGCACGTCCTACGGATGTCGGGCAGCTTCTACTGCCGGTCCGAGCTCAGCGCGCCGTGGGGGCTGTACCTCCCGCCCGAGCCGGAGTCGATGTGGTTCCACGTCGTGAACACCGGGCGGTGCTGGCTCGAGGTCGACGGCGAAGACCCCAGGGAGTTGCGGCCCGGCGACTTCGCCCTGGTGCCGCACGGCGAGGGCCACACCCTGCGCAGCGAGTCCGGGGCGCCGGCGCCGCGGGTCGACGAGCTGGACTACGACTTCGCCAGCGACCGCTATGCGATCCTGCGCTACGGCGGTGGCGGGGCACCGACGAACGTCGTGTGTGGCACCGTGCGATTCGGCCATCCGGCGGCCCGCAACCTGGCGGCAGTGCTACCTCGAACGATCGTCGTCGAGGGCGCGCCGGGGTCACCCTCGCCCGAGGCCGAGTGGATGCACAGCACGCTCCGGCTCATCGCCGCCGAGGGGCGGGCCCTGCGGCCGGGCGGCGAGGCCGTGATCACCCGGCTGTCGGACATCCTGGTCATCCAGGCGATCCGGACCTGGATCGCCGACGATCCGGCAGGACAGACCGGTTGGCTCCGAGCCCTGCAGGATCCCCGGATCGGGCAGGCGATGGCGCTCGTCCACCGCGACCCGGCCCAACCCTGGTCGGTGGCGTCGCTGGCGCGTCAGACCGGCATGTCGCGTTCGGCGTTCGCCGCCAGGTTCACCGACCTGGTGGGTGAGCCCGTGATGCAGTACGTCACACGCTGGCGGATGCAGGTGGCGCTCGTCTGGCTGCGGCACGACGACGCCTCGATCGCGGACCTCGCCGCTCGCCTGGGATACGAGTCCGAAGCGGCGTTCAGCCGGGCGTTCAAGCGGACGATCGGCGTCTCCCCCGGCGCCGCCCGCCGGTCGTCGCCCGACACCGTGCCCGAGAGCGGCGCATACCTCGCCACGGCCTGACGCCACTCGCGGGAGCTCGCGCGAGTCTCCCCGCCCCAGCCGCACCGCGCCGATGTCACATCGGGCCGGGGCCATCTCGTCTCGGGAACGAGAGTTCATTCCGAGATCGAGAAGGTGATGGTCATGCGCGTGTTCGTGGCGGGCGGAACCGGGGTCGTGGGGCGGCGGCTGGTGCCGCAGCTCGTGGCCCGGGGCCACCAGGTGACGGCGACGACGACGAGCGCCGACAAGGTGGGCATCCTGGAGGAGCTGGGTGCGGAGGGCGTGGTGATGGACGGGCTGGACGCGGTGTCGGTGGGTGAGGCGGTGGCGGCGGCTCGGCCGGACGCGATCGCGCACGAGATGACCGCCATCGGCAGCGAGATCGACCTGATGCACATGGATCGGTGGTTCGCCACGACCAATCGGCTGCGCACCGAGGGGACGGACCACCTGTTGGCCGCCGCCGAGGCGACCGGCGTCTCCGCGTTCGTCGCGCAGAGCTATGCCAGCTGGAACGGCATCCGCGAGGGCGGCTGGGTCAAGACCGAGGCGGACCCGTTGGACCTGTGGGAGGGCACCGTCGCACACCCGGTGATGGCGGCGGTCGATCACGTCGAGGACGTGGTCATCGAGGCGGGCGGGGCGGCGCTGCGGTACGGCTGGCTCTACGGCCCGGGCGTCACCGACGCTCTGGTCGAGCCCGTACGCATGCGGATGTTCCCGGTCGTCGGTGGTGGCGCGGGCCACTGCTCGTGGGTGCATCTCGACGACGCGGCGAGCGCCACCGTCCTGGCCCTCGAGCAGCAGGCGCAGGGCGCGTTCAACATCGTCGACGACGAGCCGGCCCCGGTCAGCGAGTGGCTGCCCTACCTGGCCGGCGTCGCGGGCGCGGAGCCGCCGATGGAGGTCTCGAAGGAGGACGCCCTGCCGCTGGCCGGAGAGGTGGCGGTGACGATGATGACCGAGGGGCGTGGCTTCTCGAACGCCAAGGCCAAGCGGGAGCTCGGCTGGGAGCTGCGCTACCCCTCGTGGCGCCAGGGCTTCAAGGACGAGCTGGCATGACCCGGGCCGAGGAGTTCGAGGAGCTGCGACCGCTGCTGTTCGCGATCGCCTACCGAATCCTCGGCAGCGTGAGCGAGGCCGAGGACGCGGTTCAGGAGACCTGGCTGCGCTACGAGTCCTCCTCGACCCAGCCCGCGTCGACCAAGGCGTTCCTGTCGGCCGTGGTCACGCGAATCTCGATCGACGTGCTGCGCTCGGCTCGCCGCTGGCGGGAGGAGTACGTCGGGCCGTGGTTCCCCGAGCCACTGGTCACCGACAGCTACGACGACCCGGAGCGGTCCGCGGAGCTGGCCGACTCGGTCTCGACGGCGGCCCTGTTGCTGCTCGAGCGGCTCAGCCCGCTCGAACGGGCGGTCTTCGTGCTGCGCGAGGTGTTCGAGTTCAGCTTCGGCGAGATCGCGTCGGCCGTGGGGCGCTCGGAAGCGGCCTGCCGCCAGCTCGCGGTCCGGGCGCGCCGCCACGTCGACGCGGGTCGACCCCGGTTCGAGGCCGACCGAAGGGAGCGCCAGGAGCTCGCCGAGCGATTCTTCGCCGCCTTCCGGGAAGGCGACGTCGACGGGCTCCGCGAGCTGCTCGCCGCCGACGTGCAGCTCGTCGGCGACAGCGGCGGCAAGGCCCCGCAGTGGGGCCGTGGCATCTTCGGGGCCGAGAAGGTCACCCGGATTCTCGCCGCGCTCTCCCCGCCGTTCACCCAGATCGGCGTGGTCGTGGAGCCACACGAGATCAACGGCCAGCCGGGCGCGATCCTCCGGGACCGGGACGGCCGGGTCATCAACACGTGGACCCTCGACATCCTCGACGGCCAGATCCAAGCGATCCGCGCCGTGCTCAACCCCGACAAGCTCCAGCATCTGGCTCCCGTGGCCGACGCCTGGGCAGTCATCCGCGAGGCGAACGAGGCTCGCCGACCGAAGCAATGACCGAGAGCCGACGGCGCCGCGGACCCAGACAGGCATCGCACGGCAGCGGCAATCCACCGACATTCACGCCCCCGAAGGAGGGGTCACCATGGGAACGACCAATCCGACTACTGACTTTCAGGCCATCGCCGATCGCGTCGAGATCGAGGCGCTGCGTGGCGAGTTCACCGACGCGGGGATGATGCGCGACTTCGACCGCTTCGCATCGCTGTTCACCTCGGACGCGGTGTGGCGGATCCCCGCCGTCGACGTCGTGTTCGTCGGCCGCGACGAGATCCGCGCCGGGATCGAGCGGCTGGAGGAGGGTCTCTGGGACTACCTGGTGCAGACGACCCACCCGGGCTCCATCCAGCTCGACGGCGACACCGCGGTCGGCCGGGCGTACGTCCTGAGCTTCGGCCACATGCGCGACGGCAACTCACACCTGAACTACTCCGTCTACCACGACCGCTACCGGCGTACACCCGACGGCTGGAAGTTCGCCGAACGCGCCGACGAGGTCGTCTACCTGGACACGACACCGTTGGCGGGCGCCCCGCCACAGCACGCGACCACGTCGGAGGACACGCCACAGTCGGCGTGACGGCGCCCGCCGACGTCGACGTCGAGCGGGTCGGCAGGGCTTGACGTCAAGGCGCCGCGACGGACATCCATTCGGCTCGCGTTGAACGATCCGCGTGCCGCGCCCGGGTCGGCGCATGGCGCACACTTGTCCGGTGGGCGAGGTCGAGCTTCTGATCACCGGGCTGCTGGTGGCCGTCGCGGGCCTGAGCGCGCTCGCCCGACTCTTGTCCGTGCCCTATCCGATCGTGCTCGTCGTCGGCGGCGCCCTCGTCGGTTTCGTTCCCGGCCTCCCCGACGTCACGCTCGACCCCGAGGTCGTCCTGCTCATCTTCCTGCCGCCGCTGCTGTACGGAGCGTCGTTCTTCTCGAACTTCAACGATCTCCGCGCCAACCTCCGAGCGCTCACGCTCAGCACCCTCGGGCTGGTGCTGGCGACGATGTGCGCGGTCGCGGTGGTCGCGCACACGCTCATCCCGGGTCTGCCGTGGGGGGCCGCCTTCGTCCTCGGCGCGATCGTCTCGCCGACCGACCCGCTCGCAGCGGCGACGATCATGCGGCGGCTGGACGCTCCGCGGCGCATGGTCAGCGGAATCGAGGGCGAAGGACTGTTCAACGACGCGTCCGCGCTCGTGGCCTATCGCGTCGCGGTCGCCGCCGTCGTGGCCGGGAGCTTCTCGTTCTCCGAGGCGGGTCTGGAGTTTCTCCTCAGCGCGGCCGGGGGCGTCGCCATCGGGCTCGTCGTCGGGTGGCTCGTTGCCGCGATCCGCAAGCGGACGACCGACACCCAGGTGAGCGTGACGATCTCACTGCTGACCGGGTACGCGGCCTTCGTGCCGGCCGACGCGATCGGGGCATCCGGAATCCTGGCGACCGTCACGGCCGGGATCTACATGGGCATCCGTGGCCCTCGGATCCTGCCGGCTCGTACTCGCCTGCAGGGGTACTTCGTCTGGGACATCCTGGACTTCCTCATCAACGCGATCCTGTTCGTCCTGATCGGGCTGCAGCTTCGCGGGATCATCGACGAGCTCTCGGGCTACTCCGCGAACACCCTTGGCGGCTACGCCCTGGCGGTCACCGGTGTCGTCGTCGGCACTCGCCTCGTCTGGTTCTTCACCGTCCCGTACCTGATCCGGGCGATCGACCGGCGACCGGCTCAGCGGGAGCGACGGGTGGGAGCCCGGTGGCGGCTCGTGATGGCCTGGAGCGGGATGCGTGGCGCCGTCTCGCTCGCGGTCGCTCTCGCGCTGCCACTGACGACCGACGCCGGAACCGCCTTCCCGCAGCGGGACCTGATCATCTTCCTCACCTTCGCGGTCATCTTCTTCACCCTCGTCGTGCAGGGCCTTACCCTGCCGACTCTGATCCGCCGGCTCGGCGTCCACGACGGCGGGGCGGACGCCGACGAGGAGGTCCGCGCGCGACTGGTCGCCACCAAGGCCGCGATCGAGCAGATCGACGCCCTGTCCGGCGAGGACTGGACTCGCGACGACACGGTCGAGCGGATGCGCGGCCTCTACGAGTACCGCAAGCGCCGCTTCGCGGCCCGCGCCGGCAAGGTCGAGGACGACGGGTACGAGGACCGCTCCCTCGCGTACCAGCAGATGGTCCAACTCGTCATCGGAGCACAACGCGAGGCGCTCATCCGGTTGCGCAGGAACGGAGAGCTCTCGAACGAGGTGATGAACCGGATTCTGCGCGAGCTCGACCTCGAGGAGTCGCGACTGGAGATCTGATTCGGCCGGCTCCGATCCGGACGCGATCCGTCCGGAACGGGTCTATCGTCGGGAGACCAGCGACAGGGAGACCAGCACCATGCACATGTCCGGCAACGACGGCATCGTGGCGGCCGACCTCGCTCGCGCTGGAAAGCCGTGACGGTGACGGACCCACACCGAGCCGGAGAGGACACGACCGGCGAGTCCCCGGTCTTGATCCCCTACGCCGATCAGCACGCCGAGGTGGTTCTGAGCTGGGCACCGCTCGCCACCGATCTCCGGTGGTGGTTCGGCCTCACCGGTGTCGAGGAGGACGACCGCCGGCTGTTCGATGGTTGGCAGCGCGAGGCCGACAACGACTCGTACGTCCTCCTCGACGGATCGGCTCCGGTCGCGTACGGCGAGCTCTGGCGCGAGCCGGGCGAGGTCGAGCTGGCCCATCTCATGGTCGACCCGCGACGGCAGCGTCAGGGCCTGGGAACCCGACTCGTCCACGAGTTGACGACACTCGCCAGACAGGACGCCGAGGCCGACGTCTTCCTCCGCGTACAAACCGGGAACGCCATCGCCATCGCCTGCTACTTCCGATGCGGCTACCGACGGATGTCTCCTGAGGAGGAGGCCGAGTTCAACGCCGGTCAGCCGCAGGCGTACACGTGGATGCGGCCCACCGACGCACGCTGAGGTTCCCCGACTCCCGGCCACCGCACGACGCGGCTCGAACCCCTGCTGATGACGCGAACGATGGCCTCGGACCGTTCGCGCTGGTCAGCGCCCGTACCGCGCCTCGAGATCGGCCACCAACCGCGCCGTGACCGGCACCGCAACGCCGTGATCGGCCGCGGCACGGAGGACGGCTCCGCCGATCGCGTCGAGCTCGAGAGCCCTGCCCGCTTCGGCGTCGCGCTGCATCGACGACTTCATGCCATCAGGTACACCGTCGAACAACTCGACCACATCCCTGGCGTCGACGTCCGCGCCCACGGCCCTGGCCACGGTGACGATCTCGTCGACGGCGCCAAGCATGAGGTCACGCCGAGTCGTACGGATGTCGCCGGCCGGCGCCTCGTAGCGGGTCGTCAGCAGGGCCAGAGCGGCGAGGAACGTGAGCTTGGCCCACATCATCGTCAGCTCGTCGTCGCGGACCACGGTTTGGAGGCCAGCTCCGTCGAGCTGGGCCGCGAGCTCGTCGACCCGGCTTCGCGGAGCGGTACGGCTGGCCAGCTCGACCGCCGCGAACGGTGTCGTGTGCTCGATGACACCCGGAGCCACCCGCGTCGACTCGACACGCATCGCCCCGGCGACGACCTGCCCGCTCGGGTAACGGTCACGCAGCAGCGCCAGGTGCTCCACGCCGTTCAGCAGCGGTACGACCAGCCCGGCACCGAGCGCGGCGGGGGTAACCCGGTCCAGCGCCGCATCGAGCGCCGTCGCCTTGACGGTCACCAAGACGGCATCGACCGGCTCGCGCAGCTCGGTGTCCGCGCCGACCGCCACCGCGATCTCCCCGAACTGGCCGCTGCGCACCCTCAACCCATCCTCACCCAGCGCCGCCGCGGTGTCGGCCCCCGCGAGGCAGATCACGCGGTGGCCATCCCGAGCCAACAGACCGCCGACGAGCCCGCCCACCCCACCAGGACCCAGCACGGCCATCGTCCACCTCGTCGCACTCACACGCCCTCCATCTCACGGAGTTGGCCGGCCAATCCGCACCGCGTCCGGACCCATCCTCAGCCGGAGTCTGGACCCGCCTCAAGCCCCCGTCACCGTCGCGAGCCAAGCGAAATCGCGACCCACCGACGATGAGTGAAGGGCGTACGGCTCAAACGTGAGCTGCCCGCCAAGCATCACGCGTCGGCTGCGGCAGGTGCGTAGATCATGATCACCACGCCTCCGTCGAACGGGCGCGACTCGACCAGGCGCATGGGGAGCTTGTCCCGCGTCTCCCCGAACAGACGATCACCGGCCCCGAGCACCACCGGGTAGACCATCAGGCGCAGCTCGTCCACCACTCCCATCTCGATCAGTGCCCGCGAGAGGCGGCGGCTGCCGTAGACGACGATGTCGCCGTCGAGCTCATTCCGCAGTCGGGCTACGACCTCCGGCCAGTCGTCGCCAAGGACGGTCGTGTTCCACGACGGGTCCGTGAGCGTCGAGGAGACGACGTACTTCGGCAACGCGTTCAGCCGGTCGGCGAACTCACCTCCCGCGGTAGGCCAGAAGGCGTGCATGGCCTCGAAGGTGACCCTTCCGACCAGGAGGGCCTCGGCGTTCTGCGCCTGCTCGAGCTGGAATCGGCCGCTGTCGGGGCCGCCGTCGAAGTCCACGGCCCAGCCCCGGTGCTTGAACGGGACGTCCGTGTGGCCCGGCGACTGCATGACCCCGTCGAGCGACAGGTTCTGGCTCACGGCGAGCTTTCCCATCTGTTCCTCCTTCTCGGTCGTCGTTCACAGGTATCTGATCGGGCCGATGCGAAACACGGCGTCTCAGTTCGCGACGTGTCGGTCCTGGGCTTGGACCTTCCCGCTTCAGCGGTGTGACCTCTCGATTGCACGCTCGAGGCGCGCGAATGCGGGCGGCACGCCGGCCTGATGCTCGTCGCGAAGCTCGGCGGTCGGGAGGCCACGATGGATCATCGTCATCAGCGTCTTGTCGTCGCGCGGTTCGAAGATGAACTCCGTTTCGTACTCGACGATGGTTCCGTCCGGCCGGCTCTCGGTCGTGTCGACGAGGAGGCGACTGGGCCGGTCGATCACCCGGAAGACGTGGTCGTGGCGGTAGACCTCGTCGTATGAGGGACCGAACGTCACGGTCCAGACCCCGCCGACGCGTAGGTCGCAGTCGGACTCGACGAACCAGCCCGGCTCGCCGTAGAACGCCTCCTGGCCGTCCTGTCCGGTGAAGGCGTCGAACACCGTCTCGCGCGGCGCGTCGATCACCCGCGCGAACGTGGCGTCTTCGCTCATCGACCGGCGTCCTTTCTCTCGGTGTAGGAGCCGAACCGGTCCAGCCGCCGCTGCCAGGTGCGCCGGTAGCCGTCGATCCAGCCCGTCGCGTCCTCGAGCTGGGCGGGTCCGAGCTGACACTCGCGGGAGCGCCCGACCTTCGCCGTGACGACGAGGTCGACCTCCTCGAGGATCCCGACGTGCTTCTTCACTCCGTTGAGAGTGAGACCGAACGGCTCGGCCAGCTCGCCGATCGTCGCCGGTCCGTTGCCGAGGCGCTCGAGGATGCCTCGGCGGGTCGGGTCCGAGAGGGCGAAGAACGTGCGATCGAGGGTCGCTTGATAGTGCACCGATCGGTACACTATCACGGAGGGTTCGGGACGACCGCGCTGGAGCGGGCTGGGCAGGCGGCACACGTCCGTGGCCGGGCTCGGTAGAGTCGAGTGATGGCGAGCGACTATGCGCCGACCCCGGTAGCGGACTTCCTCGACCCCGATCATCCGACGCTGTTCCCCCGGCTCACGCCGGAGCAGATCGACTACCTGGCGGAGATCGGCACCCAGCTCACGTTCGCGCGCGGGGACGTCGTGTTCGAGCATGGCCAGCGCGAGACTCCGCTTTTCGTGGTCCAGAGCGGAGCCATCGACGTGATCGACCACGCGCCGGAGGGTGATCGGTACTTCACGCAGTGCCGGCCGGGAACGTTCGCCGCCGACATCTCCATGTTCACCGGCGAGCCGACCCTTGCCGCCGGGTACGCGGCTGGGCCTACCTCGCTCGTGGCGCTCCCGCGGGAGGACCTGCGCCGGGTCGTCGCGACCACGGCCGAGCTAGGCGACCTGTTGCTGCGGACGATGGTCACCCGCCGAGAGTGGCTTCAGGGCCGCGGTCTGGGTCAGCAGCGGCTGATCGGGTCACGGTGGTCGGGAGACTCCTTCGCCGTGCGGGAGCTCTTGGAGCGCAACCTCGTTCCCTTCACCTGGCACGATCTCGCCACCGACACCGACAGCCAGCTCCTGATCGAAGGGCTTGGTATCGGGGAGGCCGAGTGCCCGGTCCTGGTCCGGTTCGACAGAGTCATCCGGCGAGCGACGACGACGTCGGTCGCCGATGAGCTCGGGCTACGGGCGCACGTCGACGGCCAGAGCTTCGACGTCGTGGTGCTCGGCGGCGGCCCGGCCGGGCTCGCCGCGGCCGTCTACTCCGCCTCCGAGGGCCTCAGCACCCTCGTCGTCGAGCGCTTCGCCCCGGGGGGACAGGCGGGTACGAGCGCGCGGATCGAGAACTACCTCGGCTTTCCGACCGGCCTCACCGGCGCCGAGCTCGCCCGGCGGGCCACGCTCCAGGCACGAAAGTTCGGCGCCGTGATCTCCAGCGTCCATGAGGCCTCCCACGTCTCAGAGCCGGACGGCGGCGGCTTCCGCGAGATCGGGCTGGCCGACGGTCAGCGCGTCCGCGGGCGATGCGTCGTCCTGGCGCCGGGCGCGGACTATCGCCGGCTGCCCGCGGAGAACGCGGATCGGTTCGAGGGCCTGGGCCTCTACTACGCGGCGACGCACATCGAGGCCCAGCAGTGCTCGCAGGAGGACGTCGTGGTCGTCGGCGGAGCGAACTCGGCCGGGCAGGCCATCGTCAAGCTGGCCGACCATGCGCGCGAGGTCCACGTCGTCGCCCGGCGACCGCTCGAGGCGGCGATGTCGCGCTACCTAGTCGACCAGATCGAGGCCAAGTCGAACGTCCGCGTCTGGGCCGGGTGTGAGGTGCGGTCGCTCGAGGGGGACGAGAAGCTCGAAGCCGTCGTGATCTCGGGTGCGGGTCCCGACCGGCGGGTCGAGACCTCGGCGCTGTTCGCGATGATCGGCGCCTCTCCGAGGTCGGAAGGACTGGTCCATTTCGTTGGCCAGGACGACAAGGGCTTCGTCGTCACCGGCGAGGAGGCGAGCCGCCATCCCGACTTCCCCCGGCACTGGAACGGGGCGGACCGCGGCCCACTCCTGCTCGAGTGCACGCGCCCGGGCGTCTTCGCGATCGGCGACGTCCGCAGAGGCTCCACGAAGCGCGTGGCCGCAGCCGTGGGAGACGGCGCGCTGGTCGTCCGCTCGATCCACGATTCGCTCGCTTCAGGCCACGCGTAGGAACGTCCCGCACGTCGTGGCATGCGTACTCATCAGGAGAAGTACTCGAACGGCTCGTCAATCTGTTGGCCGTCGAGAAATCTCCGCAACAGCGTGGGCAATCGACCAGGGAAGAACCGCTCCCGGCTCTTCTCTACCTCTGTAACAGACCACCAGCGAGCGCCGAGATAGGTCGCTGCTTCGTCCGGCTGTTGCTCGGCCGGGTCGATACCCGGGCGGGAGCCGGGTAGCCGAACCGTCACCACCACCTCGTCTTGCAGTCTGCGCACTCCGGCATGCCGAAAGGTGACCCGGCGTCGCCAGGTTGGACGGCCAACGTCCTGCGGCTCGGCCATGATGCCGGCTTCTTCGCGCAGTTCACGCAGCGCAGCCTCCACGTAGGTCTCATCGGCGTCGATTCCCCCACCCGGCAGCTCCCAGACGGTCCCCTGCTCCGGATGCAACGGCTCACGGATCTGGAACAGCAACACACGATCTTTGCGATCCAGGACGACCAGCCGGACAGCACTGCGCTGGACCATCGGGAGGTCCATCCGCACGACCTCCCAACGCGACACCAGATGCCCCGACCACGGTAACCGGACGCCGCCGGCGGGACCCGTGCTGCAGCGCGAGCCAGTCAACCGACGACGCGGTAGCGAAAGTGGGTGTCAGGTGCGGCGCCACCTGCGATCGGAGCGTCTAGAAGCGCCAGCGAGTTCCGCTGAACCCCTCCTCCTTGCCGAACGCGAACACCTGCGCCGGCTCCACCGCGTAGACGTACCGAGGATCGCTGAGGGTGGTGTCGGCCGGATCGTAGAACTCGCCGTCTTCGACGAACGGATGCCACCACGGATACTTGGCCGGAAACAGGTCCGCGATCTTCTGTAGTCGGGCCGCGTTTCGAACGCGATGCGCGACGCCTTCGAGAACCAGGTCGACATCAGGACCGGGCACCGTGACCGCGCAACCGCTGTTCCGCTCGAGGTTGCGGGTCTTGCGGCTCTGCCGGAAGGAAACGAAGCAGACCATTCCCTCCTGCCACACACCCAGCACCGGCACCACGTGCGGTCGGCCGTTCGGGTCGGTCGTCGCGAGCAGGAAGTCCTCCGCCTCGGCCACCCGCGTCCGTACGTCGGTCCAACTGAGCGCTGTCAGGGGTGCGCCGCGAGGGCTGGACAGGTGCTCGGCCGGCGGCTCCAACTCCGTCATGTCCCACTCCTTCGTTCGTAGCCGCTAGAACCCGACCAGGTCGAGAGCCCTGAGCTCAAACCAGACGGTCGGCACTGGGCTGTCGCCACTGCCCAGGTGGCTGTGCGGTAGGTGGTCATGCCAACGACGCTAGGTTCACCGACGCATCGAGAAAAGCGATGGTTTCCGATCAATTCGATCGCTGATGGCTATGCCATGACGTGCTGGTGACGTCGAGCGAGCCACCCGAAGACCCGGGCCGGCTACACCCAACTATTGCTTTGGACGTCTTCGGCGAGGACGCGCACCCTGACTGGTCGTGGTCGATCAGACGAAGCGCCGCACGAACTCCAGCGCGGTGTCGGCGACTTCGCGCCAGCCGCTGTCGATCGTCAGCGAGTGTCCGCGGTTCGGGATCTTCTTGATCTCGGTCACGCCTTGGTTCCGCCGCTGCCTCTTGAACGACGCGTTCGCTATCGCCCAGGGGACCGTGTGGTCCTTCTCGCCGTCGATGATCAGCAGCGGCCCCCGGTCGGGGTTCTTCGTGTCCGCCTTCGCCTCCGTGAAGGGGTTCAGGTTGGCGTTCGCCATCTGCATCAACGCCACGCCGGGAGCGGCCACGTGGTACGTCTCGTAAAGCTGCTTCGCTTCCTCGTCACTGAGGGCATTGGCCCATCCGTACTTGAACTCGTCCAGGCTGAGCGTCACCGCACGCCCGCGGTTCAGCGGGTTCCGCAACACCGGCCACGACGCCCGAAGCGCCGAAATGGGCAGTGGTAGCACACCACGGAAGGGCCCGGGGTCGATCGCCACCGTCGCCGCTGACAGGCCCCGGCCGGCGATGATCTGCGCCAGCAGCCCGCCGGTGGAGTGGCCCAGCACCGCCGGCGTCTTGTCGAGCCTTCCCATCACTTCGGCGGTATGGTCCGCGACCTGCCCGAGATTCTTCTTCGCGAGGACCTCAGGGTTTGCTCTGGCCTGTTCGACCGTCTCAGGATCGTCGGGCCAGTCGGGGGTAACGGGGGCGTACCCAGCCTCCTCGAAGTGCGCGGCCCAACGGTCCCAGCTGCTCGGCAGCAGCCAGAGCCCGTGGATGAACACCGCGGGTGTCTTGCCGCCAGTGTTTGCCTGCTCAACCTGCAGCTCTTCGCGCTGGGAGAGGGCCATGCCCGGTTCCTTCCGACCGAACGCCCGCCGGAGCCCGGCGAGCGCGCCTGAGAGTCGCAGGCTCGGCCATGTGGACATGCTCCGCCAGAGACGAAGGTCCCGATCTACGCAATCGCTCGGGAGCTTCCGGATCTCCACCACGAGAGTGCTGCTGCTTTCGCAAGGGCGAGGAGCAACGGTCACCCCGAGCGGGTGATGTGAACCGTCGACGTGCGGTGGTGTGCTGGGGGACCAGCGTGGCCAAGGCGCGTCCTCCGAGCAGTGTCGATTCGGAAGGAAGACCTGACGAGTACAGCCGTGGCGTCGTCCAGCGATGGCGGAGCCGGCTGGGACGGAGCTGCCGACATGAGCACACCCGCAGCGCGCGAGCCGGAACTGCTCGGCCAAACCGTCGTCGTGATCGGCGGCAGTGCCGGCATCGGATTGGAGACCGCAAGGCGAGCCCGGATCGAGGGCGCCGAGGTCATCCTGACCGGCCGCAGTCCGGAGCGACTCACGGACGCGGCGGCCGAGGTCGGGGCTTCCAGCACGGCCGCGTTCGACGCCAACGACACGGGTGCGATCGAGGACTTCTTCGCCCACCTCGAGGGGCCGATCGACCACGTCATGGCCACCGCGGGCTCCCCGTACTATTCGTCCCTCGCCGACATGGACTTCGACGAGGCGCGCCGTGCGCTCCCAGAGCATCCGATGCTGATGGTCGGCGTCGCGCGACACGCCGCCGGCAAGGTCCGGGCCGGCGGGACGCTGCTGTTCATGGGCGGCACGGGCGCCCGCCATCCAAGCGTGGGCATCGGGTTGGCCTCGGCGATGACGGCCGCGCTGCCCGCCCTGACCGCGAGCCTCGCTCTCGAGGTGGCTCCGGTCCGGGTCAATCTGATCGCCGCCGGATTCGTCGACACTCCCTTGTCGGCCAGGCTCCTCGGCGATCGACTCGACGAGCGGCGGTCCGAGCTGCGCGACGCGCTGCCGATCGGGCGCGTCGTCGGCCCCGACGACGTTGCCGCGCTCGCCGTTCACATCATGTCCAACACCGCCCTGACCGGGGCGACGTACGACATCGACGGCGGCCAGCAGCTCGTCGTCCGCTGAGGTGCGGGCGCACCGGCGCCGACGGGCTTCGAGGAGTACGGAGTGGAGGGAGCGTCATGGCGGCCACAGAACAGTTCAAGGTCGAGGAGGTATCGCCAGCCTATTGGCGAGCGACCTTCGACAACGGCCCGGTCAATCTGCTGGATCCGGACACGATCGAGCATCTCGGCGGGCTGATCGAGCGAATGGAAGCGAGCCCGGATCTCACGGTTGTCGTGTTCCGCAGCGAGAAGCCGGGCTATTTCATGGCCCACTGGGACTTCCTGGCCGACAACACCCGCGTGGTAGGGATGCCGTCCGGTCCGACCGGCCTCCACCCCTACGTCGACAACTTCGTACGCCTCAGCAGGCTGCCGGTGGCCACGATCTCGGAGATCCGCGGCCGCACTCGCGGCGCGGGCAGCGAGTTCGTGCTCGCGACCGATATCCGCTTCGCGTCGGAGAAGGCGATCCTCGGCCAGTTCGAGGTCGGTATCGGGGCGGTCCCCGGTGGCGGCCCGATGGCTCGGCTCGGGCGCCTGGTCGGCAGGGGACGGGCCCTGGAGATCCTTCTCGGTGGGGATGACATCCCGGCTGCCCTCGCCGCCGAGTACGGCTACGTCAACAGGGTGATCCCGGACGCGGAGATCGAGGGGTTCACCGACGCCTTCGCCCGGCGCATCTCGACGTTCGACAAGGTGGCCGTTGCCGGCATCAAGCAGCTGGTCGACGTGGCCACCCTGCCCGACGACGAAGAGTTCGCGGCCGGACTGAGAGCGTACTTCGCCACGTCCGGCCGCCCCGAGAACAAGCCGTTCACCAAGTTGCTGCTGGACAGGGGGCTGCAGCAGCCGGACGGCATCGAGACCGATCTCGGCACTGCCATCGGGGCGCTGCGCGTCTCGAGAGATGACCAGAGATGAGGAAGGTCGTCAGCAGTGCGCGCCGGGTGGTCAGTCCTCCCACGCCCGCCCCGGCGCCCTGGTCGTGACCTCCTGGAGCAGCCAGCTGTTTCCATCCGGATCGTTGAACGAGGCATAGGAGAGGTAGGAGCGACGCTCCGGATCCGGGCCAGGAAGAAGGTTCGGGCCGTCGCGATGGAAGATCTCGCCGACCTCGACGCCGCGGCCGACGAGTTCGTCTCGCGCCGCTTCGATGTCCTCCACCACCAGCTCCATGCGCTGAGCCGATCCAGGCTCGGCCGTTGTGAGGCCCTTTCCGAACGTGATCGAGCACGCCGAGCGCGGGGGCGTCACCTGAACACCTCGAGCGTCCTCGCCGAACGCGAGGTCGGCGTCCAACCGCCATCCGAGGCCGAGATAGAAGTCCTTCGCCCGATCGACATCGGAGACGGGTACCGTGACGACCTCGAGCTTCATGTCGACGGTTCCGGCTCGAGGTGCTGCCTCAGAAACCTCGGTACTGCTCATGATGACCTCCGTCGGTCGATCGGTGGCGGGCCGCCGTGCATTCAGGATCCGTCGCCAGGTCGACGATGTCCACCGAGCACAATGACATGCCGAAGTGCACTATGCCGCGGTCGATGTCGCCTCTTTGCGTCGCGTAAGCATCACGATCGACGCAATGAGCACCCAGGCCCAGAATGGGAGAATGTTGAGGTAGAGGATATCGAAGAGTAGAGCTATCGCTGCCACGATCCCGAGCCAGGCGAGCCAACGCGGGAATAGGCCGGTCCGAATGATTACCAGGGATGCGGCGAGGAGGAGGAGAAGTCCGGTGAATCCACCTCCGAGCAGCAGAAGCAGTCGGCCCATGGGCGGCAGCACCCGCACCAGGTCGGGATCGCTGACGGGTGCGTCGCGCAACTCGATGGCATAGGCAACCGATGCGAAGGCGGTGGCTGAGACCATCCAAACCGCGACGAAGGCCACGCCGGCAGCGAAGGCCACGGTGGAGAGCGCGCCGGTCCCACCCTCGGCGCGGCGCAGGTCAGTTCGCAAGCGCGTAAGAAACCAGAGGAACGCGAGGGCGCCGATAACCCAGAGGTACGCACCGATGATGTTGCGAATGTGGTTATCGCTGTCGGCAAGGTAGCCGGCGATTTCCTGTTCGGGTGCGTCTGGGGCCGGAACGTCGCCCACCAGACTGCTGCCCACCACCATCAGCACGACAAAGACAATTCCGCCGATCGGGGCCCAGCGCTCGACTTGACTGACCATGGTTCATTCCTTTCCATGGCCATCGTGTTCGCCAGCGCACGCCGCTGCATCACCCGCCCTGGGCGATCTCAGTCGCTCCATCCGACCTGCAAGGTCCGGGCACCCTTCTCATCCGCGGGCCGCGCTCCTCGCATTGCCGGCGCCGGCCCTCAGTCACGGGAGGCGACGCTCTTCGATGCCACCGGCCTGAGGGCGGCCACGAGACATGGTGGGCGGACCTGTCAGGGGACGCCTCGACGCTAGAGGTACGGCGTGGGCGGTTGACCCAAGCTCGTTCGGGATGCAAGCTCCGTGCCTGGTACGTCGGTGATGACCGGAGGTCATCGTGGGGAGCGGACTCCATATCCTGCCGCTCGCGGTCGTGATGGTCGCGGGACCGCAGATTCTCAGCGCGTTCTTTCTCGCGACCAGTGTCGGAGCCCGTCGCAGCTCGCTCGCTTACCTTGCCGGGGTCGTCCTCGGCACCGTCGTGGCGTCGTCGGTCTTCTTCGTCCTATCGGACCTGGCTGGCGCGTCGGACCAGCCGCGCGGTGGCGACACCGACTTCATCGACTACTGATCCTCGCCCTGCTGGTGATCCTCGCTGTCTATGTCTTCCTACGTCGAAAGGTGTCCGAGCCGCCGAAGTGGATGGGCAAGCTCCAGACGGCCACGCCACGGTTCGCCTTCCGGCTCGGCCTGCTGCTGTTCCTGTTCATGCCGACCGACCTCATCACCACGTTCACCGTCGGAGCCACCCTGGCCCGCAACAGCGAGTCGCTGTTGTGGGCGATCCCCTTCGTTTTGCTGACCGCGTTCTTCGTCGCGATCCCGCTGTTGATCCTGCTGCTGCTGGGGCACCGGGCCGACGCGATCCTCCCAAAGATCCGGGAGTGGATGAGCGACAACTCCTGGGTGGTCAGCGAGCTGGTCATCCTGCTCTTCGTCCTCATCACACTGAGCGGGATGTGATCAGCGAGGATGACGGCGCGAAGCAGGGCGCCCCTTGCGTACGGCATTGTCCGAGGGCTGCGGAACTCGTCCGCCAGCCGATGACGAGCACCGCTGGTCAGGTCTCACCGTCGGCGGGTGGACGCCCCAGTCGTTCTACTGCTCTCCGGACGGCCGCGTTCATTGCCACCTGCCTGTCGAAGAGCGCGCCCACCGCGTCCGGCGTGAGTTCGTCGCGTTCGATCAGCTGCATCATCTGCCGGTGATACTGGGCCGCGCCGCCGCCGTGGCCCTGCGCAAGCATGGTACGTGGAGAATGTCGCACCGACGTGTCCATCGGAACGAGCGGCGGTCCGTGTCGGCGCTTGTCGGAATCGAACTCCACCGGGTTCACGGCCAGGTGTGGCTGTGGGAGGGTGACCGTTGTGCCCGCCAAGTCAGTCGCCTACAAGTACGAAGGGCTGCAGGTCCTTCTCACCGTGCCGCTCGGCTTCGTCCACCTCGCCTTCTACGTACTCGCGTTCTACCTGATCATGGTGATGGGGCCACTGATCGCCGCAGGCGTGATTGCCATCGGCGCGCTCGAGATCGCGGTCGGACGGGCGATGGCGACCGGTTCCGGCGTTCTCAAGCACTCGCTGACCGGGGCGGGCGGCGTCACGATCGCTTTCAGCGGCGCCTGCCTCGTCTTCCTCCTCATCCTGGGATAGGCCCACCCGCGCTAACCAGCGCGCGTGCGACGATGCCACATGCCTCGTGACCGAATCCTCGCCCTGGTCCAGGCCGGCGGCGCCGGCTCCCGCATGGACGTGCTCACCCGCGAGCGCGCCAAGCCCGCCCTGCCGTTCGCCGGGGTCTTTCAGCTGGTCGACTTCCCGCTCTCCAACCTGGCACACAGCGGAATCAGCGACGTGTGGCTCTCGGTGCAGTACCTCGGGTCGAGCCTCGAGGAGCAGGTCGCCAACGGACGGCCCTGGGGCCTGGACCGCACTCGAGGAGGGCTACGACTGCTGATGCCCCAGCAGGGGACTGGCACCCTCGACGAGGAGGGCTTCGCCCGGGGCAACGCCGACGGGCTCTACCGGATCCGCGATCAGATCGCCGACTTCGCACCGGAGACTCTCCTGGTGCTCAGTGCCGATCATGTCTACCGGTTCGACTACAACACGGCGATCGCCGCCCACCGAGCAAGCGGTGCGGCCTGCACCCTCGTCACCAGCACCGTGGCCCTGGACGAGGCGAGCAACCACGCGACGGTGACGTGCGACGGCACGGGACGGGTCACGAAGTTCGCCTACAAGCCTGACGAACCGGACACCGAAACGGTGGCGACGGAGATCTTCGTCTACGACCCGAAGATCCTGGTCGAGATCCTCGAGGAGCTCCATCGCGAGCTCTCCGCGCAGAGTGAGCCCGGTGACACCGGTCTTGGTGACTTCGGCGAGCATCTCGTCCCGCGCATGGTCGAGCGTGGCCTCGCGTTCGCGTACCAGATGTCGGGCTACTGGCGTGACCTGGGCCAGCCGCACAAGTACCTGCAAGCCCACCAGGACCTGCTGACCGACGACCTCGGAGTTCTGGCCGATCCGGGCTGGCCGATCCTGACCCAGCAGCCGCCACGTGTGCCGGCCCGGGTGCTCGAGGGCGGTGTGGTCGTCGACAGCGTGCTCAGCCCCGGGGTACGAGTCGAGGGCACGGTCCATCGCAGTGTGCTCGGGCCTGGAGTGATGGTGGAGGCCGGGGCCACCGTTCGGAACAGCGTGCTCTTCACGGACACGGTCGTGCGGTCCGGGTCGACCGTCGACTGGGCGGTCGTGGACCGCGACTGCGAGATCGCCGGCGCCGAGGTCGGTGATCCCGCGGCCCGAGCGCTCGACGACCCGGACGAGGTCGTCCTGGTCGGTCGGGACAGCACGGTAGGCCCCGGAGCCCGGCTCGCCAAAGGCGCGCGACTGGAGCCAGGCTCAGCCGCCTGACGCCGGCAATGGGGCGTACGGCGCGCTCGCCGCGGGCGGCACCGCCGGACGCCGTCCTCGTTCGCGCCGCCAGGGAGCCGGGGCTCGCTGGCGGCCGAGACCGCCACGGGTCCTACGACGCGGTTCTTGGCGTTCACACCCTGGCGTCTACTGGGCCGGCGCCGAGTCCTTAGCCGACTCGACGGGGAGCAGCCCAGCGCCAATGAGGAAGCACACCGCACCGACGAACGTGCCGAGGTTCACGAGAGTGACGTTCGCCGGCGCGCCGCTGGAGCCTACATAGCGGGCTCCCACCGCCGCCGCTCCGAACGCGATCGACCCGCCCAGGTTGAGTGCCGCGATCCGCCAGCCGACCGACCGGTCCGGGCGGGGCCGGATCCCTCGATTCACCTCGGAGTACGCCAGCCAGCTAGCCACCAAGAAGCAGATCGACCCGCCGACATCCGGCGCCCAGATCAGGTGTCGCTCTTGTTCGCCGCTGAGATCCTCTCGGGTGGCGGCGAACGTGCTGATGTTGAAGGACACCGTCCCGACCAGCTGGACGAAGCCGGCCCACCAGTCGATTGCTCGTGGCTGCCAACCCAGGAGAGCCCGCAGACGGCGTGGCCGAGGAGAATCGACCAGCACCCCGTCGGGAGCGGCCAAGGTCTCGTGAAATTGGAGATAGCCGGCCATCGTGAACAGGACCGAGCCGCCGAAGAACGTGCCCGCCAGGATGTCCGAGTCGACGTTGTCGAAGTACAGCGGGATCGACCCGAGAGCGAAGCAGAGCGAACCCAACCCGAACAGCGCGCCCAACCAACAACTCGTGGAACTCGGTCGCCCCCACCCACCTTTCGTGTCCGCGCGTCGCCGGTCCGACGGCAGAAGTCCGAGCGACTTACGGTGTCGGCGCGAGCTCCACTCGACGCGGGCGCCGTCGGACCGCTCCAAAATCGCGTGGGTGGCGAAGAGACCCGCCCCCCAGAGGCGCACCACTCTCCAGCCTTCGGGAAGGTGCTCGAGCGGACGCGGCTTCGGCCGGCCGGATGTCGTCTCGGTCACGCCGGTTCCTCGTGGGCTGCCACCCAGCCATGGTTGTTCGCAGTGCTGCGTCTCGCATCGCCCGCCCCGGGTGGCGTCCCGGCCACCAATCCCCCGACCGAGAGCGATCGAGAAACCGCTGGAGTGGTTTCTATAGTCAAACATGGCTAGTGTTAGAACCTGATAGACCGCGTGGTGCCGATGCAGCACACGAGCAATCGCCTCCGAGGTGGGTCGGCATCCCGTCAGTACCCGACACAAAGGAGTGACCCGTGGCAGCAGACTCGACCTACCTGATAGTGGGCGCGAGCTTGGCTGGGGCCAAGGCCGCGGAGACCCTCCGCAAGGACGGGTTCGGCGGCCCGGTTGTCCTGATCGGCGACGAGCGCGAGCGACCGTACCGGCGACCACCGTTGTCGAAGGAGTACCTCTTGGGCAAGGCCGAGCGGGAGAGGATCTACGTTCATCGGTCAGAGTGGTACGCCAGCCACGACGTCGAACTGCGGCTCGACACCCCGGTCACCGGTATTGATCCCGCCGCCCACGAGGTGACGCTCGCTGACGGTGGGCGGATCGGGTACGCCAAGCTGCTGCTGACGACCGGGTCGAGCCCGCGACGACTGTCCGTTCCCGGATCGGACCTCGACCAGGTCCTGTACCTAAGACGGGTCGCCGACAGCGACCGGTTGAAGGAGACCTTCGCATCCGTGTCCCGGGTCGCCGTGATCGGGGGCGGCTGGATCGGATTGGAAACCGCGGCGGCGGCTCGGTCTGTCGGGGTGGAGGTGGCCGTGTTGGAGGCCGCGGAGCTGCCGCTGCTTCGGGTGCTCGGCCGCGAGACGGCCGAGGTGTTCGCCAACCTGCATCTGGACCACGACGTGGACCTGCGTTGCGGTGTCCAGGTCGCCGAGATCACCGGCAACAGGGGAGCCGTGAGCGGCGTACGCCTTGCCGACGGCGGCCACGTCGAGGCCGACGCGGTCATCGTCGGGATCGGCATCACCCCCAACAGTGCGATTGCTGCCGAGGCCGGTCTCGATGTCGACGACGGCGTCCGGGTCGACGCCCGGCTGCAGTCGTCCGATCCAGACATCTATGCGGCAGGCGACGTCGCCAATGCCTTCCACCCCTTGGTCGGCAAGCACATCCGGGTCGAGCATTGGGCGAATGCGCGGTATCAGTCGGTGGCGGCCGCCAAGGCCATGCTCGGACAAGACGTCAGCTACGACCGAGTCCCGTTCTTCTTCACCGACCAGTACGACCTCGGTATGGAGTACTTCGGCTACGTCGAACCCGGCGGGTACGACGAGGTCGTGTTCCGCGGCGACGTCGACGGCCGCGAGTTCGCCGCCTTCTGGCTGGCGGGCGACCGTCTGCTGGCGGGAATGCACGTCAACCAATGGGACCTGACCCGCCAGATCCGAGACCTCGTACAGTCCGGCCCGACCGTCGACAAGCACCGACTCGCCAATTCGGACGTACCTCTGAACGAGCTCATCGACACCTGACAGCAGGCTGTGACCACCACCCCGCCCGCGGCCAGCAGCCCGCTAGGTGGGCGATCCGCGCAGCCGCACCGACAGGCAGGTGACGCAGCCCTCCAGCTTCTCGTACTCGGAGATGTCGACGACGACGGTGCGTAGGCCGCGGGCTTCGAACAGCTCGCAGCTCCTCGGAGCGCTGGCTGACATGAGCACCGTGTCCGGATCCAGGATCACCACGTGAGAGCCACCCTCCTCCGGGACCGGGAGGAACGACCGCCACACCGACGGATCGTCGACCAAAGGCGGATAGCCGACCACGGTGCCGTCCGGAAGTGCCGTCACAGCCGACTTCAGATGCAACACCTTGGCGACCGGTACGCCGACAACCTCAGCGCCGAGCGAACCTAGGTGCGCACGCAACTGATCAACGCCGGCCCGGTTGGTACGCCCGCTGATACCGACCCAGACTCTGTTGTCGTGCTTGAGCACGTCGCCGCCGTCGAGGGTGCCGGGCGCTACGATCCGCTCGATCCGATATCCCAACCCTCGCAACGCTTCTTCGGTGCCGGCAGTTTCCGGCCTGCGCTGATCCGCGCCCGGCCGTGAAATGACCGCCAGGTCGCCGTACACGACGACGGTATCCTCGACGAACGCCGCATCGGGGCAGTCGTCGGCGGACTCGACCTCGATGGTCCGCCAACCTTCTGCATGCAAGGCCTCGGCATAGGACGTCCACTGTCGTAGCGCCAGATCGACGTCGACCGGTGTCCGCTCGATGTGCGTGAGCAAGCCCTCGGCGAGACGAGGGCTCGGGCGGCGTACGAGAACGCGGCGGACCATGCCCGGAAGCTAGCAGGACGGCGCTGCCCGGAGAACGGAGGAGCTGAACGCAACGCAAGGCAAGGACGACGCCAGGCGTCACCGCGCGGGACGAAGGTCCCCACTGAGCAGCACATCCTCGCCGATCACATTGACGCTGCGGTTCGACAGCCGCAGGCCGTCGGTGATCCGTCCGACGCCGAGCTCGCCCACCGCCTCGACGCCGGCTCCGACAATGACAGGTGACACCGACACCACCAGGCGATCGACAAGCCGCGACGCCAGCAGGGAGGTGATCACGCCGGCCCCACCCTCCACCATCAAGGACCGCACGCCGGCCTGATGCAGCCCAGCGAGCGCGGCGGCGAGGTCGACACCACCCGGCGCGGCGGCCACGTCGTGCACGGCGACCCCGGCCGCGAGCAACTCGGCACGCCGCTGGCTGTCGGCATCGGCCGTGGTGAAGATCATGGTCGGCGCCGCTTCGGAGAAGACCTTGGCGGTCGGCGGGATGCCGAGCCCGCTGGACAGCACCACCCGCAACGGCGTCGCCCCTGGCACCAGCCGCACGGTGAGCTGCGGGTCGTCCTGCCGGACGGTTCCGGCGCCTACCAGCACGGCGTCGCAGGCGGCGCGCAGCGCATGTGACACTCGGCGTTCGGGCTCGCCGCTGATCCATTTCGAGTCGCCACTGCGCGTGGCGATCCGCCCATCGAGGGTTTGCGCGTACTTGAGGAGGACGTACGGCCGATCCGGCAGGGGTCGCACCTCGCCCAACAAGGTGGACACGTCCACCGGAGCGGCAGGCTGCGTGGTCAGCTCCGATCCGCTGGGACGTACGTGCCCGAGCCGGACCGCCTTCGTCCGCAGGTATCCGGCGTTACGAACGTGTGCCGCGGTCGGCAGCGGCACCATGGCCTCTACCCGCACGCCAGCACGGCGCAGCCCGTCGGCCTTACGAGGGTTGTTGGACAGCAGCCGGACGCTGCGCACGTCGAGCATGGTGAGCACAGCCCCGGCGTCGGTGTAGTCCCTGCTGTCGGCCGGTAAACCCAGCCGTAGGTTGGCATCGACGGTATCCGCGCCCCGATCCTGCTCCATGTAGGCGCGAAGCTTGTTGACCAGGCCGATGCCCCGACCCTCGTGCCCGGTCAGGTACAGCACGATGCCGCGGCCCTCGACCATGACCGTACGTAGCGCGGTCTGTAGTTGGACGCCGCAGTCGCAGCGCAGGGAACCGAGAGCATCGCTGGTGAGGCATTCGGAGTGCAACCGGGTGAGCACCGGCCCGTCCCCGTCGAGGCTGCCTCGGACCATCGCCAGGTAGACGTTTCCGGCGGCCGTCTCGAACACCCGGGTCTGGAACTCCCCGTAAGGTGTGGGGATCAAGACTGAACACACTTCGACCGGGGCACCCGTCGACGGGCCCGGTCGATATGGCGGCAGCATGACATCCGACTATCCACCCGAGAGGTAGATCAATCAATCTGAGCCGCGAAGTCGATCTGCCGGCCCGGGTCGTGCAGTTCCTGGCTCCGCGCCGGGTTGCGGTCGTGCCGATCAAGCTGCCGCAACCCGTTCCCGATGGTCAGCTACTGATACGTACTCGATACTCGGGCATCAGCGCCGGCACGGAGCTGCTCGCCTATCGCGGCGAGCTGGCGCCCTCCCTCGCGATGGACGAGGCGCTCGCCGCGCTGTCCGGCCGCTTCCAGTACCCGTTCGCGTACGGGTACAGCTGCGTCGGCTACGTCGAGGTCGGTACGACGGCGATCCCAGCCGGGACAGCGGTGTTCGCCTTCCACCCGCACCAGGATCTTTTTCTGGTCCCGGAGAGCGACGTCGTGCCGCTGGACCAGGCAGCCGATCTTCGGCTCGCAACCATGTTCCCGCTGGTGGAGACCGCCCTGCAGCTCACGCTCGACGCCGGCTCGGTCATCGACGAGACCGTCGTGGTACTCGGGCTAGGCGCCGTGGGGTTGCTCACCGCAATACTGCTGACCCGCGGCGGAGCCCACGTCCTGGCCGCCGAGCCGCGAGACTGGCGCCGGGAGATCGCCGCCTCTTCAGGCATAACCGCGGTGACTCCCGAGGAGTTGGCGGCCCGAGTCGCCGATGTCACCGATGGAAAGGGCACCCACCTGCTGGTCGAGCTCTCCGGCGCGCCGTCAGCGCTGGCCGATGGACTGGCGCTGCTCGCGCATGAGGGCACTGCACTGGTCGGGTCCTGGTATGGCATCAAGCCGGTGCCGCTGCCACTGGGTGCAGACTTCCACCGGCGGCGGCTGACGCTCCGCAGCAGCCAAGTGTCCACGATTCCGGCGACGCTGCAGGGCAGGTGGGACGTGCCGAAGCGTCGTCGCGCGGCTCTCAACCTGCTCGGCGACCTGCCCCTGCGCGCGCTCGCGACCACCGAGTATGCCTTCGCGGACGCCCCCGACGCCTACATGGCACTCGACAAGGGCGCGACCGGGGTGATGCACGTGAGTCTGCGGTATGAATAGGCCATGTACGAAGCTGGGTGCGCGGTCGAGTTCCGCTCCTACCACGTGATGCCCGGTCTGCCACCGCCGGAGGGGGAACGCCACTCGCACGACTACCGGCTCCAGGTCGTGGCCTCCCGGGAGGCCTTGGACGAGCGCGGAATGGTGATCGACCTCGACGTTCTGGACGGTGGCCTGCGGGCACTTGCCCATCGGCTCGACGGAGCGGATCTCGACCAGGTGATCGCGCCGGACATGGCGACAGAGGCGGTCACCGTCGAGGTATTCGCACGGTGGGCGCACGACAGGCTCGCGGAGACGCTGGGGTCGTCGGGCGACACCACCTTGGCGGTGAGGCTCTGGGAGTCCCCGACGGCCTTCGGCGGTTACACCGCGGCGCTGGACAGCCGGCCAAGCTCCGCGTAGGGCGGTCAGGCAACGTCACGGTCTCGCCGCCGCCGTCACGCTGCACCTCGTCGGCAACACCAGTGTCGAGCCGGCGTACTCAGCCAAGGTCCGGGCTCGGCTTGCCGCGGCGGATCTGGCTGGACGCGGGCTGGAGACGTACAGCACCGTTACAGTGAGGCGATGGCGGCGGGATTGCCGGTGGTCGGCTGGTCGGCGGGGAATCTGCCGCACCTGATGGTGCCGCTGGGTGACCGGGTCGCCCTGGCCGAGGCACTGAAGAGCCTGGCTCTCGACGAGTCGCTGCGTCGGCGGATGAGCGCCGCCGCGGCCCGTCGCGCCGAGGACTTCCCCACCCGGGACGAAACCGCCCGCATGCTGTTCACCGAGCTTCGGGCCGTGCTGGCGTGAGGCCCTTCAAGGCGGTCCTTTTCGACCTCGGCGACACCCTGATCCGCATCGCCGGCAGCGGCGACGAGCTTCTGGTGCGGGCCGCCACCGCGCTCGGTGTCGCCGAGCTCGACCCGGTTGAGGCGTCGGCAGTGTGGCAACGGGTGCTGGATCGGGCCAGCACCGCGGAGGAGTTGGCCAAGGGCCGGGACCTCTCCCCCGACCGACATCGCGAGGTCTGGACGCTCCTGTACGCCGACGCCGGCTGCGAACGGCTGGCGCCCGGGCTGAGCGAGGAGCTGTACACGCTGACCGTGAGCGCCGAGTCCTGGGAGGCCTTTCCCGACACGCTGCCGACCTTGCGCGCCCTGCGCCGCCGAAACATCCCGGTCGGTGTCGTGAGCGACACCGGCTTTGACTTCCGCCCCACGATGGACCGGCTCGGACTCTCCCCGCTCGTGGACGTCGTCGTGATGTCCTTTCAGCACGGTGTCTGCAAGCCGGCTCCCAAGCTCTTCCTGACGGCCTGCGAACGGTTGGGCGTGGAACCGCGGGATGCCCTCATGGTGGGCGATAACCCGCTCACCGACGGTGGCGGAGTTGCCGCCGGGCTGCACGTCGTCCTTCTGCCGCCACCCACCCGGACGGAGCCCCGTGGCCTCGCCGCCGTCCTTTCCCTGGTAACGCCCTCGGTTTGATACCCGTCATGGTCTCCAGAGCAGCTGATATCCGTACAAATCCTTCGGTACATCAAGGATCGCGTCGTAGGAGGCGCGAACAGCGTCGACCCGCTCAAGGTCGGCGGCGTTCGACAGCGATAGACGTTCGCCGGTAGCACCGTCGATGTGGCCGTCGATCGACATGCTGTAGCTCAACAGGATGTGCGGGCGATCAGGCACGGGCGACGCCTTCCTGGGCGGCGATGGCGGGCAGGCCCCGGTGGGAGTCTGGACGCCGACGGAGCCATGCCATGACCATCACGCCAGCGCCGGGGAGGGTGGCGACGAACACCATGACGCCGTAGGTCACGGCGATGGCGACGCCCTGGTCAGCGCCCAGTCCAGCCAGCGGAAACACCCACGCGGCCCCGCCCTTACGCGGGCCCCACCCGGCGAAGTTCGTGGGCAGCGCAGTGACCAGCAAGACGAGCAGGACCAGCGGCAAGAGCTGAGTCGTTGGCGCCGACAATCCTGCCGCCCGGGCGGCGACCAGGAAGGTTGTCGCGTGGCCGACCACGACCACGGCGGAGGCCAGCACGACGCCGGGCCAGACCCGGCTGGCCAGCAGACCGTCCCGGACGTCGGTGGCCAGTGCGCCGGCCACCCTCGCCAGCGGGGAGGGGCCGCGACGAGGCAGCCTCCGGACCATAACCACCGCGGCCAGCGCGACCGCGACGACCGACACCGCGACGACCGGCATGGACGAGCGCATCGGCGATGGCAGCACGAGCAGCACCACAATCGTCAGCACGATCTGCACCAACTGGCCGGCGGTCCGCTCCCAGGCGACGGCTCGAAGAGCGCAGCCGAGATCTCCCACCTCGTGACCGCGGCGCACGGCCCGGCGCACGTCCCCCAGCACTCCAGCCGGAAGCACCGTGTTGAGGAATTGGGACTGGTAGTACGCGCCGATCGCCGCGCCCATCGGCAGTCCGGAGCCCAGACCCCGCGACACCAGCCGCCACCGCCAGGCGCAACACAAGGTAGTCGGCACCGCGATGCCTGCGGCCGCCACCAACCACCACGGGTCGAGCTGGTGAAGGGGCTCGAGGAACGGGCCGGTTCCCAGCCGCCAGACCAGAACAGCGAGGATCGCGGCGCCGACCGTCATGCGGGTCCAAGCCCACAGGCCGC